>Ga0209062_1005537_pt1 | contig 12186 bp, 6 predicted proteins | sample Coa_R2_2_FD_187158 | JGI IMG/M metagenome (GOLD analysis project Ga0209062, IMG submission 187158) | Surface soil microbial communities from Centralia Pennsylvania, which are recovering from an underground coalmine fire - Coalmine... | ecosystem: Environmental > Terrestrial > Soil > Unclassified ... | reverse complement strand
TACGGCTATGACCCCCACATGTTCCACTACCACACGGACCTGAACAAGGCCCGCGAGCTGCTCGCCAAGGCCGGCGTCAAGCCCGGCACCGCCCTCACCTACCTCTATGAAAGCGGTAACGAGCCGCAGAGAGTGGCCGGCCTGCTTCTGCAGGCCCAACTGTCCCAGATCGGCATCACGCTCAAACCGCAGGGCGTCGACGATGCCACGCACAGTGCCATCTATTTTGGCACCGAGCCGGCCAGCAAGCGTCCCAACCTGATGGCCTACGACTGGTGGCCGGACTATAACGATCCGTACGACATGGCCGTGCCGCTCATCGCCTCGTACTCGGCCGGCGCCAATGGCGCGAACGGCGGCTACTACCACGACAAGCAGGTCGACGCCCTATTGGCCGATATGCAGTATGCCAACTCCGAGAAACTCCTGAGCGACGCCCGCAAGCTACAGGACATCACAGGCCGCGTGGACCCGCCCATGATCTGGACCGACGAGCCGGCGCAGGTGACCATCCTGGCCCATAACCTGCACGGGTACGTCTTCAACCCGCTCGATCTGCAGATCTACGGCTTCTATTCCATGTATCGCTCGTAGATCCGTCCGTCTCAGCCTTTCATCGCCTGGTCCCGCGACCACTCCAGGCGCGCAAAAGCGTCGTGGTTGTGGATGCTCTCCTTGTTCACCACGTGCACGCGGAACCAGGCGATGCGCGCGTCGCTTTGCAGGGCGACGGCCACCTCGCGCGCGATGTCCTCGACGAAGCGCGGATTGTCGTAGGCCTGCATGGTCACGTGGCGCTCGTCCGGTCGTTTCAGCAGCGGATAGACCGGGGCCGAGGCGGCGCGCTCGGCGATCTCGACCAACTCCTCGATCCAGATCAGCTCGGGCCGGCCGCCGGCACCGCGCACGGTGCGCACCTCGATGGCGACATAGCCGCGCTGGTTGTGCGCGCCGTAGTCGCTGATGGCCTTGCTACACGGGCACAGGCTGGCCACCGGGACGCGCACGCCCAGCACGAAATCATGGCCGAAGTTGTCCGCGGTGCCCACGAAGCTGCAGTCGTAGTCGAGCAAGCCGCGCTCGCCGCTGACCGGGGCGCTGCGCGCGATGAAGTAGGGGAACGCGACCTCGATGCGCGCGGTATCCGCGCGCAAGCGGTGGCGGAGGTCGTCCAGGATCGTGTCCAGGGTACGCAGGGTCATCTCGCGGCGATGCGACTCCAGGATCTCGATGAAGCGGCTCATGTGCGTACCCTTGACATCGTGCGGCAGCCCGACGGAGAGCGCGACCGTGGCGACGGTCTGCTGATGCTTGTGCGCGCGGTCGAGGACGACGATGGGATAACGAATGCCGCTGACGCCGACTTGATCGAGGGCCACGCCGCGCGCATCCACCTGTGCCTGAATGTCTTCCAAAGCTGTTACCCTGCCCATTCTCCCGCGGCCCGGTACTGGCCGCGGCTCATCACGTCCGCAGAAGCTCACCTCTAGTATCCACTATCGCGGAACAGGCGATCGATCAGCGCAGGATGAAGCGAAAGCGGGCGTCGTCCTCGTACCACATCGGGAAATTGGTGCCCCAGATGTTGTTGTAGAGGTTGAAGTGCATGCCCCCGCGCAGCGGCGGTTGGCGGTTCGTGAAGTTCAACAGGGAGGGCTCGCCCGGCGCAACCAGCGGCGCGTCCAGCGTCTCGATGGCCAGTCTTGGCGGGACGCCTCCGGACCCACCCCTGGCACCCTGCCAGGCAACGCCCACGCCCACGGCGTGCAGCCGGCGATTGCCGTTGCGCACCACCGCGAGCGGCGAGATCCATTGCCCCATCTTCTCCAGACGCCAATCCGCATCCTCCGGCACCGGCGGGTTAAACGAGAGCCACAGCGCTTCGGGCAGGCGGCTGGCCGGCTTGTCAAACCATTGCACCGTCAGGCAAATGGCCGGTTCGGCGTGCGGCAGCAGTAGCTCCGTGGTCAGCCTGCGCGGGCAGCCGTAGACGGTCGAGCACTCCTCGGGCATGGCCAGGTCGAGCAGGACGCGATATCCCTCCTCGTCATGTCGCCGGAACGCCGCCACCAGCCGGGGCAGCCACATCCGGTGTTCCGGCGCGGCTGTCTCCAGGCCCGGCTTGGTCTGATCGGGCCTGGACCACGCGGCAGTCGCGCGCTTGTTGACGACATAGCGCGCCCAGAAGCGCTCGTAGTCCTCCGCCGAGAAGGTCTGGTAGCGCCACAGCCCCAGCAGATGTGTAGGTGAGGCCCACTGCCGCCCCGTGCGCTTATCGCGCAGGTAGGCGAGGGCGCCGCGCTCCGGGTCGATGCCGAGCGTGAAATGCGCCGTCTCGATCTGCGCTGAAAGGTCCGTGATCCGCTCGTACCCGGTCGTATCCGGCGGCACGGGCCGCAATTGCTCCAGCGCCCGCCTCGCCTCGGCACCCTCCGGCGATTCGCCAAGCGCCTCCACCGCGGCGCGCAGATAGGCCCGTTGCTCGGCCCAGGACTCTTCCATGTGCCTGAAGTTGGCGCGCGCCCTGACGGCGCGAAACTGTGCCGCGCCATAGTTGGTGTAGTCGGCCAGGTGCGTCTTGACGTCCAGCCCCCAGGTGTGCTCGGGGATCATCAGCAGAGAGCGGCTAAACGCGGCCATGGCGGCATCGTCCGGCCGTACCCGCCCCGATTCCAGCCAGCGGCGCCGCAGACGCGATAGCTCGCGAAACTGCGCGACCTTGGCGGGGTCCGTGCCGGCGCCGTGGATCCAGGTGTCGCCGATCTCCTGCGTCACCACCGGGAGCGTGGACTTGACGCTCAGCAGCTTGCGCGCGAAGGCGTCCAGTGTGGAGGCGTGCACTTGGGCCCCCGGAAAGCGCTCGCGCATGGTGCGATAGAGGGCGGCCACCTGCGCCGCCGATTGCGGACCCTGGTTATCGTCGGTATGGGCGACGAGCAGAGCGTCGGACAGGCCGGGCACCATCACGAGGCCACCATATCCTCCTTTCTGATACATGACCATCACCTCGGCCGCGCTGGGATCTCGCCACACAAAGACGGGCGGAACGTCGGGCGGGGTCGAGGCCTCATTGACCCCGATGTGCAGAAAAGTGATCCCGGCGGCGGCGAGCAGCGGCACGATGCCGCGCGTGTGCCCCGGCACGTCGGTCATCTTGGCCGCGATGGTCTGCCGGCCGAAGCGCCGATCCAGTTGCTGCGAGAGGGAAAGACCGAACTCAAACAGCGAGGCATCCATCAGCTCGCTGTGCGTGGTGAAGGGCAGCCCGTGCCAGACGATGTCGCCGGCCATGATGGCCTCTTCCAGGCGCGCCCTATCCGGCCCCGACGCCCGTTCGAGGTACTCATAGATCAGCCAGGAGCCGGTGGTCCAGATAAAGCGGTCCGGCGATGCGGACTCCCGCAGCGTCCGGGCCAGCTCGATGACCGCGGGCACAAAGCGCGAGACGTACGTCGCCGTCACATTCCTGGCCAGGTCGGTGAAGCCGACGTCGAGGTGGGTCTTGAACACTATGTGGACGTCGGTGACGCGGCTCTCCAGTTGCGCGATGTCCCCTTCCGACCCCCGGACAGTGTGCTGCGTGGGCAACGCCATTTCCATCCTATACCGCCTTCTTTCGACGCGATGTCCAGAGTTGCAACCGCTTGTCCAATGTGTACTACATGCTCTGCCGACAGTAGGCTGCACCATGCCTGTTCTAGCATGACCCCGGAGCACACCCGCCAGAGGCGCTGAGTCGGCCCACACGATTATAGTCCAGCAGCCCGTCGGCTTGTCGGGTGCGTGTTCTATACTTCAATCAAGTGGCTATGACGCGCCGCGCCGGTACGTGGCCGGCCAAGGAGAACTCCATGTGCGCCCTACGTTCTCGTCCATTCCCCTTCGCCCTTACGCCCGAGGACTTGCGATTCCTGCGCAATGTCGCCGATGACACGGAGGATGCCCCCTGGATGACCATGAACGATGCGCAGTGGCGCAACGCCACCGCCTTGTACGCCAGCCTGGACGCCTACGCCCGCCAGCATGCCGTGTCCTGGTATCCGGGCGGCATGCTGCCCCTGACCTACCGCCTGCCCGGCGAGTCCCGCCCCCGGCAGGTGGCACCCGATGTCTTCGTGGCAAGGGTGCCACTGCGGGGGCGCAGTTCCTTGCCGGTGGATGAGGAGGGGATGCCGCCGTTCGTACTGGAGGTGGTGTCATCATCAAGCGTGCAGCGGGATCTGGAGGAGAAGACGGAGATCTACCGCCTGCTGGGGGCGCAGGAGTATGCAATCGTGCGGCTGGACGTGGCCGGGCCACGCCTGGAAGGGTATCGGCGGGGAACGGCGGGTGCCTGGGAGGTATGGGCACCGGACGCGCAGGGGCGGTTGTGGAGCGCGGTGTTGGGGCTGTGGCTGGTGCTGCGCGGGGATGAGGTGCGAGCGGTGACGCCGACCGGGGAGATGTTGCGCACGCTGCCGGAGGCCGAAGCCGAGCGCCAACAAGCCAAAGCAGCACAAGAGAGGGCCGAGGAAGAGGTGGCGCGCCTGCGCGTGGCGCTAGAACGCTTGACCCACGGGGGAGACGATACAGCGTCGACGTGACATCCGTCGGCTGTAACACGTACCGATCGAGCGTCGCAATAGCATCTCGGACGAAGAACCCATCCCAGCCGGCGTCTTCAGCTTCGACGGCAAGCTCTGCGAGTTTCCTTGGGTCGGCATACTACCGACTGTTGCAACATCGAGGCCGTACTTCATCTGATACTCCGCGGGCCACCTGCGGGCCACGTCACCCCGGCATCCGACGCCTGGCTTCCTGCTCGACAATGTACTCGATGGCGATGCGGCGACCTTCCTCAGTCCGGTGCACCAGACCATGTCCGCCGGCGACGACGCGTGGTTGTGCTGTTGGAATCGCCTGGGCCAGACGCTCACCCCATGCCAGGGGGCCATGCGGTCGTCGCTACCATGCAAGACGAGCGTCGGGCAGGTCACCCGCGCCGCGAGGTCGGTGAGATCACGCTCCATGTAGGCTTGCATAGTGCGCAGCTCCACGGCATACCAGGCCACGCGCTCGGCGTGCGGCACGCTCTGCGCACGAGCGACCAATTCCTGCACCTCGTCGAGATAGCCGGCCAGGTCTCCGCGCGCCTGGTTCTCCAACGAGTAGCCTCCGGCGGTGCGCCCCGAGCGGTAGCAGCCCCGGCGGTCGCACCAGAGGAAGCGGAAGCGGCGGGCGAAATCCCTCTCCCAGGTCCACTGTAGCACCTCGTCGGATGTGAGTGCACTCGCCAGACAGGCAAAGCCGCCGTGGACGTAGCTCCGTTCGCACGTGCGGGAACTTGCCGTTGGCCTGCACCAGCATCTGCCGCGATTGATCGGTGCCCACCACGGAGCGGCCGCTCTCCAGGATCAAAGGCCAGTACTTGCCGGTGCCGCGGGCGGCGTCCAGGATCGTACCTCCGGGCGCACAGAGGTCCAGAAAACGCCGCGGAAACGATTGATGTGAGGCGTCGCTCTGGACCCAATGCTGGTCGTAGCCGGCGGCGTGGAGTGTGTCGTAACGCACCTCCGACACACGGCGCCTTTCCTTGAGGTAGTCGGATCTTTCCACGTTGGCGACACCTTTCCGATTCAACGGGCGACGAGCACCACGACGCTGTGCGAGGTTACCGTGTAGGTAGGAGCGGCGACCGGCGGTTCGGCACCCGGTTCCATAATGTCGTCCGGTGGCGCTGCTGCCGTGTCGATGACGCGGTACCAGGTCCTCTCGGGGATGGCCGGAAGGTCGAAGCTCAGGTCGCTCACGTCCATGTTGAGCATGATGTGCAGGTCGCTCTCGCGGTCGAGGCCGGCGATGGTGCAGGCCAGGGCACGCGCGTCGGTATCGTTCCAGTCGGGAGGCTCCAACCGGCAGCCGTGCCAGGCGATATCGGGCAGCCCACGGGGCGTCATCTGGCCGGTGAAGAAGCGGCCCTTGTGCAAGACCGGCTGGCTCTTGCGGAAGGCGATCAGGCCGCGCACGAAGCGCAGCAGGTCGCGTTCGCGTTCGAGCAAGGTCCAGTCGAACCAGCTCACCGCGTTGTCCTGGCAGTAGGCATTGTTGTTGCCGCGCTGCGTGCGCCGCACCTCGTCGCCGGCCAGCAGCATCGGCACCCCTTGCGAGAGCAGCAGGAGGGCGAAGAAGCTCTTGATCTGGCGCCGTCGCAGGGCCTCGACCTGCGGGTCATCGCTCGGCCCTTCCACGCCGCAGTTCCAGCTCGCGTTGTCGTCGGCGCCGTCGCGGTTGCCTTCGCCGTTGGCCTCGTTGTGCTTCTCGTTGTAGGAGACGAGGTCATTCATGGTGAAGCCGTCGTGGCAGGTGATGAAGTTGACGCTATTGAGCGGCAACTTGCCCTCGCCGCCGTAGAGATCGGAGCTCCCGGTCAGGCGTGAGGCCACGGCGCCGATCATGCCGCCATCGCCGCGCACGAAGCGCCGCATATCGTCGCGGAAGCGCCCGTTCCACTCCGCCCAGCGATAGCCGGGAAAGTGGCCAATCTGATAGAGGCCGCCCGCGTCCCAGGCCTCGGCGATAATCTTGGCGCCATCCAGCGCATCGGAGAGCTCGATGGCCCAGAGCACCGGCGGATGGAGCAGCGGCAGGCCGTCCTCGCCGCGCGCCAGGATGCTGGCCTCGTCGAAGCGGAAGCCATCCACGTGCATCTCCTGCACCCAGAAGGTCAGACAATCGGTGACCAGCTTGGCCGTGACCGGGTGATTGCAGTTCATGGTATTCTTGCAGCCGGAGAAGTCCAGGTAGCGGCTGGGGTCGTGCGGGTCGAGCAGGTAGTAGGTCGGATTGTCGAGCCCTTTGAAGCTCACATACGGGCCGTCCTGACCGCCTTCGCCGGTATGATTGAACACCACGTCCAGGATGACCTCGATGCCGGCGCGATGGAAGGCTTTGACCATGTCGCGGAACTCATTGAGGTGCTGTGCTGGGTCGCGCGTCGTACAGTAGCCGGGGTGCGGGCTGAACAGGTGCAGCGGGCTATAGCCCCAGAAGTTGGTGAGCGGCGTTCCGTCGACCGGGTTGAGGCGTCCGATCTCGCCGGGGTCGAAGGCGCACACGGGCAGCAGCTCGACCGCCGTGATGCCCAGGTCGCGCAAGTAGGGGATCTTTTCGATCAGGCCGGCGAAGGTGCCGGGCGCGTCCACGCCCGAGCTGGGCGATTTGGTGAAGCCCCCGACATGCAACTCGTAGATGATCGTTTCGCGCATGGGATAGTGCAGCAGGTGGTCGCCTTCCCAGTCGTAGGAGGTCAGGCCGACCACCACACCGCGTTGCGCAGTGGCCACGTTGTCGCCCGGACGGCTGGCGGCCGCGCGGTCCCACAGTTGCGCTGACACGCCGCGCGCGTAGGGATCGACCAACACCTTGTCCGCGTCGTAGCGCAGGCCGCTCGCGGGGTCATTCGGGCCGTCCACCCGATAGGCATAGACGGCACCCGGCGCGAGCCCGCGGACGTAGACGTGCCAGATGACGAACGATTGATGGACCAGCGGGTCGAGCCGGACCGTCTGGTAGGGCTCAGGGGCGTTGAGATCGGCAAACAGCAGCAAGGAGACGCCGGTGGCGTGTCCGGCGTAGAGCGCGAAGTTGACGCCTTCCTCATCCGGCGTGGCGCCCAATGGATAGGCGCGACCTGGCTCGATCATCGTCCTTGTAGTCTATCAGACGGTCGGCCGGTGCCCGACCGGGAACTCGGTCTTCGCTACTGGACCTGCGACCACGAAACCCCGGATTCATCCCGGGGTTTCTCTATGTTGAGCACCGTTTCATGGCGCATGCAGGATCACCGGGTGGCCGCGCCGCCTACGCGATCGTAACCTCCGGCGAACCCTCTTCGGCGCCCGGCAGCACGTCGATCCGCTCGGCCCGGGTGACGCTACGCAGGTCGAGCGCCGCGCCCTCCAGCGCACCGGCCAGCGACGGCGGGCAGGTGATGGAGACGGCGGCCAGCGGCGCGCCCACGCTGAGCTTGCGCTCGGCCTTCCAGCGCCGCACCGCGTCGACGACCTCCAGCATGGCCTGACCCACCCGCTCGGCCTCCAGGTCGGCCCACTCCTCAGGCGCGATGGGCCAGCACGACACGTGGATCGACGGGGCGCCGTCCGTCGCGGCAAAGCCGGCCTGGTATATCTCGTCGGTGATGTGCGGCATGAAGGGGGCCAACAGCTTGAGCACCGCCAGCAAGGCGGCGGATAGGGTGTGGCGGGCACCCTCGCGCGCGGACATGCCGGCCTCGCCGCTGTCGTTGTAGAGGCGGAACTTGACCATCTCCAGGTAATTGTCGCAGAGGTCGGTCCAGAAGAAGCGCTCGGCCTCGCTCCTGGCCGTAGCGAACTCATACTCCTCCATCGCCGCGGTGGCCCGTGTGATGACCGCGTGCAGGCGCGCCAGCAGCCAGCGGTCGGTGGCGTTCATCTCCGCCGGCGCCTCGCCGGACCGGTAGCCCTCCAGGTGGGGCAGGGCCAGGCGTGCGGCGTTCCAGAGCTTGGTCACCAGCCGGTTGCCGTTCTTCATCACCTCGTCGCTCAGCAGCGTGTCGCTGCCGGTGCGGACGCCGGTTGCCCAGTAGCGCACGGCATCGGCGGAGAAGCTCTCCAGCATCGGCGTGGGATCGTCGGCCGTCTTGAGCTTGCTCTTGGAGATCTTCTTGCCCGACGGGTCCAGGGCGTGCCCCGAGATCAGCACGTCGGTCCAGGGAATCTCGCCGCTCGCGTAGAGGCTGCGCACGATGGTGTAGAAGTCCCAGGTACGGATGATGTCGTGGGCGTTCGGGCGCAGCGACATCGGACGGTAGCGCCGCTCGAACTCCTGGCTGGAGATACCCAGCGGCTCCAGCAGCGTGGCGCAGATGCGCGGCGTCACCGAGGAGGTGGCCCAGGTATCCATGACGTCCGTATCGGGCCTGAAGCCCGCCGTGCTGCCGCAATGGGGGCAGGACTGCGCGGCCGGCGGCGTCTCCTGCGGATCGACGGGGAGCTGCTCGCGGGCGGCGATGACCGGCCGGCCGCACCCGTTGCAATACCACGCCGGGATCGGCACGCCGTAGTAGCGCTGGCGCGAGATATTCCAGTCCCAATTGAGGCCGTTGATCCAGCTCTCATAGCGCGCCCGCATATGCTCGGGATGCCACCTGATCGTTCGGCCCATCTCCAGGAAGAGTTCCTTGTTCTCCAGCAGCTTGACGAACCATTGGCTGGCCACCAGATACTCGACCGGCGTGCCGCAACGATCGTGCACGCCCACGGTGTGCTCGATAGCGCGGCTCTCCAGGATCTGCCCGGCGGCAGCAAGATGCTCCAGGATCCTCGATCGCGCCGCCTTGATGGCCAGGCCGGCGTAGGGGCCGGCCAGCTCGTTCATGTGGCCGTCCTCGGTGATGGAAATACGCAGCGGCAGGCCGTAACTGCGCCACCACCCGACATCGGTCACGTCGCCGAAGGTGCAGCACATCACGGCGCCGGTGCCCTTGCTGCGCTCCACGTGCTCGTCGGCAATGACCGGCACCCGCAGGTCGAAGAGCGGGGTGGTGGCCGTGCGCCCCACGGCCGCGCTGTAGCGGTCGTCTTGCGGGTGCACAAAGACGGCCACGCAGGCGCAGAGCAGCTCCGGCCGCGTGGTGGCGATGGGCAGCACGCGGCCATCGTCCAGGGTAAAGGGGATGGTGGAGAACTGCGTGCCCACGCCCTCTTTGTCCTCGACGTCGGCCTGCGCCACGGCCATCTGATCGAAGGGGCACCACAGCGTGGGCGCCTCCTGCCGGTAGACCTGGCCGCGTTCGTAGAGGTCGATGAAGGCCTCCTGTGAGACGCGCCGCGAGCGCGGGTCGATTGTCGAGTAACGTAGCCGCCAGTCCACGCTGAGGCCAAGCCGCTTCCAGAAGCGTTCGAACTTCGCCTCGACCTCCTCGGAGAGCGCCAGGCAGGCCTCGATGAAGGCCCGGCGGCCCAACTCGCGCGCCCGGACGCCCCGGACATTCTCGGTGAAGCGTTCGGTGGGCAGGCCGTTGTCGTCGAAGCCGAAGGGGTAGAAGACCTGCTCGCCCTTCATGCGGTGGTAGCGGATCATGACGTCGGCGTGGGTGTAGGAGTAGACGTGGCCGACATGGATCTGCCCGGAGACGGTGGGCGGCGGGGTATCGACCGTATACGGCGTGCCGGTGTGCGTGGGATCGAACTCGTAGAGGCGGCTCTCCGCCCACTGGCGTTGCAGGCGCGGCTCGGCCTCCCTGGCGTCGTATCGTCCCTGTAAGATGGCCATCCTCGTGGTACCTCCATGACATGCATCAAAGAATGATCAAGCCCCTCCCGCGCCCAAGGACGGGAGGGGCCCCACGTGGTACCACCCTGGTTCGGTCCAGGCGCAGCCGGCCTGCTTCGCAGGCAAGGGAACCTGAACCCTCGTGTCGCGCTGTAACGGGCGTATCCGGGGGCAGCTAGCGCCGCTCGCCATCAGGGTGGCGCGGCCTCACTACCCCGCCATCGCGCGGGCGACCTTGGCGACCCGACACCGGGAAGGGCTTGCAGCCGGTGGCCCTCCCTCTCTGCCCGGCGTCGCGCGTCGCTACTCCTCCCGCGGACCGGCTATATCCACAGTATACGCGCATGGCATCCCTATCCGCGACCCGGCTCTTACACCCTCGTGCGAATTATCCTGGAGGGGCCGGCGCCTCAACCCAGGTCAACGGGTGTCCGTTGCTCGTCTCCGATCTCGAGTTGATCATTGCGCGCAATTACTCTTTCTCCCCCTGGTCAGCTAGATAGCGCTCCAACTCGGGATACCAGGTCCGCCCGACCATCCACTGCCTGCCCTTCGCCTCAGCCTTGGCGCGGATAGCGTGCGCCACTTGCGCTTTTGTCTCGCTCTCGGGCATGGCACGCCATCGCTGCACGAATGCATCGATCTGGGGCGCCACGTTAGCGAGCGTCAAAGCCTCGATCTGGGCCACCAGGGGATGCGACCCGGTTGGCCGCGCCACCGCCTGCGCCACCCTGGGCGAGGATGGCGCCGTGTCGGGGTAGTTGATGCCACGGTCGGTGGGAAAGAGCCGGCCATAGCCGCTCGATGTCTTGCCGCCCGCACCCTCGTCCGCGAGCGCGCGCGTCAGTAGCTCCAGCGCGAAATGCGACCACGCCACGGTCGGGCCATCGACGGCCACGAGGTAACAGCCGCGAGCGCTCACGAAAGGAACCGGGTTGGGATCGTCGAAGTCCCAGGGCGCACAGCGATTGGCGCCTCCCGCGTAGTACCTGGGGTGATGCACCGTGATCACGTCGCGTTGCAAGGGGCGGTCATCGGGTGCCGAGCCGGGGACATACCACGCATCATGAAAGACCGTATAGCCCGCACTATCCGGTGTGCCGAAGAGTACCCGCTCATAATCGCCGGTCGCGGCGGGCTGGAGCAGGGCGCCATTGGCCTGGCGAGCCTGCGCGAAGAAGCGCCGCGCCAGACCTTTGAGGGCCGAGCCGGGGATGAACGGTGTACCATAGGTATGGTTGAGCGTGATGGCGGTCTCCAGCACGCCGGCGCCACCCAGGCCCACGATCAGCGCCGGACGTGCTTCCATCTCCACGGCAAGCAGCATGGCACGTCCGCGCAGCAACGCTTCCCAGCGGCGATAGGCAGCCCTATAAAGGGCGCCAGCCCTGAACTGCGCCACCTGGCCGATCAATTGCGCGCCATGGGTCTCGCCGTTCTCCTTGCCATGGTCGCGAAGGCCACGGTCAAGCAGCAAACCGGCATGTGATTCGGCCCTGTATCCAGGGCGGAGAACCGCCTCGTAGGCAGCATCCACGGCCTCACGGCGTGCCCTGGTCATGGCCCCACCTCCTCGCCGTCAGTGGAAGCCGATTCGACCTTCAGGATGGACACGGCGAACCGCTTATAGTAAACCCAGGCGGAGAGTATGGTGCGCGTGTAGCGCAGATAGGTGAGCATGTCGGCCTTCGCTATCGTGTCCAGGGGATCATCCGTGCCGAGTTGCCCCGCCACGTGCTGGCGCAGCAGTGTATAGGCCTGCGCCCAGTTGCCCTTGCTGTCGCCGGCCTTGGCTTCGACGAAGGCCAGAGCCTGGCAGAGCCCGCAGGCGCGAACCAGTACGGGGAACGAGTGGCACAGGCCGTCGTAGATCTTGCCCACCTCCTCCGCGTA
>Ga0209062_1005534_pt1 | contig 12195 bp, 12 predicted proteins | sample Coa_R2_2_FD_187158 | JGI IMG/M metagenome (GOLD analysis project Ga0209062, IMG submission 187158) | Surface soil microbial communities from Centralia Pennsylvania, which are recovering from an underground coalmine fire - Coalmine... | ecosystem: Environmental > Terrestrial > Soil > Unclassified... | reverse complement strand
GTAGAAGACGATGATGTCGCCGCGCCGAATTCGCCGATACGGCATGAGCGGCATCCACGAGGTTCCGGGGGCTTCGGCGATACGATTTACGAAAAGATGATCGCCGACAAGCAGGGTGTTCTCCATCGAACCGCTGGGGATCGAGAATGCCTGCAGGTTAAAAGTGCTGATAAACAGAAAGCAGACTGCCAGGACCGCATAGGCCGCGATCGTCTGGGAAAGGGTTTCTTTTTGCGAGGTCGACGGCTTATTTCGGCGGTTTAGCGCTGCATAGTTCGACATGGCGTCTCTTGCTAGTTTCCCATAAGAACAAGGAAAGCGCAGGAGGCGGGTGCCGTGGCTACGATTATCCCGCCGGAAATTGACACAACCGCCTGTCCAGCGCCGCGATTACTTTGGCACTTTGATTCCCTTGTCATACATCGATCCGTAGGTCAGGTATTGGCGAACAGCATCACGCGGGTAAGTCATCGTTACATTTTCAGCCTTGCCGTCTTTGCCTACTGTCGCGGTCAGCAGAGGGTTGATTCCCGCCCAGTAGGTGGGAAGGTTCAGGGCCTTATATCGGGCGACGACCTGGTCGCGCAATTTAGGATCGAAATGTACGCCGTATTTGTCAACCAGCGCTCTGATTGCGTTGTAATCGCCTTCCGCCTTGATCCGCATGATCTCTGCCAGAAGCACGCCGACGCCTTGGTGCATTTTCTGGTAATCAGTTACTTCGATGTAGGTGTTGCCATTGCGGTCGAACATCCGTATGGCGCCCGTTTTGTCCATGATGTAGTTGACTATGAGCGCACGATTGCGCGCGTGGTCTTCTTCGATCGTATCGCCGTGCGGAATACGGCGAAGCTGCGTGAGCGCGACGAGCGCCGCCGAGTCGTACATAGACTTGGCGACTTCGTCCTGGTCAGTGACCAATCCCAACTGCTGCAACTTGGGATCAAACGCATTCCATAGCGCCATCAGGTCGGCACGGGCTTCTTCCAAAGTGGAAAAATATTCCTTGAGTTCCGCTTCCGAGCCGCCTGTCAGCCGCGGGCTGAGCTTACCCGATCCATGACCGATGACTTCGTGTAGTGCTGTATGCAGCTCTTCCGCTTCCTGTCCATATTTGATACTCCGCGCAATGATCTCGGGTGTCGCTCCAAATTCGCGAATGGCCTTGTGCTGGCCGGCTTCGTCGAAGGCCCGGCTGGCGGCGGTGAACAGGAAATTCTTGCTGCCGTATTTTTCACGAATTTCGTTTTCATTGGGAAGATTGTCGCCAATTGTCGTTACGTGGAAGTCGCCGGTTTCAATCAGCGTCTCAACGGCTTTGACTGTGGGCGGCGTGAACTCTGTTTTCTTGTACTGCGGCAGCCACGGGGCTTTCTGTTCGAAGTACGCAGCATTCGCGGCCAGCGACTTCATTTTCGTCGTCAATGGCTTATCGGTCACACTTACGAAGCTTTGCGAGCTGCCTTTCAGTCCATTGGCATCTCGGTAAATCTCGATGAAGCCATTAGCAAAGTCTATGGTGGAATTGTCTCCGACCCAGACCTGGCCAAACTTGAGCCAGTCGGCGAACTCGCCCGTCTGGTAATAGCGAATAAGGTCGCCAATGACTTTCCCCTGTTTTGGGTCTGCGATCTTCTGCGCGTTCGCGAGCGCATCATTTGCTTTCTTCAGATAGATTGCATAGAGGCCCGGAGGGACAGATCCATCCGGCGTACCCGCGCGATAGACCTCTTCTCGAAGCTCTCCCTCGGCACCTTTTACCACGCGCGAGTTCAGCGGATATTTCGAACGAAAGTTCTTTAGATCAGCGAGGCTCACGCCCTGGTAGAAAGTATTCGAACTGGCCTGGATGATGTCCTCTTTCCCCTGCGGACTCTTTGCAGTAGTCTGGGGCTCGAAGTTCGGGTCGAAGAGCGACGGCTTGAGATATTCCACTTCTTTGGCGACGGCGTCTGCGGACGTCAGCGCCGGTTGATCTGCATATACAGTGCGGAATGCGCCATTCTTAAACGCCCGTACAGCAGCTTTCTGCAGATCGCCATAGCTGAACTCGGGTACAAACTTCTGGGCAGTCTCTTCATTGTGGTTTCCGCGGTTTGCCCAGAACAGCTTTGCGAAATCTGTCACCTTCTTCATGGTTGCCGGATCAATTCCCTTGGGATGCGAAATGATCTCTTCCAGCAACCGCTTCTGCCGGATCCCATAAGCTGAGAGTTGGTCGTAAATGATGGGATCGATCGCAATCGATGCCTGCGAGAGCCAATAGGCGAGCTGCTTCTGCTGCGAATCGAGAGTGTTAAAGCTCTCAGCATGCAACTGAATGAAACCGGTATTTCCCACGCGATCGACCAGAACCGTGGACGCCGGAGTTGCAGGGCTGTGATTAGAGTGCACAGGCGCTTGTGACAACGCCGGCAGCGCAAAACAAGTGCAAACGAAGACTAAAAGTGATCGTGTGGAGATCTGCATGAATGTTGCCTCGAATACCCTGCCAACTGGGCCTCTGAGATGGTAAATCAGCGCAGACTTTTGGCGCAGCGATAGCCGATCGAAATCCTTCATGAATGCCGAAAATGGGACGGAGACTGTTTTTCTTCGCCAATGACGGGCCCAAATCCTTGCACGATCTCCTAGCAAAAGTGCTAAATGTTGCCGCACTAACTAAGAAGCTGCATTGGTGATGGCGGCTTCTATTGCGTATGAACCTACGCAATCCGAGGGAAAGATGAATCTGGCTAAATTTGGAGCTGCAATCTTGATGCTCGTTTTGTTCACTGCAGCTGTGCCTTTGACAGTTGCTCAACCGCAGGACGCGCCTGCCGCCGCCCCAGCCGCCAAAGCACTGAGCGTGGACGACGTGTTGAAATTGGCGAAGGCAGGCTTAAGCGAAGACGTGATAATTTCCAAGATCCGAAAAAATGCGCAAGCATTCGACCTCTCGCCCGACCAGATGCTGCAATTGAAAACAGCAGGAGTGTCCGACAAAGTGATCCAGGCAATGCTGGATCCGACCGCAGTATCGGCTCCGGCCGTTGCTACAGCTTCCGCCCCGGATAATGCGTTTCCCGAGGAATCGGGCGTGTACATGAAGAAACCTGCGGATACAACCTGGTCGGAAATATTGCCGGAAGTGGTGAACTGGAAGTCGGGTGGAGTGCTGAAAGGCTTTGCGACATCAGGGATCGTGAAGAAAGACACCAACGGCCACATCGACGGTAAAACCAGCAAGACACGGTTGGCAACCACAACCGAGTTCCTGGTTGTGATGCCCGACGGTGTTGCCATTACCGAGTACCAATTGCTGCATCTGCATCAGAACAGCGACAACCGGGAATTTCGTGCCATGACGGGTGGCGTGTTCCATGCCTCGGGAGGAGCGTCGCGCGACGCCGTAGACTTCCAAAGCAAGAAGGTAGCGCCGCACCGGTACCTGGTAACTCTTACTAGCGTGAAGCCCGGTGAATACGGCATTATGCCGCCCGGCGCCGTCGCTTCCCAGAATGCTGCCGGATCAACCGGCAAACTGTATACCTTCACGGTCGTCGAATAGGGCTCTAATGCGGCGAAAGCCCGCACGACAGCGGGCTTTTGTCTCTTTCGCACGAGCGCGTCTGTAATCCGAAGCGGCGGACTTTGTTATGATTTTTTCAGATGCTCCGCAGCTACTCCCAATGGATGTACGAGTGGGAAACGCGCCTCACTACGCGCGATACCAATCGTGTGGTGCGTCCGTTCGACTGGGGCGCTGATTGGACGACCGGCTGGCCAGGAGTTAACGGCAACTACGCAGCCGAGGGCTCGGCTGCTGAGAGGTTTTTCCATCAACTGAACGATCATCTGGTTGCGCACAGCGATGAGTTCTTCGCCTATCGCACGCCCGCCGACTTCCGCCTTGAAGAGCGCCCCGTGCAGCGATTTGGTACCGGAGCGAGTACGCAGCAGGAAATAAAAAAGAAAGAAGTCGGACAATTCTTGCGCTTCACATCGCCGGAGCATTCGCCCTATCCGGAAAATAATCTGGTGAATGCGCGCTGGTTTCCAGCGAAGGGCAAGCGGGCGATGATCGTGTTACCGCAATGGAACGCCGACGCTGTCAGTCACAATGCGCTGTGTCGCATCTTTAACTGGTTCGGTGTAGCGGGACTGCGCTTAAGCATGCCATATCATGACATCCGACGTCCGGCGGAGTTGGAGCGGGCGGATTATGCGGTTTCCGCGAATATCGGGCGGACCATTTCCGCAGCACGGCAGGGGATAGCCGACATTCGTTCCTGTGTGGATTGGCTCGAGACCCAGGGTTATAGCGAGTTTGGAATTCTCGGCACTAGCCTGGGATCCTGTTATGCATTCATCGCCAGCGCGCATGATCCCCGGCTGAAGGTGAATGCGTTCAATCATGCCTCGACGTACTTTGGCGATGTGGTTTGGACCGGACAGTCAACACGTCACATCCGCGCCGGAATTGAAGGCGTGATCTCGCTGGAATCATTACGAAAGTCCTGGCTGTCGATCAGCCCCATGGCTTACTTCGATAAATTCGCACGCTGGCCGAAGAAGTCGCTGATTGTCTATGCGAAATACGACCTGACATTTCTGCCGCAATTTTCCGAGCAAGTGGTCGAGGAGTTCCAGCGATGGGGATTCGATTATCGCGTCGCGATTCTTCCCTGCGGGCACTACACAACGGGCGAAACGCCGTACAAATACATGGATGCCTGGCACATAGGGCGATTCGTGCGCGCGGCGTTCAGATAGTCACGGCGGATAACTACTTCTTCTTGTCTCGCAGGTTTGAATCCATCCACATGGCCATTGCATTTTGCTCATTGCTTTCGCGCAGGCCACGAATAACGCCAACCTGATCGCCCTCGCTGCGATTCTGGCTTGCCTTCGATTTTCCGATCAACCGCTCAATCGCGATTTCAATCCCCACAATTGCGCCAAGCTGCTTCTCGATGTAGTCGGGCGGTGCATCGCTAACTGACCAGGGTTGCGTCCGCTTGGATTCGAAACTGTCTGTTAGGCGCGAAACCAGCCCGTGTAACCACTGGGAATCTTCGATGATTCGCATGGCGCCGTGGGCATGGACGACAACGTAGTTGTAAGTGGGAACGACCTTTCCATGCTCGCGCTTTGCTTCATACCAGGACGGAGAGATGTATGCGTTCGGGCCCGCGAAGATGACCAGAGCCTGCGTATTGGTGTCGAAGTCCTTCCAGACGGGATTTGCGCGCGCCACATGACACCGCAGCGTGCCGGGTGCCGGCGTGCTCGGATCGTATTCGAAAGGAACGTGGTTAGCCATCAATCCCTGTGATCCCAGCGTAACCAGCGTCCCGAGCGGATACGACCGGATGATCTGTAGCAAAACTTCTGGTCGAGTTTCTTCGAAATGAGGCGGAAGATACATGCTGTTACACTGTCGTTGTTTCCTCGTCTATTCTAAAGATAGAGCAATTTCGTTCGTCGCGCGTAGAGCGAAGGACGCCACACCTCGAACAATCGCTCAAAACAAATCCCACAGGCGGTTTCGAAGAGAAAACCGGTTTCCTTAACGTGCAGGAATGTTCATATCTGCTGGGCCGGCGCCGTGACCAAGCACTTGAAAAAGCTGCGACACACATTGGTATCATGCGTGCCTGCTCATAACACAACATCCACCCCAGATCGCAGCCGTTTCGGACGGGTGAGAAGCGTAGTACGTCCGTAACAGCTCCGGTTCGCAGACAAATCAGCCTGCTACACAGGCAGTGGCTGCCTGTTAGCCCCCGGCTCCAAAGAAAAAAGTCCCAAACGTAGGAGAGATTGTATGGCTCTGAGAAAGCCGAGCCTTTCCGTTTGGAAGAACCTCCGGCCACTATGGCCGGCTTGGGCATTTACGGCGTTTGCCCTGGTTTTTCTTACGACCGCAGCGCGAGCCGACAGCATAACTTTCGATGACGGCGGCACCCTCACCGGGAGTTTCACTTTCGATGCCACTACCAACACAATCACCGCATGGAACTTCTTCGTGACGGGTGGGTCCGCCAACTTCAGCACGTTGACGTACAGCAACACGGTTGCGGGATCGGTAGCCTCGTTTGGAGGTTTTGATGGGGCTGGTTTCGCTCCGTTCAGTTTCTACTCACCGACAGGGGGCGATGATCCCGGAACCGCCTTTAACGGGCGCACGCTGCAGTTTGTCGTTCCCGGATCACCAACGAGTCCCTCTTTCCCAGCTTCGGAACTGCCGGGTCCCGGGCAAACCCTGCAACTCGTGCTAAGCACAGCTAGTAATCCGAACGGAGCGACTTGTGGTTCCCTTAATACTGGCGCTACGGCTTGCAGCAGCGAGGGAGAAGAGGTAGGCTTTCGCAACATAGTTTCGCCCGCATTTGTGGATATTACGGATCCCGCTTGCACCGGCAGCGATACCTGCTACACGTTCACATATACGAGTATTGCCCTGACGGGCGGCGGTGGGGGAGGAGGGGTGGCAATACTGTTCCCGAGCCTGCCAGCCTCGTGATGTTGGGCTCCGGCCTCGTCTGCATCGCAGGCAAGCGCCTCAAGTCGCGACGGAACTAGCAACCTTGCGGTCTGAACGAAAGCCGCCCTCATGCGGGGCGGCTTTTAATTGCTGTGCTTCTCCCAAGGTGAGGAACATCAGCGCATCTCGGCGGTGGTTGGCGCGATGAGAGAACAATGCGACAATGTCAGCTATCGCCATGCTGAGAATCTTCCAGGCAGACCTGCCTGATCACATCGCCGCCGTTCGCGACCTGTTTCTGGAATACGCACAGTCGCTGAGCTTCAGCCTTGGCTTCCAGAATTTCGAGGACGAGCTGGCGACACTTCCAGGCAAGTATGTTCCGCCGCTCGGACGGCTTTATCTTGCCGACCAGGATGGCTTCTACGCAGGATGCGTAGCGCTTCGCCCGCTCGAAGACTTGACGTGCGAGATGAAACGTTTGTACGTCCGGCCTGATTACCGGCGCAAAGGCGTCGGTCAGGTTCTGGCCGAGATCGCGATCCAGGAAGCACGCCGAATCGGGTACCGGCGATTACGTCTCGATTCCATCGAGCATGAGATGCGCGAGGCAGTTGCGCTCTATCAATGGTTCGGATTCCGCCAGATTGAACCATACACATCCAATCCAGTCCCGGGAGCCATCTTTATGGAGTTGGACTTGCAACAGGCACGGCTGAACATTTAGCTTTTCTCGCATGGTGCCGCTCCGGCAGGCTTCAACGCATCGCAAGGAGCAAATGATGAAGCAGCTTTTGGTCTGCGCATTCCTTCTTCTGCTCGTTTCTTCCGCATTCTCAGCGACAGGACAAGATGTCACCTATAAGAGTGGCGACGAAACTGTAAAGGGCGTTCTGTATACACCGGCTGGAAAGGGTCGTTTTCCTGCACTCGTCGTGATTCACGAGTGGTGGGGACTGAACGATTGGGTCAAAGAGCAGGCGTCGAAGTTGGCTGATCAAGGGTATGTAACCCTAGCTATCGATCTGTATCGCGGCAAGGTGGCTACCACTGCGGAAGAGGCGCACGAGCTTTCACGGGGCGTTCCGGAAGATCGCGCCACGCGCGATCTGCTGGCGGCGGCTTCTTATCTGCGCTCGCTGAAGGTAGTCCATCCAACGCGCGTCGGGGTGATCGGCTGGTGCATGGGTGGGGGTTATGCGCTCGATCTGGCGATTCACGATCCGAAACTGGCAGCAGCGGTGATCAATTATGGCCATCTGGCGACCGAAGAATCGACGCTGCAACAGATTCATGCACCCATTCTGGGAATTTTCGGAGGGCAAGACAAAGGCATTCCGCCCGACGCAGTACACCAGTTTGAACAACAGATGAAAGCCTTACACAAGAGTATCGAAGTGGTAATCTTCCCGGACGCCGGTCATGCCTTCGAGAACCCGAATAATAAGGCCGGATATCGAGCTGAGGACGCTGCCAAGGCGTGGCAGGATACGGTGAACTTCTTATCGAAGAACCTCAAAAAAGTCCCGAGTTAACACGGTTTTCATGACGGAGCGTCCCGCGAGCCGCCCTTCCCGCCGGTTACTTACTTTCGTTTAGCGGGTGAAAGAATCTCCTTGCAACACAGTTGTACTCTGGTTACTATTCAGCACCCCCTAAAATGAACGAAAACGAACCCACCACGATGAATATAGGCGAGACGATTCGAAATTTCCGGCTGCAAAAAGCGCTTTCGCAGGGCGATATCGAAAAGCGCACTGGACTGCTGCGCTGCTACCTCTCGCGCGTGGAGAATGGGCACACCATTCCTTCGCTGGACACTTTGGCGAAGATCGCGAATGCGATGGATGTCCCCCTCGCCAGCTTCTTTTCCGACCACGAAACTGAAGGCAATGGCAATCGAAACCTGCCGCAACTCAGCGACGATCAGGTACGTTTTCTGAACCAGGTGCGCCGCTACTCTTGCGGACTGAACGAAAGCGATCGTAAGCTCGTTCTGCAGATGGTCAAGAAAATGGCCGCCAGCGCCGGGAAGTAAACACAAGTTCGAATGGCTAAGTCAGAAGCACGAAATCCCCTGTATCTCTGCCTTTGAATCCGCAGCGTTAGCTCTAACAAAAAAGCACTCCTTGCCAGGGCAGGCTGCTCGAGTCGCTTAGGGCAGGCTTGGCGTACCACGTTTCGCCGACACCTTGAACATGATCAACAGGAAAGTTCCGAGTCCGAGAATTGTCAGTGTGCCGCCGATAGCGAGCAGTCGGCTCACGAGCAGGTCGTACTTGCCGCTTGCCGCGTTGTACTTGCAGCAGAACAATAAGACCTCGTCGACCAGCGATCCGATCTTCGCATGCGACGCATCGATGAGACCAAAACGCAAGTCGGTGGGCGAATAATCAGCTCCGTAGAAATATTTGGAGACTTTGCCCTCTGGCGTCAGCACCATGATGCCTGTCGCATGGGCAAACAGCTTCTGTTGCGGGTCCCAGTTGTAATGAAAGCCAACTGCCTGGGTCAGGGCAGTAATCGCCCTCTGGTCGCCGGTCAAGAAATGCCAGGCATTCGGGTCGTCGCGCTTGTCGAGTCCTGCGAGCCATAGCTGCTTCTTCTCGGCGGCTGCTTGCGGCGTGTCGTGGGGATCGAAGCTGACGGTAAGCACTTCGTAGTCGCTGCCTAAGTTGAGCTTTACGATGTTGAGCGTCTTCGTCATGCCCTGGACCACTTCCGGGCAGAGCATAGGACAGTTGAAGTAAACAAGAGACAGAACCACCGGTCGCCCGCTGAAATATTTCCCCAGGCTTACAGCTCGTCCCGATTCATCGCGGAACGACAAGTTGAGCGGAACCTGCGAATTCAGTTTCTGCTCGATACGAACGTCTTTCAATTGTGGGGACATCAGGTTCGACGGCATTCCGCCGCCGGGCGCAGCTCCCGATCCTAATCCTTGGGCTTGTGCAAGAGATGTACAGGCAAGTACCGCAGAGAAAATGGCAATTCTGAACGAAAGCAATACGGACAACCTTTCCCTGAACATGAAATTGTACAACTCCGCAAGAAAGGTTACGAGTTCCAGAGTTCCATCGCGAAAAGATAAGACGGCTTTGGGACGAGGCAGGCGCCTGAACTAAAGGAGTTGGGTTCATCAAAGAACAAGGGAGCCTGATGATGGCTCCCTTTTTCTTTTGCAAGATGCGGTTGCAGCTATTACTTGCCGACGGCTGGTTCGTTGTTGAAGCGGATTGCCTGCTTCTTGCCCGCGAACTGAATCTCATACATGCTGCGGGAGCCATCCGGATTCAGCTTGCTTACTACGCTGTCGTTCACCGGAGCTGCTGAGAGCTCAACTACTTCGCCGGTGGCGGACGCGATGGTTTTCTTGCCTTTGATTACATTCACCTGCGCGGTATTTCCGCTGGTGGTGTAATTCAGTTTGTAGGTCCCCGCGTTAATCGCGGTGCCATTGAGTTGGTTGGGGCTGTTAAGGTTGATCTGCATGTTTGCTGCGAGTGCAAACCCTGTCGTCAGAACAACAGTGATCAGAACGAGTGCTTTGAGTGTCTTCAAATGAACATCCTCCTTGGCTTTCGTCGCACACCGCGTCACATTTGTTCCGCACGCTGGCTTTGCCATGTCTCGCGCAACACAGCGGAGTGCGACAGAAACTTGTTCGATTGCGTTAGTCCGTCAGTTCCTGACTGAAGCAGACTCTTCCGATATACGCGCCAGACTACGTCGCAACGCGACTTCTGGCGGTGACGTGAGGCACGTTCTTATGTGCCCTCGCACACAAGAAAGGACGCGGAGGACGAAAGACAGTTAGCAGCAGACGAGCAAAAAGTGTGGAACCCAGGTTGCAAGGCGAGCACTTAGCAATCAGCACTTAGCGTTGAGCGGATTTTTACTCCTCCGACGCTTTTAGAATTTGCATTGCTTGTGACAAATTCCGCTATGATTACCAAAGTTTGTGTCGTTTGCGCTGATCGCTAACTACTGATCACTGACTGCTGACCGCTCCCCTTTACACTTTCAAGACAATCTTTCCGTAATTCTTTCGCTCGAGCATCAGCCGTAAAGCTTCGCCAGCTTTCTCGAACGGAAGCACATGTCCAACTTGCGGGCGCAGGTGTCCTTCTGCAATCCACGATGACAACTGTTCCCATGCAGGCTGCATGTACTCCTGGTGCAGAGACAATTGGCTCAGCCACAGTCCATCTACCGAGCAGTTCTGTGAGTAGAGCGTGCGAATATCAACTTTGTGCGGCACCCCGGTTGCGGAGCCATAGGTGATGAGGTGGCCGCGAAATTTCAGACAACGCATGCTCTTGCCGGTATGTTCGCCGCCCAGCATGTCGAAGGCGGCATCGATACCCTCAGCATTCGTCGCCTCGCGGATGTACTCTTCATAGTCGCGATTCTTGTAATTGATTGGATGTTGGAGTCCAAGTCGCTGCGCTCGCGCCAGTTTCTCATCGGACGAGGAAGTTCCGTACATTTCCACGCCCAGCAGTTTTCCAATTTGTACGGCCGCGGTACCCACTCCTCCCGCAACCGCGTGGATCAGTACGCTCGGCGTTCTCTCACGCTGCTGCCATTTGCCATCGGGAGACCAGATGCCTGACCACCAGTACGCAAAAAAGGCAGTGAAGTAATTAACGGGGAAAGCCGCGCCTTCCGGCATCGTCCAGCCGTCGGGAATAGGCCAGACGAAGTCACGTCTGGTCACAATGCGCTCCGCGAACGCACCTCCCTGCACGTATCCCATCAGTCGCTCACCGGTAGCGAGCAGGCGTCCGGCAAATTCACGCCCCGTCACAAATGGAGGTTTGGGTCCGCCGGCATAAGAGCCCTGAGTCATAAGAATGTCGGCGAAATTGACCCCGCAAGCTTCCGTGTTGATCAGGATCTGGCTGGACTTCGGTTCAGGACCAGGCACGTCCCGAACCTCCAGGGATTCGGGGCCTCCGATTCGGGTCGCGACAATAGCTTTCATAAACAGTCAGCACTCGGCAGTCAGCACTCAGCCAGAAAAAAGCTGTGTGCAGTATGCGCGCAAACAATAAAGGCTACTCCTCCGCGATACCTGAATGCCAACAGCAGATCACTGAATGGCTGAAATACCGATGGTTGACTGCTGATTGCTTGCGCAAAAGAAAAACCGGCGCGATTTCTCCCCCGAGACATGCGCCGGTCGCTTAGGAACCGCCTCCCCTGTAAGGGAACGGAACCTAACTTGCAGTTCCGAATCCTTTGGAACGGAACGAAAGTCTTTAGGACTCTGCCCCAGCAGAGACACCCAAGCTTCTACTTGGGAAGGCAGCTTTACCATGCGCTGGCCGTACCGCTAAATCAACTCAAATTGGTAACCGGCTATTGTCAAACCGGATAACCAACTTACCTTTGGTCAGCGCCCAAGCGGGCATCAATCTGTTGACTATGAGAGGAATCAGTTTTTTGGGCGTGCACGCGAGTGTACCCGAGTGATATAAAAGGCCCGTCATAGGCGGTAGGACCCCAGAACCTCGGGGTAAGCGGAGGGGAAGAGCTCTCTCCCGGCATCAAACTCCGCTATCGGCCATTGTATTTTCACGGCCGAGGGGAGGACCCACTTGGACTTAATACTGGTACGCATCGTTTTCATACTCCTGGTTGCGGCGGCCTGCTTTGTCCTTCATCCTTTTGGACTTAGCCCTGTTCCAGATATTGCGGTCGGACTGGTCATAGGCCTCGCT
>Ga0209062_1005531_pt1 | contig 12202 bp, 11 predicted proteins | sample Coa_R2_2_FD_187158 | JGI IMG/M metagenome (GOLD analysis project Ga0209062, IMG submission 187158) | Surface soil microbial communities from Centralia Pennsylvania, which are recovering from an underground coalmine fire - Coalmine... | ecosystem: Environmental > Terrestrial > Soil > Unclassified... | reverse complement strand
GCGAAGATCGGGCAGCTCATCGTGGAGCGCGATTTTTTAGCCAGGAGGTCCGGAAGATGAGCGCCCCGGACCGCCGCCAGCTCGTCAACCGCAAGCACAAGAAGCTGTCGATCCGCCGGCAATGCGCCCTGCTGGGCATTGCGCGCTCCGGCGTGGCGCGACGGCACGAGCGGCGCGCGCGCAGCCAGCGCTGGCCATATGGCCCTCTCTCGGCGTGAAATTGAGCTTGCCGCAGAGCTCGCGTTTCAAACAACCCGACCGGCTCCAGTCAGCTGGGCGATCTTCTTCAGATGCGTGACTGCGGCGTGCGCGCCGCTCGTGTTGGTGAGCAGATTGAGCGTCGCTTCCACGTCGTCGCTAACCGGCGTCAGCGCGGTGTCCCTGTATGCCCGAGCGGCGGGATCGCGCATGATGACGAATTTGAGCACAAGGAGGCGCGCGATCGTTGCGATAATGACGGCATGTTTTCTGAGGGTTTCCCAAATGAAGCGCGGCCAGAAGATGACGGCGCGTTCGCGCGGCAGGCCCGGCCGGCGCTCCGAAGGATGCTTGAGCCGGAATATGCCGCCCTGGAGGGGATGCACATTTTCGAGTTGCGTCGTAGTCGCAAAATTGACGAGCAGCTTGATGAGGCTATTGACCGGCACTCCGGTCGCCACCGCACGGCGCAGCAGCGTCTCCATGTGCGTCGGAGTGTAATAGAGTGACCAGGCCTCGCGGTAGATCGCTTCCCACTGCTCCCGGCTCATGCGCGGGTGAGCGGTGCAGACGTGCTCGACGTCGTACTTGTTCAGGTCCGGCTCCATCGCCACGCCCTTCTTCCAAAGAACCTGATGATCCTCCGAGCCCGGCAGCGGCGTCAGGCAAAAAAACTCGATGATATCGAGCGGTAATTCCTCCTGGATGATCGCAATGTCGCGCCGGATGGTCTCCGGCGTGTCCGACGGGAAGCCAAGGATGTATCCGGCAAGCGTGAGAACGCCATGCGCCTTCCAGGCCAGGAGCATCCTTCGATATTCGGTGATCCTGTTCTGCCGCTTCTTGGCGGCGGCAAGGTTGTCCGGATTGATGTTCTCGAGGCCGATGAAGACGCGCGTGACGCCCGCACGCTTCGCCTTCTCGATGAAATTTGGGATCCGGTGGCACAATGTATCAACCTGGATCATGAGGCCGAGCGGGATTCCGTCGCTCTCGCGCAGCACGATCAGACGATCGAAGATCGGCTCCCACGCCTTGTTGCGCGCGAAATTGTCATCGGTGATGAAGAATTTGGAGATGCCCTGCGCCCAGTTGAGACGGATCAGATGCTCGACGTCATCGGCGGTGCGGAAGCGCGACTTCCGCCCCTGCACGTTGATGATGGTGCAGAATGAGCACTGATAGGGGCAGCCGCGCCCTGCATCGAAGCTCGTGCTCAACCCAAGCGTATGCTCGACATATGGCTTGGGAAGGAACGGCACCGGCGCGCCTTCCATGTCCGGCAGGTCCCTCATGAAATCGTAGAGTGGCGCGAGACGTCCGGCCGCGGCGTCGTGCAGCACGAGTTCGAGGCGACCTTCAGCTTCACCCGCGAACATCGAAATGCCAATGTCCCGGCACGCATCGAGATCGACGGCGCGGCCGTCAAGCATCGACACACAGCCGGACACGTGAAATCCTCCGATTGCGACTGGGATGCCGGCGGTGCGGAACGGGCGGGCGATATCGAGGGCGCGCGGATATTGGTTCGACTGGACGCCAACGAGCGCGAGCAGCCCAAAATTGCCATGGCTGTGAAACCGCTTGAGCAATTCGGGCACATCAACGCGCGTATGCGTCTCGTCAATTGCCTCGACGTCGATCGCAACGTCCGGTCCAAGGACTTGGCGTTCTGCGCAATCGGCCGCGATGCCGTAGACGGCGGCCAGTGAATTCGATGGAATCATTGCGCGCCACCAGCGGATCACGTAGCCCTCGTCGTCGTAGTGCGACGGCTTGACGAGAACAAGTTGGAAGCGTCGTCTTGTCGGCACTGAGACCTCCAGGCTAGAGCGGATTCCGGTCAGGTTGAAGCACCGGTCTCCCTCCCCGGTCGTGGCCGGGCTTGTCCCGGCCACCCCGATCATTCTTGCTTTGCGCTTCACCAGAGGTCGCCGGGACAAGCCCGGCGACGACGCTCCTTACGCGATTCAACGCCATCGAAATCCGCTCTAGGTCGGCTTCATCCGCCAGAGTTGAAAGCCGCAGGCACCGATCGCTCGCTCGATTTCATTTCTCGAAAGGTTGTATGGAGGATCCTTGTCGGGGCTTACGGCGCCGACCAAGTGCCACGGACGGAATTGCTCCGGCAGCTTGCTTCCCGCGACATCCCCGGCAAACGCCCGGAGCTCGCGCTTCGCATCTGATTTGAAGATGTAGAGACGCATCTGTCGCCTCATAGTGTTCTGCCGGCTTGGATGGGCGGCGCGGTCGATGCCGCTGCCAGGCCCGCCCCGCGCCCCATTCGTTTCTGCCGCGGAGCGGCGATCAAGCCATCTCGGATCGCCTGCCCGCGAGCAGAGCTTATGTCCGCCACGCACCGCTTCGGCCTTCTCCCTCGTTGCCCGCTTCGATGGTTTCTCATAGAAACGCCGCCGCTTTCATCTCCCTGAATACACCTGCCCGCTGAGCATCCAGACGCCCACGCCCGTGCGTGCAGTGCGGTCACCCACTCGTCACCGCAGGCACGGCGCAGCCAAGGGCGATGAACGAGCCCTTTACCCAGCGCTCCGAGGCCTTGAGGCCGATCGACGCATATCCCCGTTGCAGATCGGGCGAAGCCCGTCGCCCGCATTATCATTTCGCCCGCGCTTAAGCGGGGCTTCCAACGCCGGTTGATTTCACCGGCGTTGATTTCACCGGCAATGTCGATGGGGCAGGTCTGAGACACGGCGATCTCCGTCTTCAAGGCGGGAGCACAATCCGGTCTCTCAGCCACCGGCGGCCGGGGCGATACCGATGGTGTCACCAAGATAGGGGTTGCAGGCGCAAATAGCCAGTCTTTTTCCCAGCCGCCCTTGCGGAACGCCCGCCCATGCTCTATTTATGACTGATCGAGTTTCGGCCGAACGACTTGGCCCTGCCGCGCAATCCGCGCCGGACTGACGACCTTCCTCCAAATCTCGAAAATGGCCGGCTGCGCGACTGTGCAGCCTACCTAAACACGCATCCGAAAGAAGAGTCATATGACGCAAGGTACAGTAAAGTGGTTCAACGGCCAAAAAGGCTTCGGCTTTATCCAGCCTGATGACGGCAGCAAGGATGTCTTCGTGCACATCAGCGCCGTCGAACGCGCCGGGATGCACAGCCTCAACGAGGGACAAAAGGTTTTGTTCGAGGTTGTGTCCGATCGCAAGACCGGCAAATCTTCGGCAGACCATCTGCGTGCCGTCTGATCGGCGGCGCCGGTAGCCACGGAGCCTTGACCACGGACGAAGGGGCAGGGCTTGTGGTTCAGCCCTGCGCGGCCGACCGCCGGGGTTTCTGTGCTGGTACGGTGTCGGTTGCAGGCAACCGTAGTTTAGTTCGCGAAATTGGTGGAAGCCGATCTGGTGGGTCGTTGACGACGCCGTTGAAACTTGAGGCTCTACGCGCCTTCAGTGCCGTGTACTCTCGGCCATGTCATTCATGCGGATTTCAAGCGTGATGTGATCCTGTGGTATGCAAAACCTGGCGGCTACGTCGGCAACCATCTCCGACGCGGATTCAATGGAATCGGCGATTTCCTCGCCCCAGACCGCGTGGCCCAATCGCGCTGCAGCAGCGTTGTGCAGCCTGATCTGAACAAACGTAGCCGTCGTCCTCCTGGGTAATGCGAGCAAATAGGTCGGTAAATCGATTCTTGGCTGCTGCGGACTCTGGGACACGACCGGCGCGCATGGAGATCGCTTTCATTGGCCCGATGGCGCAGAGCGAGGGCGGACCATTTGGTCGAGTAATGCCGGCTAACGTCTGGGATGCATGAAGTCGGACGCCCTACGTCATAAGAGCCTCGGCTGCCTCGGATGTAAAATCCTTAGAGCAGCTTGGGATTCCGTCGAAAGCCTCAACAGACGCGCCGCATCAATATTGTCTGCGCCGGGCTGCGTGCGTCGGCGCTGTGAAGAATGACGGTTTCGATCGTCTGCCAGGCCTCAAAACCATCGGCCTTTTGAGGCGCAAAGGCAAGGAGGATTTCCGGTTGAATGCGAATTGGGAATTTTCTCGCCTGCACATATTCAACACCATTGGCGCCTTCGTCTAAAAGAAGACATGATTTGGATTGACCCGCGTTCAAACGTTTTTTGATATCCACTTTGGAGAGTTAAATGATGCGTAAGCTCCAGGCCGATGATCGCGTTCGAGAGCACGCACAAAAGCTCGTTGTTGATACCGATGAGCCCGAACGGCACGCTAAGTCATCATCTCTAAAAGCACGTCGCAGGAGGCAATGCCAATGAGTGCGCGATTAGAAAAAAAGGTGGGAGCGAGCCCGTCCAGCGAGCTCCAGCATGAAGTACCGAGCCAACGCCGAGGAGCCGACACAAAGCAATTCCGACTGCAAGTCGACCGGCAAACGAAAAGCTCCTACGCGAGTTACGAAGCTGCTGAGCAGGCTGGGCTGCAAATCAAGAAAAGCCATCCTATCGTTTCGGTGACGGTGTATGACTCGGTTGGAGGGGTCAACAGGTCAATCGATCTGCCCAATTCGTCGGACGAACCGGCGTCTTGATAGTACCGGCGCTCTACCAATGAGATAGCCGACATCGTCGCAACTCTCGGTCTCCGCCCTGTGCTGGCAAAACGCGTCTGCGCCCTCTCCTAATATCAGGTAAGAATCTAAGTTAGCGCCTCTGAGGATGGCCCCAGGCTCCCGCTGCATCGCCCTGCGTCGGCACTTCCACGCCCTCCACCCATGTGGCGATGACATCGAGATCGGCTGTAAGCGCGACCATGTCGGCGCGGGCATTGCGGACCAGGGCGCCGCGTTCGTGCTCCACCCCAAGGAATCTCGCCGGCGTCAGGGACGCGGCGCGTAGCGCATCGTTGAGCGGCAGCTTCGCAAGCTTCACGGCATTGCGGACAGCCGAAGCCATATCCAGATGGGCGCCCGCAAGGGTCCCGTCCGCCCCCGTGAGCCGGCCTTCGCGGAGCGAGATCGTTCGCCCCATCAACCGGAACTCATTGAGTGCCGCACCGACAGACGGCATGGCATCGCTCACCAGCGCCATCGCATCTGCCCTTTTTGCGGCAAATGCCGCCCGCACGCTGGTCGGATCGACGTGAATCCCGTCCACGATGATGCCTGCGGTCAGCCGCGGCTCGGCGAAGGCGGCTCCGATAATGCCCGGCTCGCGGCCGGCAAACGGCGGCATGGCGTTGAAGAGATGGGTTACGCCGGTGAGCCCGTCCTCCACGGCTCGAATTACGATGGCGGCCGTCGCCTCGCTGTGGCCGACCGACACGCGAATGCCAGCGCCCGCAAGCTTCCTCAGAAAGCCGTCCGGCAATCGCTCGGGTGCGAGCGTAACCAGCGAGCGGCCGGCGCCGGCGAGATCGCTGAGCCAATCGAGGTCGCTCATGTGAGGAACCGCAATGTGGTCCGTCCGATGGATGCCGGGCCGCAAAGGACTGATGAAAGGGCCCTCGAGGTGCAGGCCGAGCACGCCGTCGCTGCCGGCCGCCGTGCGCGCCGCCGCGATGGCGGCTTGCGTCTGCTGCCGCGAATCCGTGATCAGCGTCGGCAGGCAGGCCGTCGTCCCATAGCGCCGGTGCGCGCGGGCTATCGCCCGCATGGCTTGCGCCGTCGGCTCGTCGTTGAGGAGAATTCCGCCGCCGCCATTGACCTGCAGGTCGATGAAGCCGGGCGACAACAAGGCGCCCTCCGGCAAACGCCGCTGCGGCCAGCCCTCTGGGACCTCGCCCCATGCCGCCAGGGAACGAATGAGCCCGTCCTCGATCAGCACCGCGGCGTCGTTGTGCCAGCGGCGGCCGTCGAAAACACGTTGCGCCACGACGGCATGGCGACTGTGGTTTGCAATCGTATCCTGAGCCTGTGGCATCCTTACAGCGATACTCGATTGGCTGAGCCTCACTTAGTCTCTAGGTCAACCCTAACCGAAAGCCGCGGGAGACTCTCCTGCGTCACGTTGGCCGGGTGGGTTGTCGGCTCCCCAAGCTCCAATTTATAGAGGACCTCATGAAAGGTTTGGGATGGACCGGCTTGTAATCCGCGGCGGCAACCAGCTCAAAGGATCGGTGCAGATTCACGGCGCCAAGAATGCGGCTCTCCCGCAGATTGCTGCGGCGCTGCTCGCCGCAGAGCCGCTTGAGCTTGGCAACGTTCCGGATCTCCTCGACGTCACCACCATGTTGGGTCTGATGCAGGAACTCGGCGTGACTGCCGAGCGAGAGACCGGGGGCAGCCTGCTGCTGGATCCGCGAGGAGCGCGCAATGCACAGGCTCCTTATGAGATCGTCCGGCGCATGCGCGCCAGCATCCTCGTTCTTGGACCGCTGGTTGCGCGGTTCGGCAGCGCGCGGGTGTCGCTGCCGGGCGGCTGCGCCATCGGCGCGAGGCCGGTCGATCTGCACCTCAAAGCGCTGACGGCCCTCGGAGCGCGGGTCGAGGTCGATGCGGGATATATAACGGCGGAGACGAATGGCCGCCGATTGCGCGGCGGCCGCATCATTCTCACCTCGCCCTCGGTCGGCGCGACCGAGACCGCCATGATGGCGGCCGCCCTTGCGCAGGGCGAAACGGAAATCGTGAATGCGGCACGCGATCCCGAGGTTTGCGATCTCGCGCTTTGCCTCACGGCAATGGGCGCTGCAATCGAGGGCGCCGGCACGCACCGGATTCAGATTGAGGGCGTGGACAGCCTGCATCGCGCCCGGCACGATCTGATCGCAGACCGCATCGAGGCCGGCACCTATGCGATCGCCGCCGCCATCACGGGCGGCCAACTCGAACTCATCGATGCCCATCTTGAGCACCTCGCAGCGGTCGGTGCGGTCCTGGAGCATGCAGGCGCGCAAATCTGGCCGACCGACCGCGGCCTGATGGTCTCGCGGACGGGACCGCTACGCGCCGTTGACGTGGTAACGGAACCCTATCCAGGATTTCCGACTGACCTGCAGGCCCAGTTCATGGCGCTGATGGCGGTGGCGCCCGGCGCCTCCGTCATTCGCGAGACGATTTTTGAAAGCCGCTTCATGCATGTGCCGGAGCTCGGCCGGCTGGGCGCTAACATCGTGCTGCAGGGCACGACCGCGCTGGTGCGCGGCGCAGCAAAGCTCCACGGCGCCGAGGTGATGGCCACCGACCTGCGCGCTTCGGTCGGGCTCGTCCTGGCAGGGCTGGTCGCTGAAGGCGAGACGGTGGTTCATCGCATCTACCATCTTGACCGCGGCTATGAGGCCCTCGACCGCAAGCTCGTGCAGTGCGGCGCCGATATCAGGCGGGTCGCGCAATGAACGCGCTCACGCGCAGGAACCTACGATTGCTCGTCGGCGTCGACGGGGGCGGCACCGGGTGCCGCGCCCGCATCGAGGATGCCGAAGGCAGCGTGCTCGGCGCCGGCATCGCCGGTCCGGCGGCGGTGCGGCTCGGCATTGATCGATCGTTGGCGGCTGTGGAGAGCGCCTGCCGGGCCGCGGCCGCCGAAGCCGGCCTTCAGCCCGACGCCCTGGCCGAAATGGATGCCGGCGTCGGGCTGGCCGGCATTGGCCGCAAGGGGGTGCTCGAAGAGATCAGGGCGCGGCCCCATCCCTTTCGCTCCGTCATCTATGTCAACGACGCCAACATCGCGTGCATGGGCGCACACAGCGGCCGCGACGGCGGCATCGTCATCATCGGCACTGGCAGCGCGGGCTTCGCCATCGTGAAGGGACGCGAGGTGAAGGTCGGCGGCTACGGATTCCCAATTTCGGACGAAGGAAGCGGCGCTGACCTCGGTCTTTCGGCAATCCGGCTGGCGCTGCGCGCCAACGATGGCCGGGCACTGGCCACGAGCCTGACCCGTGATGTCATGGCCCGCTTCGGCGGCGATCCGTTCGAGGTCGTGGCATGGATGGATCGCGCAACCGCGACCGACTATGCGGCCCTGGCCCCCCTGGTGATGCGGCATGCGGACGCCGGCGACCCCGTCGGCCGGCGCATCGTGCGCGACGCCGCCGAGCAGATCGACGAACTGGTGCGCCGCCTGATCGAATGCGGTGCGCCGCGGATTGCCCTCGTCGGCGGACTTGCTTCACCCATGGAGCCATGGCTTGCCCCTGACGTGCAGCGCCGCCTCTCGCCGGTCGAAGGCGACGCGATTGCCGGCGCATTGCTTCTCGCCCGGCGCGCCGCAATGGCGCGCGCGTGCTAGCGGATCGATGCCATGAAACCAATCACGTGGCTCGGTCGAAGTCATCCCTCGGCCTCGTCCTTAGGAGCGCACTCTTGCGCGCATCTCGAAGGACGGCCACAGGCGAGGCCGTTCCCGCGGCCATCCTTCGAGACGGCCGCGCGAAGAGCGCGGCCTCCTCACGATGAGGTCGAAGAGTGGCTGTACCAGGCATCTCGAGGATGTGAATGCTCACCGAGAAGATCAGTCCCCGCTACGTCGAACTCGATTCCTGGTCCTCGGGCGAGATGCTCGCCGCCATGTACGAGAGCCAGCTTGCCGCCGCCGCAGCAGTGCGCGCCGCGCTGCCTGCCATCGCGGCGGCCGTAGACGCCGCGGTTCCGGCGCTGCGGCGCGGCGGGCGGATCGTATATGTCGGCGCCGGAACGTCCGGCCGCATCGGCGTGCAGGATGGCAGCGAGCTGCCGCCGACCTATGACTGGCCGGCCGACCGGGTGGTGTTCGCCATGGCAGGCGGCCTCGGCGCGCTGGTGCGCAGCGCCGAGGACGCCGAGGACGATGAGGCGACGGGCGCGCGCGCAATGGAGGATGCAAAGATTGCTCCCGATGACGTTGTGATCGGCATCGCGGCGAGCGGCGCCACGCCCTACACCATCGGCGCCTTGCGGGCGGCGACGGCCGCCGGGGCCGTGACGGTCGCGCTCGCTAGCAATCCAGGGGCGCCGCTGTTCGACGTGGCCGCTCACCGAATTCTGGTTGAGACCGGCGCAGAGGTGATTGCGGGCTCCACGCGCATGAAAGCCGGCACCGCCCACAAGATCGTGTTGAACCTGTTCTCGACCGCCGTCATGGTGAAGCTCAACCGCGTGTACCATGGGCTCATGGTGCACATGCGGGCTCGCAACGCGAAGCTCAAGCGGCGCGCCGCAACGATCGTCAGCGAGATCATCGGCTGCGCGGCTTCCGAGGCGGCGCAGCTCGTCGAACAGGCAGACGGGGACGTGAAGATCGCCGTTCTGCTCGGCCTTGGGTTGGCGCCGCTGGATGCTGCGAGGATTCTCGCTCGCCACGACGGCAATCTGCGGATGGCAATCGCTGAAGCCACCCATGAGAGCAAGCATGACGGCGGCTGAGCGCGCGGCCTCGACCGCCATGGCGCGGGAGATCGCGCAAATCCCCGGCGCAGCCGAGCGGCTGCTCGCGCGATCCGATGCGGTTTGCGCGATCGCCGATCGCATCAGGAGGGCGCGTCCGCGCATCGTCATCACATGCGGCCGCGGCAGTTCCGGCCATGTCGGCGTCTATTTGCGATATCTGATCGAGGCCCGCGTCGGCCTTCTCGTCTCGGCGTCCGCACCATCCATCGTCACCGCCTATCGCCGGCGGCCGGACATGCGCGACGCGCTGTTCATAGTGATCTCCCAGTCCGGCCGCAGCCCCGATCTCGTCGTGGCGACGCAGTATGCGCGGCAATCGGGGGCGCTGACGCTGGCGATCGTGAACGACGACGCGTCGCCGGCGGCGGCCGCGGCCGATCTCGTTCTGCCGATCGGCGCCGGGCCGGAGCGCGCGGTCGCGGCCACCAAGACTGTGGTATTGTCAATGCTCGCCGGCGCTCAATTGGTTGCTGCGCTCACGGGCGAGGATGACCTGAAGCGCGCCCTCTTTCGCATACCGGAGCGGCTTGAAAGGGCGGGCGCGTGTGACTGGTCGGCGTGGGGCGACTATCTCCCAACAGCGCCAGCTACTTTCGTGGCGGCGCGCGGATACGGGTTTGGGGCCGCGCGCGAGATCGCGCTGAAGATCACCGAAGTCCTGCGCCTGCCGGCGCTCGGCTTCAGCGCTGCGGAGTTGCGGCACGGGCCCCGCGCCGCCATCACGCCGGCGACGCCGGTCCTGCTCTTGCGTCAGGACGACGAAGCGGCCGCGACGGTGGATGAGCTAAGAAGCGACCTCCTGGCCGCAGGTGAGACCGTCTTTTCTGCCGGCGGGCCAGCGGGCTCTCTGCCCTGGATCGGCGACGATCATCCGATCTGCGATGCGGTGGCCATGCTGCTCCCCGCCTACGCGGCCATCGAAGCGGCAGCACGCCGGAGGGGCCTCGATCCCGATCATCCGCTCCACTTGAGCAAAGTGACCCAGACGCTGTGAGCGGCGAGCTTTGAGGCAGAGGCGCCGTCGACAGTGATCCGGGGGATCGCTGCAGCTTTGGTCAGGACTTCCCGGCGGTGGCCGGACCAGGGCGAAGCTCTTTAAGATATATCTTGCGTAACATCTGAAACAGAGCTATCTAAAGATATATCTATCTTACGAGAGAAAACGAAAATGCGTGGAAGTTTCGAGTCTTACGGTGAGAGATGGGGCGCGGGCCGGCATCGCCGCGGTCGCTTCGGCCTGCACGCCTTCTTTGGCCAACACGGCATGGGCGGTCCGGGCGGAATGGGCGCGGACGACATTCTGCGCGCCAAGCGCATCATGGCGCAGGGCGACCTTCGCCTCATCGCGCTGGCGCTGATCGCCGAGCAGCCCCGCCACGGCTACGAGATCATCAAGCTGTTTGAGGAGAAAACTGGCGACTGGTACAGCCCAAGCCCCGGCATCGTCTACCCGACGCTGACCTACCTGGAGGAGGCGGGCCACGTCACAGCGTCAGCCGAAGGCAGCAAGAAGCTCTATACCATCACCGGCGAAGGCCGCGCCTACCTCGAAGCCAATCGCGACGTGGTCGATGCCGTGCTCGACCGCCTGACCGCACTTGGCGAACGGGTGAACCGCTGGCGGCACACCGTGCGCGGCAGACGCAACGACCGGCGCGCCCTGCCGCCGCTGGTTGAAGCCGCCTTCGACCATCTGCGGGAGACCATCGGCAAGCGGCTTGAAAATGACCCGGCGGCGGAAGCGCGGCTGGTTGAAATCCTCGTGCGCACGGACGCCGATCTGCAGCGCTCGTAATGGCGGCGTCAGCCAGGCGGCGCGACGGGTCGTACCGGCGCACCCGCGCAGCCGGCATGGCGGCGCACGATATGCCGGGTTGGTCCGGTTCGAAACGCAGATCAGAAAAGATCACAGCTTGCGCGGTGCGAAACGTGTAAACTCCGATCGCTCCTGATTTCTGGCTATTCTTCATGATGTTCGCAGGTCGCGCGGCAGGCAGCGCGGTGAACCGCCAATGCGCTCTTGACCCTTGCAGTTTAAGAGATTCGGATGACCACAGCTCCCAAGAGCGGCGAGCGCGATGCTGCCGCCGCGCCGGAAAAAGCTCCGCCAATCAAGTTCTCAGGCTATCAGAAGTTCGTCGTAGCGCTGCTGGCGTTCCTGCAGTTCTCGATCGTCCTGGACTTCATGATCATATCGCCGCTCGGGGCGGTCATCATGCCGGACCTCGACATCAGTCCGCAGCGATTTGGCGAGATCGTGTCAGCCTACGCTTTTAGCGCCGGCGCCTCGGGCTTCCTGGCGGCCGGTTTCGCCGACCGCTTCGATCGAAAGAGGTTCCTCCTCTTCTTCTATTGCGGCTTCATCGGCGGCACGGCGCTCTGCGCGCTCGCCCCCAACTATCCGGTGCTCCTGTTCGCTCGAATCGTGACCGGAGTGTTCGGCGGAGTGATCGGCTCTGTCGTGCTTGCGATCGTCACGGATTTGTTCCCGCTCGCGATGCGGGGCCGCGTGATGGGCGTGGTGCAGACCGCCTTCTCCGCCAGCCAGGTTTTAGGAATCCCAGCGGGACTGTAACTGCCCAGGTTGTGCCTTTGCCGTCAACTGATCCGCAACGCGCTCATTTGGATTTGCGCGTCCTGCGTGAGGGCCTGGATGACGTTCCAGCCTTGCTTTTTGGCGGTTGAGATGAAGGAGCG
>Ga0209062_1005530_pt1 | contig 12203 bp, 8 predicted proteins | sample Coa_R2_2_FD_187158 | JGI IMG/M metagenome (GOLD analysis project Ga0209062, IMG submission 187158) | Surface soil microbial communities from Centralia Pennsylvania, which are recovering from an underground coalmine fire - Coalmine... | ecosystem: Environmental > Terrestrial > Soil > Unclassified ... | reverse complement strand
TCTACAAGAAGGCGTTCCGCGAAGACTGCGACCTCCTTCGCCTCGAGCAGCCCGAGCACGTCGTCCCCGCCACCGCCCATATCGATGACATGGTGCAGGCCATCGAGCGCCTGGCCGCCTCGAACCACACCTACACCAGCGATGGATCGGTATATTTCCGGATCTCGACCTTCCCCGGCTACGGCAAGCTCTCGCATAACGATTTCAGCGGCAACATCGCCGGCGCCCGCGTCGACGTCGACGAATACGAGAAGGCCGACGCGCGCGATTTCGCGCTCTGGAAAGCGCCCAAGGAAGGCGAGCCCGCGTGGCAGACCGCCATCGGCCCCGGCCGTCCCGGCTGGCACATCGAGTGCTCCGTCATGGCCATCAAGTATCTTGGTGAAACGCTCGATTTGCACGCCGGCGGCGTCGACCTGATCTTCCCGCACCACGAAAACGAGATCGCGCAGTCCGAGTCCCTCACCGGCAAACCCTTCGCCCGCTTCTGGCTCCACTGCGAATTCCTGATGGTCGAAGGCCAGAAGATGTCCAAGTCGCTCGGCAACTACTTCACCCTGCGTGACGTGGTGGCGAAGGGCTACGCGCCCGAAGCCATCCGCTACCTGCTGGCCTCCGTCCCCTACCGCAAGCAGCTTAACTTCACCTTCAAGGGGCTGCAGGACGCCGCCACCGCCATCGATCGCCTGCGCAATTTCAAGCTGCGGCTCGAGACCGACCGCTTCCCCGAAGGAGCCGATGACGCCATGGCCGCGCGCACGGACGCTGCCGCCGCCGCCTTCCGCGACAGCCTCAACGAGGACCTGAACACCGCCGAAGCCCTCGGCGCCATCTTTGAATATGTGCGCGACGCCAACACCGCGATGGATTCGGGCGGCTTCTGTGCCGGCAACGTCCCCGCCGCACTCGATCTGCTGCGGCGTTTCGACAGCATCTTCGACGTGCTGGCGCCCACCGTGCAAACCAACCAGATCCTGGACTCCGAAGTCGAGTCCTTGATCGCCGAACGCGCCGCCGCCAAGAAGGCCCGCAATTTCGCGCGCGCCGACCAGATCCGCGAGCAGCTTGCGGAGCAGGGAATCATCCTCGAAGACACCAAGGCCGGCGTCCGCTGGAAGAGAAAATGACCTGGAATATCCATACCAAGGCCGTCCATTCGGGCGACCGCAAGAGACGCGGCGCCCAGACGCCCGTCACCACCCCCATCGTCACCGCATCGAGCTTCTTTGCCGATTCCATGGAGGAGCTCGACCGCATCTTCTCCCATGAGGAGGAAGGCTACTGCTACGCGCGTTACCACAGCCCTTCCGCCGCCGCGCTTGAAGAGCTGCTGGCCGCGCTCGAAGGCGGCCATGGCGCCCTGGCCTGCGCCTCCGGCATGACCGCGCTTCAGGTGGCGCTCGGCACCGCCATCATGGACCGCCGCCGGTCCATCCTCGCCGCCACAGCGCTGTACGGCGCCACGGTCGGCCTGCTCAATAATGTATTCGACCCCGCCGGCGTCGCGATCCGCTACGCCGATGTGTGGGACCTGGACGCCTTTCGCGCCGCGGTCGATGAAGCCAAGCCCGGCTGCATCCTCGTCGAGACGGTTTCCAACCCCCTGTTGCGTGTGCCGCGGCTCGATGCCATCGCGGAAATCGCCGCCGCCTCCGGAGCGGCGCTGGTCGTCGACAATACCTTCGCCACGCCGCTGCTCGTGCGGCCGATCGAGCTCGGCGCACACTTTTGCGTCCATAGCGTCACCAAGTATCTCGCCGGCCACGGCGATGTGCTCGGCGGCGCCGTCATCACGGATGCCGCGCATTACGAACCGCTGCGCGCCTATTCCCGCATCGCCGGCCCCGTCCTCGGCCCGTTCGAGTGCTACCTGACCATGCGCGGCATCAAGACCTTCCCGCTCCGCATGGAGCGCCAGTGCGCCAACGCCTGCCGCATCGCGCAATGGCTGGCCGGGCATCCGCGCGTCGACCGCGTCTATTTCCCTTCCGACCCCGCGCACCCGGACGCCGCCGCGATCCGCCGCCTGTTCCCAGCTAATCTCTACGGCGCCATGGTGAGCTTCGAAGTGAAGGATGCCGGCCGCGCCGAGATCTTCCGCTTCATGGATGCCCTGAAGATGATCGTCCGCGCGACATCCCTGGGCGACGTCCACAGCATGATGCTCTATCCGGTGATGAGCTCCCACCGCGACGTCGCGCCCAAGCACCGCGAGCGCATGGGCATCCGCGATAACCTCGTGCGGCTGTCGGTAGGGATCGAGGCCGCCGAGGACATCGTCGCCGATCTCGACCAGGCGCTCGGAGCCTAGCTCAGCGCCGCCGCGCGCCGTGCTCGACCGCAATGATCCAAATGTCGGCCCGGCGCAGACGATAAACAATCAGGTAGCGGCCAACTCCCAATTCACGGCCGCCGCCCCAATTCCCCCGGCGCCTGCTCGCCCCGCACCGCCACTGCAATCCCGCTCCGCTCTGCGGCGCCACCCGATCCGACCCGCGAAGCCACCCGCACCGCTCCGTGCCGCGGCGGCCGGCGGACCGCTGGGCAGCCCCAATTCCTCCGGCGCCGGCCCGCCCCCGCACCGCCACGGCCATCCCCGCTCCGCGCTGCGCCATCCGCTCCGCACCGCGATGCCACCCGCCCCGATCCCCCGCGCGGCGGCCCCATCCTCCTCCACGCCGCCGCCCTTACGCCGGGTTCGGCGGCGTGAGCACCCGCAGATCGGTCAACGGCTCGAAATCCGCGGCGTTGAACGTATAGATGTACCGCACATCGTTGGCCAGCATCGTGGCCGCAAGCAGCAGGTCGAAAACGCGCGCCCGCGCCACCGGGTGATCCTTCAACAGCGCGAGCCACCGCGTGTGGACATCCGGCGGCGTGGGCAGAACCTTGATGCCCGGCAGCCTGGTGATCGCTCGCAACGCCTCGAGCGCTTCGGGTGGAGTGTGGGGCAGCGACACCCGCTTCGCATTCGTCACGATCGAGAAGAATTCGGCCAGCACCTGCGCAGTGACACACAGGCGGGCCGTGGGTTCGGTGGCGGATTCCAAAAGCGCCCTGGCTGCCCGGTGGTGCGCCGAGTCCGTGAACAGCGCGAACACCAGGATGTTCGTGTCGAGAACCGCGGATTCATCGGACATCGTCGTAGATGTCCTCGCGCCGCAGATCGCTCAGCGGCCTGCCCGGCCAGTTCGGCAATCCGCTCTCGGGGCGGGCAACGCGGCCGGCTGTCTGAGCCAACACCCGGTGCACGAACGCATCCAGCGCCAGCCCTTCCAGTTCTGCGGAGGCCTCGAGTTTCGCGGCCTCCTCCGGCGTGAGTTCGACGGTCAGCCTCATCTCCGCCCTCCAGCCACTATTCTATTCACTGCCGCGCCAGCGCGTTGAACAACAGCTTGAACGTCAGGTAACTTTGCGCGCGATACTGCGGCCGCATACCGAACAGCACCACATGTCCCGATCCCATCGGCGCATCGATCAGCGCCGCCTTGCCGGCAATCACCTTCTCGCCGACCAGCCAGCCCGAAGCCAGCAGCCCCGAATCCGGGTATCGAGCCACAACCGGCAGTGCCGTATCCCACGCCGGGCTTTGTTCGTTCCAGATCGCGATTTCCGCCGGCACGCCATACGCCAGCGGACTGTGTGTGTCGATGCGCGCGTTCAGCAGCGAGCCGGGAACGTACAATTCCGTCGACCCGGAAGTGGGCCGCTCGATTTCCGTATCCCCTCCACCGCGGCCGCCGCGCGAAGGCGTCACCGTCTTGGCCGCCACGCCGAGCCGCGAGATCGCGTACTCGCTGGCATTATTGAGGAATACCAGCGTGCCGCCAGCATTGGCGAACTCCTTCAGCAGCGCCGCGCTCGCCGCGCCGATGCCGCCGCGGTATTCCTCCGGATAGTTGCGCTGCCCGTTTTCGATGCTCGCCGCGGGCTGGTCCGCGAACACGATCACATCGAATTTGTCCCGCAGATGGCCAGCCTGGATGTCCTTGTTGTGCACCGTCGTGTAAGCGAACCCGAAATTCTCGAGCAGCCACCGCGTCCAGCCTTCGTCCATATTGGCCGTATAGGGCTGGTAGAGCGCGATGCGCGGCCGCTGGATCTCTCGCCATCCCGGCCGTGCGGCCAGCGAAAAATCCCCCGATGCCGCGTCGCGCCACACCGGCTTTCCATTCGCCCACGCCCGGTTTACGGCCATCCAGGTATCCGTGTCCGCCGCCTTCAGCAGCGGTCCCGCAGCCGGCTCGGGCGCCTTCCACTCGCCGCTGGCTGTTACCGGCTGCTCCACTGCCTTCACGTCCACGCCCATGAGCAGAGGCAGCGTCTCCGCCGTCGTATCGTACGGCCGCTTCGGCGGGCCGCCCGGATACAACAGGTCGTTCGGATAGTTCTGCCGCTCCAGTAGCGCTTTGGCCCATCCGCTGTACGGCTGGTGCATGGAAATCACGGCGCTGCCGTCCGCCCCGCGACCGACTTCCACCTGCCCGAACCGCAGCGTCTCGATCAGCTTCCGCGTCGCCCCCGGGTCGCGCTGCTCCGCAGAAATCACGAACGCCGCCGGCTCCGTCCGCGCCACCTGCCGCTGCCCGACCCGATAAAAATTCCGCAGCAGTTCCGTCCGGTGCAGCGCGGCATTGTACAGACACGAATCCCAGGCGATCTCCTGGTAATCGATAATGTCCCGTAGCCGCCACGTCCCGCCCATCCACGGCTCCAAATAATTCCAGGATCTCTCGCGCGGGTTATACCCCAATGCCGTCTGCGCGATCTGGTCGGGAGTTAAAGTAACGGGCGAGGCGATCCGCGCGCTGGCCGATTCCGTCAGGATGCGCAGCCCCGCGTGAAACGCCTGGTAATGCCGCGAAGGCGTCCAGAAATCGTAAACCCCGTGTATCGCGATCCCCGTCTTGCCGGCCGCCGTCAGGTCCGCCGCCATGGCCGTCCCGATCATGTTCATCTCCTGCATGAGGATCGGGTCGATATTCGGCTCCGTCGGATCGAGCCACGGCGGAACGAACAGCCGCGCCGCGTTCCCGCCCATCTGGTGCACGTCATACACGATCTCCGGATGCCACACATTGTGCAGCTTGGAAATCGTCAACCGCGTTTCCGGCTGCGAAAAGATGTACCAGTCGCGGTTGTTATCGTGCCCGACGTACTTGTGATACAGCCACGGCGGGTTCGATCCCTCGTACGGCGTGCCCAGCGTCTGCCGGTACCACTTCGTCACGATATCCACGCCGTCCGGGTTGAGCGACGGCACCAGGATCAGGATCACATCCTTGAAGATCGCCCGGTTGTGCGGCGTGTCCTCGGTGAGCAGCTTATAAGCGAATTCGACCGCGGTATGCGTGGACGCGATCTCGGTCGCGTGAATCGAGCAGGTCAGCAGCACCACCGTCTTGCCCTGCGGAATCAGCCGCTCGGCCTCCGCAGGCGAAGTCTTGCGAGGATCCGCCAGTTGCTGCTGAATCTTCATGTAACGGTCGAGGTGCCGGAGCGTATCGGGATCGGCGATCGTGGCCGCGAGGAACGGCCGCCCGTCCGCCGTCTTGCCCAGTTCTTCGACCTTGATGCGGTCGCTCGATTTCGCCAGCGCATTAAAATACCCGACCACCTTCTCCCAGTCGAGAACCGTCTTATCGGCGCCGATTTCGTGGCCGAACCAGGATTTCGGATCGGGCGGCGCGGCAACCGCCGAAAGCGCCGCGAGCAGCAGGATCAGGGCACGAGTCATGGGGCACATTGTACCCCGATCCCCCATCTCCTATGGCAATGCCGCCAGGAACGTGTCAATCTCCTGCGGACTGATGTAGAAATGCGGCGATGTGCGCACCCAACCTGCCCGCGCGGCCGCAGAAATCCCGTTTTCCCGCAGCCGCCTGACGATCTCTTCCGCCGGGATGCCCGGCTTGCGGAAACTGACGATCCCCGCTCCGGTTTCCGCCGTACGGCAGCCCAGCGTTTCATACCCGCGCGCCACGACTCCGGCCGCGATCCGGTCGCCGAGATTTTGGACAACCGGAGCGATTTCTCCCGGCCCCACTTCCAGTAAAAATTCAATTGCTGCCCGTAATCCAAAGCAACCAATTGTGTTAAGGGTTCCCGGCTCATACCGGCCAGCATCCGGACGCAGCGCCATATCCCGGCTCGCGTAATCGTTGTATCCGGCCACGTTCGTCCACCCGAACTCCACCGGCTCCACGCGGTCCTGCAACTCCCGGCTGATGTAAAGGATGGCGCAGCCCTCCGGACCCAGCATCCACTTGTGGCCATCGGCCGCCAGCACGTCGATGCCGCACGCCCGCACGTCGATCGGGAAGGCTCCCATTCCCTGGATCGCATCCACCATATAAATGCATCGGTTACGCCGGCAAATCTCACCGATCGCTCGAAGCGGAGCGCGATACCCGCTGAGGAACTGCACGAAGCTGATCGAAAGCAGCCGAGCCCCGCGGCAAGCCTCGTCGATCCGCTCCAGCGAATCCTCGACCGAGAGCCACGTCACCGCGATCCCCTTGGCTTCGAGCCGTTTCCACGGGTAAAAATTGGCGGGGAACTCCTCCCGGAAGGCCACGATCCGGTCGCCCGGCTTCCAGTCGAGGCCCATCGCCACCGTGGCGATCCCCTCGGAGGTATTCTTCATCAGGGCGATCTCGGCAGCGTCCGCATGAATCAGCCGCGCGGCGGCGCGGCGCAGCCCGTCGTAGGCGTCCAGCCATTCGTCGTAATGGAGGCTGCCGAAACGCATGCAGTCCTCGGCCAGCCGCTGCATCGCTTCGGCCGCCGGACGGCATAACGGCGCCACGGCGGCGTGATTCAGGTAAATCAGGTTCCGGCGCACCGGGAATTGTTCGCGGTAGCGCTCCCAAAGCGGTTCGGCCGCGGTCGACTTAACAGAATTAACGGTGATTTCGCTGCCCATTCCTTTTACAATACGGGAAAGAAGCCAAAGGATCTATCGCCATGCGACTCCTCTCCGCGGTCATCCTGACGGGTTTCCTGGCCATCGCGCCCGGCTATGCTTCCGACCGGAAGGATGACCCCGGCCAGATCGGCAACCGCGACGTCGGCCGGTGCCTGAACTTCTACTCCATCGAGAAGGAGATCGCCCTCGGCAAGCAGTTGTCCGAGGAGGTGGCGCGCCAGGGCAAACTGCACCAGGACCCGGTCGTCGGCGAGTTCGTCAACCGCCTGGGTCAGAATCTGGTGCGCAACTCGGACGCCAGGGTGCCCTTCACCTTCCAGGTGCTGGACGACGATTCGCCCAACGCCTTCGCTCTCCCGGGCGGCTTCGTGTTCGTGAACACCGGGCTGATCAAGCTGGCCTCGGAAGAGGACGAACTGGCCGGCGCGATGTCGCATGAGATCGCCCATGTCGCCGCGCGTCACCTGACCTGCCGGGCGTCGCAGGAACAGCTCGTGCGCACCGCCGGCGGCATCGGCGCCGTGCTGCTGGGCGGCGGATGGGCCGGACTCGCGGGGCGCGAAGCGGTGGCCGCGGCCGTCCCGATGGCGTTCCTCAAGTTCAGCCGCTCCGATGAGACCGAGGCCGATTACCTCGGCACCCAGTACCTGTACGCCGCCGGCTACGATCCCACGGGCGCGGTCAGCATCTTCGAAAAACTGCTGGCCCTCCGCCGCACCCAGCCGAATCTCGCCGCGCGCGTGCTCTCGACCCATCCCATGGACGGCGACCGCATTGACCGCACAGAAAAGGAGATCCAGCGGATTCTGCCGGCGCGGGCGCAATACGTGGTGAACACCTCCGAATACATGGAAATGCGCGAGCGGGTCCTCGGTGACGGACAGAAGCCGGCGGCCACCCGCCCCACCCTGCGCAGCGCGAGACCAAACTAACCCGCCCGCACCGGACTAACCAAAGATATGATGGCGTGCCCGCCCGTTCCCTTGCGACACTGAAGCCGACGACATGTTCGCCTCGCGACTGCGAAAAGATTTTCCGGCGCCCTCTTTATCGGTCTTCGTGGCGCTCCAGGTCCTCGATATTCTCACCACCCTGATCGGCTTGCAGTTGGGCGCGCAGGAAGGCAGCTTCTTCGTGGCGCGGCTCATGCAGATCGGACCGGTGACCGCGCTGCTCCTCTCCAAGCTGTTCGCCGCATTTCTGGCGGCCACGGCGCTCAAGCTGCATCGCCCGCGCATCGTGGTGTTCCTGAATTACTGGTTCGCCGCCGTGGTCACGTGGAACCTGGGAATCATCCTCATGACCGTCATCCGGGCACGCGGATAGCGAGGCCGGTGCGATCGACAGGAGGCCATCTGCGCCGACGCCTGCGCCGCCGGCCGTCATCCCCAATCTCGCCAAGGGCTTCCACTCCGCTATCATAGAAATTGAAGACGCCCTCCATGGCTGTGAAATCCGACCCCGACATGGGAATCAATAGCTGGCTCGAAGAGGAGCTGTATCAACAATATCTGCATGACCGCTCGGCGGTCGACGAAAGCTGGAAAGACGTGTTCGAGGCCAATGGCGCCCCGAAGCCCGCGCCCAGCCCCGGCGCGGTCCCGCCCGGCCCCGTATCCCTCCGGCAGCCCGCACCCGTAACCGCGCTGTCCGGCGCTGCGGGCGAGTGGCAGCCGCTGCGCGGCGCCGCGGGAAAGATCGCGGAGAACATGGCGGCGTCGCTCGCCATTCCGCTCGCGACTTCGCAGCGGGTCATCGCGGTCAAGGTGATGGACGAGAATCGCCGCATCATCAACCAGCACCGTACGCTGCTGCACCAGAATAAGGTTTCCTACACCCACATCCTGGGATGGGCGGTGGTGAAGGCACTCGCGGAGCTCCCGGCATTGAACCACGCCTACGCCGAGCGCGACGGGCAGCCCTATCGCGTCGCGCGGCGCGAGGTCAACCTTGGCATCGCGGTCGATGTGGCCGCGAAGGATGGCGGGCGCAGCCTCGTCGTCCCCAATATCAAGGATGCCGGCGCGAAGAATTTCCACGAGTACGCGGCGGCTTTCGACGATCTGGTGGCGCGGGCGCGCACCGGCAAGCTGACCGCTGCGGATTTTCAGGGAACCACCATTTCGCTGACCAACCCCGGCACGGTCGGCACTATGTCCTCCAACCCGCGCCTCATGCCCGGCCAGGGCGCGATCATCGCCGCGGGCGCCATCGATTACCCGGCCGAATATCGCGGCGCCGCCGAAGAAACCCGCGCCGTGCTCGGCCTGAGCAAGGTGATGACCCTCACCTGCACGTACGATCACCGCATCATTCAGGGCGCGGAATCGGGCGCGTTCCTGGGCAAGGTGCAGGAGCTGCTCGATGGCGCGAACGGCTTCTACGAGGAGATCTTCCAGCACCTGCGCATGCCGCACCAGCCGGTGCATTGGGAGACCGACCGGCTGCCGGCGCTGCCCGGCATGACCGAGACGCGCCACGCCGAAATCGCCAAACAGGCGGGGATCATGCAGTTGATCAACGCCTACCGCGTGCGCGGCCATCTCATCGCAGATCTCGATCCGCTCGGCTCCGAGCCCACCCGGCACCCCGAGCTCGACCCGGAAACCTACGGCCTTTCGATCTGGGATCTCGACCGCGAATTCCTCACGGGCAGCCTCGGCGAAGGCGTCGGCGGCCGCGCGGCCAAGCCCGTCGCCACGCTGCGGGAGATCCTCGAAACCCTGCGCGACACCTACTGCGGCAAGATCGGCTGCGAGTACATGAATATTCAGGTGCCGGAGCAGAAGCGCTGGCTGCAGCACCGCATGGAGCCCGGCAAGAACCACTGGCCGCTCGATCGCGAGGTGCGCCTGCGCATCCTGCGCACGCTGATCGCGGCCGAGGAGTTCGAGCACTTCCTGCACTCCCGCTTCGTCGGCCAGAAGCGTTTCGCGCTCGAAGGCGGCGAGACCGCGGCCGTGATTCTCGAAGAGATCCTGCAGCGCGCCGCCGCGAACAACGTCGCCGAGATCGTCATCGGCATGGCGCACCGCGGGCGCCTCAACGTCCTGACCAACGTCGTCGGCAAGGACGTGAAGCAGATCTTCTCCGAGTTCGAAGGCGAGATCGATCCCGCCAGCACGCAGGGCTCGGGGGACGTGAAATACCACCTGGGCGCGCAGTCGGTGCGCAAGACCGAGAGCGGGCGCGAGATCCTGGTTTCTGTCGCGCCGAACCCGAGCCACCTGGAGGCGGTCGATCCAGTCGTCGAGGGAATCGTGCGGCCGAAGCAGGACCGCCTGGGCGACCGCGAGAGAGAACGCGTGATCCCGGTGCTGGTGCACGGCGATGCCGCTTTTGCCGGGCAGGGCGTGGTGGCGGAGACGCTGAACCTGGCGCAGCTTGACGGTTATTCCACGGGCGGAACGATTCACCTCATCATCAACAACCAGATCGGCTTCACCACGCTGCCCGAGGAATCGCGCTCCACGCCCTATTCGACCGACGTGGCGCGCGGCGTGCAGGCGCCGATCTTCCACGTCAACGGCGACAGTCCGCAGGCGGCCTACCGTGTCGTCGAGCTGGCCTTCGATTACCGCCAGAAGTTCAAGACGGATGTAGTGATCGATATGATCTGCTACCGCCGCCACGGCCACAACGAAGCCGACGATCCGAGCTACACGCAGCCGATCCTCTATCGCAAGATCAAGGAGCACCCCTCGGTGGCCGTCCAATACGGCGAGCGGCTGGTGCGCGAAGGCGTGGTCACGGCCGAAGAGGTCGCGGCCATGCGCAAGGCCGTCGCGCAGCGGCTCTCCGACGCGTACGATGCCGGCCAGAAGCGGGTGGAGCGCTTCGAAGTGCAGGAGCTGAGCGCGGTACCGAGCGAGGAGATCGGCAATTTCTGCCCGCGCACGGCCGTCAATCTGCAGGTGCTGGAGCGCGTGGTCCGCGGCATCACGCAGTTCCCGGCCGATTTCCATCTGCATCCCAAGCTGCGGCGGTTCGTCGAGAACCGGCGCGAGGCGATCGCCAAGGATGCTCCGGTCGATTGGGCGTTCGGCGAGGCGATGGCGTTCGGCACGCTGGTGCTGGAGGGCACGCCGGTGCGGCTGAGCGGCCAGGATTCCGGCCGCGGCACCTTCAGCCAGCGGCACCTCGCGTTCTACGATACCGAGACCGGCCGCCGCTATGTGCCGCTGCGGCACCTCTCGCCCGACCAGGCGCGCTTCGACGTCTTCGACAGTTCGCTCAGCGAGTACGCCGTGCTCGGCTTCGAATTCGGCTACAGCGTGGCCGACCCGCTTTCGCTGGTGATCTGGGAGGCGCAGTTCGGCGATTTCGCCAACGGCGCGCAGATCATGATCGATCAGTTCATTTCCTCGGCCGAGCAGAAATGGGGCCAGCCGAGCGGCCTCGTGATGCTGCTGCCGCACGGCTTCGAAGGCCAGGGGCCGGAGCATTCGAGCGCGCGCATCGAGCGCTTCCTGACGCTCTGCGCGGAGAACAACATGCTCGTGTGTAACGTCACCACGCCCGCGCAATACTTCCACCTCCTGAGGCGCCAGATGTACGGCGGGCACGACCGCCGCGGCACGCGCAAGCCTCTGATCGTCTTCACGCCCAAGAGCCTGCTGCGGCATCCGCGCGCCGTCTCGAAGCTCCACGATTTCACGAGCGGCGGATTCCTCGAGATCCTCGGCGACCACGTGGACGCCAAGCCCGTGACCCAGGTGATCTTCTGCACCGGCAAGGTCTACTACGATCTGCTGGCCGCGCGCGAGGAGCGCAATGCCGGCCACGTCGCGCTCATCCGCGTCGAACAGTTGTACCCGTTCGATGCCGAGCAGGCCCGCGACATGCTGGCCCGGTATTCCCCGACCGCCGAAGTCGTTTGGGCGCAGGAGGAGCCGCGGAACATGGGCGCATGGCGCTTCATGCGCGAGGCCTTCGAGCCGCTGCTCGAAGCGACCGGCCGCGAGCTGCTCTACGTCGGACGGCCGGAAAGCGCCAGCCCCGCCACCGGTTCCGGCAAGCGCCACCAGGAGGAGCAGGCTTCGATCGTCAACGACGCCCTGGCGCCCGGCGCGATCTCCGAGACCCGCCGCGTGCGGCTGGTGGCGGCGCGAAAGAAGTAACGCGATAGGGATATGGTTGACTTGTCAAGAGATTGCCCGGTAGTTCGTAGAAAGTAGCGACCCTCGCCCCCGAGGCATGGTAGCCTCGGGGAAAATTTTTCCGCCAGGAAAAAAGGAGAGTCGCTATATGCAGAAACGATATCAGATCGAGAAGG
>Ga0209062_1005523_pt1 | contig 12209 bp, 9 predicted proteins | sample Coa_R2_2_FD_187158 | JGI IMG/M metagenome (GOLD analysis project Ga0209062, IMG submission 187158) | Surface soil microbial communities from Centralia Pennsylvania, which are recovering from an underground coalmine fire - Coalmine... | ecosystem: Environmental > Terrestrial > Soil > Unclassified ... | reverse complement strand
CGACGGCCGCATCATCCTGATTAATTCCGGCGCCGGCAACAACCGCCCGCCGGAGGGCTTGGCGCCGTATGGAGCGTCCAAGGGGGCGCTGGCGTCGCTCGTCCGTTCGATCGCGGTCGAGGCGGGCCGCTATGGCATCCGCTGCAACGGCGTCCATCTGGGCGGCATCGACGGCGCCAACCACCGCGACTGGATCGAGCAGATCGCGGCGCCCAGCTACGGCATGACGCCCGACGAGTTCATGGAGATGCGCTACCGCGAATATCTGCCGATGCGCTACATCCCGACCGCCGCCGAAAGCGCCGGTATCGTCGTCTTTCTCGCCTCCGACCTCGCCCGGCCGATCACCGGCCAGGCCATCTCGGTCAATGGCGGGGAGTGGTTCGGGAGGTAAGCACCGACTTCTGGCCTCATCGGAGAAACCTTCTCCCTTTCCGTCGACGCCTTGGGCCTGTTCTCGTTGCGAGAAGGCTAGTGAGACCCGGTGGGGATCCAATTCGTCGAGGAGCATGGCCCGGAACCGCCGAATAAAGAATCGGGCCAAGGGTCCCGTTGTGTATGGGCGTGACGATATGTGCCGATTCCAACCCGTCAAGGGTCCTATGGGGCAGGCGACGACGATAAACGCGACGTTGAATTTGACGGGCTATAGAGCTCAATTTCGATTGCCACCGCTTCCCACATGTCAGCCAGGCGCGAAAGCTGCAACGTCAGAACAAGCGAAGGGGACTCCCGCGCTAGACGCCGGCAGTCCGAAGCTCGATCTTGACACTCTCCAGATCCTAGAAATGGAGACCTGGGCATAGGTACGCTCCTGCGCGGTGTAGGCGGGAGCGCATGACAGTCTCTCAGTCACCGACGCCTACGGAGAGGCCCGAGCCGATGATGCTTTAGACATAGGCTGAAGGAAGAAGCGTTTCGAGGAAAATTTCCAAGAACCGTCGCTCCGGGCGTTGGTTCTACCCTGGTTCGGACCTGACCGCGCTTAGAGCTTCAGTAGTTCATCCTCCCAGTCGCCGCGGACGAAATTCGTGACGGCGATCACGTCCCCCTCCGCCCATTGAATGCGCAGCAGCGGCACCTGCCGGCAGATTTCCAGGCCGTAAGGCATATCAGGGCGCGTGTGCTGTCGCGCCACGGCATGGCGATAGCCGGGCGAGGCTGCTTCTTCGGGAGCCAGATCATTGAACGGAGTCCAATGCCGGAAAAGCCAGCCGTCCAGCCGCAACTCTATCAACCGTACGACATCACGCTGCTGCAGCAGACTGCCTCGCTCGCGTAACAGCGGCATGACGTGATCGCGAAGCGCGCGCGCGCGATCGTCGTTGTCCGATACCAGTTGTAACGTCATCACCCGCGCGACCTATGACAAGTTCGCCCGTGCGCCGCCATGATCATGACGACCGCACGTCGGACGATCCAGGTGGGTACCAGTTCCTATCAACTATGGACGGCTCGAGTGAGGCGAGAAGGAGTACCCATGAACTGACGCTCCGCGCCCATCAGTGCTGCGTTGAAACTCTACCGTAGCGGGCGGCCAGCAATTCGTATGACCGCGCCATTTCCAGGAACAGCCTTTCAGCGCTTGCGTCGACGGCCTCTTCGGCCAGCCGGCGACAGTTCTTCGCACGACAGAGAAGAACCACGCTATGATCTTTGGCTTCGGTCACCTTGTCACCTCGGCTTTCGAGCAGTCAGCTCGATCCGCTGCAATCGGATGAAATGGATCGGGAGCCTCATCGTCAGTGCGCACGTCGGGGTGCACCTTGGGCGATCAAAGCGATAGTATCGGCGATAAGACACCATCGAGCGGCCGCCTGGGTTCGTTGTGCAGGTTTCGAGCGTGCATCCTGGCGCGGCGGCACGCGTTGGTCCCGTGACTCGCAATCATGCGGTGGGCCACCTCGACGATCACCTCGGCTTCGGAGTGCATGGCGTTCCTTGCTCGCGATTTTCACGCGGACGACTATACTCTTATCCGTGCGGACAATCTGCTCGATCACGCAGCAGAGTGCTGGCACATCTCCGCATAGGCCAGTTCACCTTATCAGACTATCGGCAAACAGAAGATGACGGCCGCGTAGTGGCATCCCGCTCCGGCCAGAACGAACGCATGCCAAATCGCGGCTTGATATCGCAACCGGCTCCAGAGATGGAAAGGAACGCCTAGAGTGTAGAGAACGGCGCCGGCGGCAAGCAGCAGGATCGCGTTCATCGGCATCCCGCGGAACACGGGGCCGGGATCGGCAAGGATGGTCCATCCGAGCAACAGATACACGGCCACCGAAAGCCGCTTGAAACGGGCGCCCAGGAACAGCTTTGCTGCGACGCCCACGGCCGCGACGCACCAGACGAACGCCAGCATCTGACGTCCATGGGATCCGGCTGCCGGCGCGAGCGTGAAGGGGGTGTAGGTTCCGGCGATCATCACGAAGATGGCGGCATGATCGAGGCGCCGGAAAATGCTCTTCCAAGTGCTGGGACCGATCAGGTTGTAGAGCGCCGAACAAGCGAACATCAAGACGAGGCCCATCGCGTAGATGGCCAAGCCGATGTCGCGCGTGGCGCCTGCGTGCGGGCGCGTCGCGGCAAACAGTCCGATACAAGCAGCGGCGGCGAAAATTATACTGGCGCCGTGAACTATACCATCAGCCACGACTTCGCCGCGGGGCTGCTCGTCGACGGATGGTCCGTCACTCACGGACCAGATGGCCGTCATGCTTTGACGGTCATACCGGTATACGGGATCTCGTTCTGTCGAGAGCCTCGCCACGTCGACTTCAGCGCCGAAGCTCGAGTTCCGTCGCGACACGATTGGGGCCGTTGACAGTCGGCCGGATACGATACTGGTAGCTTCCCGCCCGGTCCCGGGGCATGACACCGACTATGACAAAGCGCTCGCTCGACTGTCCGCGACCTAGCGAGTTCTGAGCAGAGAAATAGACATAATCATCGACGCGAAACCGCGGTCCGTTCTGCTGATTGGAGCTCATGATGATTTTCCTTGAGGAGGCGGGCCAGGGACCAACGCGGAAACCGGCCCAACACCCAAATCAAAACGGCGCCCTCGGCGGGCGCCGCTGTCGACTTTAGGCGGCCTTTAGATCGACCGCCGAGCTTTTGCCGTTGTTACCGGCCTCGACCGCGAAGATCACCTTTTGGCCGTCGACCAGGGAACGCATCCCAGCCCGTTCGACCGCTGAAATATGGACAAAGACGTCCTTGGAGCCGTCGTCGGGCTGGATGAAACCGAAGCCCTTGTTCACATTGAACCATTTTACTGTACCTGAAGCCATGTTGCTTCTCCCAATGGGTGCAGCCGATCGGACGACCGGCTGGTCAAATTTCGAAACGGGAGAACCGGGTCGGCCGCTCGGCAAGCGTAACGGATAGTGACGGGGTGGACCCTTCAGAAACTCAAGTAAGCGCTAAATGGCGATTTTACTCGTGATTGTCAATCCCTTAGGGGCAAATTCTCAGAACTGTCTTCCAGCCTTGGCAAAAAACCCTGAAAAATTGATCAGCTTGCACTTATTATAATATATCGCATATATTGGATCACAGATCGACAAGATCGCCTCGTCGCCGCGATCATTCGTTGCAAGCACTTTGTTACTGCCGAAGGCAGCTTGTAACACGCGCGATTCCACTCTGCAGCAGAAAGCGATTCGCCAGATGAGCCCCCCGACGACAGCATCGTTGGCCACGGTGTCCGACTTCGAATTTGTCCGAAAGCTTTTGGGGCGCGTCGCGCGCGCCGAGCGGAAACGGCGGCTCTTGCCGGAAGAAGCAGGGCCCGTGCGCGCGGTTCAGGAGCGTTGGCGCCTGGACGGCGAGTCGATCGCCCTTACGCCCGGACAGCGCGAAACGTTGCTTGGGCTGGTGCGAAAAATGGAGGCACGGATGAAAACTGCGCCCTACACGCCGTTCCGCTAGCCTGACGGCCGTTGTCGTCGATCACCCCCGAGGGCGTGGCGCCTAGCCGCCGAAGCACCTCTTATTGCCCTTGTTGCATGGGCCTCGCGTACCGCCAAAACAGACTCGTGCCGCTTGAACTTACGGGCTTGGCTGCGCTCGCATGAGCCCATCACATCCGGTAGGATGAGCGCATGGAAGTCCGAACCAAACAATATCGGAACCGTGTGCTGCGGGCGCGGCGGGATCACGACGCATGGCGCGTTTCCATCGGCGGAACGGATATGGAAACCGGCCTACATGCCGACCTTGAAGATGCCTTCGCGGAAGCGAAGCGCTACGTTGATCATCTCCCGATATTTCAACCCTGATCGGGAACAACGCGTGAAGGCGTCCGAGCTCACGCATGCGGACCGAAATAGGTGCAGACCGCAGCCGCTTCGATGGTCGGGTGCATGTGAGGGCATAGGATAAGCGGAAGCTCGCTCAGGTTCGAATTATACCGGCCAAGTCTATAGAAACCGGTGCCGTTGCCGTTCGCGTCCAAGACCTCATGCACTCTATACCGAAGAACCAACGGCGTGTTCCTTTGCGGACGCCATGTTTCGGGATATCGCATCCCCGACGTCGGCGAGTCGCACCATCCGCCGATTGGCCTCGTCCCACAATATGAGCCTCAGAGACCTGAGGCCTTGGCGCAAGGTCAATGTTGTTGCGGCTTGGAGTGCGGGAATGGAATCGTGGCACGCCTGGAGCCGATAGTTCGGCACGCGCGGGCTCAGATGGTGGACGTGATGGAAGCCGATGTTCCCGGTGAACCATTGCAAGATGCGAGGCAACGCGAAGTAAGACGAGCCCTGGAGCGCGGCGCTTTGCGCATTCCACGCGTTCTGACGAGTCCAGACTACGCCCTCGTAGCGATGCTGGATTGCGAACAGTCCAATTCCCATTATGGAGGCGAGCGTGATGATCGGCAGTTGGACCATGAGCACATCCTTAAGGCCGACCAGCAGCGTGAGCGCGCCGAACAGCGTCAGAATCGCGAGGTTCGTCCAATAGACCGATCGCCGCTCCCGACTCCAGGCTCTGGGGGTATCGAAGGGGATTCGATAGAGGAAGAGGAAGACCAGCGGCGGAACGACGAACTGCGCCACGATCGGATGGCGCACAAAGCGATGGACGAAGCGACCCCAGGATGACAGCGCTCGATATTCCTCGACGGTGAGGCATGCCGAATAGATATCGGCGCCGGACTCCCGCCGGTCCAGGTTGTTCCAGTTGCTGTGGTGGCAATTATGCTGTCGGCGCCAGTTGGCGTACGGCGTGAGCGTGATCACGCTGCACGCGCGACCGAGCAGATCATTGGCGCGGCGCGACTTGAAGAAAGCGCCGTGACCGCAATCGTGCTGGATGATGAAGGTACGAACGACGAAGCCGGCCGTCGGAACAGCGAGCAGCAAGGTCAGCAGGTAAGAGACATGCAGCGACCAGTACATCGCAGCACAGGATGCCGCGAACAATCCAATCGAGGTGATGATCTGAAACGCGCTTTCGGCGAGGCTTGGAGTTTCATAACGAGCGACGAGCGATCGCAATCCAGACTGGGGGTGAGCGTCGGGGTGGCAGAAATCGGTAACTTGGGGCATGATTCTCCGAAAGGATTGCAGCCGGCTGAATTGTCGACTGGATCACTTTTCAATCGGGAGAACCGTGGCAGCCGGCCGGGTGGACAGCGGTGAGGTCGGAGGGAGCCCGAGCGGAACGTGATGCTACCACATATGCCCCTCTCGCGGGTCGCATTCAAGGAAAGCGCTCATCCATCGACCGACGAGACCTGACGCCGGAGGCAGCAATGGGAACTCAAAAACGGCAATAAAGCGGAAATATGTCGATACCACTCATCGAATCACATCCGGCGGAAACTATGCTGTTTGTCTTTGTGAATATGACGTGTGCCGACGGCTGTCTCACTGCGCCCAAACCGCTCACGCGCCGCTTTTGCCTATGCCTCGCCCGAGGATTAAGCTCACCTTATGAAGCCCGCGATCATCCATCAGAGGAATTCGCATCGACTCCACCGGAAGGAGCGGCTTGCCGTCCAGCTCTATCCGGCTGATCCCATGCTGGACTTCGTCGGGGTTCTCGACTGAGATCTCGTAACGGGCCGAGCGGTACCGCAATACGATCTCGAAGTGCCGCCACGCCGCCGGAATGCATGGATCCAGAAGAAGGTGCGATCCTCGCAGACGTAAGCCAAGAATTCCTTCGATGCCTGCTTGGTACATCCAGCCGGCCGAGCCTGTATACCAAGTCCATCCGCCGCGCCCAACATGCGGGGCGACCGAGTATATGTCGGCCGCAACGACGTAAGGTTCGACCCGATAGCGATGGACGCCAGCCCGCGTGCGCGAATGATTGATGGGATTGATGAGCGAGAACAGTTCGGCTGCTTTATCGCCGTCACCCAGCATTGCCAATGCGATCACCGACCAGGCTGCCGCATGCGTGTATTGGCCGCCGTTCTCGCGGATCCCGGGCGGATAGCCCTTGATGTAACCCGGATCGAGTGGCGTCTTGTCGAATGGCGGCGTGAAGAGGAGGGCCAAGCCGTCATCATTGCGGGTCAGTTGTTCGCCGGCGGCGGCCATGGCGCGCCTGGAACGAACAGGATCACCGGCCGCAGAAATGACGCTCCAGGACTGGGCGATCGAGTCGATTCGGCATTCCTCGTTCAGCGCCGATCCGAACGGCGTCCCATCGTCGAAATAGCCGCGTCGATACCAGTCATTATCCCAACCGTCGCGCTCCAATGAAGCCTTAAGCGTTGTCATGTGCGACCGCCACCGGGCTGCGCGATCGCTCTCGCCGCGTGCGTCGGCCAATGGGGTAAAGCGTGATAGAGCGGCGAAAAGGAACCAAGCGAGCCAGACGCTCTCGCCTCTGCCCTCCGCGCCCACCCGATTGAGGCCGTCGTTCCAGTCGCCTGTGCCGATCAAGGGTAATCCGTGCTTGCCAAGCTCTAGACTCTGATCGAGGCCGCGGGCGCAATGCTCGAACAAGGACGCCGTCTCGTCCGCGATCGTGGGCCGGAAATAGGCGTCGTGCTCGTCGGATCCCAATGCCTGCCCTTCGAGAAACGGAACGACTTCATCTAGAATCGCAATCTCGCCAGTCACCTCGATATAGCGAGCGGTTGCATAGGCGAGCCAAATCCGATCGTCCGAAATCCGAGTCCGTACGCCTTGTCCGGCCGGCGGCAGCCACCAATGCTGGACGTCGCCCTCGGCGAATTGTCGGCCGGCGGCGCGTAGCAGGTGTTCTCGCGCAATCGCCGACTCCGTGAGGACGACCGCCATTCCATCCTGCAGCTGATCGCGGAAGCCGTAGGCGCCGCTCGACTGGTAGAACGCCGATCGCGCCCACATCCGGCAGACGATGGTCTGATAGAGCATCCAGCGATTCAGCAGGATGTCCATCGAGCGATCAGGTGTCTTGACTTGAATCGTGCCGAGCGCATCGTCCCAATGATCGAGAACATTCCGAAAAACGATATCGAGATCGGCTGCTCGGTATCGCGTTATCAAGGATTGCGCGTCGGACGCGGTCGTCGCCTCGCCGAGCAAGAACACCACCTCGGTTGTGCCTTCGGGCTCCAGAACGATGTGCGTTTGAAGAGCGCCGCAAGGATCGAAACCGGCCCCGACATTGTTGGTGAGAGCTTTGTTCGTCGCGAGTGCTGCCGGATTGTCAAGTGCTCCGTTGCGTCCAAGAAACTCTCGTCGATCGCCCGTCCAAGCGGTTTGCCGTCCGGCCAGGTCCGCAAAAGCCACGCGCGAACCGAACGTTGCATTCCAGGGGTTCCGAGCGAACATTGCGCCTGTGTCGGAGTCGATATCGGTCACGATGAAGGGCGCGGAAGCGGCGCGCAACGGGCCGAGCACCCACTCTATGTAGGCCGTGACTGAAAACCGGCGCGTTCGTCCCGAGAGATTGCGGATCGTCAGTCGCGAGATCTTGATAGGGTCCTCGAGCGGCACGTATTGAACGAGCTCGAGCGCGACGCCATTGGCGGTGTGTTCGAATCGGCTATACCCCTGGCCGTGCCGGACGATATAGGGCGCCGACGCGTCGCGGATCGGGAGCGCCGTCGGCCCCCAAAGTACGCCGCTCTCCTCGTCGCGCAGATAGATGATCTCGCCGGAGCGATCTGTGACGGGATCGTTGGACCAGGGTGTGAGCTGGTTTTCGCGGCTATTGATCGACCACGTATAGCCGCATCCCTCAACCGCGACATGGAAGCCGAACGCGGGATTGGCGATGACGTTGATCCATGGGGCGGGCGTCGACTGGCCGGCGCTCAGGATAGTCACGTACTCCCGCCCGTTCGAGCCGAAGCCGCCGAGCCCGTTGAAGAACTCCAATGCAGGCCGCTCGGTGGTTGGTTGAGGTCGGTCCGAGGTGGCCGTGCGCCTCGGCGGCGGCACCGTATCGGTGCTCGACGCCCGGCGATGGTTGATCTGGTCGGCCAGAGTTCCTCGGCGTCCCACCAGCTCTATCCGGGCGATAGACCGAAGCAAGGCTCGTGTCTCCGCTGAAATGAGGTCGGCACGAAGCACGAATACCGAGCCGCGCGCACCGCCCTCTCCGATATGGGGCCGCGATTGACTCGTTCGGACCAAAGTTTCCAGGGCGTTTTGGAGATCCTGAACGTAGGAAGACGCTTTCTCGTTCAGAATGACGAGGTCGACAGCGAGCTGTCTTATTCGCCAATATTCATGGGCGCGCAGCAGCTGGCGGACGATAGCGACGTCCTCGACATCATCGATGCGCACGAGAACGATCGGAAGGTCGCCGGAGATGCTTTGTGCCCAGAGCGCCGGCGGAGGCCCGGCGCCGCGGCCTATCGCATCGGATGCGGGACGCATAGATGGATTGGCATAGAGAACATGACTCGCAAGCTGTTGAAAGAGGCTCGCCTCGCCCGGATCAACGCCGAGATGCCGCAATTGCACCTGCATCTGGGTCCAGGCGAGCGTGCCTGCGCGCTCGAAAGCATTCGCGTCATGATGCTTGTCGATCAAGTCCATGATCTCGCCGCGCGACCCGGCGACGACCGTCCAAAATGCGATATGCGCCGCCCCGCCGGGAGGAACCGACAGGCGGCGGCGAAGCGCGAAAATCGGATCGAGGACCGTGCCGACCGTGTTTGACAGAGGCCGGCCATCCAACACCGCGATCGGCGACCGAACATCGCGTCCGCGGCCAAGGAAGCGCGCCCTGTCGGTTTCGATCTCCGGTTTTCCCGCCGCGGCGCCTTCCACGACCGCGAGGTGCGCGGCCCATATTTCGGGCTCGGCGGGGTCGCGACGGCGCCGCGTCGCAAGGATAGCGCCAAGCTTGGCGATGTACTCGGTTTGCACGAAAAGCTTCGAGAAGGTTTGGTGGGCCGCGTCGGATCGCGGCGGCGCGAGCACCAGCTCGGCATATGAGGTGAGTTCGATTTCCCGAGCACCACTGCCGGCATTTGCCACGGTCACGCGGCGAACCTCGGCATCGTCTTCGGGAGAGACGAGGATCTCAACGGTCGTGGTGATCGTCCCATCCCGGCGAACGAATACCGCCCGATCCTCGGAGTACGTGACCTCGTAGCTATCGGCCTCCACGCCGGTCGGCTGGAAGCCCGCCGACCATACTTCGCCATTCCGGACGTCGCGCAGAAAGATATAGCTGCCCCAATCATCCCGCGTGGGATCTTCACGCCAGCGAGTCACGGCGCAATCGCGCCACTGGCTGTATCCGGATCCGGCCGCGGTGAGCATGACCGCGTAGCTGCCGTTCGACAGCAGATGGGTCTGTGGGGTGGCGGCGTGCGGCGAGAGGATTCGTCGCGGGGCGGGGAGCTCCATCTCATGAACCGCGGGGGCCGTCTTGACTTCCTCAGCCCGCGGCCGTGCCACGGCGACGTCCCGAGGCGTCCGTTCCTGCAAGAGGAGCTCCGTGGCCTGGATCATCGGCTCGGCATGAAACCGCGCCCTCATCTTGCCGTCCTGCAGAGCATTGGCGACGGCGACGATCGTCATGCCCTGGTGGTGGGCCATGAAGGCTCGGACGATCGCGACGCTCTTGCCTTCGGGCAGGCGTGTCGGCGTGTAGTCCAAAGCCTCGTAGAAGCCGTAGCGCCCGAGTGCGCCGACGGCGTCAAGTCGTGCGAAGTTGCGGGCGGCTGCTCCCGGATCGACCATCGCGGCGAGCGCCGTCGCATAGGGCGCGACGACTGCGTTTTCGCTAAGTCCGCGCTTCAGTCCGAGACCAGGCACGCCGAAATTGGAATATTGATAGGTGAATTCGAGGTCCCGGGCGTTATAGGCCGATTCCGAAATGCCCCAGGGTACGCCGAGCGTAGCGCCGTAGTGCATCTGCCTCCGGACAATGAGACGGCTCGTGTGCTCGAGCAGGCTGCCGGCCGGTGCCCGCATGACGAGCGACGGCATCAGGTACTCGAACATCGATCCCGACCAGGAGATCAAGGCCGCGCCGTGCTCGACAGGAGTGACGGCGCGGCCGAGGCGAAACCAATGCCGCGCCGCGACATCGCCCTTGGCGATCGCGACGAAGCTCGCGAGGCGCGCTTCCGAGGCAAGCAGGTCGTAGCAGCTCGGATCGAGCCGGTCCTCGCCGACGACATATCCGATCGAGAGCAGCTTTCGGTCGGGGTCGATGAGGAAACCGAACTCCATCCCCGCGGCCAGGGTCCGCGCGGTCGCTCCCAGAACCGCAAGACGTTGGTCGAGCAACCGCCGCGCGTCGGCGTTCAGCGACACGTCGCGGAGGTGACTGTCGATCGAGCGCTGAGTGGCTTCGGACCAGTGTAGCAATTCACGTGCCGCGTCGTCGCCCTGTTCGCTGGCCAGCGCTCGGGCGATATCGGTCATCGTGTCGGCCATTGGCTCGAGCGCGGTCAGGCGCGCTGCGATGTCTTGCAGTCCTTGAGCGTCTTGGCGAAGCGCGGCGGCCACCGCTTCGACCGCGCCGTCAAGCTCGAGCCGAGAGATGGCGTGGTTACGACGGTCGTCGGGGAGCGCATGCAAAGACGCGCGAGTCAGGTTTACGGCATCTTCGATCCCGTCGATCGGATCGGGAGCCGACATCGAGTGTGTCGTCCACTCCCGGCATGCATTCGCCAGAGCGATGAGATGGCCGGCCAGATTACCGCTATCCACGGATGAAACATATCGCGGTTCAAGCGGTCGAAGGTCCTGCGTATCGTACCAATTATAGAAATGGCCTCGGAATCGCTGGAGATCGCCCATGGTCGCGAGAGTCGCTTCCAGACGCTCCACCGTGTCTACGATCCCTGCCCATCCGAAGTCGCGGGCGTTCACCGCCGACAGCAAGTACAGTCCGAGATTGGTGGGTGAGGTTCGGTGAGCAATCGTGGGCTTCGGATCTTCCTGAAAATTATCCGGCGGCAACATATGGTCCGCAGCGGTCACGAACGCCTCGAAGAAGCGCCATGTGCGACGGGCGACCAACCGCAGCGCATGGGCATCCGCCTCCGAAATCGACAGGCGCCCTGCCACCGGCGGTGAGCGGCTTGACCACCGAGCGATCGCCGGAGCGACGACCCAAAGGATGACGAAAGGCGTACCGACAACCCAGGCGCCGTTGCCGATGAGGGAGACGGCGATCGCGGCGGAAATGCCGATGGCGACGCCGCCGGCCATCTGATGATAGAAGCTCGCGACGCCGAGCCGGGGACTCACCTTCGCCTGGGCCGCGGTCGTCCATTCGAGCAAGCGGCGGCGACTGACGAACAGGCGGAATAGCGTCCGCAGGATCGCGTCGGACATCAACCAGGCTTGATGGGCGAGGAACGTGATCGAGAAGGCCATTTGCGTCAGTGCAAGCCAAAGATCGGCGCCGAGGGCCGCGAAATGGCTCCTCGCCGTAATCCCGGCCCGCCGCGGCACGATCGCGCTGAGAACCGGCAGCAGAACGGGCAGGGCGATCGTCGACAGAACAAAACCCTCCCATAGGAGAGCGGCATTCAACGGCAGCAGCCACCCCGCCGCGATCGCGAGAACGCTCGCCGGCGCGGACAGCGTCCGCCGCAAATTATCGATCATTTTCCAGAGTCCGATGGCAGGAATGGCGTTCCGGCGTCGATCTCGCCCCGAACCCGATCCATAACCGAGTATCCAGGGAAGAAGCTGCCAATCGCCTCGGGCCCACCGATGGTGACGCGATGCATCGACATCATACCCGGAGGGAAATTCCTCGACGACTTCGACGTC
>Ga0209062_1005521_pt1 | contig 12215 bp, 11 predicted proteins | sample Coa_R2_2_FD_187158 | JGI IMG/M metagenome (GOLD analysis project Ga0209062, IMG submission 187158) | Surface soil microbial communities from Centralia Pennsylvania, which are recovering from an underground coalmine fire - Coalmine... | ecosystem: Environmental > Terrestrial > Soil > Unclassified... | reverse complement strand
ACGAATCTCCGCGCGCGAATATAAGGTTCCGCGGCACTTCTTTGAACCGCAATAACAGGTAGCCTCGCCCTCGCCGTCGAATAGGTTGTAGTCATAGGTGATTTCTTCGCCGGCCTTGATGTTGCGGATGGCGGTGATCCAGATGTGCCCGTCGATCTCTTCGGTCTCGCAATTCGGATCGCAACTGTGATTGATGAACGCCGCGGTGCCATGCCCGTCAATGAGGTGTTCGCCGTCGCCGAGTGCGAAAAGGTAAGTGATAGGACGGTCATCGTACAAGCGATCGCCTTCCGCCTGGGTTATACGCGGACCCGTGTATTCGACCACCTGCTCGCCTTTCATTATCGGGGCGGTTGTGAAAACGCCGGCCGCATGCAGATCGGAAGAACGAACAATCAAGCTCATTCGTACTATGCCTGTCAGGAGTTTCCTTTGGTAGGAACTTCGCCGGCTAGCAATTGTGGGAGTTTGGCCGCAGGACACCACACACCGAGATAGAACGATCCAAAGAGGGCGTACACGGCGCTGACCTCGTCGAATCGCATTTCGTAGATCAGCTTTTTGAAAACCAGTGCGTCATCGGCAAAAAGGTCGACACCCCACTCCCAATCGTCGAAGCCGATGGACCCACTGATGATCTGCCGTACCTCCCCGGCATACCGTCGCCCCACCATTCCATGTTCGTGCATCTGCCGCTGGCGTTCGCGGATCGGCAGCGTGTACCAGTTCTTCTCCTCTCCGCGGCGACGATCCATAGGATAGAAACAGAGATACCGGGCATTCGGAATATCGGGAAAGAGCCGAGGGCGCATGGCTTCCTTCTGGCGCGCGATGACTTCGCTGATCGCCTGCTTCCACTCTTCCGAGTTCGGCTCCAAACCGCGTTCCATCAGTTGTTCGTAGGTCTTCACCGTGGATTCATAGAGTCCGAGTTCGATGACAGAAACGTAGGAAGTCAGTGGTTCAAGAAAATCTGACAAACGAAGTTGCGCAAGCTGCAGTTCGGCGGCATTGAGATCGTCAAAGGAATTGCGGAAGTGCAGGAAAAGAAGATCACCTTTATGTCCGAGCAGGGAATAGATGGCTGTCTGTTGCGGCTCCATTTTCTGCAAGAGCGCTTGCGCCTGCTGAACGAACGTCGCGCGTTCGGAGTCCGGCAATGCCCGCCACACAGACCAGCGGAAGCGAAACATCTGGTGGAGGACGCTATAGCCTTCGACAGTAAGGGGAACTTCGGGCATGGCGGCCGAAGCAGTGTGCGGACGAGCATTGGTGGTTGCGGACATAGTCATCCTCAGCGGAGTTTCCCTATTGTAAACGCCGCGGCTTTTCAAGTGATGCGCGGCGGCCCATCGGTTGGGCCGGCAGCGCAGGTGGGAGCGGAATTGATGTACCACAGGCTGAGGCAAGGCTCTTGAGGACGCAGTTAATTGGGGCGTTCCGGTTGCCAACGGCTTCTGTACCACTCCACTCTAGCCAAACGAACGCTTGAATGGGCACCTAGTAGTATTGCAATCCCACCTCTGCCAAAAGCCGGTATAGATGGGGCACCCACTTGCTCTGTCATTTCGAGCGAGGGCGCGGCGAATCATTCCGCGTCCGAGTCGAGAGACATTGCGTCTTGTGCTTACACAACGCAAGATCCCTCCGCTCGGCGCGCCTCTGTATCGCGCGTCTCGGTCGGAATGATCGTGCACGAACCGGTCAGATACCAGGTTAAACAAAAGAACCGGGGCCAGCGCGACCTATTCCATAAAGATCTGGTCTACGTAACACCACATCCAATCTTCTCCGGGCTCGAAGGACTTGATGATTGGGTGCTGAGTGGCATGAAAATGCTTGGTGGCGTGCTTATTCTTGGAGCTGTCGCAACAGCCCACATGGCCGCAGATCTCGCAAAGGCGGAGATGTACCCACGTGCCGCCCATCTTCAGGCATTCTTCACAGCCTTTGGCAGAAGGCGTGACGTTGCGGATCTGATTCAAATGCGTGCACGCAGCCGACATGTCGGTCTCCTTTAAGTATGAGTCGCCATCTTGGATTCAGGAATCGCGGAAACGATTCACCCTAGTCGGCAGATGCAGTTGCGGAGCTCTGTGCGTGTTCGTATTTCCATCCGGGGCGGCCGAAAACGGAATACCACCGCTCACGCCAGGTGTGCGCCGCACTGAGATCGCGACCGATGTCGATCCACTCATGGAAGGCGATCCGCACCGGATTGAACGTTTGAATGTTCTTCGTCAGCCCGTAGACGGGAGGTTCGGCCATGTCTTCTGGTTCAAAGGTGCCAAACAGGCGGTCCCAGATAATCAGCGTCCCAGCATGGTTGCGATCCAGGTAGCGCAGATTGGAACCGTGATGAACGCGGTGATGGGAAGGCGTATTGAACACCGCCTCCAGCGGACCGAGCGAACGTATCAATTCCGTATGAATCCAGAACTGATAGAGCAAGCTGACGGCCTGCATGGTCACGATCATCATTGGCTGGAAGCCAATCAGGGGCAGCCAGAGCCAAAAGATGAACGCAAACGAGAGCCGGCCCGTCCACGTCTGCCGCAACGCGGTGCCCAAGTTATAGCGCTGGGACGAATGATGCACGACGTGCGATGCCCAGAAGAAGCGGCATTCATGGCTGGTGCGGTGAAAGACGTAGTAGCTGAAATCGTCGGCGAAGAAGAGCGCAATCCAGGCCCACCACTGGTAGCCAATGTGGAAAACAGCAAACCGATGTACGAAGGTGTAAAGGCCGAAGACGAGCAGTTCTGTTGCGAAGCCAATAATCACATTGCCAATACCCATGGCGAGGCTGGCTGCTGTGTCCTTGAGCTCGAACAGATCGCGGTCCATCCACCATGCGGCGATTGCTTCGAGCAGAAGCAGGAGAAGGAAACCAGGAATCGCGAGCTGAATCAGGTTGGGCATTGACCGCCTCACCTCGGCCAAACGAGTGGAGATAGTTTAGCTCAAATTAGTGCATGCGAGGACGACGGGGCCGCCAACAGTGTTGTTCGCAACTGCTCATGCGTGCGGGTGGAACAGGAATACCAGCTCGATAACCAGTATGATTACAACCATCAGTTCGAGCAGAAAAGCACGAGACTGCTGGAACCCCTCGATGAGGTAGCGGTAAAGATCTTCCGCGGTATGGAGCTTCTGGTTGACCAGGTTCTTGTAGTCGTGCACGCCGACTTTGGCCGCAGCCAAGCGATATAGGCGCGCAGAAAACATGTCGCTGAGGAACTTGATGGCATTGTCGGCGCGTTCAACCAGTTCGGTTACTTCCACGGTGACGCTCTGCAGCTTGTACGCTTCGTTTCCCAAGCGCCAGCGCTTCAGAACCACGCCGCTGTGTTTCAGGAAGTCGTAGACGGAGGCCAACTCGCGCGTCAGCAGATCATCGTAATGGCGAAATTCCAGAAGCTGCGAGTTAGCGTACTCGAGCAACTGAATGCTGGTTTCCGCACCGGAGGGTGTGTCGAACACGAATGCGGCGTTCCACCCGATGACGGACAAGTCCGTGGGGTAATAAGACAGACTGGACTGCAAGACTTCTGCGCGTTCACTGTCAGCCAGCTCGGCTGTTTCGCCACGGACAACTCGCGCAATATCGCTACCGTGCTTCTGCAGCAAGTCGGATGCGGTCGGATTGCCGCCGATGTTACGCAGATTGAAGATGAAGTAGTCCTCGGAGAGCCATGTGGGGTAGGGGCGAATCAGGGCGGCCTTGGCTCGTTCGATCTGCGTTCGAGCGAGGCGTTCGGCCTCGCGCTCGAAATCAGTGCCGGCCATCCACTTGGCGGAGAGGCGAATCAAGTCGTTCCAATTGCCACTGAACGGGATCTCAAAGATCACGCTCACAACTCCATAGTCGTAATACTTAATCTGGCGGTTTAGGATCAGGCCACCATCAAACTGGGCCGGTTCGAGCTGTTCCACTACCGGAGGTCGTTCGAATTTCACGTATTCCGGTGCTGCATGCTTAAACGTCTGCGCTACGCGGCGAGCTCCCAGAATCTTGTTCAACTCTGTTAATCGGATTTCCTCGCAAGCGTCATAAAGCATGAGTATGAGGATGGATCCTTCGAGAGCGGGCGCGGATGGGGATGCAGCCGACATACGTGCTTTTTCAGAAAGGGCAGACGGCGCCCAATCCGAAAAACAGTCTACTCAGAGATAGCGCGCCCGGCCAGCTCTAGGCACGCCGTAAGGTGAGAATGCTCACTTCCGGGTCGACACCTAGGCGAGCAGGTATTCCGATAGTTCCTAATCCTCGATTCACATACACGGATGATTTGCCTGTCTTGGGTGGGGCGAGTGGCAGGTGGTATAGCCCTGCGACAAAACGCGTCATGAAACGCGCCGGACTCCAGCTATGATCGACGATCTCCACTTTGATCTGGCCGCCATGGGTGTGCCCGGCGAGGCTGAGTTCGATCCCAAGCTCGGCGGCACGGTAGAAGCTGTTCGGATTATGTGAGAGCAGGATATTCGGGATGTCCTGCCGGACCAAAGGTTCGATCGCCTGCAGCATCGGTGCCTGCAATCCCAGCGGACTGTGATCGCGCTGGTAATCGACTCCGATCAGGTTAAACTTCTCGTTCTGCCAGGTTAATTCTGCGCTGTTCTGACGGAGCAGCCTCATTCCATACTTCGCGAACATGCCTTCGGTTAGGTCCTCGACCTCCGCATAGATCTCGTGGTTACCATTACATCCCCACACACCTAGAGGAGCACGGAGGCGGCTCAACTCCGTAATACATTGTTCCAACGGATCACCAACGGACGTCACGAAATCGCCCGTCACCACTGCCAGATGTGCGCTTGTGCTGTTCGCCATGTCTACCGCTCGGCGTATCTGCTCGGCAGGCATGAAATCGCCAATGTGGATGTCGCTGAGATGCACGATGCGCAGGCCGTCCAGTCCCTGCGGAAGATTCGCGACGGGGATGTCGACCTGGCGGAAACGAAAATCGAACCGTTCTTTGGCGAAACCATAAACTGCAGCCACAAGGGGGACCGCGCCGACGAAGGTAGCCGCCGCACGGAAGAAGCTACGACGGCCGGGATCTACGGTGATTTCCGGTTGCGGCTTCGAGGCGTGCAACACTTGGCGGATTTTTCGCAACGCCGAATCAAAAAGATGGATTAACTTGATTCCGAGAAAGGCAAAGAACGATGCAAATAGCCAGAGCTGGACAATAGCGACAAAGAATGAGAAAACACCTCCTCGGGGCAGAACATGTAAAAAGAGGCGGTTGGCGATCACAATGACGATAAAGACTAGCAGGCTGTAAAGCACCCCATAGGCGGTACGGCGCAGCTTGGGATTCTCACTACGGCGGATCACCGTTATCGCGCGCCTCACAAAGAATCGCTGTGCGAAGAAGAACAGCGTCAGGACGAGCAGGGATATGAGCAAGAATGCGGGTTGAAAATTAGACTGCGGTCCCAAGGATATGCTCCTGACGCTATCTTCTCAGATAAGACGATCCAGCAGAGAGTCGTATTAACAGCTGTAACCCATGAATGCTGCGAGAGTTCCGATTGGCTGGTCGCTTCCGCACTGCGGCAGCTTCGTTGTATCCTCGCCTTGTGCCACGCTCATCTGGGAGATCTCCGACAGGCGCGCTGCTGCTTGGCCTGATCGTCACACTCGCGGCCGTAGTCGCGTATTCGTGGTACATCACCGTGCAGATCTCGGGTCTTCGCCAGCTTCAAAGCAATATTGCAGATCGCAATCGCAAGGACTCGCTGCAGCTTTTACGTATCCAGAACGATCTCAACCAGCTCGCACTCTCGATGCGCGATATGCTCGACAACGACCAGCCTTACCCGTTGACGGCCTGGTCGGCTCCATTGCAACGGATCCGCACCGACCTTGACGATGCCATTCGGCGGGAAGACGAACTGGCCACAGCGAGCCGCACTCCAGAGCAACGGCAATATCTGCGAAACAATCTCGCGCAATTCTGGGATGCAGTCGACCGTACGTTCGCGCTGGCACAATCGGGGAATGAAAAGGAAGCGCGCGCGCAGATACGGCTTTCGTTGCAGTCCCGGCAGGAGGCGCTAAGCAGCGCCGTTTCCCGCCTGCTTGTTCAAAACAATGAGAGCGAAGAACAGGCCGCACAACAGGTAAGTCACATTTACGACCGGGTTCAGCGCCAGGTATACATCTTTCTCAGCGCCATTCTGACGGCGATCGTGCTTACCAGCTTGTACATGATTCGGTCCAACCGCATGCTTTTCGCTCGGCTGGCTGAGCTTTCCGAACAGCGCAGCGAACTGGCTCAGACTCTGATCGCGACACAAGAATCTACCTTGCGTCACATTTCGCGGGAACTGCACGATGAGTTCGGCCAAATTCTCACGGCGATGGGATCCATGCTGAGTCGTGCGGGGCGGCATGCTCCGGACGGATCCAAATTGCGAGAAGATCTGCGTGAAGTGAATGAGATCGCACAATCGGCGCTCGATAAAGTGCGGACGCTTTCACAGGCTCTACATCCGGTTACGCTGGATGAAGCCGGGCTGGAGAGCACCCTCGACTGGTATCTGCCCACGGTGGAAAGACAGACAGGGATTACCGTATCCTATGAAAAATCAGGAAATCCCTTTCCGGTGGAAGGTGGCATGGCGATACATGTTTACCGCGTTCTGCAGGAAGCCCTGAATAACGTCGCCCGCCATTCGAAGGCCAAAGAGGCTTGGGTGCGGCTGAGATTTCTTCCGCAAATGCTTGACCTGGAAGTGGAGGATCATGGCGTGGGTTTTAGCCCAGATAGTAAACGGCGAGGCATAGGATTGGTCGCTATGCGAGAGAGGGCGGAGCTGCTGAACGGCACCCTGGAATTCAGCCATCCGGCTGAAGGGGGCACGCTGGTTCGACTAATGGTTCCGAGAGAGGCTATGGACGGACATGGTAGATAAGATTTCAGTTTTACTGGTGGATGACCACAGCCTCGTCCGGCGAGGATTCCGCAAAATACTCGAGGATGAGCCCGGAATCGCGGTGGTCGGCGAAGCCGGCGACGGCACCGAAGGAGTTGACCTTGCGTGCAAACTGAAGCCCCGGGTAGTCGTGATGGACTGTGCGCTTCCCGGCATGAGCGGGCTGCAGGCAACGAAGAAGATTGTTGAAAGTTGTCCTGAGACAGCTGTCCTGATGTTGAGCATGCACTCCGAAGATACATGGGTACGGCAGGCGCTTGACGCGGGCGCGCGCGGCTACATTTTGAAAAATGCCGTGGACCTTGAACTGGTGAATGCGATCAAGCGTGTTGTCGCGGGCGAGCAGGTGCTCGATCCCGGTGTGGCGAGGGCCGGCAATCTGAAGGGCGAGCGCGATTACGGGCTGACCAGCCGCGAGCTGGAGATTCTGCAGCTGATCGTCGATGGAAAATCCAACAAAGAAATTGCTACGCAACTTGATCTAAGCGTGAACACTGTTGCGGTCCATCGTGCCAATATGATGGACGCACTTGGTATCCACAAGACCGCCGAGCTGGTGGTATACGCGATCCGGAACGGGTTGGTGAATATTCCGTGAACCGGCGGTCATTCCTTTCGGGCCTCATGGCTTCCGCTGCTGCCGTGAGGTTTCTACCGACTTCCACCTTTGCTCTTCCCGGAAGCTCGGATCTGGGCTTCCGGCTCGTCGATGTTACCTCCAGAGCAGGAATTGAATTTCAGCACAACACTGGTGCATATGGCGGCAAGTTACTCCCGGAGACCATGGGCTCCGGCTGCGCTTTTCTCGACTATGACGGAGACGGCTGGCAGGATATCCTGCTGGTCAATGGAATGGACTGGCCAGGCCATAAGCGCCAGCGAAGCACGTTGAAGCTCTATCGCAACAATCGCAACGGTACGTTTACGGATGTGACCGGGGCGGCCGGACTTGACGTCGAGATGTACGGAATGGGCGTAGCCGTAGGCGACTATGACAATGACGGCTTTCCGGACATACTGATCACTTGTGTCGGACAGAATCGTCTCTTTCACAACACAGGTAAAGGCCATTTCGTAGATGTCACTCGAAAGGCCGGTTTGTTCGGACGGGAGGCGTTCAGCACTTCGGCGCTATGGTTCGATTACGACCGCGACGGCTTGCTTGATTTATTCGTCTGTAATTATGTGAAGTGGTCCCCTGAGCAGGACGTCTTCTGCAGCCTCGATGGCAAGCATAAATCTTATTGCACGCCTGAAGCCTATCGAGGTGCGACATGCTGGTTGTTCCACAACCGCGGAGACGGCACCTTCGAAGACGTAACGGCAAAGAGCGGAATTTTCGATGCGACCTCGAAATCTCTCGGAGTCGCCTTGCTCGACTACGACAACGACGGCTGGCCGGATCTGCTCGTTGCCAACGATACCCAACCTAACAAGCTCTACCGCAATTTAAAGAATGGCACTTTTCGCGATGTCGCCGTCGACGCTGGAATTGCTTTTAGCAATGACGGAAAAGCCCGTGCGGGCATGGGAATCGACGTTGCCGATTTTGAGAACTCCGGTGTGCCCGGCGTCGCGATCACGAATTTCGATAACGAGATGATCGGGCTCTATCGCAAAAAGAATGGCGAGTACGTCGATATTGCAAATGAAACCGGTATCGGCCTCGCATCGCGCCACACCCTCGGTTTTGGCTGCAGTTTTCTTGACATTAATCTCGATGGCTATCTCGATTTGCTCGCAGTGAACGGTCATATCGACGATACCGTACGCAACGTCCGGCGCGATGTTGGCTATGCTCAGCCTCCGCAACTTTTCCTGAACAACGGCAGATCTCAGTTCCGTGAGGTCGCGGGAGAGATGGGCGGTGACTTCAGCCAACCTAGAGTTGGCCGAGGCCTAGCCTATGCCGATTTCGATCGTGATGGCGATCTCGATGTGCTGATGACGACCAACAACGGACCAGCGTTCCTCTTCCGCAACGACAACAATCTGGGAAACCGCAGCGTCCGCTTTTCGCTGGAAGGGACAAAATCGAACCGCGATGCGATTGGGACGATTGTCCAGATTTTTTATGCAGGCGGCAGCCAGTCGCGCATGGTAAAAGGTGGCTCGAGTTACTTATCGCAATCTGAATTGCCGCTGACCTTCGGATTGGGAAAAGACGATCACGTTGATCGGGTAGTGATTTACTGGCCGAGCGGTACTACCGAAGAGCACAAGAATCTTTCAGCAGGGAAGGCCTACGAGTTTGTCGAGGGAAGGACCTTCAAGATGCTCGAAGGCTTCTAGTTACAAAAAATTGACTTCGCAATCATCGCTGTTGCGCGTCTAATGCGAGCATGCAACTAGGGATTGAGCCTGACGATGCTGCCCTCCGCGGCGCCGCTGTTTACAGTCGTCCGGTGCTCGCTATCTACGATGCCTTCGTGCTGAGGTTCACAAACTCTTTCGTCTGGAAGTGTCCGTCGCATTACATCCTCGACTTCTACAATCAGAACGTTTCGGATAAGCATCTGGATGTTGGCGTCGGAAGCGGCTGGTTCCTCGACCACTGCCGGTTTCCGCCGCAACAGCCACAGATCGCGCTGATGGATTTGAACGAAAACAGCCTCCGAAAGACCGCTAAGCGACTTAACCGATATCGGCCGACTCAGTACAGGCGCAACGTCCTGCAGTCGATCAATATAGATGAATCTGATTTTGGTTCAATCGGGCTGAATTACCTTCTCCATTGCGTTCCCGGCAATATGGGCTCGAAGATGGCAGCCTTCCAAAACCTAAAACCGTTGTTACGGGAAGGCGGTGTGATCTTCGGAACAACCGTTCTCGGCGTGGGCGTCCATCGCAACTGGCTGGGGAATCACTACATGAGGATATTCAATGCCACCGGAGTCTTCAGTAACAAGGAAGATCGCCGCGAAGAACTCGAGTATGGACTTTCTTCCTTGTTTGCCCGTTGTGAAATTACCATGCGAGGCTGCGTAGCATTCTTCCGAGCCTGGAAGTGATGCACTCACTTTGAATTGCCGTTGACGACAGCAGGTGGCAGGGTAGAAGTTTTCAGCAGTTGCAATGCCTGCGTTGTTTTCGTCCATTGCTTTGCGGATAAATCTACACTGCTTCCGCCTTGCGAAAAGAAATCCAAAATGTTCGAGCGCAACGCCGGGGTCACGCCCGCGAAATCCTGTTTCTGAAGCTGCAACACTAATTCACTGTAAGCGTGATCGGCAAGGAAGTATTTTCCCGGAGCCGTCATATTGCCCGTATCCAGGTTGCGGTCTGGGAGTTGCGGCTTGCCTGCTTCAACATCATGCGCGGCTCCCCGGTAGATTTGCACCACCCGGTCCATGCTCTTGATGTAGAGATCCTCTGTCTGTGGGGTTGGATCTTTGTATTGCAGCGCCTTCAGCGAGCCGAATTTGGGAATCAGTTTGAATATGAATGCAAGAAAACGTGCGAACCAGCCCGGGCGCTGGAAGTCGGAGCCGAAACTCTTTTCGTAGTCCGCACGGGAGACGTGGTACAGAAAGGTTCGTCGCGCCTTGTCGTGCTTTTCCTCCAGGTGCTGTTTCTTTCGCATGGCCAGGGCAACTTTAGTCATCTCTGGGATAATCTGGCTGACAGCAAAACGAAATGTTCCGATACTCAAATCTTCATTGTGGAGAAACTGTGAGAGAGGAATGCCGTAGGTCTCCTGAAAGGCTCTTTGCAGCAGGTCTTGTGCGATCTCGAAACCAATGAAATTGTGGTATTGCGTGGCCGTATATCGGCCCTTGGCAACCTGCACGACATCAAAGCTGAATTCCGTCTTCAGGTGGGCCTCGGGGTTGTCTTCGTAAGTGATCCAGTTCCCGAACTTTCTCTCAAGTTTCGGATATTCGATAGGGACGGAATCATTGACAGCGGGATGTCCCCAGCTGTCGCTGACGTAGTGAGCCATCGCTCCCAGGGCAAACGCGTACTCATCAACGTTTGTAGAATCTCGAAGGAGCGCCTTCACGAAATCTCCGGTACGAACATAATGCAAGAGATTGGTGAATTCGTGACTGCCGAACGGGTAGTAGCCGATATCCTGAATCACCGAGCCACCGTAGGCATAGGCGTGAGCTTTTTTGAGTTCTTCGGGGGTGGTGTTTGGGAAACGCTTCAGCAGCGCCGGTACCAAGGTGTCATTCCAGCAGATGTCGATGACTTCTTCATGAGACAAGACGGAATAGCCCTGTGCACGGGGAATGAAGGTCAGCAAGATAACAGTGAACGCGAGCCATCGACTGAAAACTCTTCGGTTAAAACGCATTTCGTGACAATAAAGCAATTCTGTTAGATGCATTCCAGTCCCAACCGGAGTCCCCGGATCAAAACTCATTAATGAAATTGCCTCATTCCGTGATTTGGAACAAGAAGTCGATTTGCCTCTGCTGCAGGCACATTCGCGTTATTGTCAGATATCGGTCGAGGTGGGGGTATGGGGGGCAGGATCTTAGTCGTCGACGATGATCTGGCATTGCTGGAATTGCTCATCGTCTACCTGGGCGCGGAAGGCTATGAAGTTACGCCCGCAGACAATGCCTCCGCCGCTCTACGTGTCATTGAGAAACAAAAGATCGCAGCCGTAATCACGGACGCCTTACCGGGATTTGGCGCACTGAAGATAATCAAGTCTTTTCGCGAGCGGAATCTACTCGGCCCGGCGATTTTGTTCACGGGCTTTATCGAGGATGAAATCTCAGAAAAGGCGCTCGCTGCTGGCGCAACGATGGTTCTGTTCAAGCCTGCCGATCTGAAAGAAATTTCTTCCGTGCTCAAGCGGTTGCTGGCAAGAACTGCGTGAGCCAGAATCATCCGTTTGGCACGAGCGGCAGCGTGTAAATGCGTTTGCCCGTGGCTTGGAAGATCGCTGCCGATAGTGCCGGTGCCAAGCCGACAATTGGGCATTCCCCAGCGCCAACCGGCGGCAGGTCTTTCCGATCAAGCAGCACAACATGAATTTCCGGAACATCGGAGAATCGGGGCACCCGATATTGAGCAAAATGAGGATTTAAAATCCTGCCATTTGCAAATTGAATTGCCTCGAATAGCGCCCCACCAATGCCTTGAGCTATCGCGCCCGCAACCTGGTTGTGCAATCCATTGGGATTGATGACAGCCCCGCATTCGAACGCAGCGGCTATCCGCGTGACACTCACAATCTTTGTAGATGGATCCACGGCAACTTCCGCGCATATCGCGATGTATCCGAGCTTCTCGTATGCGCCCGCGAT
>Ga0209062_1005520_pt1 | contig 12216 bp, 11 predicted proteins | sample Coa_R2_2_FD_187158 | JGI IMG/M metagenome (GOLD analysis project Ga0209062, IMG submission 187158) | Surface soil microbial communities from Centralia Pennsylvania, which are recovering from an underground coalmine fire - Coalmine... | ecosystem: Environmental > Terrestrial > Soil > Unclassified... | reverse complement strand
ACGCAAGCTAATAGGAGTTTGCTTACGCGGGAACGGACTCCAGCGCCTGCAGGTCCCACAAGCGGCGATAGATGCCGTTCTGGCGTAGCAGATCGGCGTGGCTGCCCTGTTCCACCAGCCGGCCGCGATGCATCACCAGGATGCGGTCCACGTCCTGGATGGTCGACAGGCGGTGGGCGATGACGATGCTTGTTCGGCTGGCCATGAACTGCGCCAGCGCGCCCTGGATGATGGCCTCCGTCTCGGAATCGATATTGGCCGTGGCTTCGTCCAGCACCAGCAGCACGTCCGGGTTGAAAGCAATGGCTCGCGCCAGAGCGATGAGCTGGCGCTGGCCCATCGAGAGCCCCGCGCCGCGCTCGTAGACCTCCGTTCGGTAACGCAGCGGCAGCTGCTCGATGAAGCCGGCGGCGTTGGCCGCTTCGGCGGCCGCGCGCACCTGCTCGTCGCTGATCCCCTCATCCAGCAGCCGGATGTTGGCCTCCACCGTCCCGCTGAACAGGAAGGGCTCCTGCAGCACCGCGCCCAGCCGCCGCCGCAGCTCCCGCTGCGGCATGTCGCGCACGTCCACGCCGTCGATCAAGATCTGGCCGCGCTGCACGTCGTAGAAGCGCGACAGCAGGCTCAGCAGTGAGGTCTTGCCCGCGCCGGTGGCCCCCACGAAAGCCACCGTCTCGCCCGGTTCAATGGTGAAGGACACGTCCTTCAGCACCCACTCTTCGTCTACGTAGGCGAACCACACGTTGCGGAACTCCACCCGCCCCTTGCCCTGTGCGCGCACCGGGGTCTCGGGGTCTCGGATGGCGGGCTCGGTGTCCAGCAGCTTGAAGATGCGCTCGGACGAAGCCATGGCGGCCTGAAGGATGTTGTATTTCTCCGCCAGGTCGCGAATCGGCATGAAGAAGCGCTGGATGTAGGCCAGGAAGGCGGTGAGCGCACCAATCGACAGCGCATCGCCGATGACCTGCCGGCCGCCGTACCAGATCACCAGCGCCAGGCAGGCGTTCATGAACAGCTCGACCACCGGATAGAACAGCGAGAAGAAGAAGATGGAGCGCATGTTGGCGTTGAGGTGGTCGCGGTTCAGGCGGTCGAAGCGCTCGAAGTTGCGCCGCTCGCGATTGAACAGCTGGACCACCTGCATGCCCGAGATGTTCTCGTTGAGGTAGCCGTTGATGATGGCCAGCCGGTAGCGCACGTCGCGGTAGGCCTGGCGCATGCCCGCCTGGAACCAGCGCGTGGTGACGTACACCACGGGCATGACGCACAGGCCGATCAGCGCCAGCTGCCAGTTCAGGAGCAGCAGGGCGACGGTGATGGTTATCAGCGTGAACACGTCGCCGAACACCGACACGGCGCCTGACGTGAGCAGTTCGTTGAGCGCGTCGACGTCATTGGTCAGCCGTGTTATCAGCCGGCCGACCGGATTGTGGTCGTAGAAGCTGAGGGACATGGCCTGGAGGTGGCTGAAGATCTGCAGCCGCAGGTCGAACATCACGCGCTGGCCCAGCACCTGGGTGAGCATGTTCTGGACGTAGCGGAAGGCCGAGCTCAGCACCTGCACGCCGAGGAAGGCCAGCGCCAGCGGCAGCAGGCCGGAGGGATCGCGCGGAACGATGTAGCGGTCCACGGCGACCTTGCCGATCAGCGGCCCGACCAGGTCCAGGCCGGCGAGGACCAGCAGCAGGGCTACGCCGAACGCGACCGTGAGCGTGTGCGGCCGCAGGTAGCGCAGCAGCCGTCGCATGAGGACGGCGTCATAGGCCTTGCCGGTGACGTCGTCGTCCAGGAAGATGTCGTTAGCCGGCATTAGAGGCCCTCGACGTCCTGGTCCATATCCAGCTCTTCGCGCAGGAGCTGCCGGCGGTAGATGCGTGCGTACTCGCCGCCGGCGCGGATGAGGTCCATGTGGGCGCCGCGCTCGACGATTTCGCCGGCCCGCAGGACGACGATCTCGTCGCACTCGCGGACGACGGAAATGCGGTGCGAGACGATGATGGTCGTCCGATCGCGCATGACCTGGCGCAGCTCGGACAGGATCTGCTCGGCGGTGGAGGTGTCCACGCTCGACAGGGCGTCGTCCAGGATGAGGATGCGCGGGTCCTTCATGAGGGCGCGGGCTATGGCCGTGCGCTGCTTCTGGCCGCCCGAGAGGGTGACGCCGCGCTCGCCGATGACCGTCTCGAGGCCATGCGGAAAATCGGGCAGGTCGTTCTCGAGCCGTGAGGCCCTCACGGCGTCGCGAAGTGCTGAGTGCTGAGTGCTGACTGCTGCGTCCGAAACTCCGAGCGCAATGTTCTCGGCCAGCGACTCCGAGAACAGGAACGTCTCCTGAGGGACGTAGCCGATGATGCGGCGCAGCTCGTCGAGCTGCCACTCGCGGACATCCAAGCCGTCTACCAGCACCTGGCCTTGCGTGGCGTCGTAGAGGCGCAGCAGGAGCTGGACGAGGCTGGTCTTGCCCGCGCCGGTGTGGCCCACGATGCCGAGCGAGCCGCGGGCGGGCACGTGCAGGTTCAGGTTGCGGAGGACGGGCGTGGGGCCGTAGCCAAAGCTGACGCCGCGCAGCTCCACCTCGCCTCGGACCTCCTCCGGGGTGGCCTGGCCGCCCACGATCGAGGGCTCGATCTCGAACAGCTCCTGCAGGCGCCGCAGCGAGGCGATGCCCTGCTGGTAGAGCTGCGCCGTCCAGCCCAGGGCGATCATGGGCCACACCAGCAGCGTGAGGTAGCCGTTGAACTGGACGTATTCGCCCAGGGTGAGCCGGCCGGCGATCACGTCCTGTCCGCCCAGCCAGATGACCATGGCGAACGGCAGGCCGACCACGAGCTGCATCGCTGGCCAGAGGATGGACTGGATGCGGGCCAGCCTGACGGCGCGGTCTACGTATTCCTGGTTCTCGCTGCGGAAATGCTCGATCCAGCCGTCCTCCTGGGCAAAGGCCTTGACCACGCGGATGCCGGAGAAGTTCTCCTGAGCCTTGGCCGAAAGCGTCGAAAATTGCTCCTGGACGGCGGTGAAGCGTCGCTCGATCTGCCGCTTGAGGCAGATGTAGACCACGCTGACGACGGGCAGCAGGATGGAGGCGTAGAGCGCCAGCCGGAAGCTGATGCCGAACATGATCGCGAGCGTGATGACGAAGCTCACGACCGTGTTGGTGAAGTTCTGGAAGCCGGGCCCCATGAGCTGGCGGACGGCGTTGAGATCATTCGTCATCCGAGCCATCAGATCACCCGTTCGGGTGGTCTGAAAAAACGAGGCGGGGAGCCGCTGAAGATGCGCCAGCAGGTCATTGCGCATGCGGTATTCGACCAGGCGCGAGATGTGGCTGAAACCGTAGCTCCGGACGAAACGCAGGGCGCCTGCTATGGCGGTGAGCCCGACCATCGCCAGGCCATAGCGAGCCAGCGCCAGAGACGTGGTGCCGGCGGTGATCGCGTCAATCGCAAGCCGCAGAACATACGGGATCGACAGGCCGATCAGCGTGCCGGCAAAGGTGGCGAGCAGGAGCCAGGCGTAGCGCCCCCGATAGGGCGCGAGGTAGCTCGGAAGAGATCGCTGTGACATGGGGCACAAATATTCTGGCGTGCAGTCCATTTATGTTGAGCAATCACCCTGCAATTAGCCCGTTTACCCAAGGGTGTTTTGCCCTCTCTAGCCCCGGCCAACATACGACCTGCCTCATGTCGCTGCCGTATGCTTAGGTCTCGTCCTGGCGGGGACGGCTCGGGGGACGGCAGTGCCCCACTGGCCATGGCGAAGTCAGCAGGGAGGGATTGAGCGAATGGCGGCAGTTTTTGGCGACCCGGCCACTCAATCTGCGCAGGTTGGAGGCGGCGCAACCGCCGTCGAAGGCCCGCGCGGGCGGCTTGGCGCCGAGGACTTCAGCCGCTACCTGGAGAGGGTCACCACCATCCACAGCCGCCTCTCGCGCATGGTGCTGGACGACGAGGGCATCGAGGCGCTGGTCGTCACGCTGAGCCACCTGCTCAGCCGTCCGGTGGTCGTCCAGGATCGTTTTTTCAAGCTGCTGGCGGCATCCGAAGGAGCTGAGGATGACCTCGCCTCGGCCGAGGTGTTCGAGGATCCGAAGGTCGCCGATCGGGTGAAGAAGATTGTCCAGGAGCACCGCCCCGCGGAGTTCCCGCCCTTCCCCGAGCTGGGCATGCGGCGGGCGCGAGTCATGGCGCCGATCGTGGTGGGGTCGGAGATGGCCGGCTACCTGTCGATCCTGGCGAACGAGCGGCCGATCGAAGACATGGATTTCACGACCGCCGAGCACGCGGCGACGGTGCTCGCGCTCGAGGTCATGAAGGAGCGCACGGCGTTCGAGGTCGAGAACCGCCTGAAGGGCAGCTTCACCGAGGACCTGCTGTCCGGCAACTATGCCGACGAGCGTTCGATGACGGCGCGGGCGCGGCACCTGGGCTACAACCTGGCGCAGCAGTACCACCTGCTGCTGGTCGAGCCCGACGAGCCGCAGCCGATGCACGCCCGCCGTAAGGGCGAACCAGAAGGCTCACGACTGCGCGCGGACCTGGAAGAAATCGTCCAGGGCTTCGTGCAGAAGAGCGCCCCCGGCAGCATCGTGGCTTCGAGAGGGCAGGGCGTGGTGGTGCTGGTGCCGGAGGCATTCACGGGGCCGACGCAGCAGGCCATCGAAGGCCTGGCCCAGAATCTCCATGCCCGCGTCGTGCAGGTGCTCTCGGAAGTGCCGATCTCCATCGGCGCTGGCCGCTTGTGCAAGAGCATTCCAGATTTCAAGGAGTCGTTCCAGGAAGCGCGGCGGGCGCTGGACATCATTCGGCGCTGCCACAAGCGGAATCAGGTCATCTTCTTCCACGCGCTTGGGGTCTACCGGCTGTTCTCGCTGATCGAGGATCGGGTGGAGCTGATGCAGCTCGCGGAGCAGACACTCGGGCCGCTGCTGGAGTACGACGGCCAGCACAGCACCAGCCTGGTGCGGACGCTGGGCTACTACCTCGAGAGCGGACGCAACCTGGAGACCTCCGCACGCGCCATGTACATCCACGTGAACACGCTGAAGTACCGGCTGAAGCGCATCCAGGAGATCGCCCGGCTGGATATCAACGATGCCGAGCAGCGCTTCAACGTCCACCTGGCAGTGAAGATCCTGCAGGCCATCGGCCACAACGCGGAGCTCTAGCAGCAAGCCTCCCGCGTAGCGAACCCGGCCGCGGCACAATGGGAGGACGTGACTCCCTCGCAGGCTCCGGTCCCGCAGCCCGTGCTTTTCCCGCTGACGGAGTCGGCCATCTTTCTCGTGATGACCGTCCATCCGGGAGCCGAGGCCGAGGTGCGTGCGCTGCTCGCCGACCTGCCGGCGCTGCAGCGGACCGTCGGCTTCCGCGTTCCCGACGGACGGCTGGCGGGGGTGGCCGGGGTGGCCTCCGACCTCTGGGACCGGCTCTATTCCGGACCACGCCCGGCCGGGCTGCACCCCTTTCGGGAGCTGCGCGGGAGCAAGCACCACGCGGTTTCGACGCCGGGTGACCTGCTGTTCCACATCAGGGCCCACCAGACCGATCTCTGCTTCGAGCTTGCGTCTCAGGTGATGGACCGTCTCCGGCCGTGGGTGACCGTCGTGGACGAGGTCCACGGCTTCAAGTACTTCGAAGTGCGTGACCTGCTCGGCTTCGTGGACGGAACGGAGAATCCGGTTGGGCCGCCTGCCCAAGCCGCGGTCACGGTGGGAGCCGAGGACCCGGATTTCGCCGGCTCGAGCTACGTGATCGTGCAGAAATACCTGCACGACCTGGGCGCCTGGAACGCGCTATCCATCGAGGAGCAGGAGCGGGTCATCGGGCGCACCAAGCTGCCGAACGTGGAGCTGCCCGATGACGTCAAGCCCTCGAACTCGCACGTCGCGCTGAACACGATCGTCGAGCCGGACGGCACCCAAAGGCAAATCCTGCGTGACAACATGCCGTTCGGATCCGTCGGCGACGCGCAGTTCGGCACGTACTTCATCGGCTACTCCTCTACGCCGGACGTTACCGAGCACATGCTCCAGCGCATCTTCATCGGAGAGCCGCCCGGCAACTACGATCGCATTCTGGACTTCTCGACGCCCCTCACGGGCACGCTGTTCTTCGTGCCCACGATCGATTTCCTGGAGAACCAGCCGCCGCCTCCACAGCCCGGCGCGGCCGGTGGCGCGCAGCTCGGCTCGAGCTGGCGCATGCAGGGCGACTGGTGGAAACGGTCGGCTCCTACTTAGAAGCGGGCACACCGGAGACGTGCACTGTCGATACCCCGGCCTGGATGGTCAGATCGACTTTGTTCTGAGCGGAGTCGTAGTTCGGTGAGCGGAAGGTCTGGTCGCCGGCTGAAGGAAACAGGCTCTCGTCGACGTTGACAGTGCTGAGCCCGCCGTTGTAGTGGATCTGGGCGGCTACGCCTTCCGGCACCTCCACGTCGATGGTGGCCGCGCCGCCCTTGATCGTGGCCGTCGTCGTGCCGGCGTTCTGGGGCAGGATCAGCGTGGCATGGCTGGCGCCGGTCTGGAGCGTGAGATCGCTCACGTGCAGCTGGCTGAGATCGAGCTTGCCGCTCGAGGCGCCCTCCTCCACGTCCAGGGACAGCGGCACCGTGGGAGCCAGCAGCAGATCGATCTGGCCGCCGCTCCCGCCGTTGTTGGCCCAGGGCGGGCCGAAATGGTGGGCCACGTCGTACGTCAGCTGGCCCTGGCCGCCGCGGACGCGATAGCTGGCCCTGGGTGCAAGCTGCGCCGAGCCCTGGTAGGTCATCTGCGCCAGCTGATCGGTCTGGCCCTGGAGCGAGCCGATGTTGAGCGTGCCGGCGCCGAAGTGCACGCTTACACTGGCGGTGCTGGCGCCCTGCAGCGCCTGGGTCAGCGTGTGGGCCTCGGTTGAGGTCGCGCTCGAGCCGGCGCCCACCACAGACGGCGCGAAGCCGCCGATAAGCAGCGCTCCGGCGACCGCGATCACCACCAGGGCGATGACGACCCCGCCGGCGGCGCGGTGCGAGCCGCCGACGATCAGCTCCAGGCCGACGAGGATCAGGATCACCGGCCACAGCCGGCCAACGTAGCTCCAGATGTCGGAGCCGAGCAGGCCGAAGTTCTGCAGCAGGAACACGAGCCCGAGGATGATGAGGATCGCCGGCCAGACCACGCTGCGGTGGCGCCGTTGGTTCCAGCCGGGCGGCGGCCCCGGCGGGGAATAGGGGCCGCCCACGCTTACATCCTCCAGTCGTGATGGCGCATCAGCAGCGCCACGCCGATGGCGATGAGCACGACGGCCCATGCCACGCTCCAGTTAATCCAGCGGAACAGGCCCGCCTGGCCGCTGAGGAACAGGATGCCGAGGACGATGAGGACGATGCCGGCCGAGCGCTTCTTGCGGCCGTAGTGGTAGTAGCCGGGGCCATAGCCCCAGTAATCCTGCCGGCCAAAGGGATGGCTGCCGCCAGCCGGCTCCCAACCCGGTGGCGGCGCCTCGGGCTGCGGCGGCGGACCCGGTGGCGGCTCAGGAGCGGGCGGACGATCCGAGGCCTGCCAGCCTCCAGTGGGCACCTCCGTGTCCAGCGGCATGATGATCCACATCACGAAATAGACGGCCACGAACAGCCCGGCTGTAACCACGGTGGCCACTACCCACATGAGACGCATGAGGGTTGGATCGATGTCAAAGTACAGCGCGAGGCCGCCGGCCACGCCGCCCCACATCCGCTCGCGGGAGCTGCGCGACAACCGCCGCCGCCACGGTTCAGAATCCATGATCGAGGCTCCTTCTCTCCCAGTCTCTGCTCATGGGACGTGGACCGCGGGTGAATTGTTGCGGTGCAACATTGCGGCGATAGTATGCGTCCTATACGAGTTGAGGTCGGATGGCTGACGGCTCACAGGACATCGTCCGCCGGGCGCAGGCGGGCGATCCGGAGGCGCTGCGCGAGCTGATCACTTCGCAGCAGACGTATGTCTACAGCATCTGCCGAGGGCTGATGAAGAACGAGGCGGACGCAGCGGACATGACCCAGGACGCCTTCATGCGGGTGCTGCGCTCGCTGCATACCTATCGCGGCGAAACGAAGTTCACCACCTGGCTGTACCGCCTGGTGACGAATGTGTGCCTGGACGAGCTGCGGCGGCGAGGGACGCCCGCGATAGCTCTGGACGCGGGCGACGACGAGCGCTCCATCGATCCGGCCGACCCGGATCCCTGGGTCCAGCCGGAGCGCTGGGCCGATGCCGCCGAGGATGCCGCGCTGGTCCAGCAGGCGCTGGCCGAGCTGAGCACGCCCCAGCGCCTGGCGCTGACGCTGTTCTACTTCGACGACCTGCACTATGAGGACATCGCGCAGGTGATGAACGTGCCGCTGAACACGGTGAAGAGCCATATCCGCCGCGCCAAGGAGCGCCTGGCGGAGCTGCTGACGCCGCGTTCCAATGGCAAGGAGCTGTCGTGGACTGCCGCGCGGTAAGGGAGCATCTGCTGGCTCCCGAGCCCGGCGTGCCCGGCGTGGACGAGCACCTCTCGGCCTGCGCGGCCTGCGCCCGGCTGGCGACAGCCCTTGGCGAGCTGGATGCCGCCGTGCGTCCCGCCCTCGTGTTGCCGCCGCCGGAAGGCCTGAAGGCGCAGCTGGCGGCCAATGCGCGCCTGGACGCGGCCATGCGTTCGGCGCTGATGGTTCAGCCGCCGGTCGAGGTCCAGGAGCGGCTTGCATCGCTGCTGGACTCCGGCGCCGCCGAAGTGGTGAATGCGGCGGCCGAGGATCGCGTTGCCGCCGCCATGAAGGCGGCGCTGCTCAGGACGCCGCCACCGGAGCTGCAGACGCAACTGGCCGCGCTGGTCGAAACCCACGCCGCCGAGCAGGCGGAGGCCGCGGCGCGAGTTGATGCAGCGATGCGGTCGGCGCTGGTGCTGGAGGCGCCGGTACAGGTGCGGCAGCGGCTGGCGCAGCTCGTCCCATCCAACGGCGATGCCGCGACGGGCTTGGCGGGAATCTGGCAGAGGCTGCGCGAGCGGCCGGGCGTGTTCGCCGGGCAGTTGGCGGCTCTGGCGGTCCTGGCCTACGTCGTGGCCCAAGTGTTTGCCTGGTTGGGCACGCTGCCGGTCGTGATCGGCGACGTGCCGTATGCGCTGGAGCTGCTGGTGTTCTCGCCGGCGGTTGACTACCTGGGGCAGATTGAGGGGCTGGCCCAGCAGCTGGCGCTGTGGCTGGTGGTCGGCGCGGCCGGTCTCATCCTCGTCCGCGGCTTCCCGCCCCGGCGCCAGCTCGAACCCTGAGCTTCGGCCAGCCGGTCCACCGCTACGAGCGGGTGGACTCGACCCAGACGATCGCGCGCCGGCTGGCGGCCGAAGGCGCGGCGCATGGGACTGTTGTGGTGGCAGCGGAGCAGACGCAGGGGCGCGGCCGCCGCGGCAACAGCTTCTACTCGCCACCCGGCGGACTGTACGTCTCGATCGTGCTGCGCCCCGATCTGCCTCCCTCGCGCATGCCGTTGATTAGCCTCGCAGCAGGCGTCGCCGCGGCGGGCACGGTGCGCGAGCTGGCGGGCATTGAGCCGCTGCTGAAGTGGCCCAACGACGTGCTGGTACGTGGCCGCAAGGTGTGTGGCATCCTGGCGGAGCTCGCCGCCGGCAGCGCGATCCTCGGAATGGGCCTGAACGTGAACACGCCCGCCTCCGACTTCTCGGCTGAATTGCGTACGAAGATGACGAGCATCCTCGCGGAGACCAGCCAGCCGCTGGATCTATCCGAAGTGCTCGACACGCTCCTGGCGCACTTACATCGCGAGCTGTCCGATCCCGATCGCATCGTCTCCCGCTGGCGTGCCACGCCGAGCATGCTGGGCGGACAGGTTCGTGTTCAAACTGGCGATGTCGCGCTGGAGGGCCGCGCTTGGGACCTGGACGACGACGGCGCCCTGCTGCTGCGCCTACCCAGCGGAGCGATCCGCCGGTTGGTCGCCGGCGAGGTTCATCTCCTGCCTACCTGAAGAGGCGGCGGATTAGCGTGCGGTCGAAGTTGCCGCCGCTGAGGAGCAGGGCAATGGGCTTGGGCGTGTCGCCGAGCTTGCCCGTCAGGTAGGCGGCCAGCGGGAGAGCGCCGGTGGGCTCGACCGCGAGTCTACAGCGCTCCCAGGCGGCGACCACAGCCTGCTCGATCTCAGCTTCGGAGACGGTGACCACGCTCTCTACGAAGCCATGCTCCACCATCACCTCGAAGGGGCGCTCGCCAATTGACAGCGTGCGAACGCCGTCGGCGATGGTGGGTGGCGGGCCTGGCAGCGATTGGCGGGAGCGCGTCCGAAGGGTGGCCGCCGCGTCGGCGGCCAGCTCCGGCTCGACGCCGACGATGCGAATGTCGGGGTTGTGCGCCTTCGCCGCGAGCGCCGTGCCGCTGATGAGCCCGCCACCGCCGACCGGCGCCACGATGGTGCCCATGTTCGGCCGGTCGCGCAGCAGCTCGTAGGTAGCGGTGCCCTGGCCGTGAATCACGTCCCAGTGGTCGAACGGCGGGATGAACTCGAGCCCGCGCTCGTCGCGAATCTGCCGCACCCGCTGCTCCCGATTGGAGACGGTAATGCCGTCCATGATGATTTCGGCGCCGAGCGCGCGTGTGGCGGCGACTTTGGCCGGATTGGAGTCCACCGGCATGACGATGCTGGCCGGAACGCCAAGCGTGCGGGCTGCGAGCGCGACGCCCTGCGCATGGTTTCCGGAGCTGACGGCGATCACACCCTTGAGAGCCGGATTTGCCTCCTTCAGCCCGAGCAGCGCGTTGAACGCGCCGCGGGCCTTGAACGATCCTGTGACCTGCAGGCACTCGGGTTTCAGGACCAGCTGCGGGTCGAGGTCCGTCTCGAGCGCCGGCGTCCAGCGGACGTACGGCCGGATACGCTTGGCTGCGGCCTCGATCTCGGCGAGGTGGCTGGCCAGGTACTCGCTCACCGCTCCAGCATAGCCGTGGGCCTGCTTAGCGCCGCGGCCGAGGCGGCTCTGCGAGTCTTCCTGCCATACGCTAGGCTGGCGTCATGGCTGACGGCAAGCTCGAACAGTTGCGGGACATCGCCCACCGCTTTCGGACAGGCCAGCTCACGCTGCACCAGGCCGCGATGGAGGCGGGTATGAGCGAGGATCAGTTCGAGAAGGCGGTCAAGGGCTTCGCCTGGGTGGACGAGAAAGCCGGCCAGGCCGGCCGCCTCGCCGGCGGCGCAGCCAGCGTGACCAAACGCCTGTGGGGCCGCTGGACGAAAACTTAGGACAGCAGCTGGGCGAGGCCCAGCGCATCGAGCTTTTCGTTCGGGATGGCGCCTTCGGGGGTCCAGCCGCGGGCGGCGTAGTAGCTGGCGATCATGGTGTCGAGCTCGGCGGGAGTGAGGGTGGTGCCGGAGGCGACGCCGGTGGGCAGGGGTTCGGAGAGGACCCGCGGCGGCAGGCTGTCGTCGGCGCGGGTCCAGCCTTCGCGGAGGTTGAACAGCTTCTTGAGGTTGCTGATGCGCTCGCCGGCTGCGCGCAGGTCCACGTCCCAGCCGGTGACGAGCTGGTACAGCTCACCTGCCTCAGGATAGAAGTCCTCCAGGCAGCGGCGAACGAATTTGCACAGGATGAGCGAGTCGATCACCGCCGAGCGGTCCTCGCTGGCGGCTGCTATCTGGCCCCGAGGACCATTGCTGCGCAGGCGGTCGACCTCGTCGGAGAAGTCGGCTTCGTAGGCGCTGGAGCGGTTGTGGCAGGCCCCGCGCGGGCCGACGGCCAGGCCCAGGGCCATGGTCTTGAGACTGCGTGGCTCGTAGCCGGGCATCTCCAGGCCTTTGACATGCATGGCCCAAGCGTTCGAGCCGCCGCCGGTCTGGGCTGCCGCCCGTTGTGTCCCCTCCGCCAGCAGATCGCCGACCCCCTCCCGGTGGGCGATGGCCTCGACCATGCCCAGCAGCGCCTGGCCATTCCCAAATCGAAGCGCAGGAGCGTCTATCAGGCCCCTCTCCGCCGACTCCATGGCCCAGGCAATGGTCGCGCCCGTACTGATCGTGTCTATGCCGTAGCTGTCGCACAGCGCAGCCGCCGCCAGCACGGTATCCAGGTCAGACACGCCGCACAGCGGCCCCAGGGCGTACAGGCTCTCGTATTCCATCCGGCCGGCTTTGTCGCCGCTCCGAAAGAGATGCTCGCAGCCAATGGTGCAGGAAGCGCAGGTGACGGACCGCTCGTGGCGCTCTGAGTGCAG
>Ga0209062_1005515_pt1 | contig 12228 bp, 13 predicted proteins | sample Coa_R2_2_FD_187158 | JGI IMG/M metagenome (GOLD analysis project Ga0209062, IMG submission 187158) | Surface soil microbial communities from Centralia Pennsylvania, which are recovering from an underground coalmine fire - Coalmine... | ecosystem: Environmental > Terrestrial > Soil > Unclassified... | reverse complement strand
TGCGCGTCTCCGGGCTGGTGGTCGAGAGATCCGCGGATCGCAAATTGAAGCGCGCGCTGGAGGTGGCAAACAAGATCGGCGCGCGATTCGCCCTCATCGTTGGCGACGATGAGCTTGCTTCGGGAAGCTTTCAGTTGAAAAATATGACGACCGGCGAGCAGCGTCAACTGAAGATCGATGAAATCGCCGGATTGTGTTCAGATCGCCGGAGCGCCGCTGACCGTTGATCCAGCCGGAGCCCGGCGGCTGAGCGGCATGGAACGAATGCGCTCGCCCGTGACCGAATAAATCGCGTTGGCCACCGCCGGCGCGAGCGTCATAATCGGCGTCTCTCCCGCGCCGGCCGGCGCCAGGTCCTTGCGATCGATCAGCACGACTTCAATTTTGGGAACGTCGCGGAAACGGGGCACGCGGTATTTCGAAAATCTCGCGTCGAGGATGCGACCATTTTCAAATTCGATGGCCTCAAACAGCGCTCCGCCCAATCCCTGCACCACCGCTCCCTCCACCTGATTTTTCAGCATGTCGGGATTGAGAATCGCTCCGCATTCGAACGCTTCCACCACCCGAACGATGCGCGGCGCCTGCCCGGATTCGCAGTGAAGCTCGGCGCAGGTGGCCACGTACGATCCCTTTTCGAATCCGCCGGCGATGCCGTAACCGATGCCCGCGCCGGCTTTGCGCTTGCCCCATCCGAAGCGTTCCGCCGCGGCTTGAAGCACGGCGCGGAATCGTTCGTCCTTTAAGTTGCGCAGGCGAAATTCGAGCGGCTCGATTTGCGATAACGCGGCCAGCTCATCCATGTGGGATTCGCGGGCGAAATGGTTCGCCGTCGCGGCGAGGCCGCGGTAAGAGCCCTGGCGCAAAGGATATTTCGTCGGGTGAAACTCCTCGCGCTTGTGGGGGATGTCGTACATCGTGTTCAATCCCGATGCGCCGGAGTTGTAGTTGTGAAACTCCCAGGCGACGATCCGGCCATCAGTGACGCCGCTGCGCACCTCGATCACGCCGGCCGGGCGGAAATATGCCCAGGTGAATTCTTCCTCGCGCGTCCAGACGATCTTCACCGGTTTTCCCGCGGCTTTGGCGAGGCGGGCGGCTTCAATCGCCGCTTCGCCGGTGTGCTTACCTCCGTAAGCCGCGCCGGTATCGGGCATCATCACGCGGACGTTCGATTCGGGGATATGAAAGGCTTGCGCCAGCTCGCTTTGCACGCCGAAGGGGCGCTGCGTCCCGGTCCAGACGGTGAGCTTGTCGCCATTCCATTCGGCCACCGCCGCGCGCGGCTCCAGGGGCGCGTGAGCGATGTAGGCGATGGTGTAGGTCGATTCGTGCTTCCTGGCCGCTTCCGCCAGCCCTTTTTCGATGAATCCGGCATCGGGCTCGCGGCCCGCTTCGACGTTCCGCTTCAGCTCCGTGAAAAGCGTTTTCGACGACCACTGCGTTTCGGGCGAGGTCCACTGCGGCTTAATCGCGGCGAGGGCAAGCTGCGCGGCGTGCGGCGTCGGCGCGGCGACCCCGGTGAAATCGCCGTCGTGAACCACGGTGACATCGGGCATCGCTTGGGCGGCGCTGGTATCGGCCGAGACGAGTTGCGCGTCGAAGCGCTCCGGACGAAGCACGCGCCCGTACAGCATTCCCGGCCGCTTCATATCCGAGGCGTAACGATGCGCGCCGGTGACGATCTGGCGCCCGTGAACTTTGGGAACGGACGTGCCGAGCACTTTCCACTCCGATGTCGGCTTGGGATGGCCGGAAGTGGTGACGCCGGAGGCAAGCTTTTTATCGGCGTTGGCGAAATCGAGCGTCTCCCAGGCTCCCGGTCCGAGGATTTCGCGCGCGGCCGCGGCGGCGCGCCGGATCTGCGGGACCATTTGGGGAGTGGTCATGCTGCCGAAGGTGCCCATATCGAACGGCGTGCGGGCCGTATCGCCCATCACCAGCTCGATGGCGCCGGCCGGCGCTCCCAGTTCCTCGGCGGCCGCCTGCGTGAGCGAGGTGCGCGAATTCTGGCCGACTTCGACTTTGCCGGTATAAACGATGACCGCTCCTTTCGCATCGATGTGCAGCCATGCGGCGATCTGTTGCGGCAGGGGATGCCCGAACCGCCCGCGTCCTCCGCCCGATTCCTGCGCCTCGCTTTTCGCCAGGAACGAAACGACGACGATCCCGCCGCCGAGCGCTTTAAAAAATCCGCGCCGCCCGAATGAAAAGTTGTATGCCGGGCCGGCCATCAACTCGTAGCGTTCCGGTTCGTAGCTCATGCCGCGCTCCTTTTCATTTTGCTCGCGGCCAGCCGGACCGCGGCGAGAATCCGCGGATACGTTCCGCAGCGGCACAGGTTGCCTTCCAGGGCGGAAACGATCTCTTCCTCGCTGGGATTGGAGTTCTTGGCGAGCAGCGCCGCGCCGGATACGATCATTCCCGGCGTGCAGTAGCCGCATTGCATCGCGCCGATTTCAAGGAAAGCTTCTTGCAGCGGATGAAGACGGCCGTGCTGTTCGAGTCCTTCGATGGTGGTGATCCGCCGGCCGGCAACCGCGGCCGCGCCGGTCTGGCAGGATCGCGCGGCAACGCCGTCGATCATGACGGTGCAGGCGCCGCACTGGCCCTCGCCGCAGCCGTATTTGGAGCCGGTAAGGTCGAGTTCATCGCGCAGGACGCTAAGTAAGGTTCGATTAGGGTCGGCGGCGACGGTGTGCCGGGTCCCGTTCACCACCAGATCAATTGTGCGCGCCATAAAGTCTCCCGAATTTGAGTATATCGTGCAACATTGGTACTCTAGTAAGGCGAAAAAGACGAAATGCCCGGTTTCATCGTGACGTCTAATTTTCGTTGTAACGGCTAAGCTCGGCACATGTCTGAACACGTATATCACCTTCTTCTGGTTGAAGATTCCCAAGCCGAAGCGCACTTGTTCAAGGAAGTTCTCCGCACCTGGGCCGTGCGCCATCTGCTGAGCGTCGTGCGCGACGGTTGGGAGGCGATGGCGTTCCTGCACAACCACGGTTACTACAGCGAATCGCCGCGCCCCGATTTAATTTTTCTCGATCTGACGATGCCGGGGCTCGACGGCTTTGAAACCTTGCGGCAGATCCGCCACGACGAGGACATCGAAGTTTCGAGCATCCCGGTGATTGTGCTGACCAACTCGTCGGCGCCGTCGGATGTCAAGCGCGCCTATCAGGCGGGGGCCAACTGCTACATCACCAAGCCGCAAAGCCTGGAGCAATCCTATGAGCTGATGGCGGCTGTGGAGTGGTTCTGGTTCGAGATCAACAAGCTTCCCCCGCCGTGCGTGCCGCCGGTGAGGGAAGCCAGCGAGCAGTGATTCGCCGGCGTGTTAAAATGGTTAAGATTCGGGGCGTGGCTCAGCCTGGCTAGAGCGCCTGGTTCGGGACCAGGAGGTCGGTGGTTCGAATCCACTCGCCCCGACCATTCATCGGCATTTTTGTATCGTGTCATTCAAAGTGAAGCGCCTGCATCGGGTCGAGCCGCGCGGCTGCTCTGGCGGGTAAGGCGGAGAAGATGGTGTGGATCGCGGCCGATAGCGCGCAGGCGGCAATCGCGATTTGCTGGTCAAACACGCGCGGCTGCGAAGCGATGCTTGCGAGCGCATCTCCGGCGTGCTTCGCGGCCACAACTCCCAACATGATTCCGAAACCCGCGGGCAGCATCATCTCGAAGGCGATTTGCAGAAATACGTCGAAGCGAGTTGCGCCCAAAGCTCGCCGGGTTCCGATTTCGTTGGTCCGTTCGCGAACCGCAATCCAGGAAATGGAAAGCGCTCCGAGGCCGGCCACGAGTTGGGCGCAGAATCCGATCCATTTCGCGAACGAATACATTTTCGAGGACACGGCAATCTGAGTATCCATCACTTGCCGCTGATTCTGAACCTCGAAGTCGTCCGGCAGCTTCGCCAATCGGGGATGCCTCTTATGCAAGATCGACCGGATCTGTTGTCCGGTGTCCTCTAAATCGTCCGGCCGAGCGACTTCGAGCAGAACGCTACTAAAATAGCCGGCGTTCGCCAGCCGGTGCATGGCGGTTCTCAAGGGCACATAGACCTGGGTATCTTCGTTCGATGCATCCAATCCCTGCCCGCGTTCCGCGAGCACGCCCATGACGTCGAACGGGACACGATTGATAAGAACACGCATGCCGACGGCGGATCCATTGAATACCTCACGCGCGATCGTGCTCCCGAGCAGGACCACGCGCGCCGCCCGGCGATCCTGTTCGGCGGTGAACATCTCGCCGTCCCTGACGCTCCAATGTTTAATCGCGAAGAACGCCGGCTCGACGCCGATCACGGGGGTGTTGTTCTTCGCAAGATCACCGGCCTTGATCAGAAATGCGCGCGAAAACGTCGCCGATACCCTGACGATAGGCAGTTTGGCAATTTCAATTGCGCGGACGTCGGCGGGAACGAGGGTCTGCACGATCGTGCCTGTTCGCGCACGTCCGGCGATCGGGCGGCTCTGCTGCGGCGTCACGATCAACACGTTTGTCCCAAGTCTTTCGAATTGGTCGAGCAGTTTCTCTCGCCCGCCCAACGCATAGTTCACCGAACACACGGCGCCCGCCACGCCAAGCATCGCCGATAGCATGACCAGCAGCGTTCGAAGAGGGAATCGAATCAAAACAACAACAGATCGTGAGCAGATGCGAACTGCCCGTGCGACGCTCATGATCGCAGCGCCGCCACCGGATCCACGCGGGAGGCTTTCCATGCCGGGTAGCTCCCGAAGACTACGCCAACGATAGCGGCCAGCGCGATCGAGGCAAGAAGCGCTTGCTGGTCGAATACGGCGGGTAACTTCTGGTACGCCGCTACCGCCTCGACGCCTCCCCAACTCACTGCCGCGCCGAACAATCCGCCGGATGAGGCCACAACAAACGCCTCAAACAGAAATTGAAACAAAATGTCGCCGCGATTGGCGCCGACCGATTGACGCAATCCGATTTCGCGCCGCCGCTCGGAAACGCCGAGCGTCATCAAGGCCATGATCACCACGCCTCCGCCGAACATCCCCAGAAAAGCAACTCCGCGCAGGATCATCGTGAGGGTGGAATTCACGTTTGTGAGTTGAGCGAGCACAGCCTGGGGATCGGTAATATTGAAATCGTCAAGCATGCCGGGCGCGAGCTGATGGCGCTCGCGAAGCAGCCGCGAAATTGCCGCCGCGACCTTCGTCGAATCGTCCGGATCTTTTACCTGCGCGATGATCATCGTCAGAAAGTCGCGATTGAACAATCTCCGCGACGCGGTGGAGACGGGAATGATCACGATGTTGTCGAGGCTCGCTCCCGCCGGCCCCGCGCCGCGCGAGGCGAGCACTCCTTTCACTTCAAACGGAACACCTCCGATACGGATCGTCTTGCCGATCGGCGATGCCTGCTGAAACAGACTTTTGCGGACATCGGAGCCGATTACCGCGACTCGCATCATTCTCCGATCATCTTCGGCGGAAACAAACGAGCCTTGTTCCACTTCGTCGCCGCGTAACGCCAGCCAATTATCGGAGACGCCGAACACGGCAGGCGAAATCTGCTGATCGCGATAGCTTACGTCGATATCGAAGGCGTTCTGTAGCCGTGCGACTTGCTTGACTCCTGCAATTTCGCGCGCGATTGCCGCCGCATCTTCGAACTTCAACGACGGATCGACGTTGGAAAGCGACACCATCCCGCGCGTCTTTCCTCCGGGCCGCACCATTACCGTGTCGAAAGTGCCGAGCATGTTCTTCACGCGCTTCACCGTGTCGCGCCGCGTATTCTCGCCAATCGAATTCAGCACGCTCAACGTCGCGACCCCGATCGCAATTCCCGCCATCATGAAAACCGATCGCCGCCGGAAGCGCACGATCGCCCGCATGCCTTGTTTGCACTGTTCGATGCTCTTCATTGCCACCGCTCCTCCGCGCAAATCGCAGCATCCTCGATGACCGCGCCGTCGCTCAGCAGGATTTGGCGACGGGCATGCGCGGCAATGGATTCGTCGTGAGTCACCATCACGATGGTGCGTCCATCCGCGTGGAGTTCTTTGAAGATGCGCATGATTTCCGAGCTCGCCGCGAAATCCAGATTGCCCGTTGGCTCGTCGGCGAGAACCAGCGCGGGATCGTTGATCAGAGCGCGGGCTATGGCGACACGCTGTTGTTCGCCGCCGGAAAGTTCCGCCGCAAAGTGCCGCGCCCGTGCGCCCAGTCCCACCCTTTCGAGCGCTTGCAGCGCGCGCCGCCGATCAACCCGACTGCCGCTGTAGACCATCGGAATCTCTACATTTTCAACCGCGGTGGTTCTCGGGAGCAGTTGGAATGCCTGGAATACGAATCCGATCTTTTGGTTGCGAATACGCGCGAGGCTGCGGTCGGAGTACGACGAGACGTCCTCGCCGGCAAGGCGGTACGAGCCGCCCGTTGGCCGATCCAGACAGCCGAGAATGTTCAGCAGCGACGATTTCCCTGATCCCGATGCTCCGCGAATCGTCACGAATTCGCCGGCTGAAATCGAAATGCTCACGTTGCGCAACGCATGAACCGGGGCTCCATCGTTGCGCCGGTGTATTTTTGAAATGTTTTCGACCAGAATCACTTTTGCTCCTTGGGTGGATCGGCGATAACGCGATCGTCGAGCGAGAGGCCACTCTTGATTTCGTACCATCCGCCATCGCGCGAACCGGCGACAACCTCTCTTCTGGTTCCATCCGCGAGCGTCACATAGGTGCTTTCGCCATCATGCCGGACGGCCCGATCCGGAATGACGAGAGCCTGGCGATCCGATGTTCGGATCACCACGTTGGCGGTCATATCCGGCTTTAGCAGCGACATTGATCCGGCGATTCGGATACCAACCTCATAGTTGACAACACCGGCGACGATCGTGGCTTTGGGCGCGATTCGGTCAACCACGCCGCGGAACTCCCGTGAAGCGTAGGTCTGCACGGTGAATGAAACCGGCTGGTTCGGGCGGACTCCGCCGATATCGGTCTCGTCCACCATCGCGATCAGTTCCAGCGCGTCATCGGCCATGATCGAAACGAAGGTCGGCGCCGCGAACGAAGCTGCGACCGTTTCCCCCTGGAGCGTCGATACCGATGAGACCGTTCCGGAAATGGGCGCGCGAATCTGGAGATACGGCAGGTCGCTTTCGATCACCTCCAGATCGCGGCGCGATTTGGCCAGCTTCGCCTGAGCATTGTCCAGGTCTTCTTGAAGATCCTCGGTCTGCTGCCGCGGCACGAGCCCGTATTCGAGCAGAGCGCGGCTGCGCCGCAACTCACGATCGATCTTGCGCAGCGCGGTCTCGTCGATCTCGATTTGAGCCTTGGCGGCGGCAATGCGCTCGTCGAGTCCCTTCGAGGTGATCACCGCGATCAGATCGCCTTCATTCACGCGCGATCCCACGGTGACATTGAGCTTCGTGACCACGCCGGAGATTTGAGAGCCGACCTTCACCTCCGCGCCCGTCCGCAGCCTCAGGATTCCCGTGGCCGTGACCGTCGTTTGAATGCGCCGCTTTTCGGGCGAGACAATCTGGGGAACCGGCGCCGTCTTGGCCGCCGCTTGCGAAATCTGCCATCGGCGATAATACAGCGCTCCTCCAGAAAGTACGGCCAGCAAGGCGATGGCAGCGCTCAGCCGCGATCGCATCGCTACTTCCGTTCGTAGACCATGACTATGGGCGCGCTCTTTCCACGCGCCGATTCCACGATCATCGTGCGCTTATCGGGTGATAGCGATCGGGTCTCGGTGCGGACCGTCTGGGTTCCAGCGACCGCGCCGGGGCTGGTCCAGGTTGTGACGAGTTTGTCGCCATCCCATTTGGTCACGGTTTCCGCTTTGTCGCCCATCGGTGTTTCGTTTTTTACAGGCGAGCCCGAAAGATCGAAGCGCGTCTCGGACCCCCGACTCTGACCGGCGGTCTTGTTGCGGATGATCATCTCCGTGGGACTCTGCTGGATGATCGCGGTCAGGTTCATCTCCGCCATCATTCCGATGTTCTTACTCCTGCCGGGAGCGAACTCCCAGGTTCCCGAAAAATCCGGACGATCCACGGCGGACGCGCTGAAGGCGAAAATCGCCAGACAAACAAGAAGATTTCTCATGCAGTGATTCTGCACCCGATACCCCGGTATAGAGTCAAGAGTTTTATTCGGCTTTGCGGAAAGGGCAAACCGGATCGGGCTCGCCGTTGGTTTCCTTCAGCAATCCGAGGAGCTGGAATCGCATTCCGCGCAGAGATTCGATCTGCTCGTCGATGATCCGCAATCGCTCGCGCGCTATGGCTTGGATTCCACGCCGGGCCTCCGCGCTCTTGCGCGCTTGCGGCCCACAGTCCTGCGAGTGCAGTTTCGCTAATTGGCAGATCTCTTTCAAGGTGAATCCCACCAATTGACACCGCCGGACGAACAGCACACTGCTCAAATCGGACTCCGAATAGGAGCGATATCCCGAGGTGGTCCGGGGCGGCTGCCGGAGGATCCCCTTGCGTTCGTAGAACCTGAGAGTCTGAATGTTCACGCCAGCTCGCGCGGCCAGGTCGCTAATCCGCATGTTGAAATTTTCAACCCTATACCATGGTACGGGGTCAACCGAAGCGCTCCCCGGATCTCGCGCTTCGCGGACGATTTAGTCCCATCCTGCCGATACCTTTGATTGTGGAATGGCCTGCATCGGAGCATGAACTCGTGCGGGACGATAAAGAGGTTCGGCGCGCCATTCCCGAAAAGAGGCAGAACACTAAATAGTTGGCATCCTGCACAAAACTCATCAGCGGTTTTAACGGCGATCGGGGTGGGCATCGCAACAACGAAGATTTCCTGGGAATTCGTACAATGGTGGTGCCATCGCCCAGGAGTTGACGGCGTCAGCAATGATTGCATTCGATGCGGCACATCGAGCTGTTCACTATCCGCCCGATCGGCGGTTTCGGATCTGGATTCGGCCATCCATTCTGATCGGAGTCGCCGTTGTAATCGCAGCTTTGATTGCAGCGGCCTGGATCGAGGTCGCAGTTGCGGGAATGCCGCCTGTTCCGGCTGTTCCCCAGATCTACCCCAACAACTTCGCGGGACCGCATGGCTTTCCCGTGTGGGTACGCTACTGCCACTTCTTCAATTTTCTTTTTGTGATGATGCTGATCCGCAGCGGGCTTTCCATCCTGATGGACCATCCTCGTCTTTATTTCAATGATGGATGCACGCCTGGGAGCGAATGGATTCGGTTTACGCCCTTAAAGGTTCCACGCGATCGCGTCTGGACCGCAAAAGACGATGCGCGCTACATCTCGCCTCTCGTTGGCACGCCAGGCTACCGCCACACGATCGGCCTTGCCCGCGTGTGGCACTTCATCGATGTGCACGGTTTCATTGCCACGGGCATTGTTTTCATCGTCATGCTTTTCACAACGGAACAGTGGAGGCGGATTGTGCCGGTTTCGCCGCTGGTCGTCGCGCAGGCGTGGAATACCTTCGTCCACTACGCGACATTCCATTTGCCGCCGGAGCCAAACGGGTTTTATGGCTACAATGCGCTGCAACAAATCGCCTATTTTACGGTCGTGTTCGTATTCGGAGTGGTCGCAATCGCGACCGGCATCGCGATGTCTCCGGCGGTGGTCAACAGGTTTTCCTGGTATGCGCGGATCTTCGGGGGCCGGCAATCCGCCCGTTCCATCCATTTCCTGACGATGCTCAGCTTCCTCGCATTCCTAGTTGTGCACGTGACGCTGATCGTGATGACAGGTTTTGCGCGAAATATGAATCACATTGTCCGGGGCACCGACGATCAGGACCCTGCCGGAATGTACTGGGGTTTCGCCGGAATCGGCGTGGTGATCCTGTCGTGGGTCGCCGCGCACTACATTTCCTGGAATTACCCGCGCGGCGTGCAGCATGCCTTGAAATCGGTAACGTATCCAATGCAGCTTCTGACGCTGAATCGGCTCACGCCTCAGCAGAAGTATTCGGAGAAGGAAATTTCTTCTTACTTCTGGCCCAATGGAAAAATGCCAATCCGTGACGACTGGAAACAAATGGCGGAGAGCGGATTTGCGGATTTTCGGTTGAAGATAGGCGGGCTGGTTCACAATCCCGTGGAGCTTTCGCTCGCCGATCTGGAACGCTTCGGCGTCGTCGAACACATCACGATGCATCACTGTATTCAAGGTTGGAGCGGCATTGCCAAATGGGGCGGCATACCGATGCGGAAGCTGATTGAGCATGTGCAGCCAGAACCGGAGGCGAAAATTGTCGCTTTTTTCTCCTTTGGCGAAGCTCTTTATGGCGGCCAGTATTACGACACACAGCGCCTGGAGAACGTACAAAAGCCCCAATGCCTGCTGGCCACGAGAATGAACGGGCAACCGCTTCCGCAACTCTACGGAGCGCCGCTGCGGCTGCGTGTGGAGAACCAGCTTGGCTACAAGATGGTCAAGTGGATCGAGCGGATCGAATTCATCGCCTCGGAAAAATCGCTGGGTAAAGGAGAAGGCGGCAAAAACGAAGACGATGAGTATTTCGACCTGCTGCCGAATATCTAATGGCGGATCCCGATCCTATTTTTTCGATTTTCAGAAAGCTCCGGCTCGATTGGCTGCTGGCGCATTTTCCGCCGCGGCTCGTGCGGTCCGCTTACGTTTTCGTGAATGGCTTTATCGCGATCGGCGTGCTTGCGCTGCTGGCGCTCGTGAGCCGCAACCCTTTTGTCTTTCCCTCGCTCGGACCCACGGCATACCTCCTGTTCTTCACCCCGCTCGGGAAGACTTCAAGCCCGCGGAATACGGTTTTCGGCCATGCAATCGGCCTTATCTGCGGTTACGCGGCTTTCGTTGCGACTGGCGCCGGAGCGGTGCCCTTCGGAGCGCATCCGGGTATCTTCTGGCCAAGAGTGCTGGCGGCGGCCTTTTCGCTTTCCGCGACAGGCGCCTTCATGGTTCTACTCGGTGTCAGTCATCCGCCGGCGGGTGCGACCACTCTGATCGTTTCTCTCGGAATCATTTCGAAATTGCGGGAACTGGTGATTATCGAAGTGGCGGTGTTCCTGCTTGTTGCCCAGGCCCTGGTAATCAATCGTCTCGCCGGGCTGCCATATCCGTTGTGGAGCGCTCCTGATCCGATCGACCCCGATTGAATCGCGGCTCGGGGTTCAAGTGTTCGTTTGTTGCTTATTACGATTCTTCGAAGCCGGTGATTTTAATAACTGAAGCGCGGAGCCTTTGTGAATCGCAACGTGGTCGGTCTTATCGCTTTTAATAAAATACTGTGGTTCTTCCCTGGTGGCGTGGTGCGTGTAGCCCTTGAATTGCACCTCGGAAATGATTTTCTTCATGATCGTGCCGCTCACGCGCCCTGCCTCTGAGTTCCAAGCTACGTGATCGCCGCGTTTGAACGTTCTGGGCATCGTGGCTACGCTACGGAGTCGAACTCTTATCGCACCAGGCAATCGTCAGCAGGAAAGCACTGTCAACAATGGCTTCCACATCGTGAGGAATCCCGCGTTCAAGCGTCAGGATCTGACCAGCGGCGAGTTCGACCGATCGCTCGGCCGTATTGAACCGGATTTTCCCGTCCAGGCTGTGAACGCATATGCGCCCGTCGGCCCGATGCTTGTCCACGCGGCCGCCCGCTTTCATAACGATCAGCACGAGGCGCAGATCGGGATATTTGACGAGCGTCTTCGCCGTATGCCCGGACTGCCAGCGCCCTTCGGCTCGTAGCTGTTCCATCTCACGGTTAAGGTCCAGCGTCAGCAGCGGCGCGGCCAAAGTGCCCACCTCGTGTTCCCGTCCCGCCTGTGATTTTTCCTCCGCCGCCATAATTTTGCGCCCTTCTAAATGCTATCCCTTTCGAGAATCCCGGGGAACAGCGCGATCCATGTCTCGCGAGGGCGCCGCGGGACATCTTGATAAGATGGAAGGGAGTGAGCGTCCCGCGTCCTATAAAACATATCAGCTCGATTCTGTTTTTAGCAGGCGGCATCTCCGCGCAGCGCGATCTCGCCGGCGACGCTGAGATTCGCCTCAAGCTCGCCGACCTCGCCCACACCGGCAGCATCATGATGATCGCCGCCCATCCGGACGACGAGAACACCGCTCTGCTCGCCTACTTCGCCCGCGGACGGCACATGCGCACCGCCTATCTCTCGCTGACTCGCGGCGAGGGCGGGCAGAATCTGGTGGGCCCCGAACAGGGCGCCGCCCTGGGCGTGATCCGCACTCAGGAAC
>Ga0209062_1005508_pt1 | contig 12241 bp, 12 predicted proteins | sample Coa_R2_2_FD_187158 | JGI IMG/M metagenome (GOLD analysis project Ga0209062, IMG submission 187158) | Surface soil microbial communities from Centralia Pennsylvania, which are recovering from an underground coalmine fire - Coalmine... | ecosystem: Environmental > Terrestrial > Soil > Unclassified... | reverse complement strand
ACCAGTCGAACCGCCTCCTGCTTGAACTCCAACGTGTATCGCGCTCGCTTTGAGTTCGTCATTTTCGTCTCCCCTTACTGATGCTCACTCTCTCAGCTATGGGATACGTTTTTCGCAGGCAAGGTCACTGACCAAGATTTTGCGGTTCCGCAAGCTCTCGCATCGGGCATAAGAATTTCCATCGATTCTTCGGAATCACTTGCGGTGCTTCAGTCTGAACCAGTTGACCAGTTGCCAAATTCGGTGGCTGCTGCCGTCGAACTAGCGCAACTCTTGACGGCAACTCTCAGCCCTCCACAAGAGGGGAACGTCAAAGTAAATGTAGTCGCCGGGAGCTCCCCGGTCATACGAATCGATGTTGGAAGAAAACCGTGACAAAGGAAATTAAAAAAGGCCAAATCGGTGCCCCAAGTTCGCCTTCGCTTGGCTAACCTGGGGATTTCTAACATCGCATCCCTCTCCCAGGTTAGCGTCCAACAGCAGGACGCGAACCTGGGGCACCAGCGCACTATCTATCGGATATGTGACACGATAATTGAGATAACTTTAGAAGTGACAGCCCTTACGACTAACTGGAAAGCGCACTGCTCTTGGGCTTAAGAATTTGATTCATCGCGTTCTCAAAGTTATCTCTTGCCTTTGATCCCTGTTTGTATTCTGCTTGTTTCTTCACAATAGACTATTAGGAATCGACTGCATGCCACACGATGGCGATGGCACAGCACCAGCCAAAACGACCGATGACTATCCTGCTACAGATATTCCACCTAGCCCTACTGCAACACAAGATGAAGTGCGAGCACAGTCCAGCAAGTGCCCCAAGGAGGACAGGAACGTAGCGAAGGAATTGGCCTCTGAATTCCGACAAGCAGAACGATGGGCAATCGGTCTCAATTTTCTGACACTCGTCGCCCTGATATTCACGTTGTGGGTTTACAAAGAGCAACTTGGTCAGATGACGGCCCAAACTGAACTCATTACCGCTCAAATGGGGGCTTCCGCCGTTGATTCTGCGCAGACATCGAAGCGACTCAATGCTCAACTCGCGGAATTGAAGAAGCAATCGCGCTCTGCCCAAAACCAAGTCGGCATGATGAAAGAACAAATACGTCTCACTCAGCGACCATGGCTGGCTCCTGAACCGACGATCGAAGCCGGTAATAGCGTGATCGATTTGTCTTTTCCGATCAGAAATGTCGGCAGTGTTCCTGCTATCAAAGTGGGATACGAATTCTCCCCGATCAACATCGAAAATATGAGCAGAAAATCTATTAGAACGATGTGCGATAGAGCCAAACAGAAGACGGAACCTGGAACCTATCTTATTCCCGGAAGTTCGATTTCGCTTGCTCCACAACCACGGAATGTCTTTATTGACATTGATACGCCACCGAGTCACACCGTCGTAGGATGTATCGCATATTTCGGGCAATTTGACGACTTTCATCACACTGAAGTGTGTTTGACTTCAATTGTAAAGAAGCCGGGTGGACCGCCAATGTTGATACCCTGCCCCGATATTTCCCTGAAAGCAGACTAGCCCGGTGCCCTGAACACCGTCAGATCGGTCTGACAAGGCTTATCGTATTGCAATTAACAAAATTGTTTACATATCTTTGAGAATATACTATTCTTGCAGTTATAAGCTGTGGCGAGCCTCTCGCCGCAGCTCTTCGTTTCTTACCACGATGTTTCATCGCGGGAACGGCATCGCCTAAGTTATTTGTTATGTGAGATAAGAGGCTTAAGTCCTTCCGCATGCGTGCCGCCCCTCCGGGGCTCGTGATCGTTTTTGCCTGTTTTCCCAGCGCTCACGCGCTGGGCTATCATCTGCCGCCGCTTCGCGGCTCGTGCATCGGCGCGTGCTCTCGCTGTGTTCGGGATGACAAATGAGCCGGTTTGGTTCTCGCGAAGAATCAAGCTAGGGCGGTCAGCCGGGGAAATCGTTGATGAGGGTATATGTACATTGGTGATGTCAAAGCTCCCGTTTTGTCATCACGAGCGGACGTCAGTCCGCGAGGGATCTGCATTCAGCGGTTGAACTGGCTTGCCCCAGTCTTCCGCCAAATCCAGCCAGGTAGGATTCATCGAATGAATCAGCGCGAGGCGCTTCGCACGATCCCAACTCTTGATCTGTTTTTCGCGCCTGATCGCGTTGTTCACGTACTTGAAGGTCTCGAAATAAACCAGCCGATTAACGTGGTATCGCTTGGTGAAGCCGTCGGTCTCGCCAGTTTTGTGCTCAAGAGTCCTGCGATAGATGTCGTCCGTAATACCCGTATACAGCGTGCGCGAGCGGCTCGCGATGATGTAGACCCAGTATTTGTGTTCTTTTCTCAAATGCAGATCCCTCGCTGCGCTCGTGATGACAAGTGAGACCGCTGAGGTTCTCGCAAACAGTTAGCGTAGTGCAGCCAATTGAGAATATCTGTGACCGAGGCCCACTTCGCGGGTGATGCCATCGCCCGATGTCCCCAAGGCTCGCCTTGTTTTGGCTAACCTGGGTACAACGACCCGCGTCCTAGAGTCTTATCTTAGAGCAATTGAAATATTTGTTGACATGTCTTAAAGAAATCACTATCCTTGCACTTGTAAGCTGTGGCGACCCATCCCGCCGCAGCTTTTCGTGTCTTAGCACGATGTTTCATTGCGGGAACAGCATCGCCTAACTCCTTTGTTATGCGATATAAGAGGCTTAAGTCCTTCCGCATGCGATATGTACAGCCGCTCTGCCCCGTAAACCCTTTGCTGTCATGAAGCGAAGGGGGGAGGGTGGTGTTATCAATCAGTAAACACTCCGGACCACTGCGGGAATTTTCGTCGAGTGCCTTCTGGCGAGGTGGGAAAGAACAATCGATCACGCGTGCCGCCGGGGTTCCTGCGCTTTTATTCGTATTCCCCAGTGCGGGCGCGCTTGGCTATCGTCTGCCGCCGCTCCGCGGCTCGCCGAATGCCGGAAACACAAGGTCCCTCGACTCCCGTCCGCGCGATCCCAAATGCCGGATCGCAAAAGAACCTCACACGGTCGCTCGGAATGACATTTTGAGGGTTTTTGCTCATCCGATGGAGCGAGTTTCCCATTAATCTCACGTCAACCGACCCAGATTGCACTCCAGGAGGTGTCATTTCGAGCGAGGGTGCCAACACAGATTGGCACCCGAGTCGCGAAACCTTGCGTTACCGGTATGCAAGGTGACAATTGGCCTGTGTGCCAGTTGAGCCGACACTTATCATGACACTCCGGCATTTGTGCGCAGGCCGAAACTGGAACTGCGAACCAGTAGGAGTGCACTGCGTGGCCATGCAAGCTGAGCGTTGCGCCGCAACGGAGGTGCCGTTCTAGTGGAACTCTATAAACAGTTGCCACCCGAAGCTGTGAAGGTCTTTCTGGTGCTATTCCTATCGTTCTTTATTGGACTGGAGCGAGAGGAACACAAAACCACGGCCGGTTGGTACGCCTTCGGCGGCATCCGGACTTTTCCCCTTATAGGACTGATCGGCTTCTCCATCGCTATGCTCGCGGGCTCACAGCCGCTTCCTCTTACTGCCGGTTTCATTGTGATTGCAGCGTTCCTGGTCGTCTCGTACTGGCACAAAGTCACAGGAACCGAGCCTGCCGGAATGACGACAGAGATGTCGGGGCTTGCGACCTTCCTTGTCGGAGCACTCGTCTACTACGAGCACTTTTGGATCGCGACCACCCTTAGTGTTGCGAGCCTGTTGTTGCTTGAACTCAAGCAGGCGCTGGAGAGATTAGCGTCGCGCATCCCGTCTGAGGAAATACTCACCTTTGCCAAGTTCCTGCTGCTGAGTGCCGTGATTCTACCGGTTCTTCCGAACCAGCAGTTCACGAAATTTCATATCAACCCATTCAAGACGTGGCTGGTCGTGGTCGCAGTCAGCACCATTTCGTATGGCAGTTACGTCCTGCAGAAACTGACGAGGGGACAGGGTGGCCTGGTGATGGCTGCGATCCTCGGAGGAGCTTACTCCTCGACCGCAACCACGATTGTGATGTCGCGACGAGCCAAGCGCGAGCAACAACCCCATCTTTTCTCTGGCGGCATTCTGATCGCATCCGGGATGATGTACCTGCGCCTGGCTGCCTTACTGGCGCTGTTCAACCGGCAATTGATGTCGAGATTGGCAGTTCCCTTCCTGATTCTCGCAGGGGCAGCGGTCGGCATCGGATGGCTCTGGTCGAGACGAACAGATCCGTCTGCTCAAAACCTGAAGCGGGAATCTGAACCAAAGAATCCGCTGGAGTTGCTGGCTGCGTTCCTCTTCGCTGGCCTCTTTCTGTTGATGCTGGTCGCTACCCAACTCGCAGTCACTCATCTTGGCAGGGCCGGCGTCAACACACTCGCTGCGGTCATGGGGATCACCGATGTCGATCCCTTCATTATGGGCATGACCCAGGCAGCCGGAACCTTAACTCCGCTGGCCGTTGCTGCCGCCGCGGTTGTCATCGCAGCAGCGAGCAACAATGTCGTTAAAGGCATTTACGCCTACAGCATTGCCGACCGTAAAACCGGCGTTCAAAGCTTCTTGTTTCTATTGCTGCTCGCCCTCGGCGGCCTTGTTCCCCTGCTGTGGCTGGGATCCTAGTCCGGCATCAACCGCAATCTTCGGATAGAACCCTCCCAAGGGCAGCAGGTAAACTGGGCTTGTACGAGAGCAGCAAAAAGTGTCTGCGTAAAGCCAGCTACATGTCGAAAACGCCATGGCTTCGCCGTCGTAGTTAGTGACGGACCAAGGCAGTAACGCCAAATCCATGATTTCACAACTTTTTACTTCTTTTTACTCCGGCTTTGCACATGCTTTGATGCTTTCGTTTATTTTCCCTGATGCAGTTGCAGGGCCAGCGAGGGACCAATGAAGCCAAAGCGGTTTTGGAACGAGAGAACACGGATGATGCTCACACTTGAGCTCGCTGTGGCTCTACCCGCCGCTGCTCTGATCATCGCAAGCATCTGGCACCTGCGAAACATTCAGCGTGAAAACGCCGTTGAGGCCCTTCTCCAGCGCGACTTCGCTCATGTTTTGGCGATATCGGAAAAGCACATGAACCAACGAGCGTACGAACTCGTGGATGATGTTCGCACCCAACTCCCGGCGCCTGGCGATACCTGCAGCGAAATCATGGATCGCATCCTAAGTTCACACCCGTACGCGGCGTACCTGTTCGTTTATAGCCCTACAAGTGGATTAACGTTTCGCTCTCAGCCGGGCAGGGTTAGCGATCCTGACTTCGCGAAAGAGGGTACCAATTTCAGCAAGATGGCCGACGGCTGGTTCAAGATGGAATTCGACGATGTCGTTAAAGAGTTGACGTACCGGAATAGAAGCGGTCCCTACATGTTCGATGCCAACTGGACGATGCGCCACGGTCAGCACATGTACCAGTCGTATGCTCTGTTCCTTTTGAGCGATCCGAGTACGGGCCAGAAGGCTATCGGCGGAATGGTGTTCGATGCCGACTTTTTGCACGATCGATTTTTCCCTGAACAGCTCGACGCTAATACTAGCAACGGTCCGAACGAGTCGTCCGACAGTGCTAATCGTCCGGTGATGATGTTGCACGCCCGCCACGATTGGACACCGATCGCTACATCGGAAGGTTGGGACAATGGCGAACCCGAAGTGGAGCGCAATCTGGAGGGAGCCTTCCCAGACCTGACACTTGCCATCAAGATGCGCGGTACCACCTTTGCAGCGACCGCCAATCGCTTCATGCGCACTAATTTCATAATTCTTGGCGGACTCTCGTTGCTGCTGATTGGAGGCCTGGTACTCACATATCGCAGCGTGAGCAAAGAGATGGCTCTCGCCAAGCTGAAATCCGATTTCGTGTCCAACGTCTCACACGAGCTGCGCACGCCGCTGTCGCTGATTCGGCTTTACGCCGAAACGCTCGAAATGGGGAGGATGGTCAGCCCCGACAAGTACCAGGAGTACTACCAGATCATTCGCAAAGAGAGCGAGCGCCTCACGGCTCTCATCAACAACATTCTCGATTTCTCCCGGATCGAAGCCGGACGCAAGGAATACGATTTCCGCGAAACGGATATCAGCGAATTAGTTCGGAACACCCTCGAATCTTATCGCTACCAGATTGAGCAACAGGGCTTCGCTTTCCAGGAGAACATTGAACCGGTACCCCCAATGCGCGTTGATCGCGAGGCGATTGCGCGTTCCCTGGTGAACCTCGTGAACAACGCTTTGAAATACTCGCAGGACCGCAAATTCATCGGCGTCAACCTGTATCGCAACAATGGTTCCGTAAAACTCGAAGTAGTGGATCACGGCATCGGTATTCCTTCCCAGGAACAGGACAAAATCTTCGAAAAGTTTTATCGGGTCGGTGATCCGCTAGTCCATAACACCAAAGGAAGCGGACTGGGACTCTCCCTAGTTCGCCACATCGTAAAAGCTCACGGCGGAGACGTCTCTGTCGACAGCACACCCGGGGAAGGCAGCACCTTCACCATCACATTGCCTGTAGGAGTAGATCAGCAAGCAAGCAAAGCAACCTCGGCCTAAAGATACTTCGGAGCGCACTAGCCATGACGAAGATTCTGATTGTCGAAGACGAGCCCAACATGGTTTCCGGGCTCCGCGACAACTTTGAGTTTGAAGGTTATGAAGTCATCTCTGCTCCTGATGGAGTCGCAGGTCTCGAGCGTGCGATTTCGCAGACGCCCGATCTCGTGATCCTCGATGTGATGATGCCGCGCATGAGCGGTCTGGAAGTATGCAAGCAGCTGAAGTCTAAGCGTCCCGGCATACCCATCATCATGCTCACTGCCCGCGGGCAGGAAGTCGACAAGGTTGTGGGCCTGGAACTCGGCGCGGATGACTATGTCACCAAGCCGTTCTCCATTCGCGAACTACTGGCACGCGTCAAGGCTGTGCTCCGCCGGGCAAATCCTGCACTCGCGCAAGATAAGGATCGCCGCACGTTCGGAGATGTGGAGGTGAATTTCAAGACCTGCCAGGTTTCGCGCAAGGGCAGAGCTCTCGAGTTCTCCTCCAAAGAGTTCGACCTGCTGAAGTATTTCCTCACGCACTCGGGGGAAGCTCTCAGTCGCGACCGACTCCTTGAAGAAGTCTGGGGATACGACAGTTTCCCCACCACTCGCACTGTAGATGCACATATCGTCAGGCTACGCCAGAAGTTGGAACCCAAGCCTGATGAACCGCACTTCATCCTTACTGTCCATGGTGTTGGCTACAAGTTTGTCGGCTGACGTTCGAGGAGCGTGTTGTGAGCAAAGCACAAGAGAGCCGTACCTATTTCAGGCGCTGCGCCGAGCCGGGTCCGCGGGCAGATCGGACCGAAGCCTCGATGGATCTGGTCCGCCGCAAGCGTGTTCTGCAGTTCGAACTAGCGGACGCAGTGTCCGAACGCGACGAACCTCGCCGGACGATGTTCGAAGCTGCACAGATGCAACGCCGACTCTGCGGCCCGAGGCGGCTGCGACGCGGAGATTTTGAATTTGCCAGCGAGTTATTCCCCGCCCGTCATGTTTCGGGCGACTTCATCAGCTTGTTTCCATGTGGCTCGGAACTCGCCTTCGCAATCGGGGACATCGCAGGAAAGGGACTCCCGGCAGCGATGTGGTTCACCCATCTAATCACAGCACTTCGAGAGATGACTATTGCCTCGCCTGACCCGGGTAGTGCGATGAAGGGCCTTAACAATAGTGTGTGTGAGTCTGCCTTCGACGTTCCGCTGACAACGATGTTCCTCGCGAGACTGGATACGGGAACCGGCCGGCTGCAATGGTGCAATGCCGGTCATCCACCGGCACAGGTGCTTCGTCGCGATGGACGATTCGAGTTGTTGCTCGACGGGGGCCCACTGCTGGGGGCAGTGCCGGAAGCGCAATTCCACTGCGGAGAACTTTACTTGGAACCGGGCGACACCCTGCTTGCGTATTCAGATGGAGTGGAGGAGTGCCGCAACGCTGCCGGATCTGAGTTCGGCTCTGAACGCCTCCTGGACGCCGCCAAACGGTCGCTGAGTACATCAGCGGCGCACATTCTCTTCTCCGTGCTTGCAGCAGCACAGGAGTTTACCGTCAATCAGCGTCGCGATGACGACATGGCAATGATAGTACTAACGCGCTCTCAGAGCGCATGTGCAGTCGATTGAGGACAAGATGCCCGTGGCTGAACTCGCTCGAAATCGCTCAATGACAAACTGGGTCGACAACCTGCGTCCCGTGGGCCGCCCGAAAGCCGACAATGGAAGCCACGGCCGCGGCGATACGGAGGCGCTGGTTCGGCGCGCACAACAAGGAGATGCCGTTGCCTTCGAAGAACTGATTCGCAACTACGATCGCGCGGTTCTCGGCTTGGCGATGCATCTTACAAAATCCCGCGAAGATGCCCAGGACATCTATCAAGAAGCATTTCTGCGCGCCTACCGTAACCTGGCAAGTTTCCGCTTCGAGTGTTCGTTCTATACGTGGATGCACCGCATTGTGACAAATCTGTGTCTCGATCGGCTCCGCTACAATCAGCGCCGCAGCCGGGCTGCGGAGCCAGAGATCTCCGAGGATGGCGAGGAACAGGATCCCCTGGAGCGCCTTCCTGACCATCGTCCTTTGGCAAGCCCGGAACGATCGCTGATCAATCGTGAATTGCGTGAGTCTGTCGCCCGAGCGCTTTCAAAACTCTCTCCGAAAGAGCGGATCGTCTTCGAACTGAAACACTACCATGGCCTCCGCCTGAAAACGATCGCCGGCTTCTTCGACACCTCGGAAGGGGTGATGAAGAATACGCTCTTCCGGGCTACGCACAAGCTGCGGGTTGCACTGGCCGAATTCACTGTTTAGTTCACCGCGCTCATAGCTCTAATCTGCCTGTCATTGTTTATTCATCGGGCCTTAACAGGCGGATAAACAATCCTGAGTACTGTCACCTCGTCGAACTCGCGCCGAAAGAGAATGGGCGCTTCGACCATCTCGTTCAAAAGGTGATTCACAATGAAAAGAAGCGCTGCCCTACTGCTTCTCTGCAGTACTCTTGCCGTCCGTTGCTTGTTTGCAGCCGAAGGTGCTGTGCCAAAAGGCGTTCCCCACCTCGATCACGTGTTCGTCATAATGATGGAGAATCATGGTTACGCCCAGATCCTGAACAATCCCAACGCTCCGTTCATCAACCAACTGGCCAAGTCGGCGAATTCGGCCACGAATTATTTTGCCGTCGGTCATCCCAGCCTGACGAACTACCTGGAGTTTGTTGGTGCTTCCAATTTCGGCGTACGCTCCGACAACAGTCCCGACTGGCACAACACCTCCTGCACCACGAATCTCGCGTCCGGAATCGCGAACACGGACACTCCCGCCAGTCCCAATATCTGCCCCATTTTCGGAACTGGAACTGACGCGGCCACGCCGGCGATCGACTACACGAACGAAACCAGCGGACCTCCGGGAGAACTCGACATCAACGGGATCGTGTCCGTTCCGGCTGCTCCGAACACCTCTGGCAAGACCATCGCCGATCAACTGGTAGAAGCAGGCCGCAGTTGGAAGAGCTACCAGGAAAGCCTGCCGCTGAGCGGCGCCGACCTGGTTAACATCAGCGATGGTTTCTATACCAACAACACCGATTTCAGCAAAATCCTTCCGGTCCAGAACCCACCACTAACTTCCAGCGATGTCGTCGCTCTGTATGCAGTGAAGCACAACCCGTTCGCTTATTTCCGCAGCGTGCAGGAGGGCAACAATCCCCGAAACAGCCTCAAGAACACGGTCGGCTTCGAAGGACCGAACGGCCTCTATGCCGATCTCGGCTCCGGTCACGTTCCGACCTTCTCCTTCATCGCGCCGAACCAGTGCGACGATCAGCACGGACGCGGCAATGCCGGACCATTCTGCAACTATGATCCCGATCCGGGCAACACCGCCGGCACACAGGCTGGCGTGAATCCAGCGTTGATTTATCGAGGCGATGTCACCGTGCAGAAGATCGTCACGGCCATCAAGCACTCCCCGGCCTGGCACGATGGCCGCAATGCCATTGTGATCCTCTGGGACGAGAATGATTACAGCATCGCGCCCATTACCAACCAGGTGATGTTCATCGTGGACACGAACTACGGCAAGCATGGAGTGCAGAGTGGCCGCTTCTACACTCACTTCTCCGCTCTGAAGAGCATTGAGTCAGGACTGGGGCTGCCCTGCCTGAATCATGCCTGCGATTCCAGCGTGCCCGTCATGACGGATCTGTTTAGCAGTGGCGATGGAGATGGCGACTGGGACGATCTCTAACCCACCGTCCGCTTCTGCGACAGCCTCGGGGGATGATTCTCCGAGGCTGTCTCTTTCCTTCCGGCTCTCGATAGAACACGATCTCGAAAATTTTCTCAGACTCTTGACGAATCGCAAGCGCGCGTGATGAAGCATTTTTGCTTCATCGCTGCAAAACTGTGCACCGTTTTCCTCACACCTCTTCGTTAAAGCCCGCTGTTCATGCGTGTTTCGCGCAATTCACAAATTGTCAATTCGTTTTCATTCGACGGAGAAGCCGTGTAGCACGCTAATGTGATAACCAGCGTTGACAAATCAGCGCAGCCAGCTAGAATGTGCGTCGACTCTTCAAAGATTGATTCCACTGTGACTACTCAGACATCTCAAGAAGCGCTGCTGAAGACGAATTTCCCCGACCTTGAACTTTTCGCCAGTGGCAAGGTTCGGGACGTGTATTCCATTGGCAAGGACCGCTTGCTCTTCATCGCCACGGACCGGATCTCCGCTTTCGACTACGTGCTTGCTTCCGGCATTCCACTGAAAGGAAAAGTTCTCACCCAGATGTCGTTGTTCTGGTTCGAATTCCTGAAGGGGACCGTTTCAAATCACGTGGTCACAGCGAATGTGGACCAGTATCCACCCGAATTGCAGAAATATCGCGATCAGTTAAGTGGACGCTCGATGCTCGTAGTCCGCGCTGAGATGTTTCCAGTCGAGTGCGTTGCGCGTGGCTACCTCTCCGGATCGGGGTGGAAAGAATACAAAGCCACGGGTTCCGTGTCGGGCATAAAGCTTCCTGTCGGCTTGCGCGAGTCCGACAAATTGCCGGAGCCCATCTTCACCCCCGCGACAAAAGCGACTACCGGACACGACGAGAACATTTCTTTTGCGCAGATGCAGAACATCATCGGCCAGGACCTGGCGACCAAGTTGCGCGACCTGACCTTAAAAATTTATAGCACAGCCGCGAACTACGCCTCGGGCCGCGGCATCATCATCGCCGACACCAAGTTCGAGTTCGGTAAGACAGAAGAAGGAATTGTGCTGGCGGACGAAGTCCTCACCCCCGATTCTTCGCGCTTCTGGCCCGCGGATCAGTACAAGCCAGGCGCTACCCAGGAGTCGTTCGACAAGCAATACGTTCGCGATTACCTCGAAGAGATTCGCTGGAACAAGCAACCGCCTGCGCCAGCGTTACCTGTGTCTGTGGTTGCTAAAACCAGCGAAAAATATGTCGACGCGTACCGTAAGTTGACCGGACGCGAATTAGGTAAGTAATTGGATCGTCTCTCGCAGTTGCAGTAACAACAGCGGCTCAGGGGCTGGATCCGTGAGTTTGGCAGATTGGTTGATCGTTGCGGCCATTGTGCTTTCCTGTGCACAGGCTGCGGCGCAAGGTTTTTTTACCGAGGCTTTCGCTCTCGCAGGAACGGTAGTCGGCTTCCTCCTTGCGGCGTGGGAATACCCGTGGATTTCAGACAGCCTTCTTTCGTCTGTGAATCCCCGGTGGGTCGCGGATATAGTCGGGTTCTTTGTCATTTTTATTGCAGTAGTTTTGTTAGCGGGAATTGCCGGGAGAATCACGAGCTGGGCTGTCCGTGAGGCAGGCTTGAAATGGATGGATCGGTTCCTTGGGGCAGTCTTTGGATTGCTGCGCGGCTTGCTGGTAGTGATCGTGGTTTGTCTGGCGACCGCTGCCTTTGCTCCTGGTGCTAGATGGTTGAGCAATTCCTCCATGGCACCTTATTTCCTCGCGGTCGGGCGAGCTGCAACCTGGCTTACCCCTGGGGAAATCAGATCCCGGGTCCATGAAGGTATCGAGGTACTGCATCGGGCAAAAGATCAGGCACAAGACGCGGCAAAACCAAAACCGAGTCCTGCCACTGCTCCCGAGCCTAGTCCTAAGCCGGCGGGAAAATAAGTCTGTAACGGAATCAGATTAGAAAGAGAGACATACCGTGAAGGATCAGCTGGAAGCA
>Ga0209062_1005506_pt1 | contig 12243 bp, 7 predicted proteins | sample Coa_R2_2_FD_187158 | JGI IMG/M metagenome (GOLD analysis project Ga0209062, IMG submission 187158) | Surface soil microbial communities from Centralia Pennsylvania, which are recovering from an underground coalmine fire - Coalmine... | ecosystem: Environmental > Terrestrial > Soil > Unclassified ... | reverse complement strand
TGCTACTGGCGGCTGCGACCGTGGAGATGCTGGCCATATCCAGCGTCTTCGTGGCTGCGCTGCGTGGCGTGCTGCGGTTCCGTGCCGCGGCCATCGTGCTGAGCATCGAGGTCGTGGTCAAGCTGCTGGTTAGCGGCGCGCTGGTGCTGCTCGGCCAAGGCGCCGTGGGCGCCGTGGCCGGCTTCGTGGCCGGCGCCGCCGTCTCGGCACTCGTGGCGCTGGTAGCGGCCGGAGGAGTGCCCCTCCGAGCACACACCGACGGCCGAGGACTGGGTGAGCTGAACTCGTCCGTGACGCCGCTGTTTGTGAGCATGTGTGGACTGGCGGCGCTGCTGTATGGCGATACCATCGGCGTCAAGCTGTTCAGCCCTGCCGCCAACTCGGACGAGGTCGCGGGTTACTACCAGGCGGCGGTCACGCTCTCACGGATCCCGGTGTTCGTCACTATCGCCCTTTGCGGCGTCATCTTCTCCTACCTGGCGCGCTATCGCGCCGCCCGGAACCAGCCGCTGACCACGTACTACGCGTCCAGCCTGGTGCGTTACGCCACGCTGTTCATCATCCCCATCAACCTGGTGCTGATGGTCATCCCGGACCAGGTCATCAGGACCTTTTACTCGGCCAAGTACGACGCCAGCGCTCAGCCGCTGCGCTTCGCGGCGCTCGGCGCGATCATGCTGGTTTTCGTGCAGGTGTTCACCACTATGCTCCAAACGACCGACAGCTTGCGCTGGGCGATGATCGTTCTGCCCGCGGCGGTGGCCGTGGAGATTGGCGCGCTGGCCGTCCTGGTGCCGCTGTATGGAGCGGTGGGGGCCGGGCTGGCAGTAGCCGTGGCCGGCGCCTTCGCGCTGTGCTTCCTGGCGCCGCTCGCCATCCGCGTCTACAACCTGCGGCTCTCGGCCCGCGGCAAGCTGGCGACGCCGCTGACGCTGGCGGTGCCCGCCGCCGCGCTGTACCTGCTGCCGCACGGCGGGCGCGTGACCACGGTGCTGACGGTGCTCGTGGCCGGCGCGCTGTACGTGGCCACGTTGATCGCTGTGAACCAGCTGCAGGGGCGAGACTTCGCCATCCTGGCGAGTGGTTTCGGAAGGGACAAATCCTACCTCTCGTGAGCGCAACGCAGCTGACCATCCAGCCGTCCTCAATGCCGGCGGACGATGCCCCTCCGGGAAAGCGGATCGCTCGAGCCGTGTTCAAGCGCCTCCCACCATCCAACGTGAGCCTCAGTCTGGGCAAGCTGCTGACGCGTCTGCTGCTCCGGCCAGGGAAGAAGCACCAGCTGGTCAAGGCTCGCTTCGCGGGGCGGATCGAGATGGAGCTCGACCTCGGGGACTTCACGTCCAACGACTTGTACTGCCTCGACCGCCACTACGAATCGGTGACCCTGAGCTTGTGGACCAGGCTGGCGCGGCAGGCCGAGACCGTGGTGGACCTGGGCAGCCACATCGGCACCTATGCCCTCATGGCGGCCGACGCCAACCCGCATGCGCGGGTGTTTGCCGTCGAAGCGAACAGGGCCAATTTCGAGCGGCTGGCCGGGCATGCCGCGCCCTACTCCAACATCACACCCGTCCAGGCGGCCATAGCCGATCACCATGCGACGCTGTGGTTCTGCATGGACCCGCTGAATACCGGAGGCGGCTACCTGAGCGAGACGCCCGCCGTGGACCGGGAGTGCTACCCCATCGAAACCCGCACCCTGGGCGAGCTGTGCCGGGCCGAGAGCATCTCCCAGGTCGACTTGATGAAGATCGACGTGGAAGGCTACGAATACCGATTGCTGACAGGAGCGGACGACTTCTGGCGCTGCACATCACCCAAGCACCTCATCGTCGAGATTGCGCGCGATACCCAGCATCCGAATGGCATCCAGGCGGCCTTGCGCGCGATGAGGGCGCGGGGATACCATGCACGTCTCGTGCAGAGTCTGCACGTCATGCCATGGGGCCATGCGGATGATCTTGCGAACTGGCATTTCTGGCGCGCTTAAGGGCGCCTGGCTGGCGCTGGTCGCCCTGGTGAGCCTGCTGGCGCCCTCAGGCGCCTTCCTCGACGGGCTTTCGCCCGACGCGGTGCAGCGGGTCAATACTGCCAACCCGGTGTGTGCGCCGGCGTCGCTCCAGATCAGCACGGCGGTCGATCCCGGATCGCGCTATCTCTTCGGGACGCTGAACACCGCCGGCTGCAACGCCGGCATCGAGGTCGCGGCCGGCTTGCGGCTGGCTGAGATGGATATCGGCTGGCGATCCTACGAGCCTGCCCCGGGCGTGTTCGACGACAACTACGCGGCCTCGGTCAAGAGCACGCTGCAGCAGTTCGTGGCGGCCGGCACCAAGGTGGTCGTCGATCCGGGCTTGGTCTACCCGCCGGATTGGGCGCTGGCGTTCCCGGACGGCAGGTACGTCGATCAGTTTGGCCATCCCGCCCCAGGAATCGTTAACCTGACCTACAGCCAATCCGTCCGCACGGCCGTAGCGGCCTACCTCGCGCGGCTGGTCGCCGATCTGGGCCCGCAGAACATCTGGGGCATTCGGATTGGCTCTGGCGGGCTGAACGAATCGTCCTATCCCGAGGAGGTCGCGGCCCGCGACGATAACGGCTACTGGGCCTTCGACGTCTCGGCCATGGGCGGACCGGACCGGCCGGCGTCCATTCCTGCCTCGCCGCTGCCCGGCTGGAAGCCTGGGGATCGGAGCTGGGACAGCAAGCCGGTGACCGTCGACCAGGTCCGGCAATGGTATCAGTGGTACCTGGGCGCGATGGTCGACGGCATCAATTGGCAGATCAAGCTTTACGACGACCTGGGCGTCAAAGGTTACAAGCTGGTGCTGATGGCCGGCCTGGGCAGCCGGCCGAGCGAATACAACGGGGCCATCGCCAGCTACCTCGACGGCCACAGCGACGATAACGAGACGATGGGCCGCGGCGCCGTTTGGAACCTGGTGATCGATCAGCTGGCCGGCAGCAACATTGTGGTCTACGTGTCGTCGCTCGCCGACGGCTCCGGCCAAGACGATGTCTGCCAGCCATCGGATGCGAGCGTGTCTCTGAACGATCAGGCCATCAACGGCTGGTCGGCGGCGCGCTGGATCAGCTGGAACGCCGCTCGCCACGCGCTGCCCACAATGGGTGAGAACCCTGGCCGCGGCTCCAACCCGAATCCCCGCTACGGCATGGCCATGATGGAGCATGCGGCACAGCAGATGCAGGGCTGCGGCATGATGGGTCTCTTTTGGGCACACGATTTCAATCTTTACGACGGTGTCAGCGGCGTCTCTCTTGCTGATTATTCGGCGCTGATCCAGCGCTACCGTGGCTGAACGCGCCCCGATCTGGACCCCGCCCAGCCGTCCTCGCGCCGAACCGCCGAAGGCCGCAACGGCTCCCACGGTCCAGGTTTGCATCACCGAACGTCGAAGACGGCCGCTGGCCCCCGCCATTTTCCCGCGTGAGCTGACGTGGGGGTTGGCCCTGCTGGTCGCGGTGGCCGGCTTCTGCCTGGGCGCCTACCGCCATCAACTGGCGCCTGACCTGCATACCGATGAGGTCGGCTTCTTCCTCATCAGCCGGGCCATAGCGCTGGGGCAGGGCATGGTGAGCCCGGGCACCAATGCGCCCTACTTCTGGGACCCGCCGCTGTTCCTGCTGATCGACGCCTTGGTGATGAAGCTGCTCGGCCTCGCCGGCAAGGACATCTTCACCGCCATCTATACGCTGCGGCTGATCAACATCACCGTCGGCGCGCTGACGGCCGGGCTGCTGTTCGTGCTCGGCACACGCCTGCGGGGGCCGCTGACCGGGCTCTTCATGAGCGCGCTCCTACTGCTCGATCCCTTCAGCCTGCGCAACACGCGCCGGGGCATGCTCGAGCCGCTGGTGATGCTGCTGCTCGTCATGGCCATCCTGCTCATCCAGCGCTACTCAGGCGGTCTCAGCGAGCGCGCCGCCGCCGCCCTCGGCATTCTGTTTGGCCTCATGCTGCTGGCAAAGGAGCTGGGCTTCTTCCTGCTTGCGGTGCCGCTGGTCTTCTATGTCCTAGGGCGGCCGCCCCGCTACCGGCAGGCGCTGGCGCGCGTTGGCACCAGCTGGCTCGTCGCCCTCGGCGTCTACAGCCTCTACCCGCTTTGGGCGGTGGCGACTGGCGCGGGCGGCGATTTCTTCTCGCGCAAGGGATCGCAGCTGGCGCGCTTGACGGGCCAGGTGCCCCATCCAGGCGGCTATCACGATTCCGCCCACCCCAGCCTGGCTTCCGCGGCGCTGGAGAACCTTTCCCGCTACGGCACCTCCTACTTCGTGATGGGCTTGGGCGCGGTCGTCGCGCTCTACCTGCTGGTGTACTGCCGGGGAGACGTCGGAGCGCGCCTGCTTGGCAGCCTGGCCGCGGTCAACGTCTGCTTCTTCACCGCGCTCTTCCTGAAGGGCGGGGCCTTGGGCGACCAGTACTTCTACATGCTGCTGGTGAGCATGGCGGCGACGCTTGGCTATGGCATCCCAGTGCTGGCGCAATGGCTGACCGGGGCGGCTCTCCCGTGGGCGAAAGGGGTCGCCGTAAACGGCGCCCGGGCGTCTACCGGCGGCTTCTCGTCCGTAGCGCTAGCTCGCCAGCCGTGGGGTTTCCGTGGCCGCCTATCCCTTTTCGCCTGGATCTCACGAGCCGTGGCCGCCCTGGCGCTGCTCGGCGTCTCGGGCGTGTTCGCCTACAACGTCCGGCTGTACGACGCGTATGACGCCCAGGGCGTGGACGATGGCTACCAGCAGATGGCCGCGTATCTGGCGGATCACGTGGTGCCCGGGACCACGCTGGCCGTGGACGACACGAGCAGCTACACGGCCCTGTTTCCCCGCTACTCCATAACCCTCCTGCAGAGCCTGGCCCAGTTCGAAGGCGGGCAGCCGCTCCACTACGTCCTGGTCAGCTCCAAAGTCAGCAGCTTTGGCGCGGTGCCGCCCTCCCTCTACCGCTGGGTGCAGTCCAGCGGGCAGGAGCTGTTCGCGGTTGACGAGGACAGCTTCGGCCACATCGCCCTGTACTACGTCGGTTGAGGGCTCAATGCGGGTATTGCGCGATGACGGCGGCGTACTGCTGCAGAGTCGCGCCGCTGCCGCTGGTGTACAGGTCCTGGTCGTGCGCCCACATGAAGCCCTGCATACCGCAGCCCTGCATCTGGCTGGCCGCGTGCTGCATCATCACCGGGCCGTAGTTCGGAGCCGGGCTGCCGGGATTCTCACCCATCTTGGCCATGCTGTAGCGGTTGGCGTTGTAGCTGATCCAGCGGGCTGCTGACCAGTAGTCGACCTGCGGGTCGGACACAGAGACACTCGAATCCGACGGCTGGCACACGTTGTCGCCGGCCGAACCATCGGCCATCGACGACACATAGGCCATGGTAGTCGAGCGATCCGCCAGGCCGTCCATGACCTTGTTCCAAACCGCCCCTCGGCCCATCGTGAGGTTGGGGTCGCCTGCCCCGTTGAGGCGCTGTGAGATAGCCGTGGCGTACTCGTCGGGCCGGCTGCCGAGGCCGGCCATGACCAGCTGCTTGTAGCCGCCATAGCCCAGCTTGTTGAAGGTGGCGACCTGCCAGTTGACCGTATCGACCAGCGCGCCGAGGTACCAGTCGTACCACTTCTGCACCTGGGCGGTGGTGACCGGCTGGCCCTGGTAGGTGGCGTCCCCAGGCTTCCAGCCGGGCATCGGCGAGGTGGGAATGCTGCCCGGCAAGCCGCTGCCGCTCTGCGCGGCCGCATCGAAGGCCCAGTAGCTGTTGCTGTGGCCGTTGATGGTCTCGGCCGGATAGTTGATTTCCGGGTCACCACCGGCGCCGATGCGCACGGCCCAGAAGTTCTGCAAGCCCAAGTCCTGCCGCACATGGTCCAGGTACAGCTCGGCCCTAGTCCTCAGGAGGGCATTGAAGGTCAGGTTCAGCATGCCGGACTGATCGCCGTACTGGTTGACGTAGCGGCTGCCGGGATAGGTGAACACCCAGCTCGGCGGGTAGTACAGCCCGGGACCGAGGACAACGCGCATGCCGGCCGCCTGGAATGCCTGCAGCTTCTGCTTGATCGATGCGGCGTAGCCGGGATCGAACACTCCATCCTCCGGCTCGTACAGGCTCCAGCCCAGGTCCAGCTCGGCGACGCCAACCCCACTGGAGTGCTCGGCGCCCGCCTGGCTGGTGAGTGTGCCCAGCGTCCCGAACAGATACCCGGGTATCGGGGTCGCCGATCCCTGGACGGGCTGTGACGGGATGGGCGGCGCCGCAGGTGGTGGCGCCGTGGAGGATGGGCTGGCGACGCTGTCCAGGACGTCGGTAGCGGTGTCGGTGTGGGAGCCGGAGGTGGTGGCGATGCCGGCTGTCCAGGCGCCGGCCGACGAGATCGTCACCGCCGAGCCCGGGACCTGCGTCCAGATCGTATCGTCGCTGGAGGTGTACGTGGAGAACGTGTTGCCGGAGCGGGCGACCTTCACGTACACCGGCAGCTCGCTGAAGAACTGGAGCACCTGATTGGCGTTGGCCCCCGCCGACGAGCGTGCGTCGAGGACGAGACCATTGGCCGGTGTCATGAACAAGCCGTAGTACGGTGCGCCGGGGTCCGCGCCTGCGCGCAGCATCAACCCCATCTTGGCGTACGGGTTCGTGTTTGTCTGCGAAATCAGCCGGGCGCTGATGCCGCCGTCCCCGGGCAGCGGCTGCGACACGTAGTGGAATTGGTCGTACGCAGATACGACGTCCCAGCCGCCGCTGTGGATGGTCCACGTGCCGTTACTGAGGCTCTGATCACCCACGGGCGACGGATTGCCGATGTCGGCGCAAGTCCAGCCCGTGGGGCAGCCAGCGGCCTGGACCGTCGTGATGATGGTCGCGCTGTCGATCGTGTCCGTAGCCAGGGATGTCGCCCCGGCCGTCGTGGCCAGGCCTGCCAGCACGGCGCCGGACATCGACAGGCTGGTCTGCGTCAGCGGGGTCCAATTGGAGCCGTCGCTCGATGTGTAGGCCGTATAGGTGCTGCCCGCTCGGTCTACTTTCAGGTACGCCGGCGCCGCGCCGGACGTGTTGAACACCTGGCTGGCGTTGCCGCCCTGAGCCGAGCGCACGTCCACCAGGATGCCGTTGCTGGGTGTGACGAACATGGCGAAGTAGGGCGAGCCGGGATCGCTGCTGGCCCGCAGCATGACCCCCGCCTTCGCCCAGGCGTTGCTGCCGGCCTGGGAGGCCACGCGTGCGCTGATTCCGCCATCCCCGCTCAGGGATTGCCACACGAAATGGAACTGATCGGAAGCGCCCCACACATCCCACCCGCTGCTCTGGAGGGACCAAGCGCCGTTGTTCAGCGACTGGCCCCCGGCCACAGGCGGGTTGCCGACGTCGCCGCAGCTCCAGCCGGACGGACAGGCGGACAGCCCCGGTTGGACAGTGGGCACGCTGGTCGAGGTTGCTGTGGGAGTGGCGGTGGTCGCCGTTTGAGTGGGCTGCGGCGTGGCGGTCGCCGTGGCGGTTCCAACCGGCGTGGGAGTGCTGCTCGCGGACCGAGTTGGCGTGGAAGTGGCGGTTGGCGTGGGGGTCTGGGTCGCCCTCGTCCGGCGCGGGGTGCTCCCCTGCGGAGTGGCCGTTGTCGCCGGTGGCGAGGCCGCCTGAGTGCCTGGCGCGCTGCTGGTGATGAACGCCGCACCCCCAAACGCCAGGGCTACGAGAGTGCGTGCCAGCGTCTTTGAGCTGGCAGGCCGCGTTAGTTTTCGAAACATCGGATTTACCCCCGGATCCGTTCTTTGCGGGCTTCACACACGTAACGTCAGGGGGTGATGGTCAGGGGAGGCCGTAGGCTGGAAGTACGGCCCGCGAGGGGGTCCCCGAGCACGACGTCAAAACGCTGGATTCGTTCTTGCTGCACCTGCGCGAATGTTGGTTCGGGAGCGCCGGAGGGCCGCTTTACGAGCGAGCAAGCGCGCGGCGCGAGAGGCCGAACGCTGACTCGGGGGCGGCAGGAGATCGTCGATGGCCTCCGAGGCCTGAGAGCGTTGCCGGAGCGCCCGGCCGCGGTCACCTTCGACGACGGTTATGCCGACACGTTCGAGGTCTCCTACCCCATCCTGAGGCGCTACGCTGTGCACGGACGGTCTTCCTGGTGACGCGAGCGATGGGCGCGGCCAACACCTGGGATGCGCCTGGCGAAAGCGAGCTGGCGCCGCGGCGCCTGCTGACCTGGCGTCAGGCCCGCGAGGTGGCGGGCCGCGGCATAGCCTTCGGCGCTCACAGCATCAGCCGGCGTTGAGGGACTCGCCGAGAGCTCAATCGCCGCTCGAGCTGCTGCTGCCCGAAGGGTATGCGCGGCACTTCGAGGTCACCGGCAGCGGCTGCCCCGACCGGCTGCTCCCGCGCGGCGAGGGAGCGCTGCCCGGCCGCTCGGATCTTCTCGTCCTTGCTCCTTCACCCTACGAGTGCGCCCGGCCGGGATGGCTTCGAACGGCTATCCGCGGGCTGGCCGGTCGACTGCCGGCCGGCGGGCTGGCCTACGTGCTGGCTCCGCGAGGCTGGCGCTGGCGCGCGCTTAGCCTGCTGCGCGGCACGGGCCTGGATGCCGGCCTGTTCGTCGCGCATCTGCCCAATAGCTACGCGCCGCGGCAGCGGATGGTGCCACTTCGGCTGCCGGAGCTCCGGTACGCGCTGCTCGAGCTTGGCCCGCGCAGGCCATCGCGCCGCCTGCTCGTCCTGGCCCTGCGCGCTCGTCTCGACTGGCTGCTGGCGGAGGCGCTGCCCAGCGTGGCTTTCGTGGCGCGATGGCCCGACTCTCCGGCGCCCTTCGCCTGGTTGGGCGAGCCCACGCCTGTCGGGGCCGTGGCCGATCTCGAGTGGGACGGGAGGGATGTGGCGGCGGTCGTCCACGGGTTTTGGTCCGGCCCCGACCAGCCGAGCCTCGTCGCGAAAGTGCCGCTGAGCGCACCCGTCCGCGACCGGGCTCAGGAAGCCGAGCGTCTTTCGGAGCTCGGCCCGGCCGCACGGGAAGCTGGCGCCGCCGTGCCCGAAACTGTGGCGATCCGGACCCTCCAGGGCAAGGCGGTCCTGATGGAGACGGCGCTCCCCGGCCGCCCGGCCGCAGGGCTCCTCAGGGAACAATCTCGCCGGCTGCCCCAGCTCATTCAGGCGGCGGTGCGATGGCTGCAGCGCTGGAACGAATTGACCGTACAGCCGGCCGTCGTCGGGGAGGCGTGGCTGCAAGAGCGCATCGCCGCTGCTCGCCTGATCCGGGCGGAGCTGGGCGATGGCGAGCAGTACTGCCGCCGGCTGGAGAGCCTGGCGCGAGAGCTGGCCGGCGGCCGCATCCCGCTGGTTGCTGCGCATCAGGACTTGTCCGCGTCCAACCTCCTGTTCGCGCGGAATGGCGGGTTCGGCGTGGTCGACTGGGAGATGGCCAGCGGCGCCGCGCTCCCGCTGGTGGACTTCTTCTACATGGCCTCGGACCTGGCGGCGGCGACCATGGGCTACCGTTCCTGGCCCTCGGCGGCCGTGGCCTGTTTCAAGCCGGAAGGCCGCTGGGCCAGCCAGGTGGCGGCGCAGCAGGCCCGCCTGACCGGCGCGTTGGGCATCTCGCCCGGGCTAGCCACTTTCTGCTTCCACGCCTGCTGGCTCGGCCGCATCCAACGCGACTATCACCGGGGTCTGCGGGAGCGCTGGCAGCCCTTCCTGGAGATACTGCGCGCGTTCCCACTCGAGGTCCGGGCTTGATGCCGGAGCTCAGCGTGGTGATCCCCACCTACAATCGGGCGTCTGCGCTGGGGCGCTGCCTGGCGACGCTGTACAAACAGAGCCTCCCGAAGGACGCGTACGAGGTCATCGTGGTGGTCGACGGCTCGACGGACGAGACTCAGGCGGTCCTCGAATCGCAGCCAGAGGGCTGCACACCCAGGGTCGTCTGGCAGGAGAACCGCGGCCCCGGCGCGGCGCGCAACGCCGGCGTGGAAAGCGCGCGGGGCGAGGTGTGTGTGTTCGTGGACGACGACGTCCTCGCGGACGAGCATCTGCTGGCGACGCACCTGCGCCGGCAGCGGGAATCGTCGGGAGTCGTGGGCATCGGCACGCTCCAGGTGGACGCCGATGGCGCCTCGTGCGGGCTGGCGCGCTACCTCTTGCGCTGGCTGTCGGGCGCGCGAAGGCAGCTCGAGCAGGGGCTGCGCGCTCCCACTTACACGGACTGCTGGAGCGGCAACCTCTCGGTGGCACGCCGTGCCTTCCTCGACGCGGGCGGGTTCGCCACCGATCTGCCGCGCTATGAGGACCTGGATCTTGGCTACCGCCTGCAAGCCGCCGGATTGCGGCTGGAGTTCTGGCCGGATGCACGCGGCCGGGAGGATTTTGGGAAGTCGTTCGAATCGATTGCCCGCGACCTGACCCAGGCTGGCATCGCCAGCGTGATGCTGGCCCGGCGCGAACCGGGCATCATCGAGGAGCTCCCTCTGGGGCGCTACGCCGGCCCGGGGACGCTGACGCTGCTGGCTCGGCGGCTGCTGCTGGCGGCAGGCATGCCAACGGGAGTCCTCAGCCGGATGAGCACGGTGTTCGACCGGACTCCCTGGGAGGAGCGCTGGTACAGCTTCCTGGTGGATTACTTCTACTGGCGAGGAGTGAAAGCCGCCGCGGACCGAGGCACATGGACAAAACTGACCGCGTGCCGCTGACGGCCGGCCAGAGTCCGCCGGAGGCCGCGCCAATCGGGCGCGTGCTCAAGAACGTCGCCAGCAACTACGCCGGCAAGGGCATCGAGCTGGTGACGTTCCTGCTGCTCACGCCCTTCCTGCTGCACGTTCTGGGGCCGGTGCAGTTCGGGCTGTGGAGCTTGACCGGCTCACTCGTGGCCTACGGCGGGCTGCTGGACTTCGGCGTCTCCAACGCGGTGACGAAGCAGGTCGCCGAGTACATGGCCCTCGACCGCCTGACGGAGGTGCGGCGCATGCTTGCCACGAGCCTGTGGTTGTACTGCGCGGTGGGCTTGCTCATCCTGCTCCTGAGCGGCGCGCTGGCGATGCTCCTGCCGCTGTTCGTGGCGCTGCCGCCCGGAACACGGCGTGAGGCGCCCTGGCTGGTGGTCGCCCTGGGAGCCACGCTGGCCCTGTCGTTTCCGGGGACCTCCGCGTTCGCGGCCTTGCAGGGCCTGCACCGCTACGACGTGGCGACCGCCATTCGCACCGCCTGGACGGTTATCTCTGCGGTGGCCGCGGTGGCCGCGCTGCAGTTCTCGCAGAGCGCGCTGGCGGTGGCGCTGTCCAACCTGCCGGTGGCGGTCGCCTTCCAGTTGACGGTATTCGGCATTCTGCACCGCCTCAGCCCCGAGCTGCGCTTCGATCCACGGCAGGCGCAGCGCAAGTTGCTTCGACCCATCGCCAGCTTCAGCTCGGCTGTGTTCGTGTCCAACGCCGCGTTCCGTCTCGAGACCAAGACCGACGAAGTGGTCATCGGCTCCCTGCTGGGGGTGGCTTCCGTCACGCCGTATGCCGTGGCGCAGCGGCTTGCAGGGCTGGCCGAGCTGCTGACGGAGCAGTTCCGGCGCGTCCTGCTGCCCATCGCCTCCGAGCTGACTGCGCGCGAGCGCCTGGAGCATCTGCGCCTGCTGTATTCCAGCAGCACCAGGATCACGCTGGCGATCAACGTGCCGCTGGTCGCCACCCTGGCAATCCTGGCCAGGCCGATTCTGGGCCAATGGGTCGGAGATTCGTACGCCGGCGGAGGCCCGCTGGTGGGCATCCTGGCCGTGGCCGGACTGATCGCCGTCAGTCAGCGGCCAGCGGCCACCATGCTCCAAGGCATGAACCGCCACCACCCGCTGGCGATCATGAGCCTGGCCTCGGGCGTGTTGAACCTCGGGCTCTCGCTCCTGTTGGTTCGGCAGTTCGGCCTGGTCGGCGTGGCGGTAGGTACGCTTGTGCCGACGGCGGTGATCTACCTGGCCGTGATGCTGCCCTTCTGCCTGCGCGTGCTCGAGGTCTCGTGGGCCACGGCTTTGCGGCAGATGTTCGTGCCTCCGATCCTGGCAGCGGTGCCCACGGTGGTGCTCTTGCTGGAAGCGCGGCGCCTCTGGAACCTCGATTCGCTGCCCCTGCTGCTGGGCTGCGCGCTCGGCGGCCTCATCATTTACGCCGGTGTCTACCTGGGGTTTGTCGCCAACGAGCTGGAGCGCCGCACCTGCCTGAATATCCTGCACATCGCCCTGCGCTTCCCCCGCCCGGCCGGTCGCGGTTGAGACGCCTCT
>Ga0209062_1005499_pt1 | contig 12266 bp, 5 predicted proteins | sample Coa_R2_2_FD_187158 | JGI IMG/M metagenome (GOLD analysis project Ga0209062, IMG submission 187158) | Surface soil microbial communities from Centralia Pennsylvania, which are recovering from an underground coalmine fire - Coalmine... | ecosystem: Environmental > Terrestrial > Soil > Unclassified ... | reverse complement strand
TCGTTGTCGAGGCAGATGGTTGTGTTCGGATGGCGCTGCAGAATCGAAGCCGGCGCAAGTGGGCTCACGTCGCCGTCAAAGCATGCTTTGATCGCTTTTGCCTTTCGCGCATCGGGAACAATGCCGATGATTTGACGCGTCTTCATAATCTGCTTGATGGACATGGAAATCGCCCGCTGAGGAACATCTGCAAATGTGGCAAACCAGCCTTCTCCCATTTGTTGTTTGCGGCATGCCTCATCAAGAGTGACGACGATATAGGGCTCCTCGGTTTCGAAATCCGCTGGTGGATCATTGAACGCCAGATGCCCGTTCTCGCCAACCCCGACAAATGCTACGTCAATGGGAGCCTTGCGAATCTCCGCGCTTACGTGAGCAATTACAGTTGCGGGGTCTTCCATCCCGCTCAGGAGATGGTATTTTCCTATTCCTGTTTTATCGATCAGACGATCTCTAAGAAATCTGCAGAAACTGGCCGGAGCCTGATCAGATATACCGACATACTCGTCGAGGTGAAACATCTCCACATTCTTCCAATCAATTCCGGGTTTTTTCGTCAGAACATCCAGAAACTCAAATTGCGCGGCGCCTGTAGCTGCGATAATGCGGGCTCTGCCGCGCTCGAATATAGCTTTGTTAATGGACGCTGCTGCCTGGTCGGCTGCCTGTTGAGCCAGCACGGCTTTTGAAGGAAAGACTTTGATGATCATCGTTTGCTCCAGCTGAATTTTTAATCTGTTAGAGGAGACCATTTTAGAACGCAATTCGTAATAAAACGATATAAAAAGAAATCGCTATGGTCTCGATATAAATAAAAAGCCGGGGAGATGGGGCCGTTCGCAGAGACAGCATCAGGGCCGGTTGCCAACTACATATCCTTTTTATATGTAAGCCATCCTGCTGTGCTGGTCAGGCGGGCAATCTCTAAGGGCATCGTTTTTTTGGGCGTAGAGCACGCTGTGCATGGCAAAGCTCGCTTGCGGAAACTTTGCCATGGGAGGTGCAGCAACCCGGGAATTCTGGTAAGCAGAGGTCGATGCGCAGGATAAGCTCTACACGATCGTTATATCCACACTTTTGAGTCGATCGAACGATTGGGTTGGTAGTCGCGGTCGTCGGGATAGTCAGGTGGGGGACCCACTCGATTCATGCGCGCAAAGTTAGGAATAGCCAGCATCGTAGAGCCATCCTGCCATTTGCCGGTAATCACCATGATGCCGCCAAGCAGATCGGGACGCCATTCGGCACGAAGCGGAGCATTGCCCAGCTTGCGGTCGATCTTCTCGTTGTCCACTGTCTCGACGTTATAGATGAGTGGCCCATACTTTAAAGCCACCAGATCAACATCTGCCTTGATTCGATTATCCGCCACGATTCGCTGCGGTTCCATTGGCAATTCGAGCTCAATGCGGTCACCCGGCTTCCACTCACGAGTGACAACGGCATAGCCTTTGCTGATAACCGGAGATTCTTCTTTCCCATTAACGGCGAACCGTTTCACGCCACTCACCGCCGGCGATTCTTTATACAGCTTGCTCGTGGTCCGGTTTGGAATTCGTACGTAGACCGAAAATGTCCTTGCCTCCTCCGGATTTACCGTGATTGAAACCGATCCATGCCATGGATAGTCCGTCTTCTGCACCACCTCGACATTGGTGCCGCCGACTTGCCCGACGTGAATACGGCTGCCCACGAACATATTCACATAGAGACCATCTTTGCTCTTCACATATGTCCAGGTAGGAATCATCAGCAGCGTGCGTGAAACGTTGCCAACACAACAGGGACACACATGCCACTTTGCGCGTTCGGTATTTACAAGCGGATTCGTATAGCAAAAACTCTTCCCATCGAGCGCCACTCCGCCCAGCAAGGCGTTGTACATTGTCTGTTCATAAAGGTCAGCATACTTTGCATCGTGATATGCAAGGTTGAGCTTGTACTGGAAGAAGACAACCCCGCAGCTCGAGCACGTCTCGCAGTAAGATTCGTTGCGTAGAGAGTAATTCGGCCCGAAGCCCTCGGAGGTTTCGCCGCTCCCAATTCCTCCGGTCACGTAATACTTCTTATTCACCATGTTGTCCCAGAGCGAAATTACTGCACTCTGGTAGTCGCGATCGCCGGTCTCAGCCGCGATATCTGCCATGCCTGAGTAGAAATACATCGCGCGTACAGCATGGCCGACTGCTTCGTATTGCTGCCCCGGCGGCAAATGACTTTGGTCGTATTCCGATCCGCCTTTGCGGGAATCGAGCAGGAATTTTGCCAGAGCGATATAGGCGTCTCCGCGATGATTCCCTTCCTGGTCATTCACAAACCGCCCGAAACGCACCAGCGCCTGTTCCATCTCCTGGTGTCCGTCAAACCACTCCTTTTTGCCCGGACCGATATTCGCAACCCAGCAGTCGGCGAGCTTCTTCGCAGCGTTGTACAGACGCAGGTCTTTGCCTTCCGTCAGTGTGTAGTGATTGATGGCTGATTCAATGAAGTAGCCGGAAACATAACCTTCATGATTGCCCCGATGATCCGGCGACCAGCGTTCCGGCCATTCTTTCCGGTCCGCCAGAATATAGGCAGTTTGCAAATAGCCATCCGGCATTTGCGCAGCCAGGATAATCGGAATCCAGCGCTCCAGGGTCGCGCGCATTAACTCCTGCGCCTTGATAATCTCGGCATCACCTTGCGGATCTACCATGAGCGCGATGCACATCGACTCGACGGTCTGGTGTACCCATGCGTTCGAGAATACGTATCCCTTATGCTTCCCGTGTGGCTCACCGCGGTTCGCCTTGCCTGCTTCGATAAAGTTGTCGATTCCGCCATCGCCACGCATCGGAGCGATATCAGTGCGCTCACACATGGCAATGCAGTGTGGAATCCAGTCCACAATGAGGGCCCTGGCGCGCTGATTCCATAATTCACTGTCGATGGAATATCTGCGTGTATAAACCACATCAAGACGATCAGCAGGCGGAGCCGGTTCTACATGGACGTTAATGGCACGCGGTTTGTCCTTACTCCCCGATGCTTCCAGCGCAAGTACATAATCACCGGGCGTTGAAAATGTGGCAGTCGTAACAGGTGAATAAACATCTGCGAATGCAACTGCCCCGGGACCTGCCGCCTTTATCCACTGTGCCTTGTTTTGTCGCGAATCTTCGAGCCAGGTTACCTTGCCTGAAAGATAGGTCTTTCCGTCGCTCACCACCGAGCGGTCCACTCCTGCATCCACCACAGGTGGAAGCACGGGAGCGGGGCCATAATTGAAAACTCTCCATTCGAGAATCCCAGCCAGTCGATTTGGAGGCGGAACAACTTCCAGACGCAATTTGGCTGTCTTCACAGGTGCGAAAGTAGTGGTATTGAACCTGTCCAGAGCCACTCCGAGCCCCTGAGGCTTAGAAACCGGAACAAAATCGCTTCCATTCCAATAAAGGATTTTGTAGCTTACGGGCGCCTGGATTCTTGGGCCGCCGCTGCCGGGCAGCGTGCCTGGACGAGGATGATCGACTGCCCAGTAGACGTCGATTTTGTTGATACTGACCGGCTCACTCCATTCGTATTGCACCCAGCTTGTACGTTCATTTGAAGAATGCTCAGCCCACAATGCATAAAGCGCGTGCATGCGGTCGAATGAATTCTCAGGGGTGAAGCCGTCATTCAAAGCAGATATCTTGTTCTCGCTCATCATGAATCGGCTTGTAGGAATTGCAACCCGAGCAAGATTCAGGGTGCTGTCAGGAACCTGTGCAAATGCTCCATTTGTCCTCAGCGCTGCCCAAAGAGCCGCGCCTCCTAGCCCGGTCAGAAACTCTCGCCTGTTCGGCTCGATTCCTGCGGCGTTCATAGCGAGATTTTTTGAAATATCTTCTGACGGCTGTTTTCCATTCATTGTTAATACCTGCTGTAAATGAGACTCTAATCAAACATTCGCCTGGTCAGTAAACGTTTGCCGATAAAAGGCTACCGATTCTCACACTGATTTGTAAAGCGCCGCGGAACATTGCGGCAGACAAATGCAGTTATTGACTCAATATTGGTGCTGGATCAGGATTCAGTTTTCGGCATCTTTGTCAGGAATATTTGCTGAATTCTCCCGAAAATCATCGAAGCCCTAACCACAGGGTTCACTCCGCATCTTTTACGCAGCGAAACCCTAGCCCTCCTGATCGGTCGTAGCTGGGAGCCATCAGCAGCAGTTTGCCGTGCTGGTCATTGCGATAGGCTTGCGGAAAATACCAGATCGATCCCTGCGGCTGGTAATAACTGCCGCCGCGCAGAATTCCGCCACGCGTGTGCTCGTCGATATATTCATCGGTCCATTGCCATACATTGCCAACGAGATCCATCACTCCGAATGGGCTGGCTCCGGCAGGATGCGCGTCTACATCATCCGGGGCTCGCATCGTCCGGCTGCGGTCAGGAGCGGGCACTTTGGTCGAATCCCAATCATTGCCCCATGGATAAAGACGGCCGTCGGTACCCTGCGCCGCGTATTGCCACTCCCATTCATGGGGAAGCCGCTTCCCTGCCCATTTCGCATATGCCCGCGCATCTTCCTGCGAGACCCAGGTTACAGGTTTGTTTCCCCATCCATCGGGATATTTGCCGTTTTTCCAGTCCTTAAGAAAGTCCAGATCGTCTTTGGGATGGTAATGCGTCGCATCAAGGAACTTTTTGAACTCAGCATTCGTCACCGGATACTTGTCGATATAGAAAGATGCAATGTGCATCTTATGCTCGTGATAGCGACGCGGAATATCTTCCCACGGATATTGCACATCGACACCGGCATCGTTGGAGCCTTCGATCTCGATTCCCTGCACTTTGAACAAATAATCCGCTGCGGGCACCTTCACCATGCCTTCAGGTACAGTGCTTGCTGTTTCCGTCTTTGGAATATCAACTATTTGCTGAGGCAGAGGCTTCCATTCATGCGAATAACTCGAGAGCGGCGTGGCCGTCAGTTGCTTCATCTTCGCCATCAACTGCGTTACCTGTGTGTCGGGTTCACCAGTGGTCGCCAGCAGAGCGCCATAACCATGCGCTTCTATTGGGAATGACAAGACTGCCTGATCGCCATCGTGTTCCGGTGTGAGTTCTATACCGTGATAAAGATCGAAGTACCGCATACCTTGTTTATAAGGGACAGATATTTGTCGCCCGCTAACGTCGTATTCATTGCGGTTCACAATCGTCCACACCGTCTTATCGCTTAAAGGCCATTTGCTGGCGAAGACTCCATATAAGTGCGTTGGATAGAAGGGCTGCCATTGTTCGCTGGCAAAAAATGGCGCGACTGCGCGCTCGATAGTGGCTACGCGGCGGGTGGCTTCACCATCACGCGGTGTAATGCCATTCCAGATGCCCCAGATGTTCTCCCAGCTTTCCCACCCTTCGCCGTTAAAGAAGGCATATTGCAGGTCGTCCGTCTTGTCTCGGTTCCAGCGATGCGAAATGTTGACCTGATGCAACGGCTCCAACCATCTGAAACGATCCACAGTCGGTACAAAGCCGAATTTGTACTGCCCCCAGGTGAGCACGTTCCATGCCAGAGCCTCATCACTTGGACTGCCTTCCGGCTCGAATACAAGCGGATGCCCCGATTGATCCGCAGCCTGAGAAAAGGCCAGCGGCACTCCATCCTGCGTATCACCGTTGATGCCATCAGCGCCAATCTCCTTCATAATTTCAGCGATGGCCTCCGGCCAGGGCTTACCTGGATCGCGTGTCCCCTGGTCCCACATCATCATGGGAAACAATACGCGCACTCCGCGACGATGGAAGTCCGCGACCATTTGGCGCACCCCTGCAATGCCACCGGGCATGGAGCGGATCATGTCATGCTGATTGCGGTTATCAATGCCCATGTTTGGATAAGTGGGCCAGATAAGGACCGCATCAATTCCCCCATAACGCTTCTCCAGGTCATCAAGGTAGCGATCAACCGTATATTTTCCAGCTACCGGATCATAAAAATACCGGTCCTGGACCATCATCTGCGGCTGCATAAATGCGGATTGTGCCCACTTGAACTCCGGTTTCAGATACCGTTCGTTGCTGTATCCGATGCGAATCTTCCGTTCGGCGCGCCAATGGGTAATGTCTTTCAGCCATGCTTCGAAATCTTCCGGTGTACACGCCTTCGATCCGCCTTCCCATGCGCCTCTTGGCACAATGCATCCGGGAGCAGGAATCTGCTGGCCTTCCGGACGATAATGTGAGTCCTGGGCCAAGAGGGGGAGAGCAAAAAGCGTAAGCGCAAGGAATGTTTTAAAAGCTTTCAAACGCATTGCTGTATCGGTTCCTTTCCTGAATAAATTTTTCGCTGTTGCAATTAACGATGTACGCTCAGCAGTTCATCTACTTCGGCGCGCGTGGGCATGGAAGGTTGAGCGCCATGTCGCGTAACAGAAATAGCCGCTGCTGCCACTGCAAAACGAGCAGCTTCCACCTGTTCCATACCAAGCATCAGCGCAGTAGCAAATGCACCGTTGAAGGCATCGCCTGCAGCGGTGGTGTCGACCGCCTGCACAGAGAATGCGGGAATCGTCTGGGCGTTATTCGCGGTTGATAGATACACACCGCGCGACCCAAGCTTCAGGACAACATTTTCAACTCCTGCAGAAAGCAGCGCATTGGCTATTTGCTTCGCCTCAAGTTGACGAACGTCATCGGCAAGTTGCGCGGCAAAAAAGGCCGCTTCTGTTTCATTGGGTGTTACCCATTGCAGGTTCCGAAAGATGCTTTCCGGTAATGTACGCGCCGGCGCGGGGTCGAGCATCAACGGGATACCCGCTTCTTGACATAAATGAGCCAGATGCTGGACGGTTTCAATGGGCGTTTCTAACTGTGTCAGCACGATTCCGGCTGCGCGGATCTTCTCTCGATGAGCATTCAGAAAATCGGGAGTGACGTTCGCGTTTGCGCCGGGAATGACGACGATACTATTTTCGCCACGCGGCGACACAGAAATCATCGCAACACCTGAAGTGCCATTCTGTTTTTCTACGGCATCTACGTCAACGCCTGCTTCTCGTAAATAAGCAAGCAGTTGTTCGCCGAATGTATCCGTTCCTACTTTCCCGATCAACTGCACGGGATAGCCGAGACGTGCCACCGCAACAGCCTGATTTGCGCCCTTACCGCCGGGATGAATCTGAAAGTCCGCACCGCGCACGGTCTCCCCGGCCGACGGGACCTTTTCCGCGCTCGCGACGAGATCGATATTGATACTGCCCACGACAACTATCGGCTTTTGATCGGTTGACATACGAAAACCCTATCTTAGAAAAGCGGCGCAAGGGCAACCGCAGTCAGCCCACAAATGAAAAATACAAACATCCATACAAGGAGCGATTTCGAGCGCGAAGGCGCAGCTGAGAATTCCTTCCAGATGAAAACGCCCCAGCAAGCCGAGATCATTGTCGCTCCCTGCCCGATGGAATAGGAAACAGCAGGCCCGACAATATGCGCCCGCGATGCGACAAAATTCAGAACTGCTCCCGTGCACCAGATCGCGCCGCCAACGATACCCCATACGTGCCATCGTCCCGGCGCAGTGACATAGGCCGTCATCGTTACCGGTGCTTTGCCATCGAGCGGGTTCCGCATCAGCAATGAATTCGCAATCAGCGAGCATGCCGCCACTCCCAAAGCAAACCAGAATGACGTTGCATACGGCCCAGGAGCATCCTGACCGCTCATAGCCTTCGAGACAAAAGGATAGAAGCAACCCATCAGCAGACCTGCAATCAGGCTGATGGTGACTCCGCGCCGGCTCATTTTCTGCTGTGTCGCTTCGCGCAGACGATAGGCCGCTGCGTCCAGCACAATGGCGGTTACTACCAGAGTGATCCCGCCGAAGAGAATAACCGGATTACCGGCTGGCGAAATCCAGTAGCTGCTCACGGCTCCCACTACCAGCGCAAGGCCTATTCCGATGGGAAATGCAACAGCGAGTCCGGCAATATCAATTGCTGCCACCAAAAGTAAATTGGCAACGTTGAATATGATTCCGCCTAAAACCGCAAACCAAATGTGCTGGCCGCTGCTGTGTGTCATATCTGCGAGGAACGAGCGTCCAGTTCCTCCAACGCTGCCTAGAGTAAATCCCCAAAATAATGATCCGAGAATCAGCCCAATCACATAGTCCCAGTAGAAAAGCTGGAAACGATAACCGGGACATAACTTGACCGTATTTGCCCATGATCCCCAACACAACATGCTGAGAATCATGAACGAAAGAGCAATCACATAAGTCTCTGGCTGGTACAAAAATGTCTCCTGTATTCCGATGTCCGCGTCTGTCTTCACAACACATTTTTAAAAGATGATCTTCAACGCCAGTTGCATATGCCGACCATCATGCGCTTTGGTCACATATCCAAACTGGCTTGCAGAATTTACTGCACGGTCATCATTTGTGTTGATGTCCCACCATTGCGTGTGATTGAACGTATTAAACGACTCAGCTCTGAACTGTAACTTCTGCGACTCTCTGAATAAAGGAAAATCTTTATTCAGCGAAACATCCCAGTTGTTGATTCCCGGGCCTACCAGGCTGTTGCGGCGCTCGTTTCCGCGATGCAGTGCAATCCCCGTGACCGGATCCGGTGCCGGCTCCACGTAGCAATCCGTATTGAATTGATGCGTAAATGTGCGTTTGTTGCGCGCCAGGTTTCCGTCGCATGTCTGATCGGGCACGTCGCCCATATAGTCAAATGAACTGGTATAGAGGTTCCACACAGTCTTCGGGCTGCCAGATTCAAACGTGGCAATCGTGTTGAGCTGCCATCCGCCAATCGCCTCACGGAGAAGTCGATTGGAGATATTATTGCCAGGCAGTTGATACATTAAAGCGGCAACGAACCTCTGCTTATGATTTGCATCAGATGGCCCATACGACCATTCAGGATGCCATTGGCCGCCAATGGACTGCACACCGCTTTCTCCACTCTCGCCAAAGAACGTGTCCATCTGCTTCGACCATGTATATCCGATCATGCTGGTCAGGCTATGCCAGGCCTGTGTTTTCAACTGAGCGGTCAGCGCATGATAATTATTGCTGCGATTATGGTGCACGGCCCAGATGGAATCCCATCGCCCGGGTGCAATCGCCGTCAGTGGCCGCGCGTTGTAATACTCATCACTGTTCAGATAAACGCCCTGCGGAGGCAGGTTCAGATCATATTGCGTTGTCAGCTTGGTGCCTTCAGAACCGACATAGCCCAACGTGGCAACAGCAGACTTCCCCAGTTCCTGCTGAATATCCAGACTCCAGCGCTGCAAATAGGGAGTGGTTGCGCTGTCTTTATCAATCGTCTGCGGAGACTGGCGTTGATACAGTTCACCGCCGTCATTGCCAATGGGAATCGGCCATGTTCCCTTAGGAATCGAAACGGCGGCAGGAAATACATCGTTCAGCGTGAAATAAGGTTCATTCGGGTCCGGGGCATAGGTTGTCGAGTCATACGTTACACCACCGTATCCAGGGGAACTCCAGAACATCTGATCGAGGAACTTAAACCTTCCCGTCTCATAGAAGATGCCGTAACCACCGCGCACAACTGTGTTGTTGTTCATCCGGTAGGCAAAGCCGATGCGGGGAGCAAAATTATTCTTGTCCGCTGGATAGGGCGGGTTGTGCGTTCCAGGCGTGAGTCCCGGCATCACCATACGGTATCCGGGATACGTCAGATCCATTACGCCCCAGTAGTTGTCCACACTATAGGCCGGAATTGCCACGTCATAACGAAGACCAAGCGTTAACGTCAATCTTGGGCTCACGCTCCAGGAATCATTGAAATATGCAGAATACTCCGGCATGCGAAACCACAAACTTCCGTCGCCTCCGGTCAGCGGCGTGCGCTGATTCATATTAGCAACGGCGCCGGTTACAAATTCAGCCATTGAGTTCCATCCCGAGCCATCGTTACTGAAAGGTCCGCGCCCCGTGTAGTTTGTGACCTCGCCACAGCCTGAACATTCGCCTCCAATGTTAAGCGAACGAATCACATCGTTATCGCGCTCATCGCGGCGTTGCCAGTAAAACCCGGCCTTAAACGTATGGCGGCCGAAAATCTTCGTCACATTATCGGAAAGCTGGTAAATAGGAACCGCCTGATACCAGTATTCTGTTGTCCCCAGACTGTTGTACTGAAACAGTGGATCGGCGAAATTTACTGAGAAAGTGCCGTCATTTGTAATGCCTAGCTGTGACAAATCGTATGAAGTAAAACCCGCCCCACCCGTCGATGTATTTTGAAAAAGGCTCGGCAACCACGACGACTGCATGAAGCGGTTGATTTGCCCCGCCTGATTGCTGGCATTTTTTGCGTGCGTAATGCTGAAATTCGCTTCGTTGTTGAAGGTAGGCCCGAAGGTATGCACCCAATGCACCTGGTAACTGTCGGTGGTGTGGACCGGGCCATCACCTAACGCCAGATCCGGAATCAATCCGCCTTCATTCAGCAGAGTCCCGTAGTCATGCGCAAACCGGAAGTAAAAATTGTCGTGGCTGGATAAGGTATAGTCTCCGCGGGCGGAATAGTTATTGTTATTGATGCCACCCTGGGTCCCGCCGGCCCAGTTATTGAAATCTCCTGTGACCTGAGAAGTATAGTTGGGCGTAGGAAAGTGCGACAGGTAGGCCAACGCGCGTGCGTCGGGGTTCGTGATTACGTTGTTTGCGTAAACTTGCCGGGTCTGCGTGTTCGGATCATAAGTAAATGGATTGTAGAGAACATAGCGGCAATTGGCGGGAGCATCCGTTGTACCGTCGCATTGCGAAGGATCTACAGGAAAGCGAGATAGCCAATCACTGAAATCACCAGTTCGCTCCGACTCCGTCGGCACATAGGCGTGGATAGTATTTTGGCTGCGATTGCGGAACTGCTCGAAGGACACAAAGAAGAACAGCTTATTACGCCCATTGAACACCTTCGGAATCCATACAGGGCCGCCCACCGTAAACCCGTACTGATTCTGGTGATATCCACTGCGCGGTATGCCATAGGCATTGGAATACGGGTCATTCGCATTGAGGCCTGCATTCTGAAAGAAGTCATAGACTGTGCCGTGCAGCGAATTAGTTCCCGACTTCGTCGTCAGGCTGATCTGGCCCACATCGCGGCCATATTCGGCTGAGTAATTAACTACCTCAGCCTTTACCTCCTGCACGCCGTCCATGTTGACATTGGTGACCGGCCCTTCCACCCAGTTGTCATTGTTATTTAAGCCGTCGATATAATAGCCAACTCCATACTCTGTCCCGCCTACGTTGAGCTGTTTGGCCCCCTTGCTTGTCGCCGATGCCAGTCCCCACTGCACACGCGTGTTATCGCCGGTGCCGCTGTTGAACATAGGCACAATCGCGGCGTAGTTAAGAAAATTGCGGCCCTCGATTGGCAGGTTGCGCACGTAATCATTCTCGATAACCTCAGAGACGTTCGGATCTTCTGTCTTCACGAGGGCGGCTGCGCTCGAAACCGATACGAGCTGGGTTACCTGACTGACCTTCAGAGTGACATTAACGCGCTGTGTCTTTCCGTTTTCTAACGGAATGGATGTAGAGACAGCATGTCCGAAGCCTGTAGCATCCACCTCAACCTGATAGTGACCCGCCTGCAAATTTGAGAACTGGTAATTACCGGAGCTGTCCGTCACCGTTCTAGCTTCCACTCCGGTATCCAGATTTTTCAGCACTACCTGCGCAGATGGGACCACAGCGGTCTGCGGATCTGTCACTGTCCCCACGATAGTGCTGGTAATCACCACTTGTGCCGCTAATGCGACAGCAAACAAAGCTATGCACAAAACGAAACACCCGCGTTTGGAATTCATAGAGCACTCCCTTCTGCTCATAAATAGCCTCAAAGTCTTTTGAAAGCTTTCAAAACAGGCAGCTGCGATAGTAGATATGCGTGCCTACTATTGTCAATTGATTTTTTTTTAACGGCAGTTCAATGGCAGCTTTAATTGCGCTGATTCTCTTTCAATTTATTCCTTTCCATCGTGCGCAAGTCCTGGGGTGGTCCAAGTGGACACCGTTTGTAATTTTGAATGCTTTCATCATTGCTATACTTCTATCCACGCTGGCTTGATTCAGCACGTGAGTATTCATACGCATGCCAAACATGAAGCAAATCGCGAAAATGGCTGGGGTCTCACTCGGCACCGTCTCTCATGTCCTGAATGGCTCTGCACGTGTGCGCGAGCCCCTCAGGCAGCGCGTTCTGGAAGCTGTCGAATCTCTTGGATATCAG
>Ga0209062_1005497_pt1 | contig 12271 bp, 8 predicted proteins | sample Coa_R2_2_FD_187158 | JGI IMG/M metagenome (GOLD analysis project Ga0209062, IMG submission 187158) | Surface soil microbial communities from Centralia Pennsylvania, which are recovering from an underground coalmine fire - Coalmine... | ecosystem: Environmental > Terrestrial > Soil > Unclassified ... | reverse complement strand
CGGCGGCATCGCCGGCCCTCTATCTTCCGCTGCACACGAATCTGCTCGTGGACGGCGCCCGCGCGGCTCGTATCTATCCCGATGGAAACTTCTACTGGCTCGAAATGATGGGCCGTCTGCGCCCCGGCGTAAGCATGGCCCAGGCGCAGGCCGCGCTGGCTCCTCGTTTCCATGAATGGGTCGCCGCCACCGCGACGACCGACGGGGAGCGCGCCAAACTGCCCGCCCTGATCCTAAGTCCCGGCGCCGCCGGTCTGGGCAGTTTGCGACGCCAGTATTCCAAGCCGCTGCTCGTGCTCCTGGCAATGGTCGGATTGATCCTCGCGATCGCGTGCGCGAACCTCGCCAATCTGCTGCTGGCCAGGGCCGCCGCGCGCCGCCGCGAAATGGCTGTCCGGCTCAGCCTGGGAGCGGGACGTTTCCGCATCGTCCGGCAGCTGCTGACCGAAAGTGTGATGCTGGCGTCGCTCGGCGGAGCATTCGGGGTCTTGTTCGCGATCTGGGGCGTGCGCGCGCTGACGCTTCTGTTCTCGGGCGGGCAGGAGAACTTTACGCTGCACGCGGAATTGAACTGGCACGTGCTGGCCGTGACAGCGGCACTTTCCGTGATTTGCGGCCTTCTATTCGGACTCGCTCCAGCCATTCAGTCCACACGTCCGGACGTCATGCCCGCGCTCAAGAATGGGCGCGGGGGCGGACCGCGCCGCGGCGTGCAGCACGCGCTGGTCGTCGCCCAGATCGCGATCTCTTTTGTCATCCTGGTCGCCGCAGGTCTGTTTGTCCGGACCCTCAACAACCTGCACTCCGTCCAACTGGGATACGCTCGCGAGAACATCCTTCTGTTTTCGCTGAATGCGCGCCAGGCCGGGCATCGCGACCCGGAGATCACCACGTTTTACGCAAATTTGCGGCAGCGCTTCGAATCGATCCCCGGCGTGAGGAGCGCGACCCTTTCGCAATCCTCGATCATTAACGCCGCCCGCACGGGACAGGCGGTCAGCGGGCCAATGAAGATCGGCGCCGTTACCATCGAAGGCGCGCGCTCCCTGGCCGCCGGACCGCACTTCCTCACGACGATGCAGATTCCGCTCCTCGCCGGGCGTGAGATTGACGACCGCGATCAACCGGGCTCCAAGCCGGTGGCAATCATCAGCGAGCGGCTGGCGCGGACCTACTTCGGAAACGAAAATCCGGTGGGCCGGCGCATCGCGCTGCCGGACGAGAATCGCGATCTCGAAATCGTCGGCGTCTCGGGTAACCTCCGGTACGGCGGCTTGAAAAATGAAGAGGAGAATGCCATGACCGTGTTTGTGGCGGTCAGCCAGTTTCCGTCGGACCGCGTGACCTACGCGCTGCGCACGGCGGGCGATCCCCTGCGGTTGGTTCAGAGCGTGCACGAGATCGTGCGGGAGGCCGATTCACGCATACCGGTCACCAACGTGGCCACACAGGCCGCCGAAATCGACCGGACGATCAGCCGGGAGCTCACGTTCGCGAAGCTCTGCACCGGTTTCGCGATTCTGGCTCTCCTGATGGCCTGCGTGGGACTCTACGGGACCATGTCGTACGGCGTTGCGCGGCAGGTCGGCGAGATTGGAATCCGCATGGCGCTGGGCGCGCAACGCAGCGCCGTGGTTTGGATGGTTTTGCGCCGCGTTCTGCTCCTGGCGGCGGTGGGACTCGCGATCAGCGTGCCTGCCGCGTTAATCGCGGCCCGGCTGGTCCAATCGTTTCTGTTCGGGACCAGGCCCAACGATCCGGGAACCCTGGCGCTGGCCGGCGTCGTCCTCCTGAGCGCCGCGATTCTCGCCGGCTATGCGCCGGCGAGGCGAGCGTCCCGAATCGATCCGCTGGCGGCTCTGCGGCACGAGTAGGACGCAGTCCTCTGCCCCAGCCGCGGCAATCTGTATCATAATGGAAGGCCAGGATGCTGCCGCTCCGGGCTCTCCCCACCCTGTTCGTGTGCGCCGCCCTCGCTTCGGGCGCCGCGCCCAAGCTCGACCGTCAATTTCAAACCGCCGTCCGCCCGTTCGTCGCGAAATATTGCGCCGCGTGCCATAGCGGGAAATCGCCGGCCGCGCAATTCGACCTGCAGTCCTACACCAGCATGGACGCCGTGGAGCGCGATTTCCCGCGCTGGGCGCTGGTGCGGTCGCGCCTCGCCGCGGGCGAGATGCCGCCCAAACCGATGCCGCAACCGCCCGGCGCGGCCAGGCAGCAGGTGCTCGATTGGATTCAGGCCCTCCGCTCCGAAGAGGCGCACCGCAACGCGGGCGACCCCGGCGTGGTGCTGGCGCGCCGGCTCAGTAATGCCGAGTACAATTACACCGTCCGCGACCTCACCGGCCAGGATCTCCAGCCGGCGCGCGAATTCCCCGTAGACCCGGCCAACCCCGAGGGCTTCGATAACTCCGGCGAATCGCTCACGATGTCCCCTGCCCTGCTGAATAAATACCTCCAGGCGGCGCGCGGCGTGGCGGATCACCTGGTTCTCACTCTCGACGGCATCGACTTCGCGCCGTACCCCATGCTGGTCGAAACCGACCGCGACAAGTACGCCATCCAGCGCATCGTCGATTTCTACTTCCGCCAGCCCACCGATTTCGCCGATTATTTCGAAGCCGCCTGGCGCTATCGTTACCGGGCCGCGCTCGGCAAACCCGGCGCCACTCTCGCCTCCACCGCCGCGGACGCCAAGGTCAGCCCCAAGTACCTGCCGATGGTCTGGGAAATCCTGCACGACCGCGATCCCCTCGGCCCCATCGCCAAATTGCAGCAGATGTGGAACGCGCTGCCCGCGCCGGGAGGCGAAACATCGGCTGCCGTTCACGCCCAATGCGTCGCCATGCGCGATTTCGTCCGCAAAATCCGGCGCGATACGGCGATGCAGTTCGCGGCTCCGCGGGTGCGCGGATTGCCGCCCGGTTCGCAGCCGCTGCTGAGCTGGAAGAACCTGCAGTTTGCGACGCACCGCCGCGAAAGCGATCCCGCGGATCTGCGCAACGATACCGATCCGCCGCCCGTGATCCCCAACATCCCGCGATATCCCGGCCTCCACCAGGAAGCCGCGCCGCGCTGGGCCGCGCTCAGCGCCAAGGCCCGCGCCGGCGATACAGACCTTATCGTGCCGGCGGCCGAGCGCGCGCGCTACCAGGCCGCGTTCGCGCGTTTCGCCTCGGTGTTTCCCGATGCCTTCTACATCAGCGAGCGCGGCCGCTATTTCCCGGACGATTCCGAGGATAAAGGGCGCCTGCTGAGCGCGGGCTACCACAACACCATGGGCTACTTCCGCGACGACCAGCCGCTCATGGAGCTGATCCTCGACGAGCGCGGCCGCCAGGAGCTCGACCGGCTCTGGGAGGAGTTCGACTTCATCGCCGCCCACACCGAGCGCACCTGGGTGCAATATTTCTTCAACCAGAGCGGCGAGGTGGAGGGCAAGGGCGCGGAGGCGGGCTCGCCGCGGCCGGCCGACCACGCCGTCACCGATAGCGCCGTCATTCTCGGGCTGCGCGATGCCTACCTGAAGAAGGCCGCGGCCGATCCGAAGAACGATCCCATCGCGGCCGAGGCCATCCGCCGCCACTTCGAGGGCATCGACGCCACTCTGCGCCGCCTCGAACGCGAGCACGTGGAAGCCGAGCCCAAGCACGTCGAGGCGCTCGAACGCTTCGCCGCCCACGCCTACCGCCGCCCGTTGACCGACGCGGAGCGCGCCGACCTCGCCGTGTATTACAAGAAGCTCCGGTCCGACGGCCTCGCCCACGAAGCGGCCATGCGGGAGATGGTCGTGAGTGTTCTGATGTCCCCCGATTTCCTCTACCGCATCGATCTCATGAACACCGCCGTCGGGACCGGCCATGGCCGGCCCGCGAGGTCCGCGACGGAGCCCCTCGCCCCCTATGCCCTCGCCAGCCGCCTGAGCTACTTCCTCTGGTCGAGCATGCCGGATGACGAACTGCTCCGCCACGCCGCCGCCGGCGATCTCGCCAGGCACGACGTCCTGCTGGCCGAAACGCGCCGCATGCTGCGCGAGCCGCGCGTGCGCGGCATGGCCACGGAATTCGGCGGCAATTGGCTCGACTTCCGCCACTTCGAGACGAACAATACCGTCGATCGCGGCCGTTTTCCTTCGTTCAATGACGCCCTGCGCGAAGCCATGTTCCAGGAGCCAGTGCGCTTCCTCGAGAACATGATGCGCAGCAACGCCTCGGTCCTCGACCTGCTCTACGGCAATTACACCTTCGTCAATCCCGTGCTCGCCGCGCATTACGGCATGCCGCCGGTCAAGGGCGACGCGGACACGTGGGTGCGCGTGGATGACGCCGGCCAGTACGGCCGCGGCGGCATTCTGCCCATGGCGGTCTTCCTCACCCAGAGCTCGCCCGGCCTGCGCACCAGCCCGGTGCGGCGCGGCCATTGGCTGGTGCAGAAGGTGCTCGGCCAGGTCATTCCGCCGCCCCCGCCGGTCGTGCCGGAGCTGCCCGCGGATGAGGCCAAAATGGATCTGCCGCTGCGCGACATGCTCGCCCGCCACCGCTCCGTCCAGATGTGCGCTCAGTGCCACTCCAAGTTCGATTCCTTCGGCCTCGTCTTCGAGGGCTACGGGCCCGTGGGCGAAGCGCGCAAAGTGGATCTTGCCGGGCGGCCGGTGGACACCCACGCGGACTTCCCCGGCGGCGGCCAGGGCGACGGCCTCGAAGGCGTGCGCAACTACATCCGCGAACACCGCCAGGCCGATTTCATCGATACGTTCTGCCGCAAGCTGCTCGCCTACGCGCTCGACCGCTCGCTCGAACTCTCCGACGAGCCCCTGATCGAAGAGATGGCCAAACGACTCGCCGCGCGCGAGTACCGCTTCGATACCCTGGTCGAGGCCATCGTCACCAGCCCGCAATTCCTGAACCGGCGCAATCCCGATTTCCAACCCACCGCCCGTAATGCCCGGCCATCGCCGTCCCGCGCCGGGGCAAAGTCCCATCCCGAAGCAAAGATCAACGCGAGTTTCCAATCGAGGAGATGACCACGATGCCGCAATCCACCAATTCCGCTCCCCGCATGACCCGCCGCGCGATCCTCCGCGGCGCGGGCTGCACCCTGGCGCTGCCCTTTCTCCCGTCGCTCGATGCGTGGGCCGATACACCGCCCGCCGCATCCTTCCCCAAGCGCTTCGCCGTCGTGTTCCTGGGCAACGGCATCAACGAAGATCACTGGAGCGCCGAAGGCGCCGGCGCGGAGATGAAGCTCAGCAAGACGCTCTCGCCGCTCGAGCCGCTGAAACAGAAGATCAACGTCATCGATGGCCTGTTCGTCAAGGCCCTCACCGGTCAGGGCATCCACCCGGCGCAAACCGGCAGCCTGCTCTCCGGCGCGCACATTTCGAAAGGCGCCATCATCCACTCCGGCATCAGCGTGGACCAGATGATCGCCGCGCGCGTGGGCGCCGAAACACCGCAGTCCAGCATCGTGCTCGCCTGCGACCAGCCGATGACCGGCTACCACGAATCCAACTTCTCCCTCGCCTACAGCTCGCACATCTCCTGGCAGACGCCGGATTCGCCCGTGCCCGTAGAAGTCTACCCGTCGCTTGCCTGGGACAGCCTCTTCGACAACCGCGCCAGCATGCAGAACATCAGCATCCTCGACCGCGTCAAGGACCGCGTCGAGGCGCTCAGCCGCCGCATCAGCGCGACCGACACCCGCAAGCTTGACGAGTACCTGACCAGCGTGCGCGAGGTCGAAAAGCGCGTCGAAGGCACACGCCAGGCGAAAGCCGGCGCCGATGACGCCGCCAAGGCGAAGAACACCGTCGCGGCGACCATGGACCGCCCGGCCAACGGATTGCCCGAGGACCTGCGCGAGCACGCGCGCCTGATGTGCGACATTATCGCCATCGCCTTCCAGACCAATAAGACGCGCGTCGCGTCCCTGATCATTTCGCGCGATCTTTCGGCGATGTACTATCCGTTCCTCGAAGTGCGCGAGGGCCACCACGCCGCCTCGCACGCCAACAACACGGATGCCTACGAGCGTATCGCGCGCTTCCACGTCAGCCAGTTCGCCTATCTCGCCGGGAAACTCGATGCCATGCAGGAAGGCGATGGCACCGTGCTCGACCACAGTTGCCTGATGTTCCTCTCCAACATGTGGATCGGCCGCAAGCACGATAACTTCCGCCTGCCGCTCGTGCTGGCCGGCGGCCTCGGCGGCACGCTCGAAACCGGCCGCGTGTTGAACTATCTCGATGCGGGTGAGGACAACCGCAAGATGTGCAGCCTCTACCTCTCCCTCATGGATCGCTTCGGCATCAAGCTGGAACAATTCGGCGACGCGAAGGAGCGGCTCGAGCGCCTCTAGCGCGGGCGCTGCTCCTCTCGCTGCTCCTCGCGTGCGGTGCGGCGCAAGCCGCCTTCGACCTCACCGGTTTCCTCTCCATCGCCCCGGTGGTCCGCTATGCCTCCGCGCCCGATGGCATCACCCTCCTCTGCTCGGACCAGTCGCAGGTCCGGCTCCAGGTGCTCGCGCCCGATCTGATTCGCGTTCGCGCCTCGCCAGCCCGTCCGCTCGCCGCCCGCGACCGTTCGTGGGCCATCGAGAGGACCGCCTGGCCCACGCCGCTATTCCGCGTTCAGGACGCCGCCGATGCGATCCTCCTCACCACCGCCGAGCTCGAAGTGCGGATCGAGCGCACCCCGCTGCGCATCGAATTCCGCGATGCCGCGACGCATCGCGTCATCAACGCGGACCGCTTCCCCATGGCTTACAATCCGCGGACCGGCGGCGTCGCCGCCATCAAGAAGCTCGGCTTCGAGGAACACTTCTACGGCCTCGGCGAAAAGGCCGCGCGCCTGGATAAGCGCCGCGGCCAGTTCACCATGTGGAACTCCGACACCGCCGCCTACCGCGAAGGCACCGACCCCATCTACCAGGACGTGCCCTTCTACCTCGGCTGGGAGAACGGCGCCGCCTACGGCATCTTCTTCGATAACACCTTCCGCACCCACTTCGATTTCGGCGCCACCGGCATGGACTACATCTTCTTCGCCGCGGATGGCGGCGACCTGAACTACTACTTTTTTTGGGGTCCCGCCTTCCGCAAGATCCTCGGGCGTTATGCCGAGCTCACCGGACACATGCCCATGCCGCCCCTCTGGGCGCTCGGCCATCAGCAGAGCCGCTGGTCCTACTACCCCGCCGCCACCGCCGAGGAGGTCGTGCGCCGCTACCGCGCCGAAGACCTGCCGCTCGACGTGCTGCACCTCGATATCGACTACATGAACGGCTACCGCGTCTTCACCTGGGACCCGGCCGGCTTTCCCGATCCGTCCGCCTTCACCGCCGCGCTGCGCCGCCAGGGCGTGAAGGTCGTCGCCATCGTCGATCCCGGCGTCAAATATCAGCCCCCCGAGCCCGGCGCTTCTGATGCCGCCATCCACCCCGAGCTCGCCCCGCAGGACCGCAGCTATTACGTCTTCAACCAGGGCGCGGCGCGCAACTATTTCCTCCGCCGCAAGGATGGCCGTCTGTGGATCGGCAAGGTCTGGCCCGGCGAAGCCGTGTTCACCGATTTCACGCTCCCGGACGCCGCGCGCTGGTGGGGCGATCTGCACCGCGCCCTGCTCGATCATGGCGTCGCCGGCATCTGGAACGACATGAACGAGCCCGCGGATTTCACCGACCCGACGGGCAACACCCAAATGGACGTCGTCTTCGACGATGCAGGCGCGCACACCACCTACGCTCAGGACCGCAACATCTTCGCGCTGATCGAAGCCCGCGCCACCTACGAAGGACTGCTGCGCCTGCGCCCCGGCGCCCGGCCCTACGTCATCACGCGCGCCGCCTACGCGGGCATCCAGCGCTACGCCACCATGTGGACCGGCGACATCACCACGACCTGGGACGCCATGGCCCTCACCATTCCGATGTTCGCCTCGCTCGGCCTCTCCGGCGAAGCCTTCGTTGGCGCCGATGCCGGCGGCTTCATCGGCCACACCGATGGCGAACTGCTTACGCGCTGGTACCAGCTCGCGTTTCTCACGCCCTTCTGCCGCAACCACGCGCAGCGCGATAGCTACGATAAAGAACCCTGGCGCTTCGGCACATATTACGAAGGCATCATCCGCAAATATCTGAAGCTCCGCTACCGTCTGCTGCCGTTCCTCTACACGGCGATCGAAGAGGCGCACCGCACCGGCGTGCCGATCTTCCGGCCTCTCCTGCTCAATTACCAGAACGATCCCAACACCCTCTCGATCGACGACGAATTCATGCTCGGCGAGGACCTGCTCGCCGCGCCGGTGCTGAAGTCCGGCGCCAGTGCGCGGCTGGTCTATCTGCCCGAGGGCGTCTGGTACGACTGGTGGACCGGCAAGCGGATCGCCGGCGGCGCCATGATCCGCGCCGACGCGCCGCTCGAGACCGTGCCGCTCTACGTGCGCGGCGGCGCGATCGTGCCGCTGGCCCCGGAGATGAACTACGTGGGCGAAAAGCCCGCCGATCCCCTCACGTTCGCCATCTATCCCGACGCGCACGGCCGGGCCGAGACGTGGCTGTATGAGGACGATGGCCTCAGCCAGGCTTACCTTGAGGGCGCCATCCGCCGCACGCATCTGAGTTATCGCGCCGGCCCCGGCGGCGCCGTTATCGACGTCGCAGCGCCCGAAGGCCCCTACCAACCTGCGCCGCGCCGCTTTCAATTCATCGTGCGCCCCTCCAACGCGATCGCCATCGAACTCCGCGACGACGGCCGCCCGCACCACATCCGTCTCCGGTAGCAGTTACGATGGACTTATGACGATCCGCGCCCTGCTCCTCCTCGCCGCCTGCGCGTCCCTGCCCGCTTTCAGTCAGGATCAGCCCGCCCCGGACTCCGCCGCCACCCGTACCGAGCGCCTCGATTTCCCCGCCGGCGGCGTCCTCCATCTCAAGCGCCCGCTTGGCGAAGTAGTCATCGAAGGCTGGGACCAGGCCGGCATGGAGATCGCCGTCACCAAAACGCCGCCGCTCGTCTACGATTCCGAGGGCCGCGAAAAGCCCGTGCCCGCGGCCGAGCTGGACCGGATTCGCGTCACCACCGGGCGCCAGGGGAATGAGATCGTCGTCGCCACCGCCGGCCCCGGCCGCCGCCTGTTCCCGCCCCGCGCCCCAGCCGGTGGAATCTCAGTCACCTACCGGATCAGGCTTCCGCGAACGTCCGGCGTCATCGCCGATGACGCCGAGGGCGAAGTACACATCGATGGAGTGTCCGGCGACATCCGGGTGACCGCGGCCAGAGGGGAAATTACGCTCCGCCTTCCGCCCGATGGGCAGTACGCATTCGACGCCCGCAGCCGCGCCGGCGATGTGATCTCCGATTATGCCGGACGCGAAATCCGCCGGCCGTGGCTGGTCGGCCATCGCTTCGAGCCGGAGAGCGCGCCCGGTGGCCACAAAGTCTATCTCCGCATCGGTTTCGGGGACATCCTGATTTCGAAGTCGCAGACCACCCCGCTGCCCGCTCCGATCGCGCAGCCAGCCACCGCATCCACGGGGCAATAGGGGCCAGCGACCGCCGGCCCAGGCCGCCGCGCGCCGCGGACGGCCGGCGAGGAAGACTCGATCCGGATTTCCTCGAGCGGCTGACCGTGGAAGATGCTGTAGAAGGGCAGGTGGATCATGAAGATCCACCTGGCAAAAATCGGCCTCATGGAATCAGCAACTTACAAACTGCAGTGGCATATGCATAATCCACCCTGACCAGGAGCGGCAATGGCCGGCCCGCGCCGCCACCATTACGTCCGCTGCTCTCCCGCCGCCGCCGGAACCAGCACCGAGGTGCAGAACGCGCACCGGCGCGCCTTGATCGGTATGGTGCTCAGACACTCCGGACAGGTCTTCGTGGTCGGGTCAGGCGGCGCTTGCCCGTGCCGCAGCCGGGCCATAATCGTGTTCATTGGCAGCACCACAAGGAAGTACACCGCGGCCGCAATCAGGAAAAACGAAACCACATTGTTGATGAAGTCCCCGATCTCGAACTCGCTGCCGTGCAGCACGAACTTGATCTCCGAAAACTTGGGCTTGCCCACGATCGCGGCGATCAGCGGAGTGATCAGGTCCTTGACCAATCCGTTCACCACCGCGCCGAAAGCTGCGCCGATCACGACGGCAACCGCCAGATCGATCACGTTCCCGCGCATGAGAAATGCTTTGAAGCCCTTCATCCGTTACCTCCAGATCCCATCCTGGAATCTCACCCGATTGTAAGCCCTCACAGCCAGCCGAACTTCCGCCCCACCCGGAACCACCGGGACCGGCCCAGCCGCTGCATGTCGGCGTCGAATTTCTGTTTCAGCACGCGCCATTCCTCGACCACGTCGCGCACCGCCTCCCGGCTCATCCCGTACGCGCCGCGGCGCGCCGCCACCGGTAGCGAGCAGGACTCCGCATGCACGATGCCAAACGGCGGGAAATTCGCGTTGTAGATGCGGACTTCGCCGAAGCCCGCCGCCGCCAGCTCGGCCTTCAGCCCGCTTTCCGAAAACTCCCGCATTTCGAGCGACGGCCCGCCGAAGCTCACATGAAACGCCAGGTCCTCGAACACCTGCACCTCGCCTTGCGGGGTGCGGTTCACCAGCACCGTGCGTCCCCCGACGTCCGCCAGTCCATGTGCGCCCAACTCCGGGAAGTGCTCGCGCGTGGCCGCGTCGAGCGAATACGGCACCGTGAAGACCAGCACACCACCCTCGCGGAGCAGCCGGAATGCGTTCGCGAACGCGCTCCCTGCCGGCGGCGGCACGTGCTCGAAGACCTCGCTCGCCAGCAGAAAATCGTAGCGGCCCCACTCGGCCTCCGGGACATCGGTGATGTCGAAGCGCGGTTCGCGGTGGAAATAGGTGTTGCGGTAGTCGAGCCGCGCGGCGAGCGTATCGGCATACGCCGGCGCATCGCTCAATCCCAGCCCGCGCAGGCTCTTGACGCGCGGAAACTGCGTCAGCGGCAGCGCCGTGCCGAACAGCTCGCAGGAGAGCGCGTGCAGCAGTCCGCGCAGCCGCACGCTCGAACCGCAAGTCGCGCAGCCGGGCCGCTCCCGCTCGAACGCCGCAGCGGCCGGCCATGGGTTCACGCTCCCGCAAACATTGCAAACGAATTCCGTTTCCACCACAGCCATGCTAGCGCAGACCCCGGCGCACTGCGCCTGACTCCTGGCCCCCGCGCCCGTACCCGCCCTCACCCACGGATTCCGCCCTGCTTGCGTTTCCGCCATATAATTGTGGCTGTATGCAACCGAGCGAGGGAAAACTGAAGCGCATGAAGGCGCTTTCCAACCAGCGCGGAGTCATCGCGGCGGCCGCCATGGATCAGCGCGGCAGCCTGCAAAAGGCGCTCGCGACGGCGCGGGGTGTCGACACCAAAGAGATCACCCCGGAAATGATGAGCGAGTTCAAAACGGCGGTGACGCGCGTACTGACGCCGCACGCCAGCGCGATCCTGCTCGACCCTGAATTCGGCCTGGATGCCGCCCGAGCGCGCAGCCGCAACGCCGGCCTGCTGCTGGCTTACGAGCTGAGCGGGTACGATAACACACGCCCCGGACGCCTCCCCGACCTGCTGCCGCACGTCTCCGTCAAGCGCATCGTCGACTGGGGCGCGGACGCCGTCAAAATCCTCATCTACTACACGCCGATGGACGATGCCGCCATCAACGACGTCAAGCACGCCTTCATCGAGCGCATCGGCGCCGAGTGCGAGGCCTACGAGATTCCGTTCTTCCTCGAATTCGTCGGCTATGATCCCAAGGGCGGCGACGAAAAGGGTCTCGAGTACGCCAAGGCCAAACCCGAGATCGTCCGCCGCAGCATGGAGGAGTTCTCCAAGCCGCAGTACAAAGTCGACGTCCTCAAGGTCGAGATCCCGGTGAACGCGGAGTATGTCGAGGGTTCCTCGGTCTATAAGGGGCAGAAGGCCTACACCCGCGAAGAAGCCCTCAAGCACTTCCGCGACGCCGCCGCCGTCGCGGCCAGGCCGTTTATCTACCTCAGCGCCGGCGTGAGCAACGCGCAGTTCACTGAGTCGCTGCGCATGGCCTCCGAGGCCGGCGTCGATTACTCCGGCGTGCTGTGCGGCCGCGCCACCTGGAAGGAAGGCATCCCGGTCTACGCCAAGCAGGGCGTGAAGGCGCTCGAAGAGTGGCTGCAAAAAGAGGGCGTCCGCAACATCAACGCCGTGAACGATGCCATTCAGTCCGCCAAGCCCTGGTACGAAAAGCTCGGCCTCGCCGTCCCGGCGTAGC
>Ga0209062_1005494_pt1 | contig 12275 bp, 14 predicted proteins | sample Coa_R2_2_FD_187158 | JGI IMG/M metagenome (GOLD analysis project Ga0209062, IMG submission 187158) | Surface soil microbial communities from Centralia Pennsylvania, which are recovering from an underground coalmine fire - Coalmine... | ecosystem: Environmental > Terrestrial > Soil > Unclassified... | reverse complement strand
CATCAGCCAGCTCGCCAGGTAGCTGGCGAGGATGACGCCGTTGTCGGGATCGCCGAGGAAGTTGACGGTGACCCAGAACGGAAAGGTCAGGGCGAGGGCGATCCCGGCAAAGCACCAGGCGGCGAGAAACTTGGCGACCACCGCCTCGCGCAGCCGGATCGGCAGGGTGAGGAACAGTTCGATCGTGCCGCTCTTGCGCTCCTCGGCCCACAGCCGCATCGACAGCGCCGGAACCAGCACCAGGTAGAGCCACGGGTGGAAGGTGAAGAAGGCCTGCAGATCGGCCTGCCCGCGCTCGAAGAAATTGCCGAGGAAGAAGGTCAGCACCCCGGCCAGCACGAGAAAGATGACGATGAACACATAGGCAAGCGGCGTCGCGAAATAGGCGGCGAGCTCGCGGCTGAAGATGGCCAGCGTGTTGCGCATCGGCTCAGGGCGGCGCCAGTTCCGGGGCGGCGCCGGTGACCGCGCGGAACACGTCGTCGAGCCGGCCGCGCTCGACCCGCAGCGTCGTCAGCTTCCAGTTCTGCGCCCGGGCAAGCTCGGCGATCTCGCCGGCGAGATAGCGGCTGGCGTGGGTGAAGACGAGCAGCGCGCGGCCCTCGCCGTCATCGACCGCCTCGACCGCGGCGACCCCCGGCAGTTTTTCCAGCTCGGCGCGGATGCGCGCCTCGCTGCCGATCGGCACCTCGAGCCGCACCGCGTTGTGGTGGCGCGAGCGCTGGCGCAATTCCGCCGGCGTGCCGTCGACCAGGATGCGGCCGCGCGCGATGATGATGGCGCGGCTGCACACCGCCTCGACCTCGTCGAGCAGGTGGGTCGAGATGATGATCGCCTTGTCCGGCGCCATCTCGGCGATGATCCGGCGCATCTCGTATTTCTGGTTGGGGTCGAGCCCGTCGGTCGGCTCGTCGAGGATCACCACCGGCGGGTCGTGCAGCAGCGCCTGGGCCACCCCGACGCGGCGGCGGTACCCTTTCGACAGGGTCTCGATCGGCTGATTCATCACCTCGCCGAGATGGATGCGCTCGACGATACGGTCGATGCGCCGGCGCGCCTCGCGCCCGGAAAAGCCGCGGATGCGGGCGATGAAGCCGAGGAACTCGGCCGGCGACATGTCGGGGTAGGCCGGCGCCCCTTCCGGCAGGTAGCCGATCGCCCGCTTGGCGGCGAGCGGCCGCGCGAGGATGTCGTGGCCGCAGATCACCGCCGTGCCGGCGCTCGGGGCGAGAAACCCGGCGATCATCTTCATCGTCGTCGATTTGCCGGCGCCGTTGGGGCCGAGAAAGCCCAGCACCTCGCCTTTCGGCACCGCGAACGACACGTCGTCGACCGCCGCAATCGGCCCGAAATGCTTGACGAGGTTCCGGACTTCCAGCATCCCCCGCCCTCCCCCGCAGGGCCGGCCCCGTTTTGCCCGATCTCGCCGACCGAGGCACCGCGACGCAACGGCGCAGCGCCGGCGCCGCTATCCCGCCGGCAGCAGCCGCTCGATCTCGCCGGTGACCGCGGGGTCGGTCGGCCGCACCTGCGACGGCCAGGCGCCGGCGAGCTCGCCGTCCGGGCCGACAAGGTATTTGTGGAAGTTCCAGCGCGGCGCCCCCGCCTCGCCCAGCTCTTCGGCGACCCAGCGGTAGAACGGATGCGCCGCCGCGCCGATCACCCGCACCTTTTCGGTCAGCGGAAAGCCGACGCCGTAATTGGCCTCGCAGAACTGCCTGATCTCGGCGGCGCTGCCCGGTTCCTGCGCGCCGAAATCGTTGCACGGCACGCCGAGCACGATCAGGCCGCGCCCGCGGTATCTCTGCCACACCGCTTCGAGATCGCGGTATTGCGGGGTGTAGCCGCAGAACGAGGCGGTGTTGACGACGAGCACCGGACGGCCGCGCCAGGCGGCGAGCGGCAGGTCGCCGCCGTCGAGCCCGGCAAAGCTGAACCGGTGGGCGCCGGCGGCGGGAGATTCGGCGGCAGGCATCGGCGGGACCCCTCGCAAGGCATCGCTCATTCCAGGATAGCGCGATTTGGCGCGGCGGATACAGCGCCGGCGGGCGCCGGATTTTGCCGCCGCCGCCCCGCCGCCGCCGATCGTGCGGTGCATTTCGGTTGCGCCGCCGTTGGCCTTAACCGAGACTGCGCGCGCGTCAAGGGGGCTGGATCGGATGCTTATTGGCTTTTTGCTGAAAGGCATCGTCGTCGGCATCGTCATTGCCGTCCCGGTCGGCCCGGTCGGCGTTCTCTGCATCCGCCGCACGATCCTTGAAGGCCGGCTCGCGGGCCTGCTGTCCGGCACCGGCGCGGCCACCGCCGACGCCTTCTTCGCCGTCATCGCCGGGTTCGGCCTGACCGTCGTGTCGGACTGGCTGTTCGGCTACCAGGACCTGCTGCGCGTCGGCGGCGCGGTATTCCTGTTCTATGTCGGCATCTCGGCGATGATGAGCGATCCGGCGGCCGGCCGGGTGGTGCAGCCGGCCCCGGAAAGCCTGCTCGCCAGCTTTGCCTCGACCTTTGTGCTGACCATCACCAACCCGGTGACGATCCTCTCCTTCCTGGCGATCTTTGCCGGGCTGGGCCTCACCGGCCGCGACGTCCCGCTCGACGGCATCGCCATCCTGGTGCTCGGCGTGTGGCTCGGCTCGGCGTCGTGGTGGATCGCGCTGAGCGTGGCGGCGGGGCTGTTCCGCCATTCGGTGCGGCGCACCCACCTGGTATGGATCAACCGCGGCTCGGGCGGCATCCTGGTGTTGTGCGGCATGGGGCTGATTGGCAGCCTGTTCGTCGAGCATTGCTGCTGAGGTCCGCCGATGGTCTACCTGCCGCCGCATTTCACCGAGACCCGCCCGGAAATCCTCGCCGCGCATATCGAGCGCCACGATTTCGCGCTGCTGGTGACGCACGGCGCCGGCGGCCTCGTCGCCAGCCAGATCCCGGTCCTGGGCGAGACCCGCGACGGCGTCCTTCACCTTCAGGGCCATCTCGCCCGCGCCAACCCGCAAGTCGCCGATCTTGCCGCCGGGGGCGAGGCGCTGATGATCTTCCCCGGCCCGCACGCCTACATCTCGCCCGGCTGGTACCAGGCAGGACCGGCGGTGCCGACCTGGAACTATGCGACGGTCCACGCCTACGGCACGGTGCGGGCGATCGACGACCCGGACTGGCTGCGCGGCCTGCTGCGCCGTCTCTCCGACCGGCACGAGGCGCGCGAGGCGAAGCCGTGGCGGATGGACGATTTGCCGGCGCCCTATCTCGACACGATGCTGAAGGGGATCGTCGGCCTCGAACTTGCGGTCACGCGCCTCGAGGGCAAGTTCAAGCTGAGCCAGAACCGCCCCGCCGCCGACCGCCCGCGCATCGTCGCTGCGCTCGAAGCCCGCGGCGACGCCGAGTCGCGCGGCGTCGCCCGCCTGATGCGCGAGCGCGCCGGCTAGCCGCCGAGCAGCGCCGCCACCGCTTCGGCGTCGGCGCAGTCCAGCACCGCCTCGGCGTCGCGGCGCGAAAACCCGGCGCGGGCGAAGGCGGCGAGCTCGCGCGCGCGGTCGCCCGCGCCGCGGCGGAACGGCCCGAGCTTGCGGCGCCGGGCAAAGGCGCAGGCGGCGGCGAGGTCGCGGCCCTCGCCCACCGTCGCCAGCGCGGCGGCGACATCGGCCTCGGCGACGCCCTTGGCCGCAAGCCCGGCGCGGATCGTGCGCAGCGACTGGCCGCGGCGCAGGCGCGTGCGGGTCCGCGCCGCGGCATAGGCGACATCGTCGATGAGGCCCAGCTCGCGATAGCGGGCGATCAGCGCGTCGATCGCCGGCGCGGCCGCCGCCGCGTCGCCGCCGCGGCGCCGCACCCGGCGCAGCAGCACGCGGCGCAGATTGGCCGCCGAGCTCGGAAAGCGCTCGAGATGGGCGCTCGCCCAGCGCTCGATCAGCGCCGGATCGATTGCCACGCCGGCATTCGCGTCCTCGGTCGTCTCGGCCATGCGACTTCATTATCATGCCGCGGATGAGCGAACCCAGGCTCCGCGTCGCCATCCCGCTCGTCGTCGGCTGCGCCTTTTTCATGGAAGGGCTCGATTCGACGATGATCGCGGTGTCGATCCCGGCGATGGCCAAGAGCCTCGGCGAGCAGGCGCTGCGCCTCAACCTCGTCATCACCACCTATCTCGTCAGCCTGGCGGTGTTCATCCCGGTCAGCGGCTGGATCGCCGACCGCTTCGGCTCGCGCCGGGTGTTCTGCGCCGCGGTCCTCCTGTTCGCCGGCGGCTCGGCCCTGTGCGGGCTGGCGGTCAACCTGCCGATGCTGATCGCGATGCGCGTCGTCCAGGGTTTCGGCGGGGCGATGATGACGCCGGTCGGGCGGCTGATCCTGTTGCGCAGCTTCCCCCGCGCCGGCCTCGTTTCGGCGATGAACTGGATGACGATCCCGGCGATGGTCGGGCCGATGGTCGGGCCGATCGTCGGCGGCCTGCTGACCGGCTATGCCTCGTGGCGCTGGATCTTCTTTCTCAACATCCCGATCGGCCTGATCGGCGGCGGCCTCGCCCTGCGCCTGTTCGACGATTTCCGCGCTCCGGCGCCGCACCGTTTCGACCTGGCCGGCTTCGTCATCGTCGGGCTCGGTCTGGCGCTGCTCGAATTCGCCATCGAAAATCTCGGCCGCCCGATCGTCGCGCCGGCCGCCGGCTATGCCTTTTTCGTCCTCGCCGGCCTCGTCTTCGCGCTCTACTGGCGGCACACAAGGCGCACCGCCGACCCAGTGCTCGACCTGTCGCTGCTGCGCATCAAGACCTTCCGCATCGGTACGCTGACCGGCGGCGTGTGCCGCATGGGGCTCGACGCGACGCCGGTCCTCTTGCCGCTGATGCTGCAGGTCGGGTTCGGCATGAGCCCGGTGCAATCGGGGCTGTTGAGCTTTTCCTCGACCCTCGGGGCGATGCTGGTGCGCGGCTTTTCGCGCCGGCTGCTGCGCCTCGTCGGCTTCCGCCGCACCCTGGTCGGCGGCGCCTGCCTGTCGGCGGCGAGCACCGCCGCCTTCGCCCTGCTGCACGCCGCCACGCCGCCGGCGCTGATCGTCCTCGCCGTGCTCGCCTCGGGCTGCCTGCGCAGCATCCAGTATCTCGCGCTCAACACCATCAGCTACGCCGAGATGCCCTCGACCCTGCTGAGCCACGGCACCAGCGTCGGCGGCGTCGCCCAGCAGCTGGCGCGCGGCTTCGGCGTCGCCATCGGCGCCGCCCTTTTGGCCCTGGTCGCCGGCGCCCAGCCGCTCGATGCCGGGCATTTCCGCGAGGTCTACCTCCTCGTCGCGCTGATCCCGCTGGCCTCGGCGATCGGCTTCCTGCGCCTCGCCCCCGACGACGGCGCCGAGGTCAGCGGCCATCGGGTGGCGGCGTAAGCGGCTGTCGCGGCGCGGTTGCCAGGATGTCGAGATGCGCGGCAAGGTGATGAGGAAGAACGACCGCGTGCGCTGGTTCATCTCCTCGGCCAACCGCGACCCGAACGTGTTCGCCGACCCGGATACCTTCGACATCGAGCGCTGGCCGAACCAGCACGTCGCGTTCGGCTCGGGGATTCATCACTGTCTGGGGGCGACGCTGGCGCGGGTCGAGGGCCAGGAGGTGTTCAAGGCTCTGGCCGAGCGCTTCCCCGGGTTCCGGCTCGACAACGAGACGCTGGAATACCAGCCGAGCATCACCTTCCGCTCGCTGAAGTCGCTGCCGATCCACTGGCAATAGGAGGCCGCGATGGCCCGCAACCTGCGCGTCCGGGTCGATCACCTCCTCTGCGTCGGCAACGCAATGTGCGAGACCTTCGCGCCGAACGTGTTCCGGCTCAACGACGACCGCCAGTCGGAGGCGGTCGATCCCGCCGGGGATCCGTTCGAGAAGGTGATGGAGGCGGCGGAGAACTGCCCGATGAGCACGATCATCGTCGAAGACGCCGATACCGGAGAGCAATTGTTTCCGTAGACGGTACGACGGCGTTGCGACCCGGCGGCCGCCAGGTCGCGGCGTAACCCTCAATTGACAGGCCTCCCACCCGTCCCCATACTCCGCCGCTTTCCTGCCCGTGGCGGCGAGGAGCGGCGATGACGGGGTTTTCCGGCGGCATGAGCCGGTGCGCGGAGCGGCGACGACGATAACGGCGCCGCATCCAGCCCCTGCTTGCCATCCTCACCCACAGGAGAAGTCTCGTGATCTCAGCCGTTATGCCGACCTATGGCCGGTGGGACGTCGCCGTCGAACGGGCCGAAGGCTGCTACCTCTACGCCACCAACGGCCGCAAATATCTCGACCTGACGAGCGGCATCGCCGTCACCTCGCTGGGCCACTGCCACCCCTACCTGATCGAGGCGCTCGCCGCCCAGGCCAGGAAGGTGTGGCACGTTTCCAACCTGTTCCAGATCCCGGGGCAGCAGCGCCTCGCCGAGCGGCTGGTCGCGAACTGCTTTGCCGACACCGTGTTCTTCAACAATTCCGGCGCCGAGGCGGTCGAGCTGTCGATCAAGGTGGCCCGCAAGTACCAGAGCGAGACCGGCCATCCCGAGCGCTACCGGGTGATCGGCTGCCACGGCTCGTTCCACGGCCGCAGCTTCGCCACCCTCGCCGCCGCCGGGGCGGAAGGCTACCTCAAGGGGTTCGGCCCGGTGATGGACGGGTTCGATCATGTCCCGTTCAACAATCTCAACGAGATGCGCGCCGCCGTTAAACCGGAAACCGCGGCGATTCTGGTCGAGCCGGTGCAGGGCGAAGGCGGCGTGCGCGCGCCCTCGCCGGATTACCTGAAGGGGCTGCGCGACATCTGCGACGAGTTCGGCCTGCTGCTGCTGTTCGACGAGGTACAGTGCGGCATGGGCCGCACCGGCAGGCTTTTCGCCCACGAATGGGCCGGCGTCGCGCCCGACGTGATGGCGATCGCCAAGGCGCTCGGCAACGGCTTCCCGATCGGCGCCTGCCTGGCCACCGAGAAGGCCGCGGTCGGCATGGTGGCGGGCACGCACGGCTCGACCTTCGGCGGCAACCCGCTGGCGGTCGCCGCCGGCAACGCGGTGCTCGACGTGATGCTGGCGCCGGGCTTCTTCGACGGCGTCAACGCCACCGCGGCACTGCTGCGCGGCAAGCTCGAGGAGTTCGCCGCCGCCTATCCCCGGCTGTTCGAGGGGGGCGTGCGCGGCGCCGGCCTGCTGCTCGGCGTCAAATGCGTGGTTCCGGCCGCCGATTTCGTCGGCAAATTGCGCGAGGCCGGGCTGCTGGTGCTGACTGCGGGCGACAATGTGATGCGCATCCTGCCGCCGCTCGTCGTCGGCGCCGGCGAGATCGAGGAGGCGCTCGGCATCATGCACCGGGTGGCGCGGCAATGGCCCGCACCGTAAGGGCGCTGGCTCCGGGCCTGGCCGGCGGCCGGCGGGCGCTCGACCCGCCGCGCCATTTCCTCGACATCGACCGCCACGACGCGCAGGAGCTGCGCGGCATCCTCGATCTCGGCTTCGCCTACAAGAACGGGCGGCACGACCGCCCGCTCGAAGGCAAGACCCTGGCGCTGATCTTCGAGAAGCCGTCGACCCGCACCCGCGTCTCGTTCGAGGTGGCGATGCGGCAATTGGGCGGCGACACGATCGTTCTCGGCACCGCCGATTCGCAGCTCGGCCGGGGCGAGACCGTCGCCGACACCGCGCGCGTGCTGTCGCGCTATGTCGACGCCATCATGATCCGCACCAACCATGCGCAGAAGCTCGCCGAATTGGCCGAGCACGCGACCGTGCCGGTGATCAACGGGCTGACCGATTCGACCCATCCCTGCCAGATCATGGCCGATGTGATGACCTTGCAGGAAAAGAAGGGCCCGGTCGCCGAGACCGTCGTCGCCTGGTGCGGCGACGGCAACAACGTCGCGGCGAGCTGGATTCACGCCGCCGCGCGCTTCGGCTTCGAGCTGCGCCTTGCCTGTCCGGCGGAATTGGCGCCCGAGCCCGGCCTTGTCGACTGGGCGCGGCGCGAGGGCGGCCGCGTCACCCTGACCGCCGATCCGGTCGCCGCGGTCAGGGGATCGGATTGCGTCGTCACCGACACCTGGGTGTCGATGGGGGTCGAGGCCAGCGTCAACCGCCACAACCTGCTCGCCCCCTATCGGGTGGACGAGCGGCTGATGGCCGAGGCCAAGCCCGACGCGATCTTCATGCACTGCCTGCCGGCAAAACGCGGCGAGGAGGTGACCGCCGGGGTCATCGACGGGCCGCATTCGGTGGTGTGGGACGAGGCGGAGAACCGGCTGCACGTGCAGAAGGGCATTCTCGCCTGGTGTCTCGGCTGAGGCGGCGGTGGAAGACGACCTGATCCAGCCGTTCCGCATCGACCCCTTCGCCCTGCGCGGCCGGCTGGTGCGGCTGGGGCCGACGGTCGACCGCATCCTGTCGCAGCACGACTATCCCGAACCGGTCGCCGCCGTGCTCGGCGAGGCGGTGGCGCTTGCCGTCGTGCTCGCCGGGGCGCTCAAATACGACGGCATCTTCACCCTGCAGACCAAGGGCGACGGCCCGATCCGGCTGATCGTTGCCGACGTCTCGACCGAGGGCGCGGTGCGCGGCTACGCCCAGTACGACGCCAGCCGGGTGGGCGATGCCGCCCCGGCCGAGGCGAGCCCGCCGGTGCCGCCGCTGATCGGCCGCGGCTATCTCGCCTTCACCGTCGACCAGGGCGAAGACACCGAGCGCTATCAGGGCATCGTCGAGCTCAACGGCGCCACGCTCGCCGAATGCGCCCAGCATTATTTCCGCCAGTCGGAGCAGATCCAGGCGGGGATCAAATTGTCGGCGGCGCGCAGCGGCAAGGAGGGCGCCTGGCGCGCCGGCGGGCTGATGCTGCAGCGGGTGCCGCCGGAGGGCGGCTACGAGATCATCGCCGACGACGTCGAAGACGGGTGGCGCCGCGCGATGGTGCTGATGAGCTCGGCGACGCCGACCGAGCTGGTCGATCCCGACCTGCCGCCGCGGCGGCTGCTGTTCCGGCTGTTCCACCAGGAGGTCGTGCGCGTCTTCGATCCGCATGCGGTCGAGGCCCGCTGCCGCTGCTCGCGCGAGCGCATCGTCTCGATCCTGCGCTCGTTCCCCGCCGCCGACATCGAGGAACTGCGGAACGACGCGGTCACCACCGTGACCTGCGAGTTCTGCAACACGCGCTACGACTTCACCCGCGCCGAGCTCGCCGGCCTGGCACCGTCGTAGAGCCCGCCCGTCCCGTCGCGTTCCGTCCTTCGCGCTGACGTGTTTTCCGGTCCGACGGCTACGCCGCGTCGTGCACGACGATCTCCAGCCTTTTTCCCATCACCCGGAGCGCCCGGTCGATCTGTTCGATCTTCGACGAGTGGCGCAGGTTGAACAGCCGGTCCACCTGAGGCCCGTGCAGATCGAGGCTGCGCCCGAGCGCCGCCTTGCTGATCCCCCGCTCGCGAGCGGCCTTGTAGAGGGCAATTTTCGCAGCGGTCAGCGGCGGCAACTCGACGACCGGGAGCCCGTGCGCCGGTGACGGGTCGGGGATCGGCTCGCGATGAGCCATCCGTGCGGCGAGGGCTTCTTCGACCGCATCGGCGGCATGCCGCAAAGCATCCGTCTCGTCGGCGCCGAACGACGTCACCTCCGGCAGGTCGGGACAGGTGACGAGAAGGCTGCCGTTATCGTCGGGCGTCAAAACAATCGGGTACGTCACCGCTTAACTCTCCCGATCAAGACCTAAATCACGCTTGATTTTGTTCACAAGACCGGTGCCGAGCTCCTTGCGTCCGCCATGCATAGGAATTTGCGATCTCCGGTCTCCGCGAATTACGGTGACGTGGCCGCCGCCTCCCTTGTGGTTCTCGAAGGTGCAACCCCGCCTCGCGAGCCAGCGCCGCAACTCAGCGGCGTTCATTGCAGCAACATAAATGTTCTCTCAGCCAAACACAACATAAATGTTGTGTTTGGCTATTTCCCCCGCGCTTCGGCGACCGCCTGCTTCAGCCCGTCGAGCTCGACCGCGCCCGGGATGATCCGGCTGCCGACAATGAAGGCCGGGGTGCCGCGCAGATCGAGCGCGTCGGCAAGCGCGAGATTGGCCTTCAGCTCCTTGTCGATCTCCGGCGCGGTCATGTCGCGCTTGACCCGGTCGAGGTCGAGCCCGACCTTGCCGGCGACGGCATAGACGGTGTCGTCGCCGATCTGGCCCTTGGTCGCCATCATCGCGGTGTGGAAGGCCTCGTATTTGCCCTGCTTTCTCGCCGCCAGCGCCACCCGCGCCGCGGTCGTCGAGGCCGGGCCGAGCACCGGAAATTCCTTGTAGACGACACGCAATTTGTGGTCCTGGGCGATCAGCGCCTCGACCGACGGCTCGACCTGCTTGCAGTAGGGACAGCGGTAGTCGAAGAACTCGACCAGCGAGACGTCGCCCTTCGGGTTGCCGCCGACCGGGCTGTCCGGATTGTCGAAAATCTCCCGGTGGCGCTCGTTCAGCACCTTCGCCGCCTTGGCCTCGGCGTCGCTCTTGATCTTGTCTTCGGCCGCCTGCAGCGCGTCGATCAGCACCTCGGGGTGGTTCATCAGATAGTCGTGGACCACCGCCTCGATCGCCTTCTTCTGCGCCGGGGTGAGGTCGTCGGCCGCGGTTGCCGGCCTCGCCGCGAGCGCGGCGGCGCACAGCGCCAGGACGGCAAGAAGGCGAAGCGGCATGGGCTCGATCTCCTGTGTGGCTATCTGTCGTCGAGGCGCTCGGCCTCGCGAGCGATGTCGTCGGCGCGGAACCACGGCGGCGTGTTCTTCGGCAATAGCTGCTTGGCCCGCTGGGCCTGCTGGATGGCGTCCTTCTTCTTGCCGTCGGCGAGCGCCTTTTCGGCGAGCGACAATGCCGCCATTCCGATCTGGTTGTCACGTCCGTAGGCGATGGCGAGAAAGCGCCACACGGTGCCGTCGCGCCCTTCGCTGCGCGCGGCGTCGTTGAGATAGGCGATCGCCCGCTTGTCGAGCGCCGGGTCGTTGGTCTCGATATAGACCTGGGCCAGCGCGATGCGCAGCAGCGGCGCCGACGGCATCAGCCGCACCGCCTCCTCGTAGGGCGCCACCGCCTCGCGCACCCGCCCGTTCTCGAACAGCATCTGCCCTTTCAGTTCGCGGTAATACGGGTTTTTCGGATCGTCGCGGATCAGCCCGTCGATCGTCGCCAGCGCCTTGTCGAGCTGGGGGATGCGGTAATAGGCGATGGCCCGGGCATAGCGCGCCAGCGCCGACTGGTCGCTGGCGGGAAACGCCGCCAGCGTCTTCTGCGGATCGTCGAGAAAGGCGAGCAGCTTGACCTTGATCCGGTGCAGCAGCGCGATATTGGCGGCGCTGTCCTGGGCATTCGAGCAGCGCGCGCGCTCGACATGCTCGCGCAGGTAGCGGATGCGGTCCTGGGTCAGCGGGTGGGTGCGCGCCCACGGGTCCTGCCGGTCGCCCGACAGCATCTCGTCGGCCTCGACGATCTCGAAAAAGCGCAGCAGCCCCCGCGCCGACTGGCAGGTGCGGTCGAGATAGTTGAGCGCCGCGTGGTCGGCGGTCGCCTCCTGCGCCACCGAGAAGCTGAGGAAGGAACGGGCGCCGACCCCGAGCCCGCCGAAGATCGGCGCGCCGTTATGGCCGACGACGCCGGCCGCGGCGCCGATCACCGTGGCGATGATCGCCTCGATGCTGGCGTTCTTCATCGCCTCCGCCGCGCGCAGCACATGGCCGCCGGCGATATGGCCGGTTTCGTGCGCGATGACGCCGATCAGCTCGTTCGGCGTCTCGGCGCGCAGCAGCAGGCCGGTGTTGAGAAAGATGGCCTGGCCGCCGGCGACGAACGAGTTGAGCGCGTTGTCCTTGACCATGTAGACGGCAACGTCGCCGGGGTCGAGCCCGGCGGCGCGCCAGATCGGCGCCGCCATCGTCTTGATGTCGGTCTCGATCTCGGTATCGCGCAGAACGGTCTCGGCCGCCGCCGGCCGGCACGCCAGCACCGCCGCCAGCAGCAGCATCGCCGGCCCGGCCGCCTGCCGCGCCCTCCTTCGCAACCGCGCTGTCCGCATCGCGCCAAACCGGAACCGTTGCCGCCGCGTCGCTACCGTGCAAATGCGGCAAGGCCGGGGCACGGGCGGCTCACGAATCCATCAGCCGCTGCCACCAGCCCCGTCGCGGGTTCGCCGGCTTCTCGGTGACGGTGTGCAATTCGGCGCCCGGCGCCAGCCCCGGCGACGGCGCCGCGGCGGCGACCTCGGCCACCAACTCCGGCTGCGGTTGCGGCGCCCGCTCGGGCT
>Ga0209062_1005492_pt1 | contig 12276 bp, 11 predicted proteins | sample Coa_R2_2_FD_187158 | JGI IMG/M metagenome (GOLD analysis project Ga0209062, IMG submission 187158) | Surface soil microbial communities from Centralia Pennsylvania, which are recovering from an underground coalmine fire - Coalmine... | ecosystem: Environmental > Terrestrial > Soil > Unclassified... | reverse complement strand
GTTACCGCGCGCGAGGCCACGATTTCGGTATTGCGATTAATGTACGTGCCCTTACCGATCCTGACGGTGGCCCCCTTCCAGCACTCGATGTGTACGCCCGGAAAGAAGCTGCAGTTGCCGGCCTCGACGTGTCCACCTCGATTCGTGACCCTGGGCAGCGGGAAGCCCGGATGCACTATGAGGATACCTGCCCTGGTGAACGAGCGGCGCAGGTAGAGCCCGAGGAGCAGATTGAGCGCCCCAAGCTCGCGGATGCGCCTAAAGCTGTGCGTAAGCCCCCTGAATCGACCGTTGGCTTGGGATGTCCACTCCCCAGTGTGCGGAATCATGCTTCCCTACGAGACATAGATGGGTGACGGCGTTGCGTAAACTGCTGATAATGTAGCAGATTAGCAGATACCCGGGTTTACGACGCAGCCCTTGCTCCTGTCCTTAACCGCACAGGCTGATCTACCGCCGGCCGAACAACCGCTCAACGGGCACGGTGCCGCTGGCGACGGCGACGGCAGACGGGAGCGGAGCGTTCAGCGTGCAGGTCCGGGTGCCGGCGCCCGAGCGCCCGCGTCGGCCCCAGAAGTCCAACCCGCGACCGCGCGAGTCGCGTCCGCCCATCCATAGGTCACTCTCGCTCTCGGTGCCGGACAGCCCATCAAGAGCAGTTGAGCAGTTGCCTCACGGACACAGAGTGAGTTTAACCAAATCTTAACCAGGGAAACGGGGAGCCTTAACTCGCCCTTAACCGACGCGTGTTACCATGGTTGGTGGGTGAAAGTTGGGCGCGGTATGTATCTCCATCGCCGGCTCTCCCTGTAACCGGGTAGCCCAAGTGCCGACACTGTAAACGGGACGTTATGTAATGAGACGATACGCCGAGACTTTCTTTCGCTACTGGCTGATTATCGCCGTACCCATTATCCTCTTGCCCGCGGCGACCTACGCCATGATCCGCAATATGCCCAAAACGGTCGTGGCCACCGCGAACATATTGGTCGGCCAATCTCTCGCCGGGCCAAGCATGGATTGGTCCCAGTGGCAAACGGCAGCGCAGAACGAGCAGGCAATGCTCAATCAGCTGCTGCAGAGTCCGTCCTTCGATCTCGACGTAGCGCACACCAGCCCCATCTACGCCCACGCCCTCGATACCGGTAAAGCAAGCCCCGCATCCGTCGTCACAGACCTCACGCACAACGTGGTGATCGCGACCAAAGGGCCCACCATGTTAAGCGTCTCCTATACAAGCAAGTACCCCGATGTAGCCGTTCAGGTCGTTAACAGCCTGTTGGGTACGGCGCGCGATGAGGCACAAGCGCTAAGTCGTCAACAAACGCAACAGGCTATAACCTACTATACGTACCAACTGCAGAACGCTCAACAACGACTCAATCAATCAAGCAAGAAACTCAGAGATTACATGGCGGCAAAAGGCATTACCTCCGACCAGTTGAACGCCCAGATCGCGGCCGACCCCATGCTGGGCACTCTATACCGGCAAAGTCAGGCCGATCAGGCCGCCGTCTCGGATGCACAACAGAAGATCTCCGACTACCGCACGCAGAAAACGATCCCGGCCAACCTCGTGGTGCAAGGGTCATTTAGCGTCGTCGACCAGCCAAGCATCACCGTCGTCTCCAATAAGAAGGCCCAGATCATGGACCTGGTCATTGCGCTGGTGGTGGGCCTGCTCCTGGGCGGGACGTTCCTGATCGCAAAGACGCTGCTGGACCGTAGCCTCCGCTCTACGGAAGAAGTAGAGGCGTTGCTTGGCCTGCCGGTGCTGTCGGCAGTCCCCTACAGCCGCACCCTCGCGGCGCAGCGTATCGGGTCGCCACAAATAGGGGAGAATAACGTCCGCCGGCGCGCTCTGCAAGGCCTGTCGCAGACGGGGACGGGATCGTAGCAATGCCTCCGACAGAGCAGATGGTCGCGCCGGCGCTGCGCCTCGCGCCCTCATCCCGCGACACGCACACCCCCGAGACGTATCGGCAGATCTATGTTGGATTGGAGTTGCCCGATGGTGTGCGTCCCATCGTCATCGGCGTGACGAGTGCGATCAGCGGAGAGGGACGCACCACGATCGCGGTGGGCCTGGCGCGGACGCTGGCTGCCGACCTGGACGTGCCGGTTATGCTGGCCGAGGTGGACTTCGAGCGCCCTTCGCTGGCGCCGTACTTTGGCGTCCCTCCGGCGCCCGGCCTGTGCGACGTGTTACGGGACGATACCGAGCTGGACGAGGTCAGGCATGTGGTGTCCCCCAATCTTTCGGTCGTCACGACGGGCTCCGCGGGACAGGATGCGGCGCGCCTGATGCGACACCTCCCCATCCGCGACCCCTTCCACGGCCCACGCGGGCCACAGGGCGTGGTCATCCTGGACCTACCTCCCATCATCAATCATAGCTACAGTCCCCTCGCCGCCAGCGTGGCCGATGCAATCGTATTGGTGGTGCGCTCGGGCGTCACGCCGCACGGCGTCGTGCATGAGGCCATCGAGCGCTTGGGCGACCGACCGCCGCAAGGTGTGGTCCTCAACGGTGTTCGCACCTCGCTTCCCAGGTGGTGGCCTGGACGAGGTGCGTGAAGCGGATGTCTGAGGCGCCACTCCATGAATAGCGTTCTTGTCATGCTCTGCGCTTTTGTAGCACTTGGACTGACCCGTCACCGTCTGGGAGCTACGCGCACCTATGCTGCCATGAGCCTTGTCATCCTGGTGTACGTTGTCTATGCGTATACCAAGGGATAGCAACTTGTATTCTCGGCGAACCCTTCGTCAAACCCGGCTATTGGCGTGACCAGGCCGGTACCCCCAGAGCTGCGCACACTGGCTTTCCCGCGACATACGGTAACGATAGAGGTATGAGGTGACACACCCTGGCGATGCAGTACCCCGCCGCTATGGCTTCGTGATGGAGCAGACGCTCGGCCACGTCACGCACTATAAGAACCTGCGCTCCGTTATAGACGACGTTCCAGCGGTGTCGGCAACCTGGCATCTGTTGACCTTCCCGCCACGGGGAACGCTGGAAACGCTACCTTTGCTGCGGAGCAATTGGTCACTGCGCGCCGGCCTTCGGGCCCGGCGCACGCTCGCCACGGCAGACGCCCCGCGGCGGTACGACGCGCTGTTCTTCCACACCCAGGTCACGGCGCTCCTGAGCGCCGGTCTGATGCGGCGCGTTCCCAGCGTGGTATCGCTGGATGCCACACCGATAAATTACGACAGCGTTGGCATACATTACGGCCATCATCCGTCCCGGAAGCCCGTCGAGGCCCTCAAGACAGCGCTGAACAGGCGCTCGCTACACGCGGCACGGGCGCTCGTGGTGTGGTGTGACTGGGCCCGTCGATCGCTCATCGACGACTACGGGATCGACGCCTCGCGGATCACCGTCATTTCGCCCGGCGTGGATTTCAAGGTGTGGCCCCATCCATCCACGAGGCCAGGCAAGCAGGCAGGCCAACCCGTGCGCATTCTATTTGTGGGCGGCGATTTCGAGCGCAAAGGCGGTGAGGTCTTGCTGCGGGCATTCAACGCGGGCTTGCGCGAGAGCTGCGAGTTGCACCTGGTCACCAAAGCCCCGATTGAGGAGGTTCCAGGTATCCACGTCTATCGCAATATCGGTCCGAACAGCGAGCAACTGCTGCATCTCTATCGAACGGCCGACCTCTTCGTGCTACCTACGCTAGGTGATTGTTTCTCGGTCGCCTGCATCGAGGCCCTGGCTTGCGGCCTGCCGGTCATCACCTGTCCGGTCGGTGGAATCCCTGAGCTCCTTCAAGATGGAGAGGCTGGATTCCTGGTACCGCCGGGTGATGTGCGCGCCCTCGGGGCGGCGATCGCCGCGTTGGCTGGAGACGAGTCAAGGCGCCGCGGGATGGGCGCTAAGGGCCGAGCGCTGGCGGAACAGCGCTTCGACAACACGGTAAATGCACGGCGCATCCTTGGGATTATGCAATCGCTGGCCCGCGAAGGCTCTGTGGATCGCCCTGTAGGCACTCTTAACGAGCGTGCAGGTCAGCCACCCAGATCTTAACCGACGATTCACTTGTGCCTCAACCGAACATTAACCCACAGTCTGAGACAATAGAGACGTTCAAGCTGTTATTCCCTTCATGACAAGACAAGTTGCGCCGATGAACGTGCCACGCCGGGTATCCATATGAGAGTCGTTGCCAGGAACATGCTGTGGCTGTTCCTGTCGCAGGCCGCGACATGGAGCATTTCGCTGGTCATGCTCATCGTTGCTCCTCGCCGCCTGGGCGATGTGGATTTCGGCCGATTCAACCTTGCATTCACGTTCGTCGGGTTTTTCGGCTTGGTGGCGCTACTAGGCACCAATACCTTCATCGTGAAGTCGACAGCACGAGATGCATCGCGGGTGGGAGCGTATGTCTTCAACGCCCTGATCATGAAGGTTCTACTGGTAGCGGCGCTATCCGCCGCCGCCGTCGGCGTGGCTCACCTCGTGGGGTATGCGGACGAGACGATCCTGATCGTGGGCGTAGCATGCCTCGGCATGGCCCTTAGCACGCTCAATGACGCGTTCGTGGCGGGACTCCAGGGCGAACAACGCATGGCCAGACCGGCCGTATGGGCGGCGGTACAGGAATACGTCAGTTGCGGAGCGGCCCTAGCCGTGTTGGCCGCGCACAAAGGCGTCGTTGCCTACGCTCTTGCGATGACCGCTGCCGGACTGCTTCCCCTCATCGCCAATGGCATACAATTCTGGCCACGGTTGCGCACGGGGCTGGCCATCGATCTATCGCTGTGGAAAGTCATCGCACTCGGTGGCTTACCGTTCCTGCTCTGGAATGGCGTTCTCCTGATCTACGGTAGCATCGACATCCCCCTGCTCTCGGCGATGGCGAACAATGCGACCGTGGGTTGGTATACCCTGGCCTATAAGTGGATCAGCTTGCCCGCTTTCTTTGCCTCCATCGTAGTCACCGCATTCTTGCCGTCGCTGTCAGCCCACGGCGCGGAGGTATCTGCGGAGTTTATCACTATGGCGAACCGGGCCCTGCGACTCGTCGGTTTCATCGGTGCGCCAATTGCTACGGGCATCGCGCTTGTCGCATATGACGTCATCACGATGCTCCATTATCCCTCGGGCTTTATCCACGCCGCGCCGCTGATGCGAATACTTGCGCTGCATATCCCGATCGTAGGGGTAGACATGGTTCTGGGCATTGTGCTGATCGCCAGCGACCGCCAGAAGCAATGGGTTACCGTGGGGTGTCTGGCGGCCATCCTTAATCCGCTGCTTAATCTGGTAGCTATTCCCATGTCAATCAAGATATTTGGCAATGGCGCCATCGGGGCCTCGATCATCACCGTCGTTACTGAGCTATTCATGATGGTGGGAGCCATCTATCTGCGGCCACGGGGCGTGCTTGATAGAGCCACGACACGTTTCCTGCTGCGGTGCGCGCTGGCCAGTCTGCCCATGATACCGGCCGTCATGGCCTGTACGGGCGCATGGCTCCCGGCAAAAATCGCCGTCGGAGCGGCCCTCTATGCCCTGTCTTCACTTGCACTGCGCACCGTCTCGGTGAGGGAGGTGCATCGCACCGGCCTTCAGTTCCTCGACGCGATGCGCCTGCGCAGCATGCCGAGCACCCCCTTACGAATGGAGTAACCGATGTCCGTATCAGAAGAGAAAACGTCACCCCACGTGTCGGCCGTTATCTGCACGCGTAACCGCCCGGATACAATCGGCCAGGCCGTGGCAAGCGTCCTGGCAAACGACTACCCCGCGTTCGACCTGACCGTCATCGATCAGAGCACCACGGACGCCACGGAAGTCGCGCTGCAGTCGCTGGCGAGCAGCGATGCGCGGCTACGGTATATGCACGTCAATGAGTCGGGCCTCTCGCGCGCCTACAACAACGCTATTCACAGCACCTCCGGCGAGATCCTGGCCTTTACCGACGACGATTGTCTGGCGCCACAGGACTGGCTAACGGCAATTGTGGCGGCATTCGCGGCGGACGGCGAAGCCGACTTGCTCTATGGCCGCGTGTTGCCGGCTTCTACCAGGGGCGATGATCCGATACTGACGCCCTGGCTTGATATCCCCCGCCCCGAGCGGCTCAGCCGCAAGGATGGATTCAAGGTTTTCGGAATGGGCGCGAATTTTGCCGCCCGCCGCCGCCTCTTCTCCAGAATAGGCGGCTTCGACGAGATCCTGGGCGGTGGCGCGCCTTTGCGGTCGTCACAGGACTACGACCTCGCCTACCGCACCTATTGCGCCGGCTCCGTCATCCTATTGCGGCCGGAGGTCCATGTGCTGCATGATGGTCTGCGTGCGCGCGAGGATTGGCCCGCCTTGCTGCGCAACTATGGTATCGGCGACGGCGCGTTCTATTCCAAGCACGTGCGCTGCCGCGATCCGTATGCCCTGTGGCTGCTCACGCGACAGGTAACCAATTGGGGAGCGCGGTACCTGGTGAAGTACATCCTGGGGCGCAAGCCGACTGAATTTCCGTACATCCGGTCGATCTTCGTCGGCATCCGCGAAGGCTTCAGATTTGACGTCGATCGCCATTCGCGCTTGTATGTGCAACGCTGAATTGTAAGGAGCTGAGAGTAGCGTGAATGATCAGATCATCATCCTGGGAGCGGGCCCTACCGGCCTGGGCGCCGCCTATCGCCTGGCCGAACTCGGCTATGAGCGGTGGGACATCTTCGAGCGCGCCGATCATGTCGGCGGCTTGTCGGCGAGCTATCGCGACCCGCATGGCTTCATCTGGGACCACGGCGGCCACGTCATGTTCAGCCACTACCGCTACTTCGACGACCTCGTGGAGAAGATGTTGCGCGGCGACTACGACCAGCACATGCGTGAGGCCTGGGTCTGGATCCACGACCGCTTCGTGCCCTATCCCTTCCAGAACAATATCCACCGCCTGCCGCCCGACGTATTCCTGGAATGCATCATGGGCATCATCGAGGCCCAGAAACGGACGTTGCCGCGCGCCAACTTCGAGCAATGGATTACGGCGATCTTCGGCGACGGCATTGCCCGGCATTTCATGCTACCCTATAACTTCAAGGTCTGGGCCCATCCACTGGAGATGATGGATACCCACTGGCAGGGCGATCGCGTGCCCAATGTGGATGTCCGGCGCATCTTGCACAACCTGCTCGTCGATCGCGACGATGTGGGCTGGGGACCTAACAACAAGTTCAAGTTCCCGCTACTCGGCACGGGTATGCTTTACGAGCGTATAGCCGAGGCGCTGCCCAAACCGGTCCACCTCGCGAAGGAGGCGGTCAGTATAGACGCGAGGCGCAAGCAGGTTACTTTCGCCGACGGCACGCGCATCTCCTACGATCGGCTCGTGACCACGATGCCCCTGACGGAGTTGGTACACAGCATCGTCGACTGCCCCCCGGCCATCCGGAGAGCCGTCCGCGATTTACACCACACCGAAGGATTGTTCATCGGCATTGGCGTGGCCGACCCGTGTCCCAGTAGCAAGTGTTGGATGTACTTCCCGGAGTCGCATGCGCCGTTCTATCGCGTCACGTACCTGTCCAACTATTCGCCCGGGGTCACGCCCGGGCCGGGCCATTTCTCGCTACTGGCCGAAGTGTCGTCCTCTCCGTACAAGCGGGAGGACCCTGATGATGTGATCGAGCGCACCATCCAGGGTATGGTTGCCTGCACGTTGCTGACGCCAGAGCAGGCCGAGCACAAGATCGTGAGCCGGCAGTTGCTGCGTGTACCCTATTCGTACCCGGTGCCGACGCTCGGGCGTGACGCGGCCCTGGCCGTCATCCAGCCCTGGTTGATGGAGCACGACATCTACTCCCGCGGGCGGTTTGGGGCCTGGAGATATGAGATCGGCAATACCGACCACTCGGTGATGCAGGGCGTCGAGCTCGCAGACTACCTCGTCAGCGGCAAGCCAGAAACGACCTGGGCGCTCCTCCCGGGCGAAGAGGCCAAAGCATCTATCGCCTAAGCACCCCCGACAGAATGGGCAGATCGTCAATGGACCCCGACCTAGCCGCCAGCGTTGTGATGCCAACACACGGGCGGCGACGTTCTCTGTTGCGCGTATTGCGGTCGCTCGGCCGGCAAAGCGCACCGGCGGATACCTTCGAGGTCATTGTCATTTGCGACGGCGATGTGGACGGCTCGGCGCGGGCCTGCCGCGAGTTGGCCGCCGACGCGCCGTTTGCACTGCGCGTACTGGAGCAGCCCAACCAAGGGCCGGCCAGCGCGCGCAACAACGGTGTGGCGGCGGCTCGCGCCCCGCTCATCATCTTCCTGGATGACGATGTCCTGCCAGATGAACAGCTCGTCGCCGCGCACCTGCGGGCGCAGGCAGGCCAGGATCGCCGCGTGACGATTGGGCCACTGTTGCCGCCGCCCGACGTTCGCTTGAACGCCTGGGGCGCCTGGGAAGAGCGCACCCTCTGCCGCCAATACGATGACATGATGGCCGGACACTATCAAGCGACGCGCTTTCAGTTCTACACCGGCAACGCCTCTGTGCTCAAGCAGCATATTCTGGACGTCGGCGGCTTCGACCCCAGCTTCCGGCGGGCGGAAGACGTGGAGCTTGCTCTGCGGCTAGATGAACATGGACTGCACTTCGTCTTTCTGCCCGAAGCTCGGGGGTGGCACTACGTGGACCGCACGTTCGAATCGTGGCTGCGCATGCCCGCCGCCTACGGTTGGGCAGACGTCAGGATGGCGCGCGACGGCCGGCCCGAACTGCTGGGCAGAGTCGCCAAACATTACCGCGATCGCGCGCTACCGGTACGGCTGATAACCGAACTCTGTGCCGGTAGTGCGGGCATGACGCGCGTCGCCGTGACTTTGCTGGGTCTCCTCGCCAGAACGGCCGACCGCACGCATATCACCATGCTCGGCAACGCGGCCTGCAGCCTCATCTTCAACCTCCGCTACTACGATGCCGTTGCAGGTGCTCTGGGCGGTCGCACCACCCTGCTGCGTCTCTTGGGAGGCGATCAACCGCCGCCACCATCCTCCGCTTAAGCGACAGGAAGGCGACGCAGCACGCCGTACGGCCACAAGCCACCCGTGCCGGGCCACTCGCCGTGCCTGGCAGAAGTGGCACCCAAGGCACAAGCTACCTGCTAGCTGGATCAATCGTCCGCCGGCGATGATGCTAGAAGTGCACCACGTGACGTGGCATAGTCCACGCCCGCGGTTTCTGGATAGTTCAGAGCAGCCAGCGCCGGCATCATACCGTTACCGTGCGCAGCGTCGACCACGACGGGCGCCGCCTGCCGCTTGGCAGCATCGACAGGTCCGATACTAGTGCTGCGCTGGGACTGCAGCGTATGCTGCTCGACGGTGATGAAGAGCAGGTAGGCAAGGAGGATGATCACGGGTATCAACAAGACAAGGGCCAGGAAGGTCTTGGTCGGTGATAGGTGGCCGTGCATCCGCATAAGGTAAGCGAGCGCTTCGATGACCGGCTGGTGCACGAGATAGAGGCTATACGACATGGTGCCCAGCGCCACGAGCGGCCGCCAGGCGAAGAACCTGCCGATGGAGTTGTCGGAAGCTAGAACCGACATGAGCAAGATGAAGAAGACGAGGCCAAACAGTATGTGGCTGAGCGGCCACCGAATGGCCACCACGCTGAGCGGGACGAGTAGAATGACCGCGAATCTCGCCTTATCAAGCCATCGGTTGATCTGGCCGGTGACATAGAGTTCGGCCGCCACCATACCGAACACGAATTCGGCCCAGCGACCGGGAAGTTGATTCGGCAGCACGACGGTTGCGAGCGCACTATCTCGTGCCACCGCACCGTGCTGAATTGCGATCTCCAGGGCCAATCGATAGGCCACGTTGCAGGCGATGGCGGCCAGAGCGGTCATGCGCAGTCCAAATCGGCGTACTCCAAGGACCAATAGTGGCAAGCCGAGATAGAGCTGCCATTCCAGGCCCAGCGACCAGTAGGCGCCGTTCAGGCTATAGAAGGTGCTGGGGAAAAGCGTCTGGGTCAGGGTGACATGGCTCAGAACCTGCCACCCAAGTTGCGGCGGCGTGAAGTGGTCGAAGCCCAGCCCGGTCCCTCCGAACACGACGATCGCCAACGCAAAGACCAGGGACGCATAGTAGGCGGGCATGAGGCGACGGCAGCGTCGCCAGAAGAACTGGCCGGTCTTGAAGCGATCTGTCCGGCCGCCGGCAAATGGAATATAGAGACAGAAGCCGCTGAGAACCAGGAACAGACTCACGCCAGTCGAGCCGCTGCGCAGGAAGAGGTCCAGGCCGGGCACATGGGCGAACCGCACCTGGCTGAACGCATAGATGTGGAAGAAGACCACCCAGAGTGCCGCGATAGCGCGCAGGCCGTCGACGCCGGGCAGGCGATTACCGGCGCTGAGAGGGCCGTGTAGCCGATTCTTAAGCATGCTCGATCCAGTCTGTAGAGGGGGAGGATAGGTCCACACCTATCGTAACAGACGACGGTTGAGGTCCGGTTAAGATCGGCGCCGGGTTGCGGTTAACTTCCCGTTGAATCCGGAGAACCGGCGGTTAAGGTGCGGTTAAGGACGACCTCAGAGTCTCTTGACCGTTTGGCGTCCGTTGCGCGGGGCCGTACGGACGAGGCGACCGTCGACGACGGCGAGTGACGGCGATAGGTCTGGCCGCCTCGGCCTCCGGCCCGAACTCGCCAGCACGTCACGCTGTGAGGGCTCGCCGCGGTTTTCGCGATCTGCCAGCGCAGCCAGCCGGCTGATCAGGGCAAACAACATACCGGCCAGGAGCGTGCTGCGGTAGATCGTCCACTGGAGATCGAGATACGCAAATATGATGATCTGCACGATCATGAGCAGGACCCACAGGGCAAGCCCTTTGAGATACGGGTCCTCGAGCCGGCGCATCACCTGTGCTATCTGGATGATGGCCGTGCCGATCATCAGCCAGAAAAGGATGTAGCCAAGTGTGCCTACGCGCATCCAGATCCACAGGATGCTATCGTGCGGCATGATATTCCAGAAGACATAGATCTGACTGATGTCGGCCAGAGCATAGGGTACAAGCATAGGTTTGCCATACCCATAGCCGATGATCGTGCTGGTAGTCGACGACCTCATGGTAGCCATGATGTCTTTGTCCTCATTCTGCCGGTACAGGTTCGAGCCGGCATCGCGCGCATCGGGACTTGTAACCGAGCTGAGAGCGTGGGCAATCTCCCCCGTTAAACCGGCACTGTGCTGGAACGCGATATAGTACGGCGGGCCTGCCACGGCCAAGGCGAGAATAATAGCTATCACGGTCTTGCGCCGTGGCCGGTACATGATTGCCGTGATCACAAGCAGGCTAGCCACTGCCACGGCAAGCGCCAGAATCGACGCGCGCCTCTGGTTGGCCAGATCCCCCACGATCACGAACGGCAGGAAGAAGAGCGCCACACGCTTCATGCGGCGGGTGCCGCCATACATGAAGAGTATCGCCGCCAGAGTGAGGAAAGCATTGAAATAGAGAGACTGCTCGTGCGGCATTAGCGCTTCGATGCCGGCCAGGCTGCCGTGATAGGTGACGCGATAGCGCCAGATGGCTTGCACAGCCTTCAGACCCGTTCCCACCAGGATGATCCACATCATCGTATGGACCTGGCGGCGCGTTCTGATGAGGTTACAGGTCAGGACATAGGCGGCGAAGAGATAGATCTGGTTGCGTATCTCCCACAATGCCAGCGTAGCATCGCCTCCCGAGGTGCGGCCATATATATACCCCACCACGACCATAACCATGTATAGGCCCAATGGACGCATCAGCGACCCTTTATCGAATCGGAACGTCCGATCCGACAACGTTGTCAGCAACGTCATCAGCAGCATGACCGCCATCATAAGTTCAGCCATGCTGAAGGAGAGGCCTTTGATATGGGTCCACGTGGCGAAGTCTTCGAAGAACGGCAGGTTGCGCGAGAGCTCATCGGGGAGGGTGAGGTCTGGGGATATCTCGATCAGCATGACGGCGGCCAGTAACGCATAGACCCAGAAGGCTAACCCATTGCGCTCTCGCGGTTGCAGGAGCCGGTTGCGCAGGGACGCCGCCCTGGGAGGAGCGGAGTGCGTGGAGAACTCTTGTTGTCTGACGGCCATATGGCAAGTACACCGATTCCGAGATCCGAAGGGCGGTCGCTCTTAGCTTACCTGACTACAATGCCCGCGTCAGCATGCTCATCGTCCGTGGGCTGAGCCGGCGGGTACGGCGGGCAGGGTGTGAGCGGGCGGCGCGAGCCTGCCCTCGATGAGGGCAGCCATGCGCTCGGT
>Ga0209062_1005491_pt1 | contig 12277 bp, 7 predicted proteins | sample Coa_R2_2_FD_187158 | JGI IMG/M metagenome (GOLD analysis project Ga0209062, IMG submission 187158) | Surface soil microbial communities from Centralia Pennsylvania, which are recovering from an underground coalmine fire - Coalmine... | ecosystem: Environmental > Terrestrial > Soil > Unclassified ... | reverse complement strand
TTCCCGCGCTGGCCCCAATCGCCGTCTTCTACGTCTGCGGCTTCGCCGGGCTGTTCCCCAAGCGCATGCAGCCGCACGCGGTGGCTGCCCTCTCGATGGCTTTGGTGCTGTACTCCGCGGTCGTGCTGCAGCGGGAGCTGATTCCCGCGTTCAGATGACGATGAAAGCACGGCTGCGGGCTGAGGCTGGCCCGCTGGCGCTGCTGCTCGTCCTGGCGGTGCTGTTCTTCTGGAAGGCCACGCTCGGTGGCAAGGTGCTGCTGCCGGCGGACAACCTGTACCAGTTCCAGCCCTGGGCCAGCTACGCGCCGCCGGGCTTCAGCGGGCCGAACAACCCGCTCATCAGCGACTCCATCCTCGAGAACTATGGCTGGAAGCAGATCCTGGTGGACGCCGTTCATCAGCGCCAGCTTCCGCTGTGGAACCCCTACATCCTGGCCGGCACGCCGTTCCTGGCGCCGGGCCAGGCCAGCGTCCTCTACCCATTCGTGGCGCTGTGGCTAATCCTGCCGCTGGCCTATGCCTACGGCTGGTTCGCCGCGCTGCACCTGTTCTTCGCCGGCGCCTCGGCCTACGTGTTCCTGCGGGCGACGGGCGGGTCGCGCACGGCCGGCCTGCTGGCTGGCCTGACCTACATGTTCAGCGCGCGTCTGGTGACCAGCGTGCTGTGGCCGCAGATGATGGGCGCCATCGTCTTCCTGCCGCTGCTGCTCCTGCTGGTCGAGCTGATCGTGCGGCGGTCGAAGGCAGGCTGGCCGCTGCTGCCGGCGCTGGCCGGCGCGGTGGTCCTGGGCGTGAGCATTCTCGCGGGCCACATCGAGGCCAGCGTCTACGTCATGGCCGCCATGGGGTTGTATGCGCTGGCTCGGGCCGTGCCGCTGGCGCTCGACCGTGCCGGCCTCGCGGCTTTCCGCGCTCTCGCGACGAGCCTCGGCCTGGTGATCCTGGGCGTGGGCGTGGCGGCGGTGCAGCTGCTGCCGTTCTACGAGGTCGGCTCGCTGAACTTCCGGTCGGGCGCGGTGTCGTACCAGGACGTGGTGGGTTTTGCGCTCAAGCTGCCGCAGCTGTTCACGTTCGTGATGCCGGACTTCTACGGCAACCCGATCATCCACTGGGCGCCGTATTGGGGGCCCAAGGACTACGTGGAGCAGGCCGCCTACATCGGCGTGCTGCCGCTGCTGCTTGCCGGGGCGACGCTGGTTGGACTAATCACTCGTTCTGCCAAACCCCACATCCTCATCGCGCTGTGGTCCGTCGTCGCCGTCTCGCTGCTGCTGGCGTTTGGGACGCCGCTGTACCGGGTCATCTTCTTCCTCCTGCCGGGCTTCAACCAGATCCACAGCCCGTTTCGCTGGCTCATCCCATACACGGCGGCGATGGCGCTGCTGGCCGGCTTCGGGCTCGACTACGTGCGCGAGCGGCTAGGGACGGCGCGGCTCTGGCTTGGAGCGCTGGCGCTTCTGGCCATTGCTGGACTGGCAGCCTGGCAGCGGGTCGTGCTGCCGCACGTGCCGGCGGCCGACCGCGGGCTGGAAGTCCGCAACTACGCGCTGTTCCTGGCGCTGATCCTCACGGCCGCCCTCATCTGCTGGACTGGCCGGCGCGCCTTCGGGCTGCTGGCGCTGATCCTCGTCGCCGCCGATCTCGGCTACACCGGGATCGGCTTCAACACGGCCTCGGACCCCGCGCTGCTGCGGAGGGTGCCTGCGCTGGTGCAGTTCCTCCAGCAGGACCACAGCCTCTTCCGGGTAACCGCCTACGGCAAGGACAAGATGTTCGAGGCCAACGGCAACGTGCCGTACCACCTGCAGGACGCGCGCGGCTACGACTCGGTCATCATCGGGCGCTACGCGCGCTTGAACGACCTCCTGGAGCCGCAGGACCAGCTCCAGTTCAACCGAGTCAAGACGCTTGACACGCCCCAAGCCCTGAAGTCGCCCATCCTGAACCTGCTGAACGTCAAGTACGTCCTCACGACGGGCACGATCCAGGATCCGCAGTTCGAGCAGGTGTACTCCGGACCCGATGGGCGCGTCTATCAGAACAGGGACGTGCTGCCGCGAGCGTTCGTGGCTTCGTCCGCTAGGGTCGAACGCACGCCCGACGGGCAGCTCGCGGCGCTGTCGTCCAGCGACCTGGCGACGACTGTCGTGCTCGATAGGCCGGCCAATGGAACAGGAGCGCCATCCGGCGTGCGGTCCGCGACTGTCACCGCTTACTCCGGGCGTAAGGTGAGCATCGAGGCCACCGGGCCGGGGGTGGTGGTGCTGACGGACAACAACTTCCCCGGCTGGAAGGCTACGGTGGATGGCCAGCCGGCGGACGTGCTGACCGCCGACTACACCTTCCGGGGTGTGGAGCTCGGTCCGGGCGAGCACCGCGTGGAATTCAACTTCGCACCGACGTCGCTCATCGCGGGCGGGCTGGCGAGCGCGCTGAGCCTGGCGCTGGTGGTGGTGGGCTTGGTCGCGTACGGCTGGCGGGCATATGTGCGGCGGGCGCCGGCGCTGCAGACGCACGCGGCCGGACGCGTGACCAAGAACTCGCTCACGCCGATGGCCAGCAACCTCGCGGTGAAGGTCCTCGGCTTCGGCTTCAGCCTCTTCTACTTCCGGATGCTGGGCCTCACGCAGGTGGGCAAGTATGTGCTGGCCGGCACCATCCTGCTGTTCCTGGACACGATCGTGGGCTTCGGCCTGCAGCAGCTGATCACGCGCGACGTGGCACGAGACAAGTCGCGGGCCAACGCCTACATCAGCAACGGCATCGCGGTGCGGCTGCTGGCGACGGCCATCGTCGGCCTGCCGGTGGCGCTGGGGTTCGCGGTCCTCAGCCGCTACGCAGGGTTCGACCGAGACACCGCCATCGTCATCGCGATTCTGATCGCCGGCTTCATCCCGGGCGCGTTCTCGAACGTGTTCAGCAACGTCTTCGACGCGCACGAACTGATGGAGTACCGGGCGTTCGTGCAGGTGCTGACACAGATCGTGAGCGTGGGGTTCGGCGTGGGGTTCGTGCTGGCTGGCTGGGACATCGTCGGTCTGGCCGTGGCCTCGCTGCTGGCCAACGTCTTCACCGCGGGGGCGTTCTGGGTCCTCACCAGCCGCAGCATCGTCAGGCCGCGGCTCGCGCTGGACGGCGCCCTCATCGGCACCATGCTGCGGGAGGCCTATCCCATCATGCTGAACCAGCTGCTGGTGATCTTCTTTTTCAAGATCGACGTGCTGATCCTGCAGCCGTTCCGCGGCAACAGCGAGGTCGGCATCTATGGCGCGGCCTACAAGTTTGTGGACGCCATGCTGCTGATTCCTTCGACGTTTGTGCCGGCGGTGTTCCCGATCCTGTCGCGCCAGGCGATCTCCGAGCGCGAGGCCCTGAAGCGCGGAACCGATCTGAGTGTCAAGATCCTGCTGCTGATCGCGCTGCCGGTGGTGGCTGGGTTCGAGGTGTTCGCGGACGAGATCATCCGCGGCTTCTATGGCGACAAGTTCCTGGCCTCGACAGCGGCGCTGCGCATCCTGATGCTGTTCCTGCCCTTCAGCTACGTGAACGGCCTGACGCAGTATGTGCTGATTGCGCTGAACAAGCAGAAGACCATCGTGCGCTTCTTCGCCATAACCGCGGTGTTCAACGCCGTCGTGAACCTGGCGCTGATCCCGAGCTTCGGTTACATTGCGGCGAGCGCCGTGACCGTGGCCAGCGAGGTCGTACTGCTCGCGCCGCTGTGGTGGCTGCTCGGCCGTGAGGTGCCAGGCGCCTCGCTGCTGCGAGTCGCCGTGAGGCCTGTGGCCGCTGCGCTCCTCGCCGGAGTGGCCATGTTGGCCCTGCGCGTCGCCGCCGCCCCCATCGCCGGCAGCGTGCTGGCGTCGCTGATGGCGGCGACCTCGGGAACCATCGTCTACGTGCTCGCCCTACTGGCGATGCGCACCTTCTCCGACGACGAGCTGGCCCTGATGAAGGGCCTGCTCCGCCGCGGCCGCGCAGGCGCCGAAATACCCGTCCCTGTGAGCTGAGGAAATGACCGCCGGCCGAAGTACAGTAGCGCTATGAAGACCGCCGTCTTCGCGGTGGTGGCGGCGATGGGGCTGCTGCTGGCGGGGGTTGCTGGCGCTGGGGCTCAGGCGGGCGCGCAAGTGGACGTGCTGCCGCTGCGGGCGGCAATCAACCCGATCACAGCCAACTACGTCGAGCGCGGGCTGCAGCAGGCGCAGCAGGATGGCGCCGCGGCGGCGATCATCGAAATGGATACGCCGGGCGGGCTGGATACGTCGATGCGCCAGATCGTGCGGGACATGACGAGCTCGCCCGTGCCGGTCGTGGTGTTCGTCGGGCCGGCCGGGGCGCGGGCCGGCTCGGCGGGCGTATTCATCACGATGGCTTCCGACGTCGCGGCGATGGCGCCGAATACGAATATCGGCGCCGCGCACCCGGTCGGCCTCGGCGGGTTCCCGGGCGGCGGCCAGTCGCAGCCGGCGCCGAGCGGGCAGCCTGCGCCGAGCGGGCAGACCGCGGCGAGCGCTCAGCCCTCGCCGCAGAGCGACAGCGACGTCGAAGCCACCAAGGTGCTGAATGACAGCGTGGCCTACATTCGGTCGCTGGCCGAGAGCCACGGCCGCAACGCCGATTGGGCCGAGAAGGCCGTGCGCGAGAGCGTCTCGGTCACGAGCAGCCAGGCCGTGGACCAGCACATCGTCGAGCTGCAGGCCAATGACGTGCCCGACCTGCTGGCCAAGCTCGACGGGCGAACGATCCAGCGGCCTGGCGGCGCCAGCATGACGCTGCACACCGCCAACGCCAGCGTGCGGCGCATCGACATGTCGCCGTTCGAAGACCTCATGACCTACATCGCCGACCCCACGCTTGCTTACCTGCTGATGCTGGTTGGCGTGTACGGGCTGATCTTCGAGCTGTCCACGCCGGGTGCGATCCTGCCTGGAGTATTGGGCGGCCTGGCGCTCCTGCTGGCGCTGCTCAGCCTGGGGACCCTGCCGGTCAACTACGCCGGACTGGGGCTGATCGGGTTCAGCTTCCTCCTGTTCGTGGCCGACGTGAAGATGCCGACCCACGGGATCCTGACCGCCGGCGGCGTCATCGCCTTCCTGCTGGGGTCGCTGGCGCTATTCAATACCGGCGCGACCGGATTCGGCATTTCGCTGCCCGTGATCGTGGCGATCACCGGGCTGACGGCCCTGTTCTTCACGGTCATCGTCCGGTTGGGCGTCAAAGCCCGGAGGGCGCTGCCGGTCACAGGCAATTACGAGCTGATCGGCAAGACCGGCGAGGTCACTGCCGACCTGAATCCCACCGGCAAAGTCCACGTCAACGGCGAGTGGTGGAAGGCCACCTCGGACGAGCCACTGCCGGCCGGCACCAGAGTCGAGGTGCTGGCGGTGCGCGGTTTCGAGCTGGTCGTTCGCCGCGTGCCCGCTCCCGTGCCCAGCCCACTCCCGAGCGTCTGAAAGGAGAGCCTGCTATGGCCATCGTCATCATCGTCGTCTGCGTCATCGCCTTCATGTTTCTGGTCTCCGCCGTCAAGATCGTGCAGGAGTACGAGCGCGGCGTCATCTTCCGGCTGGGCCGGATTCAGGGCGCGAAAGGCCCGGGCCTGTTCCTGATCGTGCCGATCATCGACAAGATGCAGCGCATCGATCTACGCACGATCACGCTCGAAGTACCGCCGCAGGAGGTCATCACGCGCGACAACGTGACCGTCAAGGTGACGGCGGTCGTCTTCTTCCGGATCGTCAACCCGAATGACGCCGTCATCAAGGTGGTGGACTTCATGCGGGCCACCTCGCAGATCTCGCAGACCACGCTGCGCAGTGCCCTCGGCCAGGCGGACCTCGATCAGCTGCTGAGCCATCGTGAGCAGCTGAACCAGCAGATCCAGCAGATCATCGACGAGAACACGGAGCCGTGGGGCATCAAGGTGAGCTCCGTCGAGATCAAGGACGTGGAGCTGCCGCAGACGATGCAGCGGGCCATGGCTCGTCAGGCCGAGGCCGAGCGCGAGAAGCGGGCCAAGATCATCTCGGCCGAAGGCGAGTTCCAGGCTTCGCAGCAGCTCGCCGCGGCGGCCCAGGTCATCTCACAGCAGGAGAGCGCGCTCCAGCTGCGCTACCTGCAGACGCTGGTGGAGATCGCGGTCGAGAAGAACTCCACGATCGTGTTCCCGCTGCCCATCGACATCATCGAGCCGTTCCTCGACCGCGCGAGGAATGGCGCGACGCCGGCGGGCGACGGCGCGAGCGCGCGGATTTAGGACGCGGCGGCGGTGGCGGCCGGCTTGCTCTCGCTCGAGCTGCTGCTCGAGGACGAGGAGCCGGAGTCGCTCTTCGACTCGGACTTCGTCTCGCTCTTGCCGTCCGACTTCGAGTCCGAAGAGGAGCTGGACGAGGCCGAGCTCGATTTGCGGCTGTCGGTCACGTAGAAGCCCGAGCCCTTGAAGATGATGCCGACCGGCTGAATCACGCGGCGCACGGGCCCGCCACATTCGGGATCCGTCGTGAGGGCGTCATCGGTGATGCGCTGCAGCTGTTCGAAGCGGCGACCGCAACTTCCGCACTCGTACTCATACATCGGCATAGGGCGACAAATCCTCTACGGTAACTCCAAAAGTTTGGTTGTCAGTATAGCACTTCGAGTGCTAAACAAGCAAGCGTGATTCAGGACGATTGTCCGCGCAGCGCCGTCAGCACTTTCTCCGCGGTGACAGGCAGCGAGTCGACGCACGCGCCGATGGCATCGGACACCGCGTTGGCGACGGCCGCCGCTGCCGGGACGTTGCCCATCTCGCCGATGGACTTCACGTTGCGCGCGCCCACGCCTCTGCCGCCGGGCAGCAGGACCACCTCCAGCGGCGGCATGTCGGACATGGTCCGCAGCTTGTATTCGCCAAGATGGCTGGCGGTCACCCGGCCGTCGACGATGTTCAGGTCCTCGCTCAGGGCAAAGCCGATGCCCATGCCGATCCCGCCCTCGATTTGCCCGCGATGGAGCAGGGGATCGAGGATCTCGGCGACGTCGTTGGCGCTTACGAAGCGGAGCAGCGTGACCTGGCCGGTCTCCACGTCCACCGCCACATCCGCGACCTGCACGCAGAAGCTGGTCGCCGCGTCGCCATGGCCGCCTTCGCGGCCGGTGACCTCGCCCAGCACCTCGAGCTGCTCGCCCCCCCGCGCGAGCTCGGGCAGCCCGAGCTCTCGGCCATCGGCGGCGCGCGCCTTGCAGCCGGATTCGACGGCGACCTGGTGCTCCGGCAGCGCCCACAGCGCGGCGGCCCTGGACCGAATCGCGTCCAGGAAGGCCCTGGCGGCGACGACGCCAGCCTCGGCGCTGGAAACCGTGACCCGGCTGCCGCCGACGCCTTCGTCCCAGGGCAGATGCGGCGTGCCGACGTAACGCAGGCTGATCTGGTCTCGGTCGAGGCCGAGCGCCGTCGCCAGGACGCGCTGGAGCATCGTGTGCGAGCCGGTGCCCGTCTCCTGGATGGCCACCTGCGCCTCGAGACGTCCGTCCGGCTGGAGCGCCAGCCGGAGACTGGTGCGCTGCGGCGCATGCGTGGGCCGGTCGTACAGGGCCACGCCGCGGCCGCGGCGGATATTCCCGGAGGATGCCGGCTTCGGACCGGCGGTTCGTTCGGCCAGGTCCAGCGTATGGATGCCCCGCGACTCCGGCCAGGAGTTGCCCATCAGCGTCCGCTCGCCATCGCGCAGGATGTTGCGCCTCCGGAACTCGAACGGATCGAGGCCTAGGCCGTGGGCCACGAAGTCCATCATGGCCTCCATGGCGAACGTGTTCTGCGGCGCGGCCGGTGCCCGCATGTTGCCGTTGGGCACCTCGTTGGTGTAGACGCGGACGTTCTCGACGCGCGCTACTGGCAGGCGGTAGCCGGTCCACGACGTGCCGCGGACCGAAGCGCCTGGCGTAAAGCCGCCGTACGCGCCGGCGTTGAACAGCGCCAGCACGTCCAGCGCCTGAATGCGCCCGTCATGGCTCACGCCCATGCGCACTCGGATCACCGAGCCGGGGCTGGGATCGCCGGCCAGCAGCTCTTCCGTGTAGGTTCGCAGCATGCGGACTGGCCGGCCGGTCCGGCGGGACAGCGCCAGGCAGAGCGGGATGTCCATGGGCGAGCCCTTGCCGCCGAAGTCGCCGCCGATGGCCGCGCTGGAAGCCTCAATCTGATCCTCGGGCAGATCGAACGTCACGGCCAGCTGCTCGCGCATGCGATACGGAGCCTTGTTGCAGGACCATACGCTCACGCTGGCCTGGTTGCCGTCGAAGGCGACACTGCAGCAGTGTGGCTCGATGTAGCCCTGGTGCACCTTCTGGGTGCGGAACGTGCGCTCGAACACCCGGTCCGCCCCAGCCAGCGCGCCCTCCACGTCCTCGCCTGCAGACCAACTGGTGCGGGCGATGACGTTCGGGAGATCGTCCGGGCCGCGCGCCGCTCCAACGTAGGACCAGGGCTCGTCGTGGACGGCGGGCGCGCCGGGCTGGAGCGCCTGCTCCACGTCCAGCACCGGCTCGAGCGGCTCGTACTCGACCTGAATGAGGCTCACCGCCTCCTCGGCAATCTCCGGAGTCTCGGCCGCTGCCGCCGCCACCATCTCGCCGGCGAAGCGCGTCTTGCCCACCGCCAGCAGCGGGGTGTCCCGCAAGGCGCGGCCGGTGCGGATCGAGGCCACGTCCTCGCCGGTGAGCACGCAGTGAACGCCAGGCAGCGCAGCGGCTGCGGAGGTATCCACGGAAACGATGCGCGCATGCGGGTACGGGCTTCGCAGGGCCGCGGCGTGCAGAGTTCCGGGGACGACGATGTCGGCCGCGTACGTCATGCGGCCGGTGACCTTCAGCAGGCCGTCTATGCGGTTCTGGCTGCCGCCCTCGCTGGGCGCTTCGAAAACGGAGGTTGGCGTCATGCCTGTTTCAGCGCAGCCTGGGCGAGGCGGGGGTCTATCGCCGAGCTCACCAGGCTGGCGGGGATTGGCGGCGTGCCCTTCGGCACGTACGTTGCGGCGTCGGCCAGCTCGTCCTTGGTGGGCGTTGGGTCCTTGGCCAGCAGCTCGATTTGCCGGTTGTAGATGCTGTCCACCTGCGCCGGATCGTCGACTTTCCAGTGGGTCTTGATGACCTGTTCGGTCTCCGCCTTGTGGTCGCGCATGTAGGTCATGCCCTGGAGCAGGCTGTCGACGAAGCGCTGGGCCGTGTCCGGGTGCTGCTGCACGAAATCGTCGCGCAAGGCGACCACGGAGAAGGCCGAGTGAATGTTGGCTCTGGGATCGGCCATGTCCAGGAGGACGTGATAGCCCTTCTGCTGGAGGGCCTGCTGTGACGTCACATCGTCCAGTGGAGCGGCGTCTATCTGGTGCGCCAGCAGCGCGGCCACGACGCCGTTGCCGCTGGCGGCGGCGCCGGTGTCGACGTATTGGTAGTCCTTGCCTGCTTCCAGGCCCGCATCGTGGAGGACGCGCTTCATGCCGGTCACGTCGATGGCAGTCTCGGACTGGCCGCCGACGCGCTTGCCCTTGAGCTGATCGAGGGAGTTGATGCCGTCCGCGGCAACGATGATGACGTTGTACACGTCTGACGGAACCGCCACGATGTGCAGCGGCGCCCCGTGCTGGATGGCGATGAGCACGGTCGCCGGTCCGCCGAGGGCGAGCCCTTCGAGATCGCCGGCAATGACGGCGTTCAGGGACGTACGCCCGGCCGAGGGCAGCAGCTGCACGTCCAGCCTGTTCCTGGCGAAGATGCCGGCGGACTGCGCCGCCCAGTACAGGACGGTGCTGGTCGAGGTGCCGTTGATGCCGAAGCGCACCTTGTCGGCGGCGCCCGTTCCGCTGGGACTGGCCGCTGAGGCCGCGCCGGCGGCGGAGCCAGCCGGTGACTGCACCGCGGCAGGGCCTGCCTGCCCGGCGCAGCCTGCCAGCAGGATTGCGGCCGCAAGGGCCGTGACGCAGGGATATCTCATGGCTGTGGCTCACACGATAGCCCAAAAGCCCTTGGCGGGTACGCGTCGCCCGGCCCACCCGTTTGGGTGACTTGCCGCGACAGCCTAGAGCAAACGTGCGATGATGGCGCCGATGGGCCTCAGGGGGAAGCTCATCTTCGCATTGTGCGGGGTGAGCTTGCTGGCCGTGCTGATTGCCGGCTTTGCCTATCGCCTCTCCTCCGGCCCGGCCTTCCAGCAGCTGATCATCGATCAGGGCGAGGAGGGGTTCCGCGGCAACGTCATCCTCTACTACCGCCAGTCGGGCACGGTGCGCGACATCACCACCTGGCTCCGGCCGCGGGTGTTCGAGCCGCCGGCCAACGTGCCGCAATCCACAGGCAAGCCCGGCGATCCCCGTCCGGGCGGGCTGGTCCGCTACGGGCTGGCCGATGCCGACGGCATCATGGCCCTGCAGGGCGGCACGGATTGGAAAGAGGGCGAGAAGGCGCCCGCGCAGGTGCTCGCGCAGGGCAGTCCGATCTACGTGGACGGCAAGCTCATCGGGACGATCCTGGTGCCCACCAAGGACCCGGTGCCGCATACGGATGCGCAGACGGAGTACGAGCGGCGCATCGACACTGCGCTGGCGCTGGCGGCCGCTCTTGGTTTGGTCGTCGCGACGCTGGTGAGCTTGATGCTGTCACGCCGCATCGTCGGCCCCTTGCGGCGGCTCACCCAGGCCGCGCGGGAAGTGGCGGCCGGCCGCGTCGCCCAGCAGATCCCCTATGCAGGCAAAGACGAGCTGGGCCGGCTGGCGGAGGCGTTCAACACCATGAGCACCGACCTGGCGCGCTACGAGAACACCCGTAAGCAGATGGCCGCCGACGTGGCCCACGAGCTGCGCACGCCGCTCACGACCATCCGGGGCTACGTCGAGGCGATGCGTGACGGTGAGCTGCCCATCACGCCCGAGCGGCTGGACTCAGTCTTCCGGCAGGTCGACCGGCTGGGCAACATCGTGGACGACCTGCGGCTGCTGGCCATGGCCGACGTTGGCGCGCTCCCGCTGCACCTCGGCCGTGTCGCGCTTCGCGAGCTCATCCTGCAGAGCGTGCAGGCCCACGCCGTCGGCGCCAGCCAGCGCGGGGTGACGCTGCGCGCGCTGGTGGACGGCGACGGTCCTCAGGCCGACGTGGATCCCGGCCGCATCCAGCAGGTGATCGAGATCCTGCTGACCAACGCGCTGCGCCACACGGACACGGGCCAGGTGGTCGTCTCCGCAGCGGCGGAGGCCGGCGAGGCGGTGCTGCGCGTGGCGGATACGGGCAGCGGCATCGAGCCGGAGCTGCTGCCTCGCCTGTTCGACCGCTTCCTGCGAGGGGACGGCGCCCGCAGCAAAGACGCCCAGGGCTCGGGGCTGGGCCTGGCGATCGCCAAAGCCATCGTGGACAGCCACGGCGGCACCATAGAGGTGGAGAGCACGCTCGGCGAAGGCACCGTCTTCACCATTCGTCTGCCCCTCGCCCCCACTGCGGGGGCCAACGCGCCCCTGCCTCAGCCCGAGCTCGCGACCGCCGGCTGAGAGGCTCGGCTGCCGGCTGAATCCGGCAAAGCGATAGTAGACGACCCGGCAAAGCGATAGTAGGTGCTCGCTTAGACGATGGGCGCCAGCTCGCGGCTGGCTTGGGCGGCGCGGGGCACGTAGGCTTGCCAGGCTTCGGCCAGGCGGCGCACGCCCTCCTGCATCTCGTGCGGCTCCAGCACGAACGTGAGGCGTAGGTGGTCGGCAAAGCTGCCGTCCGGCGAGAACAGCGGCCCGGCGGCGGCGGTGACGCCGTAGCGGGCGGCGACCTGGAGGAAGTCGGCCGCGCTGCCCTGGGGCAGGCGGACCCACAGCTCGTTCCCGCCCGCGGGCATGTCCCAGCTCCAGGATGGCAGCTGAGTTCGGAGGCTCGAAGCGAGGCTGCGCAGCCGCTCCTGCGACTCGGCGCGCCGCCAGGCCCGCACTTCGGCCGCGCGCTGCAGCAGCTCGACTGAGGCGATCTGGGCCACCAACGAGCTGCCCAGGTCGGCCACGGCCTTCAGCTGAGCCAGCCGGAAGATGGTCTGCTCGGAGGCGCGAATCCAGCCCACCCGCAGGCCGCCCCAGAACAGCTTGCTCATCGAGCCGATGGTCATCACCCAACCGTCGCCGTCTACGGCCGCGATGGGTGGCGGCAGCGGCGCGGCCGACAACGGCACCTCCGTGAGCACGAGGTCCTCGACGACCGGGATCTGGAAATCTGCCGCCAGGCGGGCCAGCTCGGCGCGGCGCGCCTGCGACAGCACCACGCCGGTGGGGTTG
>Ga0209062_1005488_pt1 | contig 12281 bp, 10 predicted proteins | sample Coa_R2_2_FD_187158 | JGI IMG/M metagenome (GOLD analysis project Ga0209062, IMG submission 187158) | Surface soil microbial communities from Centralia Pennsylvania, which are recovering from an underground coalmine fire - Coalmine... | ecosystem: Environmental > Terrestrial > Soil > Unclassified... | reverse complement strand
AAAGAACGCCGCCGCAAGAACGACCAGGATCAGCAGAATCGAAACCGTCGAGGCAATCCAGTTGAAGAGGTTGTGCTCTGGGTCGGCGAGAGTCGTGTAAAGAAAATTTTCCGAAGGCAGCAAGCCGGTCGATAGCACTTGCCCGATATTCACCCAGTGCTGCTCGTACGCGGCCGGCAAGATATAGAAGCCCGATAGCCCCAGGCCCAGCGCCGTGCCGAGACCGCCCCACAGCAGCGGGGCCGAGCTTCTCTCTTCCCATGCCAGCCACGCGAAGAGCAAAGCGAAGCTGTAGCTCGCGAGGACTCCGGCAGGGGCGTTGGAAAGCCACAGCGCGGCGAATGGAACCGCGAAACGCGCGGCGGTACGCAACCGGTCGCGCCGCGAGAGAGCGCGCGCCTCAGCAAGCCTCAAGGCAAAAAGCGCGGCAAAGGGCAAGATGGCCGAAGCCAACTGCTCCGCAAAATCGCTCCGCATATAGATCACGAGCAGCGCATAGGGATTGGCCGCGTAGCACAGCGCCGCGAAAACGGCCGCGCGCGAGGAAGTAAAATGGCGAACCAGGGCAAAAGCCCCGGCTCCGGCCAGCGTTTGCGCGAGCACGATGAAAACGGCTGGGACGGCGTTCCAGGGCAAGAACGAACCAAGCGCTCCTCCCAACATCCACGAGAGCGGTGGATAAAAAATAAAGCGGGGTTCTCCGAAGCCGTGATTGGCCCATTCTTGCCAACGCGGATACCAGACGCCCTGGTGCCACTGCGCAGCGGCATCCAGCCAAGAGGCGGCGTGGAACTCGAAATCGTGCCCGGAAGGATTCCCCCACCAAAAGCACGGCGAAATGATGAGCAGCGCGGCGAGCGCAGAAAGTCCGAGCGCAAGCCATTTCGAGCGATTGCGTGGGACTTGGGACGGGGCGCCTATCGCCGGCAGGGAGGGCGGCGCGGGTTTTGGCGCGGGCGTGGTCATAAGGCTCGAAGTATTGTAAACGTATGGCCGGTGAGACACGAACGCAGCGCATCTCTCGAGTGACCCGCAGTTGAGCGATAATGTTTGCTTCCATGAGCACGGCTACGGCAGTCACGGGCTCCGCCGCGGCGGCTTCCGCGCCAATCATCGAGGCGCGCCGCCTTGAAAAGTTCTATCGCGGTCCGGATGGCTCGCGCATTCAAGTGATTGCGCCGACGGATCTGGCCATCTACCCAGGACAAATCATTGCGGTTCTGGGTCCTTCCGGAGCGGGCAAGTCGACCCTGCTGCGCATGCTGACCGGGTTATCTCCTGCGAGCGGCGGCGGAGTGTATTGGCATGGACAGCCGGTGCAGGGAGAAACGCCCAGCGTTGCGATCGTGTTTCAGAGCTTCGCGCTGTTTCCTTGGCTGACGGTGCTGGAAAATGTGGAAGCGCCGCTCGAAGCGCGCGGCATGGCTCCGATCGAACGGCACAAAAGAGCACTGCGCATCATTGACGCAGTTGGGCTTGATGGCTTCGAAAGCGCCTATCCCAAGGAGCTCTCGGGAGGGATGAAACAGCGCGTCGGGGTGGCGCGCGCTCTGGTGGTCGAGCCGGAAGTTCTTTTCATGGACGAGCCGTTTTCGGCGCTGGATGTCTTGACGGCGGAAACGCTTCGCGGCGAACTGCTCGAGCTGTGGCTCGAGCGAAAGATTCCGACGCGAGCGATTTTCATCGTCACGCACAACATCGAAGAAGCCGTCGTGCTGGCTGACCGAGTGATTGTGCTCGGGCGTAATCCCGCGCACATCCACGCGGACTTTGCGGTGGGGTTGGCGCATCCGCGGGACCGCAAGGCTCCCGCGTTCGTGGCGCTGGTGGACGAAATTTATCGCGTGCTGACGCGTCCCGACGATCACAGCCGCGTCGCAGCGCCGCGGGATAGCGCTACGGGAACTGCGACGCCGAAGCCGGTCATGTTGCCGCACACGCGTCCCGGTGGAATGGCGGGACTCCTGGAAATCCTGGCTGACCATGGCGGCCGCGTTGATTTGCACAACCTGGCGGATGAGCTTGGCCTCGAGGTGGATGCGCTGCTGCCAACCGTGGATACGGCAAGGTTGCTGGATCTCCTAAAGCTGGAAGAAGGCGACGCCATCATTACGCAAGAGGGCCTGGACTTCGCTAAAGGCGACATTCAGGAGCGCAAAGCCATTTTCCGGAAAGGCGCGCTTGCCAACGTTCCGCTGTTGCGCCAGATGGAGCAGGCTCTTCGCAGCAAGGCAGACCGCACCTTGCCGGACGAGTTCTTCCGCGACCTGCTGGATGAACACTTCAGCGAGGAGGAATCGAGGCGCCAACTCGAAACGGCCATTCAGTGGGGACGCTACGCCGAAATTTTTGACTATGACGCTGCTACCGGCAAGCTGACGCTGACCGAGGCTTGACCTGCCCGTGCCGACTCAAGCACTCGCCGAACGCCGCCAGCCTGCAACGCCGATTCCTCCAAGCGGCGTGCGCCCTGCTGGATCCCGCTGGAGCTGGGGATTCCTCATCGATATTGCGATTTTCCTGTTTGTGTTCGCGGCGATCTACGGAATCTATGCCCTGGGCCTTTCGTGGCTTGGGCCTCCGCAGCCGCAGGCGGAGATATCGCAGGACCCGCGCTCGCTGCCGCTTTACGTATTCTATTCGCTGGTGCGAATCGGCATTGCCTATGGCATCAGTCTGGTCTTCGCGCTCGGCTACGGCTATTTCGCGGCCAGTTCACATAGCGCGGAAATGATTCTGGTTCCGCTGCTCGATATCCTGCAATCGATTCCCGTCCTCAGTTTTTTGCCGGGTGTCATGCTGGCGATGGTGGCGCTCTTCCCGCGAAGCCAGTTGGGCGTTGAGCTTGGCTCCATTCTCCTCATTTTCACGGGACAGGTGTGGAACATCGCTTTCAGTTTTTATTCATCCCTGAAAACGATTCCGCGTGATCTGCACGAAGCCGCGCGGATTTACCGCTTTTCGCGCTGGCAACGATTCATCGAGCTGGATCTGCCGTTTTCCACCATAGGCTTGGTGTGGAACTCGATGATGTCCGTTGCCGGCGGCTGGTTCTTCCTGATGGCGTGCGAAATGTTCGTGCTGGGAGACCGAGATTTCCGCCTGCCAGGACTCGGGTCGTTCTTGCAGACGGCCGCCAGCAATGGAAATACACGCGCCATTTTGTGGGGCGTAGCGGCGATGATTGCCGTCATCGTGTTGCTGGACCAACTCGTGTGGCGCCCCGTTATCGCCTGGGCCGACAAATTCAAGTTCGAGCAGGTGGAAGCAGCCGGCCCCGCTCAGACCACTCTCCTGAATCTGCTAGGGCGGGCCTCCGTTGTGCTGCGAATTTACCGATACGTGCTGCGTCCCGCGCTGAACTGGCTGACGGTGATGTTTGCCGTGAGCGCGCGGCGCGCGGTGGATCAGCTGGCTGCGCCCCGGCGCAGCGGTACCCGCCGCTGGCTCGGCTACGCTTTGGGCCTGGCCGTGCTTGCCGGCCTCGGCTTGGGCATGTATCACGCGGGACGAGAACTGGCCAACCTGCATCGTGAGGACTACTTTGATTTGATGCGCAGCGCCGCGCTGACATTTCTCCGCGTCAATGTTGCGCTCGTCATCGGCGCTCTGTGGGCCGTACCGGTTGGCGTGGCGATTGGCTTCAATGCGCGCCTGGCGCGCATTGCCCAGCCGCTGGCGCAAATGGCTGCGTCCATTCCGGCGACCGCGCTCTTTCCTATTATCCTGTTATTTCTGATCCGGCTGCGCGGCGGCATCGAGATCGCGGCGATGGCCCTCATGCTTCTCGGCACTCAGTGGTACATCCTATTCAATGTCATTGCCGGCGCCATGGCGATTCCGACGGACCTGAAGGAAGCCGCCCACATCTTTCGCTTCAGTTCGTGGGACCGCTGGCGCTATTTGATCCTGCCCGGGATTTTTCCGTATCTGATTACCGGAATGGTGACGGCCTCCGGTGGCGCGTGGAACGCGAGCATCGTTGCCGAGTACTTCCATTTTCAGGGACACATAGTTGCCACGGCCGGTTTGGGGAGCGCTATCAGCGGCGCCAGTGCCTCGGGCCGCTTTGACGTGTTGCTTGCGGCAACGCTCATCATGGCAACGATTGTCGTGCTCATCAATCGTTTTGTATGGAGAAGGCTCTACCGGCTGGCTTCCTCACGTTTCAAGCTCGAGAGCTGAGGACCGGTGAAAGAAGGTCAAGACCGAAGGCGCGGAACGGAGCCTGACGAATCTGAGTATTTGCGATTCCATCGCACAAAACCAGCAAAAATCGCCAGACCGATGACCCCCAAGCCGGCATAGAGATGCCAGCCGTGAAGCTCGGTCGCCGATACCAGAGCCATAAGCGCGGAAACACCCATAACCAGGGCGGCCTTGCCCTTTGTCAGTTTGTTTTGTTCGACCACTCGAGGTCACGCTCCGTTTCGCGGAACCCGTAAGCACAACTAGCCCGGCGCGCCCTGTGAGTCGGTTTCTCTCGCCAGCTCCCGGCTGAGATAGATGATCTGGCCCACGTGATGGTAGGCATGCCCGGCGCAACGCAAGAAAATCTGGAAGCGGTTCGCCGCTTCCGGTTCGCGTTCCGCGGAATAAGCCGCCACCCAATCATCAGGGCGCTGGTCACGGACAGCCGCCACCACCATGTCGATCGCCCGGTCGAAACCTCTTAGCACTTCGTCTTTGTCGATCTGTTCCGGATCGGTGAATTCGCGGTCACGATGGCGAATGTAACCGTTTTGCGTTACGCGGGCGCCGATGTAGTAGCTCAAATTTCCCGTCAGGTGCAGCACCAGATGCCCCACGCTATTTCCGTAGGGGTACGGTTTGCGCCAGAACTGTTCTCGTGTGAGCGGATCGACCCACTTATGAAGATGCGAGGCGATGTAGCGGTAGTAGTTATCGAATCCGGTCGCAACAGCTTGCGATAGTTCGGTCATGGATTTCGTGATCTGCCGAATCTAGTGCGCCGCGGCGCGGTCATTTCGATAAATCACGCCTTCTTTCATCACAAAGAAAACACGCTCGGTCTGCCGGATATTCTCGAGCGGGTCGCCTGGAACCGCCACGATATCGGCGAGCTTGTTGGGTTCGAGCGTTCCGATGCGGTCTGCCAAGCCGAGCAGATCGGCATCAGCGGAAGTCCCGGCTTTCAGCGCGTCCGCCGGTTTCATTCCCAAATCCACCATTTGATGAAACTCCTCGGCATTGCGGCCGTGCGGATAAACGGCAGCATCGGTGCCCAGACCGATCTTGATGCCCTTGGCCACGGCTTTCGGGAACGTCTTGTGTACTGACGCAATGGCTGCCTCCGCTTTCGCGCGAATGGAAGGCGGAATGCTAATGCCCTTCTGCATTTGCTCGGTCAGTCCTTGCACGGCCATAAGCGTGGGAACGTAGTAGGTCCCGCGCTGCTTCATCAATTCGATCGCTTCGTCATCCAGAAAAGATCCATGCTCGATGGAATCGATGCCCGCGCGTATGGCGCGCTTGGCACCCTCGGCGCCGTGGGCATGCGCCGCCGTCTTCAGGTGCAGGGCATGCGCTTCGTCGACAAGCGCGTCCAATTCCGCTTGCGTGAGCTGCGGCGCATCTACGGCGTCCACCATCGAAAGGACTCCACCCGTGGCGCACGTCTTGATAATCGTGGCGCCGTACTTGTGGTTGTACCGGACGGCAAAGCGCGCCTCGTAGGGACTGTTGATCACCCCTTCTTCAGGTCCGGTCTCTTTGCCGAAGAGGCCGGCTCGAAAACCATTTTCGTCATCGCAATGTCCGCCGGTCGCTCCGATGGCATGCACGGAAACGAGCATGCGCGGACCAGGGATCAGGCCGCGGCTGATGGCATTCCGCAAGCCAACGTCGAGAAAATCCCGGGAGCCGACGTCCCGAACCGTGGTAAAGCCCGCCAGGAGCGTGACGCGCGCGTTCGCAAGGGTCTCGATGGCCATTTCCGGTATGACCTTCTCGACTTCGTCGAGCCGGGCCCGCAGGTAGTCCTCTCGATAGGGCATGGTGAGATGCGTATGCGCATCGATGAAACCCGGTAGCAGCGTGGCGTCGCCCAAGTCGATCACCTCGGCGCCCGCCGGGGTTTCCGCGCTATTTCCCACGGACAGGATTTTGCCGTCCGAAACGACGACCACGCCCGGCCTCACGAGCGTGTTACTCTTTCCGTCAAAGAGCCGCGCCGCTTTCAGCACGTATGCCTTGCCCGCCGCGCGGTCTTGCGCCATACCCCTGCACGGCAGAAGCACGACGATCCCGATGCAGACCAAGCCGATTGCCCAGCGTTTCATTCCGATCTCTCCAAACGAGCGGCGGCCGCCACATTACTCTCGCTCTTTCCCGGTGGCGGATCGCAGGCAGACAATATCCGCGCGACAGGAAATGTCAAGGGCCAAGCGAAGATGGGCGGCGGGACAGGAGAATGCCGTGGCACATGCTCTGCCGAATTTGGTACAGTATCCCTGCGTTTCTGTTGGTCCCTCTGCCCTCCTTCAGGATTCGCGTACCAAGCCGGCCAGCTTTGGCTTCCCAGTCCTCGAGGAGATTGCATGTCCGCTGCCGCAAGATTGGAATCCCTTGTCGAGAAGCCCGCTCGCAATGCCGGGTCGCAGGAGGCTGCGCTGCACCGGGCCAGTCCGCGAGTGCGCAAAATTGCGCAAGGGTTCAGCCTGCGCCGCCTCGCGTCCAGTGCGCTCCGCCGTCCTTGGCACGTTTTGCCGCGGGATTTCATCCACCGCAGGCGTGCGGTCCGGCTGCTGGCGGACATCCTGCTGATCGCCACGCTCAGCTCGCTGGCGGCCTATGCGATCACGCGGTCGAGCCAGGGGCCCGGTTTTGCTCCGCCAAAGTCCGTCCAGATCAAAGCGGGTTCGCCTGTTGCGCCGGATTCCGCGGTTCCGAGTCGCGCCCAGAGAACGCCGCGATAGGTTCGTGGTCCGCAGGGGGACACGATTTTCCACACGCTTCCACACGCCAGTTTGACCGGATAATCCTTCGTACTATTGCCCTATTACTTTCGGACCTCGACACTCAGGGCAAGATGGCCCGCTACTCGGCATTTCTCGGCCGCAGCGTGGAGGTGCAATACCGCGCTGGCGACATCCTGCTGCCTGCCTCGGGTACGTTTGTGGCCGATTCCGGCCGTTCCATCTTTCTTGAACAGACCGTGGAACAACGCGGGCAGCACAAGCACTTCCGCTGGGAAATCCCCTATCAATATCTGGTTCGAATCGAAGAGAAATTGCCGGCCGAAGCGTCTGTTGGGTTGAATACCAAGACGCTGCCAAGCGCCGCACCCGATCCCGCCTCTCCATCGGAAACTTCGCAAACCCGTCCTGAGGCTTCACCGGCGGCGGCAGGCGCCGCAGCCAGCCAGAAAGGCATGCTCCCTCTGCCGCATCGCCCCAAGCCCGCCTGATCTCCCTTCCACCGTCCGGCACGAACTTCAATCGGCTACAATCTTCCGGCACCGCACTATTTGATTTCAGGAGAACTCCATTGAAACCTGCCGTCGGATTTATCGGGCTTGGGTTGATGGGCCGCCCCATGAGCCTGAATCTTGTGAAGGCGGGCTATGCCGTGACCGTGTGGAACCGCACGCCATCCCGCGCCGACGAGGTGGTTGCTGCCGGCGCGAAGCTGGCCGCATCGCCCCGTGAGGTCGCGTCTGCCAGCGACTTTCTGATCACCATTGTGAGTGATCCGCCGGCCCTCGAGGAGGTTCTCTGGGGCACAAATGGCGCCATGCAGACCCTCAAGCGCGGGAGCATTTATATCGATTCGAGTACCGTTTCTCCTGCGCTCGCGCGCAAAATCTCGGCCGCTTGCGGCCAGCGCGGCGTTCGCTTCCTGGATGCCCCAGTGACGGGCGGCGATTGGGGCGCAAAGAAGGGCGAACTCGTCTTCATGGTGGGCGGCGACGCCCAGACGCTGAAAGACGCCGAGCCGGTCATCGGGGCGATGGGCAAGAAATGGTTCCACCTCGGACCAAACGGCGCCGGTCAGACCATCAAGCTGGCGATGAATTCGCTGATGGCGCTACAGGTTGACGCTTTGGCGGAGGCAGTCGCTCTGGTTGCCGGCGCGGGGCTGGCGCCAGAGAAGCTCATCGAGGTCATGCAGTCCAGCATGGCGCGCTCGACCGTGCTAGACGTGAAATCGCAGAACTTCCTGAAAGCCGACTACACGCCGAGCTTCCCTTTGCGCCTGATGCACAAAGATCTCGGCCTCGCTCTTGACCTCGGCAATCAAGTCGGCGTGCCCTTGCCGGCGGTGGCTGCCGCTCGCGAAACCTACAACGCCGTGAAAGGCGCAGCCAAGGAAGACCTGGACTACTCGGCGGTCATGAAATTCTGGACCAAGTAAATTTCCGCGGGAGCGCTGAGTCTACGGTTTCGCGTTTGGCGCAAAGAATCCGATCGGCAAATCGCGCGAGGTGCGCAGGCCCGCCGGCGCATTCAAGATAACGGGGATGGAATTCACTACAACGGACGCGGTCGCAATATCGCCGTGCGAACCGCCTGGAATGACCAGGCTGATGTTTGGGCGCCCCTGCAGTTCAATTTTGTCCGCTGGGTCGTTCGCGCCCACATACATTTGGAGCTCGAGGTACACAACTTCCTTGCCGCCGGCCAGGCCGCGCGCGATCTGATGCACGCCGGCGGCTTGCCCGGGCTCGACCGTCAGGAATTCGGTCTGTACGCGTTCTTGCGCGATTTTCGGCTCAATGGTCTCGGTAATTTCATCCACTTCGAGGCTCAAGCTGTCCGCCACCATGGCGACGGACTCGGGCAAACCGACATGCTTGATCACTCCGGCTTTCACCTTGTCGCGGAACTCTTCCACGGACATGCCCGCGCCGATTTTCTTCTGCAATGGCAAACGGCGCTTTGCCGCATCGACGATGCGGGTCGCTTTTGCGTGCTCAATTCGTTGCGAGACACCCGCCAGCGTCACGACGAGTTTGTCCATCACGAAGCCCGGATTGACTCCGGTGCCGACGAGCGCGACGCCCCAATCCTTCGCCGCCGCGTCGAGTCTCGCGGAAAGCTCCGGATACGTGCGATAGGGATAAGAGAGTTCCTCACAGGTGGAGACCACGCACGATTCCGCTTCGAGGCAGGCAAGTAACTGGTCCATTACTCTCGGCAGCGCGGAGGACGTTGAGTGAATCACTACGTCCGCGGCCTGCTGCAGCACCTCATTTGCATCCGCCGATACGGCCACGCCCCAAGGCGCATCCGGCGCGCCTACGACCTCGCCCAGGTCCCGCCCAACCTTTGCCGGGTCCGTATCAATGGCACCGCAGATTTCGAGCGATTGCTTTTCCCGCATCAATTTCGCAATGGATGCGCCAATCGGACCTACGCCATACTGAATGGCGCGTATTTTCTTTCTCACTGTAGTCTCCCCCGGGGCGCGGCTTAGGCTCCGACACCGCGCATTTTCGCGCGAAATGAAACCTCTACGATAAAGCAATCACCGGAGCCATTCAACACCGCTGCGACTTGCTCCCTCGTCTTGCCGCCCGCGTGCGCCTCCGCGCATAATATCCGTGCTGCCGCTCAGGGAGACCGCTCAGGGAGAAAAGAACATGCCTCCTGCGAAGAAACTCACGGATGCGGAAATTCAGGAGCACCTCGCCCGCACGCCGGGCTGGACGCTCGCCAACGGCAAGCTTCACCGTTCCTTCGAGTGCAAGGATTTTGTGACCGCCTTCGGCAACATGACCCGCGTTGCCCTCATCGCCGAATCCATGAATCATCATCCCGAGTGGTTCAACGTGTGGAATAAAGTCGTGATTGACCTGAATACCCACAGCGTGAAGGGCATCAGTAATCTTGATTTCGAGCTAGCCGCCAAGATCAACGGCATTTTCACCAGCTGATTTCCCGGCCGCTCGCTCTGCCTGCGGTACCCAATACTTGGTACTCCGTTTCTCCTTCGCAACTTCGCTTTATTGCCGCCTTGCTTTCGGGTTCGCCTTACTCACAATAAGCACTACCCCCTTCCATCGCATTTCTGAGCGCTGTCCTCTCCAGTCTCACAATGCGGAACCGCTCGCCGCCTTGGCAGTGCGGACAGGCTGCGGCGAGGACAATGATTGCACCCGGATGAGGCTGAACCTTGCGGCCCAAACTGCGCATCCTCGTGGCTGAGAGTTCCGTTCGAGAAATCAGCGCGATGCTCGAAACGGCGTGTCAACTTCCGGACGCTGAAATCGAACTCGTCTCGGCCGCAAGTATCGCCGCACTCTTGGCAACCATTCCCAAAGTCCGGCCGGACCTCTTGCTGCTCGATCTCTCGCTGGCCCGGCCCGCCAGTCCAGAAACGGTGCGCCGCATCTGCCGCGCCGCTCCGACGGTTCCTCTCGTCGTTGTCGCTAGTGCGGGAGAAAAAGACGAAGCCGCTCGTTGTTTGCAGCAAGGCGCCATGGACCGCGTTTTCAAGGACGCTATGGACACAACCGTGATCGAGCGCGTGTTGCGCGCGGCGTTCGAGCGCAACACGATCGAGGGCCTGGCCGATCTCCTGCGCGATCCCCTCACCGGCCTGTATAGCCGGGAAGCGTTCCTGACCATCGGGGAACGCAAGATGGAATCGGCCCGGCGTTCGGGCGGCACCCTCGTGCTTGCTTGCCTGTTCCTGGAGAATCTCGGCGGTTTGCGCGAGCGCTTCGGCTCGTCCGTGGAAGAACACGCTTTGCTCGATTTTGCTGAATTGCTCAGCGCGAGCTTCCGCCGCTCAGACGTGATCGCGCGCACCGGCACCGCTGAATTCGCCGTACTCGCCGTCGATGCGGCGGAACCCAGCGCGTCAATTCTGCGCCAGCGCATCGAGCGCCGTCTGATGGCTTGCAATACGTCGCGAGACCCGCGCCATGCCATCGAGTTTCGGTTCGGCGCGAGCTTTTGGCAACCGGAGCACGATAAGGCCTTCGTCCAGCTCTTGGACTCGCTCGAATCCACGCTGCGCAGAACTCCCGCGCTTGCCAACACGCCTGGCCGGTAGAACCCGATGCGCCCCGAGGATTCCTTGCCGTTTGCCCCTGGAGAACACGCATGAAACCCGAAATCCTGGAACCAGCCGCGTTGCAAGCGACGCGTGCCCTGCGGCTCCTGATTCTCGAGCATACACCCGATGATGTGGACCTCATGTTGCTCGCGCTTCGAGATGCGGGCGTTTCGGTTGCCAGCACGGTCGCAACGAATAAAGCCCAGTTCGTCGCGGCGCTCCGCGACCATTCGTTCGATGCCATCCTCTCGGACTATCGCCTGCCCGGCTGGACCGGCCTCGACGCGCTAAAGGAATTGCGGGCCTCCGGAATCGATACGCCATTTTTGCTCGTAACCGGCACATTGGGAGAAGAAGCGGCAGTCGAATGCATGAAGCAGGGCGTTAACGATTACATCCTGAAGGACCACCTTTCGCGCCTTCCCGTCGCTCTGCAGCGCGCCATCCAGGAAAAGGCCTTGCGTGACGAAGCCGCCCGCAGCAGTGCCGCACTGAAGCAGAGCGAAGCCCGTGTCCGCGAGCAGTTCGCCGAACTGGATCTCCTCTACCGCACGGCGCCCATCTGCGTTGCCATTCTCGACCGGGACCTGCGCTATCTGCGCGTGAATGATGCCATGGCGGGACAAAATGGCATCCCGGCCTCACAGCACATCGGGCGGACACTATACGAGGTAGCGCCTCAAACCGCGCCAGAACTCGCTGCCTGCCTGCATCGGGTGTTCGCCACAGGGGCTCCGTTGCAGAACGTGCAGTTGCGCGCCGTCCACCCTTCCCACTCGTCCGGGTGTCGCGACTATCTCGCAGGGTTCTATCCGCTGGTCACTCAGGAAAACCATGTGCAGTCCTCCTGCGTAATCCTGGTGGACATCACCGATCACAAGCGCGCCGAGGAGAAACTGCGCCGGTCGGAAGCCCGCAACCAAGAATTGGTTGAAAGCTCGATTTACGGCATCGCGCACATTTCGCCCGAAGGCGCTTTTTTGGATAGCAATCCGGCGCTAGTCCGAATGCTGGGCGCAAACTCGAGCGCGGATCTTGGCTCGATGAACCTATTCAACGACGCTTTCCGCTTCCCCGAGCAGGCCGCCCGCTTAGCCGCTTCCTGCCGGGATCGCAAACAGGTGGTTGGCGCCGAGGCGGAATGGCGCCGCCGGGATGGAGGCGTGGTTACCGTCCGGCTGCATCTGCGCTACGTCACCCTTCCGGGCGAAAGCGATTTCATGGAAGTCATCGCGGAAGACGTGACTGAATTGCGG
>Ga0209062_1005486_pt1 | contig 12283 bp, 14 predicted proteins | sample Coa_R2_2_FD_187158 | JGI IMG/M metagenome (GOLD analysis project Ga0209062, IMG submission 187158) | Surface soil microbial communities from Centralia Pennsylvania, which are recovering from an underground coalmine fire - Coalmine... | ecosystem: Environmental > Terrestrial > Soil > Unclassified... | reverse complement strand
ACGAACAGCGGCCAGGTTATGGCCGGAGCCATCCTGCTTCTGGTAGAGCAGGGCGAGGGGGCTGCCGTCGGGGCGGTAGACAAAGGTCTCGGTCAGTCGCTGTGGAGATTGTTAAGGAGCAATCCGATTCTTACCTGTACGGGCGACTCTGTCTGACCGTAAGTGCCGCAAGTTAGGCAATCTTGCAGTTCGGCAGTGCGCTGCTGAGGTGAGCGCGTCCACTTGAAGTGACGTTTGTCTTATCTAGTGACAGATCAGTCAAGACGTCAAGGTCTGTCAAGTATGTGAGCCCGGCATCTGTTATCGGAGTGTGGGAGAGATAGAGCCTTTGTAATCGTCGCAATTCCTTCAAATGCGTCAGCCCTTCATCACTCACGTGGGTGTCTGATAGATCAAGGGACCAGAGTTCTGTCAGATCTGCAAGATGGCGCAGGCCAGCACTACTGATCGACGTGCCACTGAGAGAGAGCGTATGCATGTGCCGAAGTTGCCCGACATAGGCGAGGCCGGCATCGCTGATAGCAGTGTTGTCCAGATAGAGAGTGCGTAAGCCGCTTAGCTGACCAATGAACCGTGCAGCCTTGTCACCGATGCGCGTGTCAGCGAGTTGCAGTTCCTTAAGATTGGTCAATCCGCGCAGACCCGCTAGATTCGCATCCTCGATTGGTGTGTTTATGAGGCGCAACTCTTCGAGGGTCTGTATCCCCTGCACCCGATCCAGTGTGCGACCACGTACACACGTCGTCGAGAGATGAAGCGCCTTCAGGCCTCTGCTGCGAATGTACCTCAGACTAGCGTCACTGGCTGAGGAGGGGAGCGTCAGGGTCTGAAGGTGGGGGAGTTCGGTCAGGAAGATTAGCCCCTCCTCAGTCACCTGGGTGTCGCCGATATCCAACTCCTGCAAGCCGGTCAGGCGGGCGAGCGGGTAGCCGGCCGCATCACCGATCTGTGTCCCGAACATCGTGAGCGAACGCAGGGCGGGCAGGCGTGCCACCGCGGAGAGCCCCTGGTTGGTGAGGGGCGTCCCGGATAGATCGAGGACACGCAAACCGGACAGCGTCTGCAGTGGCGCCAGGCCGGTATCGGTAACCTGGGCTCGCGTCAGGCTGAGCGTGCGCAGGTGCGGGATCGTGGCGACATACAGCACGTCGGCGTCGCCTACGTTGCAGTCGAGGAACGTGAGAGTCTGCACAGTGGGGTGCTCACCAAGGAGGGCCAGTCCGTCGCCCGGAATAGTGACGTAGGCCAGATTCAACTCGTGGAGCGCCGGCATGTCGCGCAGGTGTCGGAAGGCGACATGGCTCAGGCCCAGGTTGCACAGCACCAGGCGCTGCAGGTGCGGCAGGAGCGCCAGTTGTCCGACACCCGGTCCACTTACGCTCCCGCCCCACAGCTCAAGGCTCTGCAGGGTGGACAGACGGCCAAGATGGGCCAGCCCCTCATCGCTGATCGTTTCGTCCAAGACGAGTTCCCGTAGGGCTGGCAGGCGGGCAATGTGGCTAAGGCCAGCGTCGGTCATCGACGAATCGAACAGTTCCAGCCGCTGCAACCCCGTGAGTTGCGCGACGTGGGCCAGTTGCTCGTCGCCGATGGACTGATCCCTACACCACAACCCTTGTAAGTCGTTCGGGTCGAGGGCGGAGAGCCACGAAAGATCGGCGCCGCTCACAGGATTGGGTCGCAGAGTCACTTCTATGCGCGCCGGAACACTCACCGGGCCACGAGCACTGACGATGCCAAACCAGGAGCCCTGATTGCTATGTCTATCCCCAAGATATAGGATACCGACAGACCGTCCTTCGGGGAATCGTAGGACTCGTTGACGAGTCATCGAACTCTGCCCGTCAGCGATGCGATCATCGGTCGCTCCATCTGAATCACGATAGAGCGACCCGTTGCTTGCGTCATGCTTCATAACGAGATCAAACTACGGCTCGTCAGCGATGTAGAATGCGGGCACACCTTGGCCTCTCGCGTACATCACATCAATAAGCGGTTGACATAGACCCGGGCAAGGACCGCCATTGTTTCCAACTCCCAGGGGATCCATGACCTGGAGGATGGACGTTTCTTGCCCCGCCTCATCAATCGACAGATTGATTCCGCTATACAACTGGACTTCCTCCCCGTGTTCTTGTCCTCTTGGAGTCGTTGTAGACCATCCCTGCGTGATCTCAACGTCTTGCCCTGGAAATAGATCCGGCAGGACCGATCGAGTCAGTGCGTTGATGACTTCGCGCGGAGCTCCTCCATTTAGCGCAATGGATAAGCGTCCCTGTTCCGGATTTTCGAGTGAGTAGAAGCGAGTCAAAGACGGCGTCACTAGCTTCATGGTATTTCCAGCCCTCGTGAAGGCGTCCGGGACACCCCTCGCTCGATAGTAGCGATTGAGCGCTCTTAGGAGACGGTATCGTAGTTGCCATGCCAAGACGGCCAGTGGCCTTCCTTTGGCTACAAGTTCAGGATCCTCCATGGCGGACGGAGGATATGCCTTAAGATAACCGACGCGCCCATTATCTGTCACCTGCTCGGTCGTAGGGTCGGCGGAGACGGTCGTGCCTTGTACGGCCTCCAGCGGTGTGGGTTCGAGGCCGCTCCCGTCGCCCCGCACCGCCGCTGCGGCCTCCGGCCCGCCCTCGTTGTGGTGCTCGGGATCGCCCCCCAGCCCGCTGGGATCGGCGCAGTTGGCGGGGTCGTCGCGGCAGTAGACGTAGCTGCGCACCCCGTCCTGCGCGCTCGGGTCCGGCTGCAAGAAGCGCTCCAGGTTCGGGTCATACGCGCGCGGCCCCAGCCAGTACCACGGCAAGGCGCCCTGGTCCCAACCCTGGTCCTTGCTGCCGCTGAGCGCGTTGTCCCAGCCGTCGTACCAGTAGCCCCGGTAGCGCAGCGGCTGCGGGATGTACCCCGGCGTGTTCGGCGCGATCACGTCTGTGATCGGACCCCAGATGTCGTAGACGTAGCTGTCGACTACGGTGCCGCTATGGTCCGTCAGCGCCACCACGCTGCCCTGCCCGTCGAGCACATAGTTGTAACGAACAGCGGCCAGGTTATGGCCGGAGCCATCCTGCTTCTGGTAGAGCAGGGCGAGGGGGCTGCCGTCGGGGCGGTAGACGAAGGTCTCGGTGAAGGGCGTGGTGTTGGTCCCGGTCACGATGACCTGGCTGACCCTCTGTCCCCGGTACTGGAAGACCTCCTGGAAAGGCGGTGGTGGGGCGGGCGAGTTCGCGGCCGCCGCGCTGACCGCCACCCGCCGGCCCAACGCGTCGTAGGCGATGAACCAACTGCAACAGGACGTGCCGTTGAGCCGCGCCACGGAGCCCAGCCGCCCCAGCGCGTCGTAGTTGAGCAGGTATTTGAGGCCGTTGGGCGCCGTGATGACGGTGGTATCCCCGCTCACATCGTAGCCATAGGTCGTGGTCAGGCCGTTGGTGTCGGTGTAGACCACCAGTTCATTGGGCAGCCAGTTCGTCGGCGTGAGCGCGCCGATGGCGGCGTAGGTGTAGGCGTAGGTGGCCTGGGGCGGGATCGGCTGCCCGTTGGAGACGTTGTTCCAGCCCAGGATGTTGCCGTTGCCGTCGTAGTGCCAGACCTGGGGCGTGCCGGTGGTGATGCTGGCGAGACGGCCCTGCGGGTCGTAGGTCAGCGGCCACGTGGGTTGGGTCAGGCCAGCGAAGGCGGCGTTGGTGATGGTGACCGTGCGCCCCTGCGGGTTGTAGTCGTAGCCGTAGGTCTGGGTGCCGTAGCTCGACCCGACGAACTGCACCTGGGTGAGGCGGTCGTCGCCGTCGTACTGCCGGCTCTGCGTCACGCCGGGCAGGGTGTCGGTCAGCGGGCGATTGGTCAGGGTGTAGGTGAAGGCGGCGGGGCCCAGGCCGTCGCCGGTGCTGGTGACCCGCCCCGCCGCGTCCACGGCATGCGTGATGACCACGCTGGCGCCCGGCAGCGTCTCGCTGCGCAGCCGCCCCGCCGCGTCGTAGCCGTAGCTCGTCGCGCCCCAGCCGTCGTCCTGGCTGCTCAGCCAGTCCAGCGCGTTGTAGCCCATCGTGCTGGTGATGCTGGACGGGATGCCCGGGCGCACCGTCTGCACGGTCTGGGTCAGCACGTTGCCGTCGGGGTCGTAGGAGGGCGTGGTGGTGATCGGCGAGGTGTAGGTGCCGCAGTTGGGGCAGGTGTCCACCTGCTGGCTCAGCCGGTTGGCGCCGTCGAGCGCGAAGGTGTGGGTGCGCAGGGCGAAGTCCGCCTGCTGGGTCAGGTTGTCGGCGGGGTCCAGGCCGAAGGTCTGCACGGCCGGTGGGCTGGGCAGCACCGTGATCTGGGTGCGCCGGTCGGCATAGTCGAAGCCGTTCTGGGTCTGGTCGCCGGTGGGCAAGGTCTGCTGCACCAGGTTGCCGTCGCTGTCGTAGCTCCAGGCGGTGGTCAGGGCGGGCGGCGCCGGCGTGATGCCCGCGCTGCCCACGGTGTCGCTGATGGGCTGGTCGAGCGGGTCGTAGCCGCGCGTCTCCACGGTGAGGGCGGCGGGGTTGGCGTAATCGAGCGGGGTGGTGATGGCGGTGGTGTTGCCGACATTGTCGTAGTTAAGGGTCTGGCTGGTGGTGCTCAAGGGGTCGGTGATGGTGATGGGCCGGCCGACGGCGTCGTAGCCGTAGCGCACCACGTGGCCCGCGGGGTCTTGCCGGTCCAGCAGGGCGATGGCCGAGTAGGTGTAGAGCGTGGTGGCGCCCACCGGGTTGGTGAGGGCCACCACCCGCCCCAGCGGGTCGTAGCTGGCCTGCGTCAGGTCGTTCGCCCCGTCCGTGCCGGTGATCACGTTGCCGTCCCCGTCGTAGCCGATCCCCGTGGATGGCGCCACCACCTGGCCGGTGTAGAGCGTGACCGGCGGATAGGTGGTCTGGGTCAGGCGGCCCAGGTTGTCGTGGGCGAAGACGGCGGTGGCGCCGTTGGGGCTGGTCTGGTAGAGGGGGATGCCGTCGAGGTCGGGGGTGAAGAGGGTGGTGGCGGCGAGGTCGGGCCGATACTGGCTGCCCAGGGTGGTGGTGATGGGCGGGGTGCTGGCGCTGGTGAGGTCGCCGGTAGTGCTGTAGCCCCAGGTCCAGGTGGCGAGGGCGGCGGTGGGGCTGAGGCCGGCGGTGGGCGTGACGCCCGGCGCCGGGGTGGGCACCAGCACGCCCCGCCCGTCGATGTAGCTGGTCAGCTCGCCATGGCTGTCGTAGCCCCGCACGCTGCCCCGCCAGGATTCTTCGGGCTCAAAGGGTGGTTATGAGGATTGTTAAAGTACGCTCTTCGTAGCTTGAATCGGTCCTGCCGTTACGGCTCACGCACCGGTATGTAACCAAGAGTACCCTGCGTGCTAGCTACCTCCTCTAGCCAGTCGGTGAACGAGTCAGCCACCTTCGTCCAACAGTCCCTATAGGTAACCAGATCGCGCATCACATCCTCGATATCATGGATCGCCGGAAAACGCTTCCATTCCCCCGAAGGCATGGCTAGTACACATCCTTGTTGGACCCGTCCGCCAAGATCGCTGATGAAGTAGATGGGGCGATTATAATAGGCGTGGGCCTTCTCATGCAATGTTAAGGTGCCGATGACAAGCAGCCCATTTTCATAGTGGCTGTCGTCCCCATCCATCGGGATATCATATTGATACGTCGCCTGCATACCATATCCATAGGCCTGAAAATAGTACAAGCCATTAACGCTAGTACCTGATGCCCTGGCGGCCTCAGTCGCATGAACTGCTGGAGCCCACGGAATCAGTCGGCTGCCCTGACTGTCATGTGGCCAAAGTCAGACCGAATTAGGCGCAGTATCAACAAGATATACCCGAACTCGTTCCATTCCAGGCGCGGATGCCTGATGAGTACCTCTAGTTCTAGCTCTCCCGAGCGGTTTGGGAGCAACGCGACGATCATGGTCAGATCGCCCAAGTGGGTATCTGGAACCGGAAGATGAACGCCCGTGAGGGCTTCGTTGGACTCTACTGATAGCAGCCATCGAACACGCCACCATCCATCACCAACCTCCCTGCCCTCTGGCGAAGGAACTACCTCGACCTGTGATGGATCGTAACCGCTACCCAACTCTCTGTCCATGACGTACCCTCTAGTCTCTGACCTTTATTACGTCCCATAGGTGCCTATAGCTATTTACTATGTCGAACGACTCGGGTGCGAACTTCGACTCAAAGTAGTTCCCGTTGTTAAAGTAGTCGACCAGAGAACCACCAGCCTCCAAACTCCTAACGACAGATTCCGGTAGCCGTACTATCACAAGGCTGATTGGCCCCGGCCCACCTAGATATCGTCTGGCTCCCCAGCTTGCCGCTTCGGACAATGCCTCCTGCCACGTCGCATACCTATCCACCCTCGTAGTAAAGAAGCTACCGGGCTCCGACGATCCAAATAGCGCTTGGAGTCCTGCCTCACGACTTATCCCGCCGCTGCGTATGTTAGCGACATATTCGGGTGTCGTCCCATGTGCGAAGTCTACCAAGGGCTCGGACTCGGCATCGTTAGCAGCCTCCGTACTTGCCACTCCGCCCTCAGACGCGCCTTCGAGTGTCTGGGCACCAGTCGCCACCGTCTCGGCGACATCGCTGGCTGCAGACAGCCCCCGCGCGACATCGGCAGCAAGACCGATGCCACGTCCGGCCCAGCCCACGACGGGCAGCAGCGCCAGCCCGCCCAGCACCCGCTGAGCCAGGCTGCTCTTGGGGGCCCTCCGCTCGGCTTTGGCCCTATTCGGCTACTTGATAGGTGACGCCCAAGCTCGTTTCCAACATTCCGAGCGTGTTCGTTTCAATTGACATGCCGAATGCTCCGATATAGAATCGCCTTCCCTTCGACACCAGCACGAAGTACTTATAGTACGCAGCAGCCGCGTCTTGTTGTGTTCCCGCTCGACTCTGCAGGCGTGTCAGTTCGTCTCCTGTAGGCGTATCTATCTCGATGCCTGACAATGTGGCAGGGATATCGAGATAGAATACACCCTTGAAGATGATGTCGATGTTTTCCTGTTCGCCCTTTCCTTCGTCAGGCACGCTCCTCAAGAGCAATTGGCTTAGGGAGATATAGTAATCCCATATCTGAAAGTCCCGAGAACTGGAGAAACCGTTCATGGTGCTGATCTCATCCACTCGTATTCGCTAAGGTGTAGCAGCAAAGGGATTTGGCACAACATCCCACTGATTGAACCCAGTTCTTTGATAGAACGTCGTCTTCGCCAGCCATGCCTCATTCCTGCTGACTTGGTATAGCTCCCACGTCGTTATTGGTACCTGGCCGAATGAGTTAATGCCAGCGTCCTCAAGTTGCACCGTTTCGGCAAATCGGGCCGATTGGTGAAGAGGAACGTCCCCCTTTCCGCTCAGGTTGAAATGAATTCGCTCCGCGCCGTTCAGTATTTCTTCAAACCGGGCCGGGAATAGCCTCCACGGTTTGTTGAATCCGAACCAACTTGTCCAATTCTCCGCACCTACGTGGATCGAAAACTCGTTTAGGTCCTCCATGGTACTGAGTGCCACGTCCAATGGGCCATGTTGTGCCGCTGCTGACGCTGCCTCAGAGCCAACCTCTGTGGAGACATTGGCTAGTGTTGCCACTTGGGCTGTATCTTCGACCGTCTGGCCACCGGTCGCCATCGTCTCCGCGACGTCGCTGGCCGCGGACAGCCCCCGGGCGACATCGGCGGCCAGGCCGAGCCCCCGCCCGGCCCAGCCCACCACCGGCAGCAGCGCCAGCACCCCCAGCGCCCGCTCGCCCAAGCTGCTATTTGCACCGGTCGCCGCCCGCAGCGGGCTCAGGAGCAAGGTGTTGGGCACCGCCCACAGCGCCTGCTCCCGACGCTGACTCTGCTGCTCCTGCACGGCCGCCTGCACGCAGTTCGTCGCATTGCTACCCTTGTCCACGAAGCTGCGCTGCCCGCACGCCGCCGGCACCCCCGCTTGCCCCGTGGGGTCGTGCACGTCGAGCGGGTCGTCGTTGGCGTAGGCGTAGCTGGGCAGGCCACCGCCCGTCAGTGGGTCGGGCTGCAGGAAGCGGCGCAGGCTGGGGTCGTAGCTGCGCACCTGCAGCCAGTACCAGGGCATAGGCCCGCTGTTCCAGCTCGCCCCGCCGCTGTCGCCGCTGTTGTCCCAGCCGTCGTACCAGTAGCCCTGATAGCGCAGCGGCTGCGGCACCGCTTCCCGCGTCGCCCCCGGCGTGGTCAGGTCCGGCCGCCCCCACACATCGTAGGTGTAGACGTTGACCAGGGTGCCGCTACCGTCCACCAGCCCCATCACGTTGTTGTGCCCATCGAGCACATACCAGTAGCGCTTGCTCGCCTGCCCGGCCGTCTTGTACACCAGCTCCAGCGGCGACCCGTTGGGCCGGTACAGGAAGGTCTCGGTGAAGCTGGTCAGCGGCGTGGTCACGCTCACCTGCCCGATCTGCTCCCCCCGGTACACCCAATGCTCCTGGAAGCTGGGCTGGCCCTGCCCCGTCGGCGTGATGGCCAGGGTGTCACGCCGGTGAGTGGGCCCTGTGCATTGAGCACACCGCCCGAAATGTTCCATCGAACGGAGTGGATATGAAACTGTTAAAGTACGTTGCGACAGGCGCTAATGTTCCAGAACGCCCGGCACGCGCCTTGTGATTCCGGCGTCGAGGATGAACCATGTTTGCCTGTCCACTGCTTGGGAGCAATTCGGGATTCGCTGTTTACTCCGACCAGGTTTTACGCCATTCCGGATCGTAATAGTCCGTAGGAGAGGGCCATCTCGCAGGATCATGGTACCAGTTGGGATCGGTCTTCCCATAGAGTATAGACATAGCCCAGTAGTACGGCTCTTCATGGAAGAAAAGTTCCCGTGCCATATCGTCGTCAAGATCCATCACACTGGATGTGCTAAGCCGTTGTTGTGCTTCAGATTCGCTTAATCCTCCATATCGTACAAGCGTTCTGACGATACCACGATATGCAGTTTCCATCTCAGGGTCCATGATATGCTCCTGTGCTAGGGTGCCAAAGAGCTGTTAAACAAGTCAACAGCTTCTTGAGTGAATATGGCAAGTTGATGGCCACCGCCGCCCCTCAGCGGTAGAGCCGGTAAGCCCTGAATTACTTCTCCAGGGTTGCGTAGCACGGGTCCCTCTACGTAATCGAATAGGTGGCTGAGCGTACCTTGCCGCCCCTCAGTCATAAATCGCACCCACTCGCTGTCAGCGGTGGCAAACGCAAGACCATTCAATTGTGCCAGATCGCCACAGGACATCGCGTATCTGAGGATCACCGGCTCGCCACCGAATTCACCCGCGATAAACCTGGCGCGTTGTGCTGCTTGACGCAAATCGTTCGTAACGTAGAATCCTCCCTGCCCGGCGGGATTGAAGGCGAGATTGAGGCGTCCCACACTCAAATCTATACCCTCTGTGCTAATTGCTTCTGCTCCCGCGGTATTTGTCCCATCATAGAGATTGATGAGATCCCCACTGCCACCGCTCACCGCCTCGGCACCTGCCGCCGCCGTCTCCGCCACATCGCCGGCTGCGGACAGTCCGCGGGCGACATCGGCGGCCAGGCCGATCCCCCGGCCGGCCCAGCCCACGACGGGCAGCAGCGCCAGCCCGCCCAACACGCGCTGGCCCAGGCTGCTGTTCGCGCCAAACACGTCGCGCAGCGGATTGAGCACGAAGACGTTGGGCACCGCCCACAACGCCGACTACAGCCTCGCCTGCTGCCATTAATGCAATAGTCCGGTTTTGCAATGATCAATCGTAACTATGGTTCGAGATGTTTAGCCTCCAACCACGCTACAGCCTCTTGACTGATTTCTGGAACCTTACTCCGCGCCGCCCGTCTCAAGGCGGAGATAGAGTCTGCTGTGTCAAGGGATGCCAAGGCTCGTAAGCACTTCTTCGCGAGTTGATGATACTCATCCCAAGGTGGCTCATCGGCAAGTGCTCGTTCTAAGCTTGGGATGGCTCCCGGATTCCCGGCCATGCCAAGGACATCGGCTATGTCTTCGAGATTGGGCAATTCGCTTCTGTCATCGCTACGCGACGCGAAGATATCGTTCCATCGGTCAAGCACGGGCCATATAGCTGCTGCCATGGATGGGTCCGGTTGGAGCAGAGCAGCGAGGATGTACCTGTTAAATAGCCGCCAGTCAGCACGGCCAACTGAGTCCTCCAAACCCTGGGAAATACACGGCCTGACATCCCCTAGTTGGCTCAATCCGTCTCGCAGACTCGGCTGATAGCCACCGGCGTCGAGATCCAAGTGAAGCGATTGCAGGAACCGTTCTAGTTCCTTACACGTATTCATTCTCCTACTGGCACTCCACTAAAGCTGATAATGCGTTCGTTAAAGATATTCGCTGAGTCAGGTCTCAGACCGTAAGTAATGGCTCCATTCTCCAGCTTTATATTTACCACGCCTCTCATTCCCCGATATAGCTCAGGTAAATCCATTAGTTCAGGTGGAAGGATCTGGCCAACGTTTCTTGCTCCGGCCTCGATGAGCGCTTGTCTAGTCCCTGCTTGTGTCTCGAAACCCACGATGACGTCATATTCTGCTCTCCCATGTGCCATCGCTGCGAAGTTCTATACATAGTCAAGGCTCTGGGTCACGAAGCTTTCACCACGTGGGGCAAGTTCTCCAGTCTGCGACAGATTTGCGAACTCCTTGTTGGACATGGCTCGGTAGAAGATTTCGCTGCTATCTGATCCGCCTGCGCCGGTTGCCTCATCAATTGCAGTCCCAAGCGAGGTGATGCTACTTTCGGCATTTGCTGCCGTTGCCGCGACGTCACTGGCCGCGGACAGCCCGCGGGCGACATCGGCGGCCAGGCCGAGCCCCCGCCCGGCCCAGCCCACCACCGGCAGCAGCGCCAGCACCCCCAGCGCCCGCTCGCCCAGGCCGCTGTTCGCACCGGTCGCCGCCCGCAGCGGGCTCAGGAGCAAGGTGTTGGGCGCCGCCCACACCGCCTGCTCGCGCCTCTGACTCTGCCGCTCCTGCAAGGCCGCCTGCACGCAACTCGTCGCATTGCTGCCCTTGTCCACGTAGCTGCACACCCGTCAGCAGCAGCTTTGAGAAGCCAGACGGGTGGCGAATCACTCTTCTATTAGTTTTCGTTGTTGGTCAAGTAGTCCTTCCGACTGCAAATACCATAGAAGATCACGACGGTTTGGATCCGGCCAGGCGATCAGGAGTTGCTGCCCTGCTGTTACGGCTCGCGGAGTACCAGCCCGGAATAAGGCTGCGACAGCTTCATGCGCTACGGTGATGGTGCCCATCAACTGTACAGTGTTCTTAGGGTCGATCGCTGCACGAACAAGGTCATTGACGAGTTCCTCGTCCTGATGCACATGCCGGGCAATACTTGCTAAGGTATTAGCTCGCACCAGGATCGACTTATGATCAAGCAACGCTCGAAGCTCACTCGTCGAAACCTGATCATTCTTCAACTGATCAATTAGAGGCTGGATAGAACGCCTCGAAGGTAGCTCCTTACTCACCGAAGATCTCGGCTCTTCTAGCTCGCATCTGCTGGAGTATCCCGCGTCCGATATCGAACTCGCGAAGTTGCCTGGCAATGCGTATTTCCTCCATGTATGCGTTGAATTCGAGCCGCCAGAACTCCAGTACATTTCCACGATAGTAGGTGTAACCCGGATAACCGGCCGCGCGAACATCGAGGAAGTGACGGTATTCATGGCGCAGCGCTCCAATTGACGCATCGCGATCAAGGATCATGCGGCCCGGCCCACCTACTTCAGCAGAGTAAGCCAATTGGCCTTCTCGGAACTGAACGTCTACCCCAGATGTCTCTAAGTCCTGCATGATCGCATCGTACTCCTCGGGATGCGAGAGATAGGCGGGTCCAAGGCGCGGGAGCAGAAGATCTGCTTGAGAGAGGAATCGCGATGTGCGCGCCGCACCAGTCGCCACCGTCTCGGCGACGTCACTCACCGCGGACAGCCCGCGCGCGACATCGGCGGCAAGACCGATGCCACGGCCGGCCCAGCCCACGACGGGCAACAACGCCAGCACCCCCAGCGCCCGCTCGCCCAGGCTGCTGTGCGCCCCCGTCAGGTTGCGCAGCGGGTCGAGCACGAAGAGGTAGGGCCCCGCCCACAGCGCCGCCTACAGACAGGTTATATTGTTAGCTCGGCATTTGATATCTGATGAGGGCGTTTCCTAACTCGGCCTCTATGGGGTAGGCTGACCACCAGACGCGGCTCGCACCCGCGCCAGGAGGTCAGCCCATGGTCCCGACCCCGTGCCTTACCACGGCGCCCGTTCC
>Ga0209062_1005483_pt1 | contig 12286 bp, 11 predicted proteins | sample Coa_R2_2_FD_187158 | JGI IMG/M metagenome (GOLD analysis project Ga0209062, IMG submission 187158) | Surface soil microbial communities from Centralia Pennsylvania, which are recovering from an underground coalmine fire - Coalmine... | ecosystem: Environmental > Terrestrial > Soil > Unclassified... | reverse complement strand
GAGGCGCGCGAGATTGCGCGAGAGATCGTCGTACCACAGCGCGAACTTCAGGCCGAACGTGATGGGTTCGGCATGGACCCCATGGGTGCGGCCGATCTGAGGGGTGTGTTGAAATTCGAACGCGCGCCGCCGGAGCGATTCGCGCAACGCTTCGGTCTCCCGGACCAGCAGCGCGGAGGCTTGCTTGAGCACCAGCGCCTGCGCGGTATCGACGATGTCGTTCGAGGTGAGGCCGTAATGCAGCCAGCGGGAAGCCGAGGCGGCGCCGGCGGCGGCCATCTTTTCGGCTACGGCGGTGGTGAACGCGATCACGTCGTGCTTCACTTCGCGCTCGATCTCATTGATGCGGGCGAGATCGAAGGCGGCGTGCGCGCGCAGAGCTTGGGCGGCGTCGCCGGGGATCTCGCCGAGCTCGGCCAAGGCATCGCTTGTGGCGAGCTCGACTTCGAGCCATTGGGCGAAGCGGTTCTGGTCGGAGAAGATGGCGCCCATTTCCGGACGCGTGTACCTTGCGATCATAAAAATTCAGGATAAAACGAAGGCGCATCAGCCCGTTGGCGTTTCTGCCGCTGAATCTGGCGCTGCCTTTTTGCGTTCAGTAAGTCACCGGCTCGGTGGCGCGGCGCGGGTCGGCGATCATCAGGCGGGTGAAGAGCTCGCGTCCGGCGAGGGCTTGGGCCGCGCACTGCTCCACGATTGCGGGATGATTGTTGTGCTCGCTTAAATGGCCGAGGATGATGGTGGAGGTTCGGGTGTCCAGATGCTCGCGAATAAATGAGCAGGCCAGGTCGTTTGAAAGATGCCCCATGCGCCCCATCACCCGCTGCTTGACGGACCAGGGATAGGGGCCGACCTTGAGCATGTCCAGATCGTGATTGGATTCGAGCAGGAGAACGTCGGAGCCGGCCAGATGGAGGCGGACCGAGGCCGGCAGATAACCGAGGTCGGTGACGATCGAAATTTTGATGCCTTCGGCGCGAAAGGAAAAACCGACGGGATCCAGAGCGTCGTGGGGAATGGTGAAACTGGAAACCTCGATATCGCCGATCGTGAACGATTCGCCGGAGGCGAAGATCTCGATGGGGGGGACGCGCTCTCCCCAGGAGATCGCCGGGGCAGTGAGGCGCGAAAGAAAAGCCGGAACGCGGCGCGCGCCGTCATTGAGTTTGGCGGAGATGGTGGCGAGTCCGGCGACATGATCGCCGTGCTCGTGGGTAATCAGAATCGCGTCAATCGATTGCCAGTCGACGCCGATCGCCTGGAGCCGTTCGAAAGTTTCGCGCCGGCTCAATCCGGCGTCGATGAGGAGACGGGTGCGGGAGGTCGCCATCAACGCGGAGTTTCCGGAACTCGATGAGGCAAGAACGGAAAGTTGAACGATGGCGCGATCTCCTTCTCTACATTATTCATATTTTTAAGCGGGGAACAACGGCGTAGATTAGGGGCTAGCCTGGGGAGACGAGGCAAGGCGAGGTTTCAGGCCTCCTATTCACGGTTACGATTGGCGGGAGCGGATGGATGCGAACATCTACAATAAGAGCATGAAGGCTCGCGTTTACGTTTCGTTCAAGAGCACCGTACTCGATCCGCAGGGCCAGACGATTTGCCAGGCGCTGCACGGGCTTGGACATAAGACGATCGCCGAGGTGCGGCAGGGGAAATTTTTTGATATCGAGCTCGCGCCGGACGCCAGGCGCGACGATGCGGAACGCGAGATGCGCCAGATCGCCCAGGACGTACTGGCCAATCCGGTGATCGAAGAGTACCGGGTGGAGTTCTTAGAGTAAATTATGTGTGGAATTGTCGGCTACATCGGACCGCGCAAAGCGGTGCCCATCATTCTGGATGGGCTGAAACGGCTGGAATACCGCGGCTACGATTCGGCCGGAATCGCGGTGCTGGAGGACGGCGACGTGCTCTCGGTGCGGCGGGCGCAGGGCAAGCTTCGCAACCTGGAGGATGCGCTGCGGCTGAGTCCGATTGAAGGCGATTATGGCATCGGCCATACGCGCTGGGCGACGCATGGACGGCCGACGGAAGAGAACGCGCATCCGCATCGCGATTGCCGCGGCGATATCGTCGTGGTGCACAACGGGATCGTGGAGAACTATCTGACGCTGAAGCGCGAGCTTCAGCAGGAGGGCCATCGCTTCTGCACGGAAACCGACACGGAAGTGATTGCTCACCTGATCGAAAAACATTTCGACGGCAATCTGGAGAACGCGGTGCGCGATTCCGTCCGCCAGTTGTCGGGTGTCTTTGCGCTGAGCGTCATTTCCAAACGCGATCCGCACAAGATCGTCGCGGCGCGGCAGGGTCCGCCGGTGGTGGTGGGGCTGGGCGATAAGGAGTATTTTGTGGCCTCCGACGTACCGGCGATTCTGAGCCACACGCGCGATATGTTTTTTCTGGCCGATGGCGACGTGGCGGTGCTGACCGCCGAGGGCGTGCACCTGACCGATTTCAACGGGCGTCCGGTGAAGCGCCAGGTCTCGCATATTTTGTGGGATCCGATCATGGCGGAAAAGGGCGGCTACAAGCATTTCATGCTCAAGGAAATTTTTGAGCAGCCGCGCGCGGTTCGCGATACCACGTTGGGGCGCGTGGGCCAGGAATCCGGCCGGATTTTTTTGGACGAGATGGAGATTTCGGCCAGAGAGTTCAAGGAGTTTCGCCACGTCCGGATCGTGGCGTGCGGAACAAGCTGGCACGCGGCGCTCGCCGGAAAATTCATGATCGAGCGGCTGGCGCGGCTTCCGGTGGAGGTCGATTATGGAAGTGAATTCCGGTATCGCGATCCGATCCTTGGAAAAGATACGCTGACGGTGGTGATCTCGCAGTCGGGCGAGACGGCGGACACGCTGGCGGCGCAGCGCGAGGCAAAGCAGAAGGGATCGAAAACGCTGGCGATCTGCAACGTGGTCGGATCGATGATCACGCGCGAGGCGGCGGGGACCATCATCACCCACGCGGGTCCGGAGATCGGCGTCGCGTCCACGAAGGCGTTTACCGGACAGTTGACCGCCATGTTTCTGCTGGCGATGTACCTGGGGCAGGTCCGGGAGAGGCTGGAAGCGGAGGCTTCGCGCAAGCTGGTGGATCAGCTTTTGCGCGTGCCGGCGCAGCTTGAGGAGATTCTGCGGCGCGATTCGATTTACGAAGACCTGACCAAAATTTTGTTCCGCGCCACCGATTTTTTGTATCTGGGGCGCGGGGTTCATTTCCCGATCGCTCTCGAAGGCGCGTTGAAGCTGAAGGAAATTTCCTATATCCACGCCGAGGGCTATCCGGCGGGTGAGATGAAGCATGGGCCGAACGCGCTGATCGACGAAAATCTGCCGACGGTCGTGCTGGCGACGCTCGATCCGGGCGATGACGCGAGCCGCGTTCTTTACGAAAAGACGCTTTCCAATATTCAGGAAGTGAAGGCGCGGGGCGGGCTGGTGATCGCGGTGGCGTGCGAGGGCGACGAGGAGATTTCGAAGGTCGCCGATCACGTGATCCGCATTCCTTCGACGCATGAGCTGCTGCTGCCGATTCTTGAAGTGGTCCCGCTGCAACTGCTGGCGTATCACATCGCGGTGCGGCGGGGCTGCGACGTCGATCAGCCGCGAAATCTGGCCAAGAGCGTTACGGTCGAATAGGGCGCGGCTTGCGATCTTTGCTAAAGACGATCCCGCTGCTCGCGTCAGTGTTTGCGATCGGGGAGCCCGCGTTCGCCACGCGGATCGACGATCCGGCCGCGTTTGTCAGGGATGTGTATCGGCGCCTGGCGGCCAGCGCCCATTACCAACCTCCGACGGACATTTACACGCCTCGGCTGAAGGCGCTGTTCGATGAAGACAGGCGGCGCGCGAAAGGCGAAGTGGGATGCATCGATTTCGTATTCTGGACCAACGGGCAGGATTCGAACCTGAGAGATGTGCGCGTGACGAGTCAAGCGGCGGGCCGGCCGGATCGCGCGCTGGTGACCGCGACGTTTATCCATGAAAGACGTCAGGAGATTCAGCTCGATTTCCAGAAGATCGGCGGGCGATGGCTTCTCGACGACGCCTGCTCGCTGGCCGGCGAAACGTGGATATTGTCGAAGCTGCTGAAGTGCTGGTGAAGCAGTTTACTCAAGTCCTGGAAATCCGCACGCGCGGAAAGCGGCTGTATCCGTTCACCGCCGAGGTCGCAAAATGGGTTGCTTCCCGCGGGGTAGAAACCGGGCTTCTGACCATTTTTTGCCAGCACACTTCGGCATCGCTGGTGATTCAGGAGAATGCCGATCCGGACGTGATTCTGGATATCGCCGATTATTTCGAGCGAATCGCGCCGGAAAACGATCCGCATTACCGGCACACGGCGGAAGGTCCGGACGATATGCCGGCGCATCTACGAACGGCGCTGACCCAGACGTCGCTGACGATCCCGGTAATTGGCGGGCGGATGGCGCTGGGGACGTGGCAGGGGATTTATCTGTTCGAGCACCGGTCGAGCGCGCACCGCCGCAGCGTCGTGCTGCACCTGATGGCGTAAGCCGGCCAGGTTCTTGCTTACTGGATCATTCTCCGGTCGCGGCGGAGAATCGCCGGGACATCGAGATCGTCGAACACCGGCTCCGGCGGGGCTGGAGCGGCGGCCACCGGAAGCGGAGGCTCTTCGTAGGCCGGTTGCGGCGCGGGAGGCTCGACGTGCGCCGGTTCGGGAACTTCCATCCGCGGAGCGGGCGCGGGCTCGGCGGAAGCGGCGACGCGCGACGGCTTGCGCTCGATCGCCGGGAGATTTTCGCGCTGGAATCCGGTGGCGATGACGGTGATCTTGACCTGATCCGCCATCGATTCGTTCAGCACCACGCCGAAATTGATCTGAACATCGTCGTTTTGCGCGGCTTCGCGGATCAGCGTGCAGGCTTCGTTCACTTCGTGCAGGCTGAGGCGGCTCGATCCGGTGATGTTGATCAGCACGCCGCGCGCGCCGCGCACGCCGCCGGCTTCCATCAAGGGGCAACTGATGGCCCGTTCGGCGGCGATGACTGCGGCGTTTTCACCGCTGGCCGACGCCGTGCCCATCATGGCGTAGCCCATGCCCAGCATGATGGAGCGAATATCGGAGAAATCGCGATTGATCAGGCCCGGCGTGGTGATGATGTCGGCGATGCCCTGCACAGCCTGGCGGAGCACGTCGTCGGCGACGCGAAACGCCTCGAAGAAGCTGGTGCCTTTGGGAACCAGATCAAGGAGCTGATCGTTGGGGATGGTAATGACGGTGTCGACGACGCCGGCCAGTTCGGCCAGGCCCTGGTCGGCCTGCTTGCGCCGCTTGGGTCCTTCGAAGGCAAACGGTTTCGTCACTACGGCGACGGTGAGCGCGCCCAATTCCTTGGCGAGCGAAGCGACCACGGGCGCCGCTCCGGTACCGGTGCCCCCGCCGAGGCCGGCGGTGACGAAGACCATGTCCGCGCCTTCGAGCATATCGATGATTTTATCGGTGTCCTCAAGCGCGGCGCGGCGGCCGATGGAAGGATCCGAACCGGCGCCGAGCCCGTTGGTCAGCTTGGAGCCGATGGCCAGTTGCACCGGCACCGGCGAGGCGGAAAGGGCCTGCACGTCGGTATTCAAGACGCAGAACTCGACGCCGTTCAAGCCCTCATTCAACATACGCGCGACGGCATTGCATCCGCCGCCGCCGACGCCGAAGACGCGAATTTTCGTTTGCGGCGCCGATTCGTCTTCGATCACGAATTTCAAACTGTCGAGTGCCATGGTGCGCTCCTGTTGCAGTTGTAAAGAACGAACTTCCCGCTCATCTTGCCACCCAGCCCATCAATCCCGGAAGCTTTCGTTTGGGCGGCTGGTGCAGCTTCAATTTCGCCGAATATAACGCCAGCCCGGCGGAGGTGGTCCAGGCCGGAGTGTTCAGCTCCTCCGGCCAATTTCCGAAGCCCTTGGCGAGCGCGTTGCCGGCCTGGCAGTTGAGGATGCGCTCGGCCATATCGCACATACCGTTCAGCAAAGCGCCTCCGCCGCACAAAAAAATTCCTTCGAGCAGATTACGATCCATGCCGGCGCGCTGCAATTCGGCGCGGACGTAGAGAAACATCTCCTCGGCGCGCGCTTCAAGAATTTCATTGAGCTCGCTGCGGCGGGCTTCGCGCGGGGCGCGGCCTTCGGGGGAAGGGACTTCGATGAAGCTCGAATCGGAGGTCAAGCCCAACAACGCGCAGCCGTATTGCTGTTTCAAACATTCGGCGTCTTCATAGGTGACTTTGAAGATCGCGGCGATATCGCGCGTTAAATGATCGGCCCACACCGGAATGGTGGAGGCGAGCAGAAGCGCGTCGCCATCGTAGATCACCAGGTCGGTGGAGTGCAGGCCGATATCGAGCACGGCGGCGCCGCGGGCGCGCTCCTCCGGATAGAGTGCGGCGTAGGCGGCGGCCATCGGCTCATAGACCGTCTCCTGAACGGCGAGCCCGGCGAGATGCGCCGCCGAGACGACCGCCTGATGCTCCTGAAAAGAGGCGGTAATGATATGGACGTTCGCTTCCAGACGCGAGCACACGCCCTTGTGCGGCTTGCGATATCCGGCGCGGCCGTCGAGCGTGAAATCCTGCGGCAGAACGTGCAGCAGCATGCGATCGCGCTCCAGCCGGACATCGGCGGCGAGCTTCACCGCGTAGGCCATATCCTCGGGATCGACCTCGCGCGGCCGGCCGAACTCGTAAACTCCGCGGCTCTGCGCGCCGGCGATTCCCATCCCGCCGACGCCGATGGTGACGCTTTCCACCGTAACGTGAGCTCCGCGCTCGGCGTCGGTGACGGCGGCGCGAATCGATTCGGCCAACGCCTCCTGATCGCTCACCCGGCCCTTGGCCCATCCCGCCGATTGGGCCAGCCCGTGCGAGAGATAACGGATCTGATCGCCTTCGAGCGCGCAGATGACGCAGCGCGTCCGGGAGCTGCCCGCGTCGAGGCCGGCGGCCAGTTGCGTCTTTGCCGGCATCACTGGTCCATCCTTATTGATCCACCACCGTAATTCTGTCCTCCAGCCGCAAATCGAGCTTGGTCGCGTCCGGCAGGCGGCGCTTGATCTCCGGGTAATTGCGGACGAAATTCTGATAGCGGACGGCGAAATCGTGATCGCCTAAAAGCAGCGTGATCACGCGGCCGTCCCAGGGCTCGGTGATTCTCAGGTTCTCGGCGTCGGAAACGTCGATTTCAGAGATTTTCGCGGTTGCTTCCGGACCCAAATCGCGGGTAAGGCGGAGCATGCGATGGACGCGCTCGCGCCGCTGCGCCAGGGAATCGGACGCATGCACGCCGGCGATCACCGGCAGCGTGAATCGATCCGGCGCGGGCGGAAGGATCACGCCGTCTTCGTCGATCAAGGCGTAGCGCGACGGCGCCAGCGCCAGGAAAGCGACCGGGGCGCGCTCGGCAACCCGCACCAGTACGCGATTGGGCCACAGGCGCAGCACGGTCGCGTCCTTCACCCAATCGATGGTTCGCAGCGTGTTGCGGCGCTCGGCCAGGGGCAAAAGATAAACGCTGCGGCCGAAGTCCTGTTCGAACACGGCGCCAATTTTTCGTTCGGAGGCGTGCGCCGCGCCCTGAATCTGAAGCGTGGGTGTGTTTTCGGATCCTTCCGGGCCGTTCAAGGCGAATCGCGCGTCCCGCACCAGAAACTGCTCCAGCCGGTGCAGCGCGTAAAGCGCGGTCAGACCTACTACGATCAGCATGGCCGCCCCGGCCGCGATGCGCCAGGTGGGAATTTCGCGCCTTGCCGGCGCGGCGTTGCGGGCGCGCGGCCTGGAAACGGGCTTCGAATCGCTGTCATCGATGCCGGGCAGCAGGCCCGATCCCTCGTGGTTACGCGGCATGATCGGGCGACCTCAGCCCTTCGAGAATTTTTTCGCCGGCTTGATACACGCTGCCGGCGCCGAGCGTAAGAATGGCGTCACCCTCCCGCGCCGCCGCGATGACGGATTCGATCCCGCGCTCCATCGCGCCCACGTAGCGCGCGCCGCGATGGCCGAACGAAGTAATGCGTTCGGTAAGCGCCTCGGCCGTTACGCCCTCGATGGGAGCTTCCGAGGCGGCGTAGATATCCATCACGTGGACCGTATCGGCCTGGTGAAAGGCGCGCGCGAAATCGTCCATCAGCGCCTGGGTGCGCGTATAACGATGCGGCTGGAAAAGGACATGGATATGGGCGTAGCGGCAGGCCCGCGCGGCGGCGAGCGTGGCGCGAATTTCGGTGGGGTGATGGCCGTAATCGTCGATGACGGTGACGCCGCGTTCCGTGCCGCGGATCTGGAAACGCCGGTCCACGCCGCCGAAGCCGGCCAGCGCCTGGCGAATCGAATCGGGCGAGATTTCCAGCTCGAGGCCGACGGCGATCGCCGCCGCGGCGTTCAGCGCGTTGTGGGCGCCCGGGATGTTCAAGTGAAACGGGCCGAGATCGCGGCCGCGGTAATCGACGTGAAACTTGCTCGACAGATGGCCGTTCAGGCAATGCGTCACGCGCAGATCGGCTTGCGCGCTGGCCCCGTAGGTGACGATCCGGCGATTCACGGAGGGCAGGATCTGCTTGACATTGTCGTCGTCGATGCACAGCACGGCGAGCCCGTAAAACGGCACTTTGCCGGCGAATTGCGCGAAGGCCGCGCGAATTTCGTCCAGATCCTGGTAATGATCCAGGTGTTCGCGATCGATATTGGTCACCACGGCGATGATCGGCGCGAGCTTGAGAAACGATCCGTCGCTTTCATCCGATTCGACGACCAGATAATCCGATTTGCCCAGCCGCGCGTTGGCTCCGCCCATGGTGGCCACGCGCCCGCCGACGACGATGGTGGGATCGAGAGCGGCGTGACTGAGGATCGCGGCGGTCATGGAGGTGGTGGTGGTTTTGCCGTGGCTTCCGGCGATGGCAATCCCGTACTTCTGGCGCATCAGCTCCGCCAGCAGCTCCCCGCGCGGGATTACGGGAATGGCGCGTTTGCGCGCTTCGATGATTTCGGGATTATCGGCGCCAACGGCGCTGGAGACGACCAGGGCTTTTGCCTCGCCCAGATGATCGGCGGAGTGGCCTTCGAACACCTTCGCGCCGCGCCGCGCCAGGCGATCGGTGGCGGCGGAAAATTTCAGGTCGGAGCCGCTCACCGGGTAGCCGAGCTCGATCAGCAGCTCGGCCAGGCCGGACATGCCGATGCCGCCGATTCCCACGAAATGAACGGGCTGGCGTTTAAAAAACATTTCAATATAGTATTGTTTCGGCTTTGCGCAATCTTGTCAATGAAGAAAAGTTTCCAGAACCTCCGCCGCGCGCTTCGCCGCGTCCGGCCTGGCGAATTTGCGCGCGGCCTCGCCCATTGTTTCGAGAAGCCCCGGCTCGGTGGCCAGCCGTCCGGCCTCCTCGACCAGCCGCGCGCCGGTCATTTCCGCATCGGCGATCAGCCGGGCCGCGCCGGCGTTCTGCATGGCTTGGGCGTTTCGCAACTGGTGCTGATCCGCCGCAGTGGGAAGGGGAACCAGGATCGAGGGCTTGCCCGCCGCGGCGATTTCGCCTACCGCGCTGGCTCCGGCGCGGCTGATGATCAGGTCGGCTTCCGCGAACAGATCCGGCATGTCGGTAAAGAACGGCGCGATCCTGCCGGCCAGCCCGGTGGCTTGAAACTTCGGGGCCAGGTCGGGGTACGCCGCCGCGCCGGTCTGATGAAGAATCTTGGTGAAGCGGTTTTTCCACAAAGGCCAGCTTTCCTCCGCCGCGCGATTGAGCGTGCGCGAACCCTGGCTGCCGCCGGTGATCAGCAGCGTGAGCACGGGCCCGCGCGGCTTTTTCGGCGCCTGGAAGAACTCGCGGCGAACCGGCACGCCCGTGACTTCGGTTCGCTCCTGGGGGAACCAGCGCGCGGTTTCGGGAAAATTCACCAGCGCGCGCGCGACGAAGCGGGCCAGCCGGCGATGCGTCAATCCGGGAATGGCATTGGGCTCCATCACCACCACGGGAATTCGTTTCCACAGCGCGGCCAGCAACACCGGACCGGCGACATACCCTCCCATCGAGAATACGGCGGCCGGCTTGGCGCGATCCAGAATGCGCGAGGCCTGCCAGATGCTCAGCGGCAGATCGGCCAGCGTGGTGAGGGCGCGCTTCCAGCCGACGCGGTTCAATCCTCCGATTTCGATCCATTCGATCGGAAAATTTTCGGGCGGAATCAGCTTCGCCTCCAAGCCGCGCTCGGTGCCGATGAACAGCGGCGAATGCCCGCGCGCGCGCAGTTCCCGGGCGACGGCGAGTCCGGGAATGATGTGCCCCCCTGTTCCGCCGCCGGCCATGATGAAAGCTGCGCCCATACTTCAGATCCCGCACAATCGCGCGCTCCGCCGGATTCGAGAAGTGTTCGAGGCGCCGCCCATCAAGCTGTTTCATCCCTCATGATCGCTGACGCTCAGCAGCATCCCCAGGCACAACAGCGTGCTTAATAACGAACTGCCGCCGAAGCTGATCATCGGCAGCGGGAAGCCCTTGGTGGGCGCCATGTCCAGCACGACGCTGATATTGATCATCGCCTGCACGACGATGGCAACGGTCACGCCGAGCGCCAGATATTTGCCGAATTCGTCGCTGGCGCGAACGAACAGACGCGCTCCGCGCCACAGGATCACCAGGAATCCGGCAAGCACGGCGGTTGCGCCCCACAATCCCAGCTCCTCGGCGACCGTGGCGTAAATAAAATCGGTGTGCGCGTCCGGCAGGAACATCAATTTCTGCTTGCCCTGCATCAGCCCGACCCCGAGCACGCCGCCGGCGCCGACGGCGATCTTCGACTGCCGCGGCTGATAGCTCGCGTCGCGCACGCTGGTGGATCGCTGGACGTAGTTGCGGACCCAATGATGCGTATCGATGGTCTCAATCTTCGAATAATCGGGATCGAAATAAGAAATGATGCGGCCGACGCGATAGCCGCGGGAGCCGATCGCCACCATCACCAGCAACACCGCCGCCGCTCCGACCCCCAGCATGTACCGGCGCTCCAGTCCGGCGACCCAAAGCATAATGACCGCCGTAATCACCGGAACCAGCGCGGTGCCCAAATCCGCGACGACCACCAGCACCGCCAGCATCGCCACCGCGACGAAGACCTGTAACAACGCGTGCCGCTGATTAATCGATTTGGCGCGCCGGGCGATGAAGTAAGCGAGAAAAAGAATCAACGCCGGTTTGGCGAACTCGGACGGCTGGACCGAGCCGAGGCCTTTCACCTGAAACCAGCGATGCGCGCGCGGGTCGGCGAACCAGACGATGACCAGCAATCCCAGGACGATTCCCAATCCGGAAAACGCCCACGCGGGTGTGTTGAAAGTCCGGTAGTCGCGGCGCTTGAAATACATCAATACCAGGAATGATCCCACGGCCCACAGCAACTGGCGCACGACGAAGTGGTAGGGCGGCACGTGATAGCGCAGCTCGGCGACGGCGCTGGAGGCGCTGTACAGCATCACCATCCCGAAGCCGACCATGGCGAGAATCGTGAGAAACAGGATCCAGTCGGTCTTGATCGTCTTCATGCCAGTTCCCTGACGAGTTGTTTGAAAACGCGTCCGCGGTGCTCGTAATTTTCGAATTGATCGAAGCTGGCGCAGGCCGGCGCGAGCAGAACCGTATCGCCTGGCCGCGCCTGGGCGCGCGCGTACCCGATCGCGCCCGCGATGGTTTTGCTCTCGATCAGGGGGACCGCGCCGTGCAACTGCGCCTTGATTTTTTCCGCCGCCGCGCCGATCAACAGAGCCGCGCGCGCTTTCGATGCGAGGGCGGCGGCCAGCGGCGCGTAATCGCTGTTCTTGTCCTTGCCGCCGAGGATGATCCACAAGCCGCCTTCGAAAGCGGCGACGGCCTTGAGCGTCGCGTCGACGTTGGTCGCTTTCGAATCGTTGTACCAGTGGACGCCGTCCAGCTCGCGCACGAATTCAAGCCGGTGCTCGACGCCGGGAAAAGTCATCACCGCGGCGCGGATCTGATCGTGGGAGGCTCCGGCGAGCCGGGCCATCGCCGCCGCGGCCATCACGTTTTCGACGTTATGCATCCCGCGCAGAGGAATTTCACCGGTCTTCATTAACGGCGCGCCGTCCAGCAGGATCGAATCCCGGTCGAGAAACGCTCCCGGCGAAACGGTCCCGATCGCGCTGAACCAGACCGGCTTCCCCGCCCCGCGCCAGGCATAGGACCGGCAAACCGGATCATCGGCATTCAACACCGCGAAATCGCCTTCGCGCTGGTGAGTGAACAGCCGCGCCTT
>Ga0209062_1005480_pt1 | contig 12291 bp, 14 predicted proteins | sample Coa_R2_2_FD_187158 | JGI IMG/M metagenome (GOLD analysis project Ga0209062, IMG submission 187158) | Surface soil microbial communities from Centralia Pennsylvania, which are recovering from an underground coalmine fire - Coalmine... | ecosystem: Environmental > Terrestrial > Soil > Unclassified... | reverse complement strand
GGCCGTCAGCCAGCGTAGTCTCGTACTCGTACTGCTCCACGCGCTCGCCCTGGAGAGCCCGGGCCAGCGCCGTCTGGTCGAACTGCACGCCATTGGCGCGCATCGTTTGGTGCAGCTTCGGGCTCTGGATCGGGATGCCCTCGGCCATCACCTCCGGAGCGCCCACCATGTCCCGTCCGGCCTGGTTCACGATGGACAGCTTGCCCCGGCCGTCCACCACCGCCACGCCGCTGGGCATCTGGTCGATGATCGCCTGGAGCTGCTGGCGCAGCTCCTCCGAGGTCTCGCGCCGGCGGGCGTGGTCGATGATGGTCGCGCCGAACGCAGCCAGCGTCTCGATGAGCCGGACCTCCTCGGCGCCGGGCTCGAAGTGCTCGCGCCAGCTGGCGTGCAGCACGCCGCGCAGGCCCTCGCGGCTGGGCAGCGCGGTGGCGATAGCGCTGGCGGCGCCCTCGATGATGTGGCTGCGGAAGCGGCCGCGGCTGGTCCTGACGGGCACGCCGTCGGGCGGCAGATGGCGGATGACCGTGCGGCCCGAGTCCAGGACCTCGCGGCTCAGCCCGGCGCTGCGCAGTGGCCGGTGGCGGCGCCAGGTGCTGCCGAGCACGCCATAGGCGCCGCGGCGCTGCAGGCGGTCGCGCTCGTCCACAAGGGCCACCGCACCGTGATCGGCGCCCAGCAGCGTGGCGGCATGGCGCGCCAGCAGCGACAGGAGCTCGTCCACGTCGTTCGATTCCACGCAGCGGCGGGCGAGGTCCGCCAGCGCGTCGGCCTGGGCCTGCCGGCGCCGAAGCTGGAAGCGCAGCTGCGCGGCTTCGGCCACGGGCGCGAGCTGTTCCGCCAGGAAGGCCAGCACCTGGCGCTCCTCGGCGCTGAACCGGCGCGGGGAGACGCAGCCCACGACCAGCGCGCCCACGGGGTGGCCGTCGACGAGCATGGGCATCGCCATGGCCGAGCGGATGCCGCTGGCGGCGACCTCGGGCAGGCCGTAGGGGTAGGTGACGTAGTCCTCGGTGATCTGCGGCATCCGCTCGGCGAAGGCGCGGCCGGCCAGGCTTTCGCCGGGTCGCAGGCGGTTTCGGACGGTGCGCTTGCGATCGGTGTGGGCGGTGTACAGCCGCTCGAGCCAGCCGCTGGGTCCGTTCCACAGCCAGATGGCGGCGGTATCCACGTCGAACAGCTCGCGCAGCTGCTCGGTGGTGGCCTCGGCGATGCGGCCCAGGTCCAGCACGCGGGTGGCAGCGCGGGAGATCTCGTAGACAGCTTGCAGCGCCTGCGCCCGCTGATCGTGGCCGGGCACAAGCGCGACGCCGTTCAAGCGTGATAGTGCGCTGGTGGAATTCCCGATGGCCGCAACTATACCCCGGCGGCAAGGAGACGCCCTTACCTAGCTCGAAACTCCTAGCCGGCGTTCGGGGGCGACGCAGCCCGGCCCCTTCTGGCCTGGACTGGCGTTGTACTCTGGGATGGGGGGAGATTCAGCCTTTGCGGGAGCGGAGGTGGAACGCAGGAATCGCCGGCGGCCAGGCGCGTTTGTCCTGGCCACCATAGCCGCGGGCAGCTTGATCGCCCTCGGCCTCGGCGCCGCGTCGGGCCTCACGCCCACCCATGCCGCCGAGCCGCCAGCCGCGCCGCCCTCGGTCCGGGCCACAGCCACGCACGCGCCTCGCCCGGCCACGACTCCAGTGCCGCTGCCGAAGGCCGGCACGGTCGGCCAGCCCGGCGCGCCCAAACCGCCGCTGGAGCTGGATGTGCCGTTCGTCGGAGGAGCCTGGCCCGTGGGTCTGTTCGTCCTCGACGTGAAGGAGGCTCCCTCCAAGGCGCCCGGCGCCAAAACCGTCACGATCGACCTCGGCGTGCTGAACGAAGCCAGCCAGCCGCTGACCGTCGGCATGTCGGTGCAGTACAAAGAAGCGATCTCGCTGTACTCCGAGGATCGCTGGAAGGGGCTGGTGTTCGTGGGCCTGCACACGGCCGGCGGCCGGGACGTGCTGCCGGCCGACGGATCGGGCGCCGACGATCTGCCGTCCGGCGTATGGGGCCAGGTCCAGGTCTCGGCCGACATTCCGGCGGACGACTCCGTATCCGCGCTGACGGCCGGCGTCGGGCGCGACCATATGGCCGGCTACCCGCTGCCGGCAGCCACGCTGAAGGTGGCCGGCCAGCCCTGGGCCGCCCCAGGAGCGGCGGCAACGCCCGTGAGCATCACCGCCGCCCCTGCGCCTACTAAATAGCCAGCTAGCCCTTGCGCCGCGGGTTGAGGTCGAACAGCGGATCGCTGTCGGTCTCCCAGCCGGGCGCATGCATCGGCACCGACGCCGGCGGCCGCTCGTTCCCGCCGTCGACGCCGGGGTTGTCCAGCATGGAGTCCGGCCCCGGCGCCTGGATCAGCGGCTCCGCGCCACCGGTCTTGAGTGGCATGTCGAACGGGTCCGATACCTCGCGCGAGGGGCTGCTGCCGTTGGCTTTGTGCGCTGCCATTTAGTCTCCTCCCGAATAGAAGCCGCGGTAGTCGACCACGGCTCCGCCGTACTCGTGGCGGACCTTGTACGAGATCACGTCCTGGGTGAAGTTCAGGCCGAACAGCGGCTGGTCCTGCACCAGCAGCACCGGGTTCACCTGGCCGCCCACGAAGCCGATCTCGACCGTATCGACCATGCGCGGGTCGGCAATGAGGTACCACTCGGCCGTTGTTCGAGAGCTGCGGCGAGACGATGACCTCGCAGTAGCCCATCACGGGGTTGACGTCGTTGAAGTTGCCGCCGGGCAGGCCGCCGGACTTCATGAGCTGCAGGGCCGTGAACTCCAGCTCGGGAGCACCACCAGGAAGGACGGCTTGAGGCCGATGCGCTTACCGGCCAGGTTGGTCTGCTCCTTCATGGTGGTGATGCCCAGCGTCACGGCCGCGGTGGCCAGCGCGTCCACGCGCCGGTTGTGGCCGTGGTTGTAGGGCCCGGCCGCGGCGTCGAACAGCGGGTTGCCGTCGTAGATGTTGGTCGCCCGGCCGCCGGAGAGAAAGCCGTACACGAACTCGGCCAGCGTGTAGGCCGCGGCCACCGCGAGCTTCTGCGGGATCTGCCGGATGGCCTGCAGGTCGTCGTTGACGATGACCTCGCGCGAGATGGCCACGATGTTGCCGTACTTGCGCGCGCTGTAGGTCGCCCGCGTGTCCGTCAGCGAGACGGTGGTGTAGGGCGTGTCTTCGTTGACCACCGGCAGGGAGCCGAAGGACGCCAGCCGGATGCGGTCCTGCTGCTTGAAGTCCTTGATCGGCACGACGGTGGCGAACTTCATCCACTCGTTGGGCCAGGCCTGGTACTCGCGCAGCAGGCGCTTGTTCATCGACGTGCCCAGCAGGTAGCTGAACGACGAGACGGTGGTGTCGGCCTCGCGGACCAGCGCGCGTTCGAAATCGGTGGCTCCGGAGATGGCGGCGTCGCCCGTGGCCACCACGTAGGCTTCGCGGATGCCACTCAGCTTGGGCAGGCCGGTGCGCTCGGCCTCGGCCACGTCGACGCCCAGCAGGATGTCCAGCGCGGTCTGGTAGCGGTCCAGCTCGGTGCGGCTGGTGATCGTCGACTTCTCCGCGCCCATGCCGGTGATGAGCTGGCCGTCGAGCACGGCCGCCAGCGCGGCGGTCTCCTCGTCGATGGCCTCCTGGATGACCTCGACGGTCGCCTCGCTGCCGGCGAAGCGCTTGCGGAGCTTGTCCTGGAAGGGCGGCGGCAGCTTGGTGGACGCGATCATGCCCTCGGCGGTGCGCTGGCACTCGGCGATGCGGCGCTCGCGCTGGGCCTCCTCGAGCAAGCGCTTCACCTCTTCGACGTGAGCGTCCTGCGTGTCGTGTCGTTCGTCTTCGACGACTGGTGTCATGGGTTCCTCCTCGATGTATTCGCCGTCGGCGTAGGACTCAGAATTCAGGATGCGTTCGAAGCGGCCGCCGGCCGATGGCCGCGTGACCACGTCCACGCTTAGGAGCTGTCGGACGGCCTGGACCTCCTTGACGGCCACGCCGTCGCGCCGCCCCGGCTTGACCGCGCCGACGAAGTCCACCGACAGGCCGATGAACGGCTGGCCACCGGCGAGGCACTCGGCGATCATGGTCCACAGCCAGGCGGCGCTCTCGAGGATGCGCAGGCTGGCCTTGATGCGCGCCGGCTCGCCGCCGGCCGCGGCCTCGAAGCGCGGCGAGTGGTAGTAGCCGACCACGTCGCGAATGGAGCGCTCGGCGCGCTCGCCCGGAGCCGGGTGGTCGGCGAAGGCGCGGGCGCCCTCGAACAGCGGCGTGGCCGCCTCCAGCAGCTCGGCGCTGTAGAACCAGCCGTTGCGGGACAGCCCGCCCTGGAGAACCGTGACCTCTACCTCGCGCGGGCCGGCCGCCTCGCAGATGGACGCCTGCCGCAGCTCGACCGTTTCCAGGATGCGCTCGCTCTGGCCGGCGTCAGTCGCGGCCGGCATCGGGCTCTCCCTCCTTGCGGTTCATGAGGCCGTAGTGGCGCTCCCGCGCCGAGTGCGGCTCTTCGTACAGCCGCCGGAGCGCTTCATCCTCCGGCGGCGGCTTGCGGTTGGGGTTTGCGTCTTGCATGCCTTACCTCCTGCCCGGCAGCCTATGAACGCCTGGCACCAGACGGGCGTCCGGTGCGAGCGTCCCCCAGCATCAAGACATGTACTTGGACGAAGGGCAGCAAGCCCTCATTACCTACGGCGGTAAGCGCTACGCGCCCGCGCCGCTGCGCGTGCCCGCGGCGCCAACGCTGGCGGCCACGGCGCTTACCAGCCAGGCTGTGTCGAGCAGCCAATTCCTCGGGCCCGGGCTGGGCACGGCCACCTACGGGTACCGGCTTTCTTATATGTGGGAGGACGTCGAAGGCCCCGCCGGCCCGGAGGCGACCGTCGCCTGGGCCGGACCCGGCCAGGGCGAGGTGCGCATCACGCTGCCCATCCTGCCGGCCGGCGTGACCGGCGTCAACATCTACGGCCGGACGGCTTCGGGCGAGACGCTGCTGGCGCGCAACGCGGTGGGCCAGCTCAGCCCCAGCACCTTCCTGGACCAGGGCCAGGCGCTGGACCCGCAGCTGCCCGTCCCGGCCAACTCCGTCTTCAAGCGTGGCGGCAGCCGTCTCCACCGCATCCACGTGCCGGGCACCGGCGGCACGCCCGGCGCCGTCAAGGTGCTGGACACGGCCGATCCCACCGGAGCCACGGCGCTGGCCACCGTGTTCGGCCCGACCACGCCGGCCGCCGGCTCCGTCACGGACCTGCAGCTCCCCTGCCGCACCGGCCTGCTGGTCCAGTTCCCGGCCGGCATGACGCTGGTCCTGACCTACTCCTGAGCTGCCGGCCATGACCCTCACCGACATGGAAACGGCCGTCCGCCAGGACCTCAACGACACGGACGCCACCAACTACCGCTGGCCGGTCGCGATCCTCGACCGCTGCATCGGCCGTGCCGTCAAGGAATACAGCTTCGTCTGGCCGCGACTGCAGGGCATCGTGCTGGCGGTGACGCCCGGCCTCCGCGCCTACCCGCAGCCGGCGCCCTCCAGCCTGGCCACGCCCGCGGCACCGGTGCTGACGGCGCTGCCCTCAGGCGGCTCGCTGCCGGCCGGCTTTATCTACGTCAAGGTGAGTGCCGCCCTCGGCTCGACCGAGACGGCGCCTTCGGCGGAAGCCTCGGTGGCCGTCGTGGCCAGCGGCTCGGCGTCCGTGCAGATCGCGCCTGTGGCCGGAGCGCAGCTCTACAACATCTACGCCGGCTCCTCGCCGGGCGCGGAGATGTGGAACGGGCAGACGGCCCTGAGCGGCCCCGGCGCGTACACCATCACCTCGCTGGCGCCCATCCAGACCAACCCGCAGGGCGGCGCCGCCACGGTGCAGACGCTGGTGCCGCTCAAGCTGTCCGAGCCGGTGGCCTCGGTGCAGTCGTGGTGGATCGAAGAGATCGAATTCCCGGTAGGCTGCTGGCCGGCCCGGACGGCGCCCTTCGAGGAGCAGGGCGGGCTGTTCGTGCTGAACGTGGACAACAGCATGGTGCCCTCGGCCGCCAATACGGTCATGAACGTGATCTACGCCGCCATCCACCAGCTCGACGCGAACGGCAGCACCATCCTGGACCAGGACACAGACGTGATCGCGCTCGGCGCCTACGGCTATGCGTGCCTGCAGTACGGTACGCCCGCGGCCGACAACTTCAAGTTCCAGGACGGCGAGATGCGCGACATGCTGGACGACACCATGGTCCCGCAGGCGTGGCTGGCGCGCGGCCAGGAGGCGCTGGCGCGCTATCGCCAGAAGCTGGAGGACATCCGCCAGCGGCGCGACTACCAGGCCGCCGCGATCGTCCATTGGGGCGACGTGCCACGGCGGTGGGACAGGCTGTGAACGCGTGCCGCGAACATGCAGAAGGGGCCAGAGCCGAGGTAGGAGGGCTCTGGCCCCGAGCTGCCGGGCGCGCGAGCGGGGGAAACCCGCGCGCCCTCCAATCTCAGTGGGTGCTGTGGCTTACCAGGTCTGGGCGAAGATCTGGGTGTAGTAGTACTGGCCGTTGGGGCCGGGGCCGGCGATGCCCACGCCGGCCTCGTTGAAGCGCGAGTTCAGGATATTGGCCCGGTGCGGCGCGCTGTTCATGAGCTGCGTGTTGGCCTCGTCCAGCGACTGGGCCCAGGTGTAGTTGTTCTCGGCCAGGTTCTCGCCGGCGAAGGCATAGGGGAAGCCGATGCCGTTCAGCATGCCCTGGAAGATGAGATGGCCGGCGGCGTCGTAATGGCTGAACACCCCGGTGGTGAGCATCTGCTCGCTGCGCTGCCGCGCCAGCCCCGAGAGGACGCCGTTGGCGGCCAGCGGCGGCATGCCGTTCGCAGCGCGATCGGCGTTCAGCTCGGCCAGGAACTGGTACTCGGGCGCGGTCATGGGCGCGTAGGCCGACGCGCCGGCGGTGGCAGCCATGCTGCCGAACAGCCCGCCGGCGAGCGCCAGCGCGGCGATGGGCGCAAGAACGATTCTGGGGAAAACACGAGAGAGCTTCATGCTTCGAACAGCAAGACCTCCTAGGTATTTCGCACGTCTGCAACGTACAAATACCTAGAGAGGTGACACCATTCCGCAATGGTCTAGCCCTTTCGGGTAATTGCCAGGTGAAAGTTAGAGGCTCGTGCTCAGGCGAAGTGCCCCTTGAGCCACTGGGCGATGGCGTCGAGCAGCTCCTTGCGGGTATCGCCGAACTGGCCGGGGGTCTTGGCGCAATCGGTGCACGGGGCGAAGCTGTGGAGCATGCCGTCGACGTACACCTGCTGCTTGTCGGTGCTGGCGGTGGCGTCGTACTCCATCTCGCTGGGCACCATCCAGTACCAGCCGGTCCCGGCGATGAACAGCTGGGGCACGTGGATGCCGGGCAGATTGGCCAGCGTGGCGCTGTTGCTGGAGGCCCAGTCCACGCCCTGGATGTCGTCCTTGGTCATGAGCAGCTGCCCGTTCGTCCGGATGGCATAGGTGCTGAGGAACGACCGGACGTCGATGCTGAAGGTGCCCGAGCCCTCGTACCGTGAATCGGCCTGCGTGGGATCACCGTCGAGGTTGCCGGGCACACGCACGGTGTGCACCTGCTCCCTGGACATGCCGCCGGGCCGGATGACGTCGTACTGCGCTTTGGTCTCGCTCAGCAGGCGAGGATCGAGGCTGAAGATCTGCGCCGAGTGCCGTGGGATGATGAACGGCTCGTCGTCCTTGTAGGTGCTCTTGCCGGCCTGGATGGCCGCCCAGCGGTCCTGCGCGATCTTCACCAGCCGGTCCTCCCGGGCCGCCTGCCCGGCGAAGAAGCGCTTGAGGAAGTCGTCGGTGTAGGTGGGCGCCTTCGGGTCGTAGCCATTGGCCGGCGAGAACGCGTCCAGGCTGGAATCGAGCGCGCCGGGCGGCAGCTGGCCGAACTGATCGTCCTTGACGACCATCGGGTTGTGCTGGAACAGCGCGTTGGAGCTGTAGCCGATGTGCGACTCGAGCATGACCATGCCGTCGGCCGCGGGCATGTTCGCCAGATCGTTGCTGCACGGGAAGATGCGCCGCGGGTCCTGGCAGAACTTGACGCCGTTCTCGGCCACCGCCTGGTAGTAGGACATCAGCGGTCCGCCGCCGCTGTAGGCGACGAGCACGATCTTCTGCACGCCGGGCTGCTTGTGCATGAACTCCACGCCGGCCTTGATGTCCAGCGCCAGGTCGTCCCAGATGATGTCGTCCGCCTTCCCGGCGAACCGGAAGTAGCGGCCGTTCATGCACAGCGTGTGGATGCCTCGTGCGGCAAGGCCGGTGCAGGCCGGGTTGTCCAGGTAGCTGCTGCGCGGGTGGATCATGATGATCCCGACCGGCAGCTGGTCCTGCGCGTTCGCCGGCTCCGACAGCCTCGCGATGTTCCGCGGCGTGACCAGGACCAGGTCGGTCTTGACCTGCAGCGGGCCGCCGAAGTTGGGCCCGCTGCTCAGCCCTCCGCTGGCCGCCGGCTTCGCCGCCGCGCTGGCGCTTGCGCCGGACGCCGCCACCGAAGGCTTGCTCGCGGCGCTCGCGCTGGCGCTCGCCGAAGCCGCCGCGCTGGCCGCAGGCGAGGCCGAGGCCGTCGCCGGGAGGCTGGAAGACGGAGCGGCGGTCCCGCCGCATGCGGCCGTGCCCAGCAGGACGGCCAGGAAGATTGACGTGAACGCTCCTACATGCCGAGAAGACATGCGGCACATTGTAGGCCGGCCGCTAGGCGAGCCCGCATCGGCCCGATGCTACCCTCTAGCTTCCAGCCTCTCGCTTCCAGCGACCTGGAAGGAGGCGTACGGGTCCCGGTGGGCTCCGCGGTCTTCAAAACCGTCTGAGGGGGCGTCTGCGCGTCCCTTGGTGGGTTCGACTCCCATACGCCTCCGCTAGGGCACACTAGCCCTATGCGCTCCTCCGGCGATCCTGGCAGCGCGCAGCTGCGGCGGGTGCTGGGGCGCGCCGTGCGGATGCGCTGCCCATCGTGCGGGCGGGCGCCGGCGTTCGAATCGTGGTTCCGGATGCGTACCCGCTGCCCGGTGTGCCGCTTCTGGTTCGAGCGCGGCGAGGGCTACTTCATCGGGGCCACGTGCATCAACCTGCTGGCGGCGATCGTGCTGCCCATCCTGGTGTACGTGGTCGTGCTGGCGGTCACCTGGCCGCACCCGCCGTGGGTGCAGGACGCCGTCGCGGCCATCATCCTGGCCATCTTGATCCCGATCGCCTTCTACCCGTTCGCGCGGGTCATCTGGCTGGCGCTGGACCTGGTGATCCGGCCTATCGAGCCGATCGAGTACGAACGCCCACGGGCCTTGGACTAGCCTCCGGCCGGATCAGCCGTGCCAGAGCTCTGCGCCGTCCCACACCTCGAACCGGCTAGGTGGCTGCACGGGCGCCGTCTGCAGGGCGGGACCGGCGAACGCTGCCAGCGCCGGCGTGATCGTGGGTGTGAGCAGGGCCGGCGCGGCCGGCGGCGGAGCATGCTGCGGCAGATCATCCGCGCTCCAGGCCCAGCGGCGCGCCGGCTCGTCCGTCAGCAGCTCCAGCTCCCCGGCGACGGTCATGTGGGCGGGCGGGTAGCCGGCGGGGCGCGGCCAGTGCGCGGTGGTCCTGGCGACCTGCACGGTAGCAACAGCCATCCCGGCTCCGACCTCGGACCGGCCAACCACGGTGGCGACGCAGACCGTCACCAGCAGCGCTGAAATCAGCGCGGCGATACCCAACATACAGACACCCCTCCCGGCATGGATAAACGAGGCCACAACTCCTCGCGTTCTATCGTCCCGCGAGGAGCGCAACCCAGCAAGGGTGCTACCCCTCTATTAGGGCCTGCTTACTCCGGGCTGACGATGTAGGCCACGGCCTCGATGGCCACGTTCACGTCCTTCCGCGGCGGGGCGGCCAGCACCGTCGTCCGGGCCGGAAAGCCATCCGGGAAGAACTCGGCGTAGACCTCGTTGTAGGCCTGGAAGTCGTCGGCGTTGCGCAGGTAGCAGTTCACCTTGAGCACGTTGCCCAGGGCGCTGCCGGAGCCTTCGAGCGCCTGCTTGAGATTGTTCAGCGTGATCCGCACCTGCTGGCGGATGTCCTGGGTGGGCACGGTCTTCGTCGCCGGATCGATTGGCCCCATGCCGGACAGGAAGAGCAGGTTGCCGAACTGCGTGGCCAGAGACAGCGGGGAGTTCGGCCCCTCGGTGTAGCTGGCGACGGGGTTCCGGCCGCCGCGGACTTCGCGCCGTTGCATCGGCAGCAGTTTAGCCGTTTGCACGCTGGATCGTGCGCCGATAGCCATAAAGCCATAATGCTGGCATACTGGGGAGGTGAAGACCACGCTCGAGCTGCCGGACGATCTCATGCGAGCGGTGAAGATCCGCGCCGCCACTGAGAACCGGCGCCTGAAGGATGTGGTGACGGATGCCATCAGGCGCGGGCTGGCCCAGCCCTCGATGGGCGAGGCAAACGCGAGGGTTCAGCTGCCGCTCGTGCAGTGCGCTCATGACGCGCGGCCGGAGGACGAGATGACGGCCGACCGCGTTGCCGAGATACTCCTCAGAGAGGACGTCGAGCAGGCAAGCCGCTCGTGAACCTGTGCGACGGCAGTGTCTGGCTCGCGCTCGCCCTGTCCAAGCATGTCCACCAGCCTGTCGCGCGGGAGTGGCTGGACGGTATCGCGGAAGCGGGCACTATCCTCTTCTGCCGGTCCACACAGCAGACACTGCTGCGCCTGCTCACGAATTCCGCCGTCCTGGGCGCCTATGGGAACGCGCCACTGACGAATGACGAAGCGTGGGCCGTGTACGAGGCCTTCGCGGCGGACTATCGGATCGCGCTGTCCGCCGAGGAACCGGCGGGGCTGGAAGCGCGCTGGAAAGCGCTCGCCCGCCGGCCGACAGCCTCGCCGAAGCTCTGGATGGATGCCTACCTGGCCGCGTTCGCCATCGCCGGCAACTGCCGCCTCGTCACGACCGACGCTGCCTTCCGGCAGTTCGACGGTCTCGACCTGCTGCTGCTCGGCTAGAGTCCATCGCCGGGCTTAGTAGATCACGTCGCCACCTTCTCGTGCCGGCCCGAAGCTGATCTTCCATTGAGCGCGGCCGCGTAGACGCCGGCTGCCACCGCGCCCACGATTGTAGGGTGGGCCCTCCAAGGCAGCCTAAGCTGCCTAGCAGCAGAAGCCCTAGGGCGCCTCCGACTGTCCCCCCAAACAGCACTCCCCAGGGCAGGCGGAAGATCAGCCAGGCTCGCGGCGCGAGAGCCACAAGAGGAGCCACCAGCACCAGCCACGTTGCACCGACTAACAAGGCGGCCGAACTAGCGAAGGCGACGGTGAACGTGAGCGCATACCGCGCGTCCTAAGCAAGGTCGACTACCAGCAGCAAGACGTTTGCCGCCAGCCAGCCGGCAAAGGTGCACGCCACTGAGAGAGCCCGCCGCTGCGCGCATCGCATCCGCGGGCAGTTTGGCGTTCGCGGAACCCGCGCGAGCGGCTAGCAGTACAATCGGCGCCACTTCCATTCCCAGGAGATCGCCGTATGGCCAACAGTATTCCCGTGATCGACGCGGATGGGCACGTCCTCGAGCGCGAGCAGGACGTCCGCAAGTACCTGCGGGAGCCGTTCAACCACCGCACCACGCCGCTGACGCCGCGGGATCAGCCCTGGGACAACGACCTCACGCAGTGGCGGCCGCAGGACGGCCCGACCTACTCGCCCGCGCCGGGCGTGGTCTACCGCCGCGACATGAGCCCCGCCGAGCAGGTGGAGGCCTGGGAGAAGATCTGCGAGCATCACGGCTTCGAGCACGCGGTCTGCTTCCCCACGGGCGCCGGCCGGGTGGCCAAGCTGCGCGAGAAGGACTGGCAGCTGGCGGTCGCCCGCGCCTACAACGACCACTTCGCCAAGGAGTACAACGCCCTCTCGGAGCGCGTCCACTGCGTGGGCGTGCTGCCGCTGGCCTATCCCGAGGAAGCCGCTAAGGAGCTCCGCCGGGCGGTCACCGAGCAGGGGCTGATCGGCTTCGAGCTGGTGACCGCCGGCGTGAACCTCGGCTTCGGCGACCCCTTCTACGACCCGATCTACAAGGCCGCCGAGGAGCTGGGCGTGGCCATCTGCTTCCACGGCACGCGCGGCTTCTCCGAGCAGTACGGCTCAGAGGCGCTCAGCACCTTCCACGAGGTCCACACCTACGCCTTCACCGCCGGCATGCTGCTGCACTTCACCAGCGTGGTCTCGCAGGGCCTGACGGTCCGCTTCCCGAACCTGCGGCTGGCGTTCCTGGAGATCGGCG
>Ga0209062_1005476_pt1 | contig 12303 bp, 5 predicted proteins | sample Coa_R2_2_FD_187158 | JGI IMG/M metagenome (GOLD analysis project Ga0209062, IMG submission 187158) | Surface soil microbial communities from Centralia Pennsylvania, which are recovering from an underground coalmine fire - Coalmine... | ecosystem: Environmental > Terrestrial > Soil > Unclassified ... | reverse complement strand
AGGCCTGGCCTTCAGCATTCACCTGAATCCGTTCTTTGGGGACGTCCAGCATGTCTTCCACCCCATCCATCGGGAAGGCAATGCGAGCGCGATCGCTGATACAACACAGCGCCTTAGAAATACTCAGCGTCAGCGGTAAGCGAATCGTAAAGGTCGTCCCCTTGCCTTGAGTGGAGTCTGTGTTAATCGCGCCACGAATCTCACTTAAACTGGTTCGCACCACATCCATCCCGACACCACGCCCAGCAAAGTCATCGGCCTGGTCTTTGGTGCTAAAGCCCGCCTGGAAGAGCAGGTCGTACACGTCCAGCCGCGACAAGCCTTGAGCTTCTGCCGCTGTGACGAGTCCCTTTTCGATCGCTTTCGTCTTGACACGCTCAATATCAATCCCGGCCCCATCATCAGATACGGAGATAATGGTCTGGTTCCCCTGGTGAAAGGCGCGAATGGTAATGCGTCCAGCAGGAGGTTTACCGGCAGCGCGGCGCACTTCGGGAGACTCAATACCGTGAGTGATGGCATTGTTCACCAGGTGCGTCATGGGGTCATAGAGCTGTTCCAGAATCATTTTGTCGATCAGGGTTTCACGCCCTTCGACGTTAAGTTCTGCTTGCTTACCGACCTTCATCGCAATATCGCGTACCGCACGCGGTAGACGGTCGGCGGTTTGGGCAAACGGTACCATCCGCGATCGCGTCAACCCCTCTTGAAGTTGAGTCGTCACCTGACGGAACATGCGAGTTACCTGGTCAGTCTCATCCACGATGAACTCGATGTCTGACGCTGATTCACGGACGCGTACAATCAGCTCGATCATTTCCTGGGAGAGACTGTGGAAGCCTGTGAAGCGATCCATTTCTAGCGGATCGTATTCAATGCCCGTAGCGCTTGGTGATTGCGTCGTCACCCCACCGTCTCGGCTGGCACCCAACGACCCACCAACGGGACGATGCCCCTGACGACTGGCAAGCAAAGAGCTTTCAAGGAGCGATCGCTCGTACAGATCCTGCATCCGTTGACCCACATCGCTCAGCTGCTGCACCTGGTAGAGCAAATTATCCAACGATTGACGTAACCGCTCCTGGTCTTCCTCGAGACTATTCCGGTTAACCACCAGTTCCCCGACCAGATTGCTGAGATTGTCCAGATGCTTGACCGGGACACGCATCGTCTGTTCGCTAAACACACGCCCCGGCCGGGTCGGTCGTCGATTTGGGATCAAACCACCAGTCCGGGCGACCTTGACGGTTGGTGAACCACCCATCTTCTCTTCGGCGTCTTTCAGTAGATCGTCGAGTTCATCAAACTCAGACGTACGATCGGAACCAGCGTCTGTTAACTGATTGGGTACAGTAGAACTCTCAAGTGACTCACCCTGCAACAGTAGCTCTAAATCCGAAAAGTCACCCATGTCGGACGCGGATGCCATACCGAGATCGAATAGAGAGTCTGCGCTGCCCTCAAAACCAGTTGATGCCAAAGGCTCTGGTGTAGATGTTTGGCCGAGCAGATCGTCCAACTCTGAGAGATTACCCGTGTCGGATGTATCCTGCTCCAACATGGCATCCAGCCCCGCAAAGTCGTCCGAGGCCGCCATGTCATCAAATCCCAAAAGATTATCCAAGTCAGCGAATTCGTTCGTTTCCGTTGGGGTTGCCTCTCCATTCAGGAGGTTATCAAAGTCGGCGAATTCGTTCGTTTCCGTTGGGGTTGCCTCTCCATCCAGGAGGTTATCAAAGTCGGCGAATTCATTACTGTCTGGCGGAGCAACGCTGTCTCCCAGCAAATCGTCAAGATCGCCCAACGAGTCAGACTCGGGTGAGAGCTCTAATTCACTCGACTGATGATTGCGATCGATCGATGCGGCGGTGGTCGAGAACATATCGTCGTCACCGAGCAAGTCATCCAGTTCACCCAGATTATCCAGGCCACTCGCCGCAAGATCTGTTTCAGCGACAGAACCAAAATCCGCAAAATGATCGGTTTCTGGAGCAGAGGCAGCATCCAGCAAATCATCCAACCCAGTGCGATCGTTGCCAATCAGATCATCACCAGCCAAATTATCCTCAGTGGTGCTGCTGGCTTCCCAGTCGAAGTCAGACAACCCATCCGACTGGCGCGGAGAATCTACTGACAAGGCCCCAAGCTCTAATTCGTTCAGGCCAGAGTCATCAAAATCAAGCGTCAATTCCTCGCTGGGCGCGATCGCGTCTAAATCTGAGTGCTGAACGACATCATTGCCAGCGCCTAACGGCTCAGAGCCATTAAAGTCAAGGCTCATTTCAGACCCCCAATTGTTCGCTTCAAGCTCTGGGGTGTCAAAGAGATCAGCCGTCAAACCCAGGTCTTCATCCAATGACGCCGTAGAGCGATCCAGATCCAGGTCACCGAAACCGAGCTGGTCATCACTGAGCGCGAAGTCCAAACTGCGATCAGGCTCAGCCGATGACATGCCAATGTTTAACAGGTCATCTGGCAGTTCCAAATCGGCATCCGGTTGGCTCGACGCATCGAACAGATCCCCTAAATCACCAGACAGATCACTGGACTCATCAGACGGTTGCATGACCAAACGATCATCTACCGCAGCCGCTGACGCTTCTAAAGGCGCGTCAAAATCAAGACTGTCAAAGTCAGGCAGGCTTTCTAGCGATTCCTGGAATGGATCAGCCGCACCGATCGCGGTTGCCTCCTCCGTCAATGCATCGCCGAGTAAATCAACCGAGGTATTCGCTGAACCGACATCACCCAGATCCAACCAGGCATCAGAGGCATCCAGAGGGGCCGCATCCACGGCATCAGTCAGGCCCAGATCACCAAAGTCGAGATCCAGCCCAGTCTCACGATCGGTTGCCGCAGCGGCATTCAAATCCGTAGCGCTGAGGGATAAATCGTCAAGATCCAGCTCCTCGCGGTCACGATCGAAGGAATCAACATCCAAGGAATCGAGATCAGGCGATTGATTCACAGATTGTTCAGTCATGCTCCAGGGATCAGGAACACCAGTCGGTGTGTCGTTCCCACTCGCAACCAGCTGATCCAGATCGTTCAGATCAATACTGGCTAAATCTTCTGGGGCGTCAGGGGTACTGTCTGCCAACCACGATTCTACAGATGGCTCCATCCCATCGTCCGTCAGTGCCTCCAAGTCCAAATCGAGCAGAGAATCGGTTGACGTTTGAGTTTCCACCGGATCGAGCAAACTGCTGAAATCCAGCTCATCTTGTTGCGGTTCAGACAGCTCTTCAATCGATTCAATTGCGGCATCAGCGAGACTAAACTGATCCCCATCGTGCGATCGGCCAGAAAATTCTGCTGTTGAGGTGCTAGCAGTCATGCCAGACAGGTCTAATTCATCCCAGGGATCGGCGATCGCGGCGGCAGGCGGAGACTCGAACAGGCTATCCGCTGCCAGATTACTCGCTGGGTTCTCCAGCTCTGCAAGGTCAAGCTCAATCGGCAGCTCATCGTCTGTGTTCTCCGGCTGCTCAGGGAAGGACAATTCCTCCTCCGCATCCATGTCCGCAAAGAGTTCACTCAAATCTTCTAACGGCGGTGTTGCGGCCTCAGTCGCAAAGAGAGAATCACTATGGTCAGGCGCAGCAGACGCGTCTAAGTTGAGATCCTCAAACGCCGCATTGAAATCGTCGCTGAATAGAGTGTCTCCAGCCGACAACATGGCATCCCCATCAGTACTTGGGGCAGCATGGTTCGGTGTCGAATCGGAAAGCGTGAAAAACTCATCCAGATCAGACGTGCCAGCAGGAGTAGCATCCGTGGCTTCCCCCACCGGGATCTCTGCCAGCAAATCATCGCTAAACAGGTCAGTCAGGGCATCCTGTGAAGCCGTGGACACGCCTTCTTGACTGGCTTCTGTCTCATCAAATAAAAGATCAGCAAAATCCCCCGCGTCCCCCGCAGCATCCGCCGCGCCAGAGCGATGCGTCAACACATCTGTCGCATCCGCAATAATTTCTTCTTCTTGCCAAGTAGAGCCAAGATCCGGCACTTCGCCTTCAAACAAGTCAGCCAGACTATTGAGCTCAGCCATACCAACTTCTGGCCCATTCTGATCGACATTTTCAGCATTGAAAGGTACAGCCTCCAAGCTACTGCTCAAGTCGATTGCCGCCGGCGCGATATCCAACTCGGTCAGATCGACTTCTGATCGTGGCGTGATCGAGGGTTGTTCTACCAACCAGTCGGCATCTCCCTCTGGCATGGCAGACAAGTCAGCAAAATCATCCGCCGCCGCCATCGCAGGTGGTGCTGACGGTTGAAGCGCTTGAAGTTGCGCGCACGGTGAAATTTCAGCAGCACGCCCCGCCAGCACCAGTTCCTGCGCCTGCTTGATATCTTTGATCACGATAGGAGCCAAGGTGCGGTAGGCGTTGTCAGGATGCGCGATCGCAGCCCTTGCTTGTTCCACCAGCTGACACCAGTTCGGCAAGGCGAACTGTTCGCCAATGCTGATCAGGTGGCGGCAAATGGCTTCTAGCTGTTGACGACTGGCCGTATCGAGCTCGGACTGCTTAAAGAGCTGCAACATTTCCCGCAGCCGTGTGGGAACGTCGTTCTGGAACAGAGACACCAGTGTATTGCTCTGCTGGGTGGTCGCTGCTGGGACACCTGCTGGAGCAACCGCGACTGGCGCTGGAGCATTACTGCCGGCAAGTGCCGCCAGGTGCTGCTCAAGTTCACCAAAAACAGGTTCGACCCCAGCCACAGTGGCGTTTGCGGTTTCATCCGTGAGTCCGAACGGCCCCTGTAGCTGCCCGACCAACTCCTGCAAGGCATCAAACACTTGAAGAAACAGGCTTTCAAGCTTCTGGTCAACTTTGACGGGGGATTCTTTCAGCACCTTGAAGTAGTCTTCTAGTCGGTGCGAAACTTGCTGAATGCTATTCAGCCCCAACATGGCCGCACCACCCTTCACGGAGTGTGCGGCCCGAAACAGCTCGTTGACCATCTCCTGGTCTTCAATGGTGCTTTGCAGATTGAGCAATCCCTGCTCAATTGTATTGAGGTGGTCTTTCGCCTCCTCAATGAAGTAGCCCATGATTCGCTGTTGCTGTTCAGGCTGCATGGCAGTATCCATCCCCTTGGAAAGTATGATTGCTACCGAGATATGTCGCGGTTTTCAGGATCGATCGACCCGAGGGCATTGCAAAGAAAGGTCTGGGAAGCAAGATTGACAGCGAGGCGATGTCTTCATTGAGAGCAAAACGCCAACAATCGTGGCCGTGTTGACAACACCAGTCACAATAAAGCCCTGGATTGCTCTACTGTACCTGATACACCTGAAATTGACATTCGCTGCTGTCCTCCTGCTGCATTTGTCTACTTGCGCTCGATCGTTTCCACGCGGAATCGCTCCACAGATGTGAGCAGGTCACGCGCAACACCCACCAGATTTTGCAGTGAGCCAGACACTCGCTGTGCTTCCTGGGAGGTTTCTTGAGCCGTTAATTCCACCGATTGCATCACCTGCGCCACCGCACGCGACGTTTCGGTTTGCTCAACCGTATCGGCGGTAATTGACCGAACCAGCACGTCGATGCGGTTCGATACCTGAATAATGTCTTCGAGCGATCGCTTCGCCTGTTCCGCCAGTCGGGTACCCTCAATCACCTGTTGCGTACCCTCTTCCATCGCCGTCATTACAGAACCCGTCTCACCCTGAATTTGCAGTACGATCTGCTCGATTTCTTTCGATGCTTTTGCGGCCCGATCCGCCAACTGTCGCACTTCGTCCGCCACAATCGCGAACCCACGACCCGCTTCACCGGCCCGTGCCGCCTCGATACTGGCGTTGAGAGCCAGCAGGTTTGTACGGGAGGCAATCTGCGAGATCAACGCAACAATTTTCGAAATCTCCTGGGATGACTCTGCTAAACGCTTCACCTTACGTGTGGTTTCTGCCACCGTTTCACGGATTTCGAGAATCCCAGCGACGGTGCGTTCCACGGCTTCACCCCCCTTCAATGCGGTAGCGGACGCCGATCGCGCCACTTCCTCTGCTTCACGAGCGCTTTCCGCCACCCGTTGAATCGAGTCCGTCATGACCTGTACTGAATTCAGCGTGACAGCCAGTTCTTCTGCCTGCCGCAGTGCATCAGACGACAAACTGCGAGCAAACATCTCGTTGTCGGTGGAGCCTTTGCTCACCTGCCGCGCCGCCACCTTCACCTGCTGCACGATCTCTCGCAGGTTTTGGATCGTCAGGTTGAACGAGTCTGCCACCGCACCCAGTACGTCAGCCGTGACTTCTGCCTGTACAGTCAAATCGCCACGCGCCGCCCCTTCTACGTCGTCTAGCAACCGGATCACCTGCCGCTGGAGGTCTTCCTTGGCTTGCTCTTGTTCTTCCGCTTTGCGCTGCGCTTCGCTGGTGGTCGTCAGGATAACGCGTGCCATCTGATTAAAGCCCGAAGCTAAATGGCCAAACTCATCCTCGGTATAAATCGTGGCACGCGCGTTCAAATTGCCCTGGCTCACTGCATTAAATTGCGCCTGCAAGTCATCAGTAGAACGCTTGATTTTCTTCGCTGTGAATTGCCCGATCGCCAGCGCGGCAATACCACCCGATAGGCCGCCAATGATGGCCATCGACAGTCCGGTTAAGCGGAGCTTGCCGATGAGGTTTTCGGCAACCGACTGATCCACCAGCTGCTTCTGTTCGGGTGTAAACCGATCAAATTTAGGATCGTTGGTGGCCGAAATATTTGCCGCACTCACCGAGGAGAGGAAGCTGACGATCGCAACCGCTGCGGCAGAAAAAATGCCCGCCGCGATCGCAGTGTATAGCTGCTTCTTCTCAATTGGCGCGTTCTCAAGAAATGCTAAAGCGCCCTGCTCAACGTTAGGCGTGGGTTCAACCGAGGGTTGATCAAGCTGCGTGAACGTGGGTACCTGATCAGACGTACTCGAAATGTTAAACACTTCGTCATCGCGAATGGTCGAGCGACTGTCAGCATCGCTGAAGTCAGCCGAATCGAATTCACGGGTTGCGGCACCGCCAGCCAGCGCTGCCCCACCAGCTAACGCGGCCGCACTGGCAACACTGCCGCCAGGAAAATCAAATCCACTGCCGACTCCAGGACTGGTAAATCCTGCCGAATTTTCCGAAAGATCAAAATCGGCGAGATTACCCAGGTCATCGAATTCATCAAACTCGTCTAAGAAATCAGCGCTGGTTTGCCCGGTAACACTGGACTCAGCACTGGCCGAGCGATCGCTGTAAAGCGTATCCGTCGGTTCCGCACGGTAGAGCGATTGATCAAAGGAACTCGCAGCACCGAACTGGTCACCCGCGACACCCGGTGCCTGGTCGGCCTGTTCAAACGCATTCGTACTCCCCATGAAAAGGGTTTCATCTTCGCTGACGCGGTGACTGGTAGTGCCACGACCAGTGCTCGGTTGTGGATAGGGATCATCAGCTGGCGCAAACTGATCGATCGACTGAGATGGGGCACTGGTGGGTGGCGCTTCAGGCAAATCTAGCGGCGCAAAGGCATCGTCAAACTCGTCTAGAGCCGCAAACTGGTCAGACGCCAAATCGTCATTGGCACCAAAGCTTGGGGTGCCGTAATCAGGCATGCCATAATCGGGCACATCGTGGTCGATGACATCGGGAGCCGTCGGCGGAGGGCCGTTCAGTGTCGATTGAAAGAACGGATCATCGGGTGTCGATTGGGGCGATCCTGTATCGACAGAAAAGGGATCGACGAAGGACTCAAAATCGTCAAACTGGTCAGATTCCTGAAAATGGGTGCCGTTATCGAACGGGCTGGCAAATGAATCCTGCGTCTGCGGTGACTGTAGCTCCTGCCCATACCCAGCACTGGGCGCATCGAATTGATCAAAGTTCAGATCATCGGCACCAAACGCCTGATCAAACTCGTTGTCAATGCCAAAATCATCGGTCTGCCAGCTATTGGCGGAGGAAGAATATTCAAGCTCTGGTGCTGCGTAGGCGTTCTCCGGCTCGATCGCAGCATCGGCATGAGCATCATCACTACCTGCTGCACCTGGTTGGCTATTGATGTAGGCTAGACCATCGTTGGCATAGTTGATAAACTCCTGGTCAGTCGTGAGGCCTAATACCGATTGATACTGCTCCCTCGCGATGTCATACCGCTGTAGCCCGTAGCAGTAAACGTGGCCACGCAGCAGCGAGGCGCTCGGATCCTCGGGAAATTCTTTAACGAGGCGATCGACGATCTCAGCGGCTTCCTCATAGTTGCCCTGCACGTATGCCTTTTGAGCCTGTTGATATTCTTGTGCGTATTCAGTGCCTGATGCCATTTGCCTCCTCCCAGTTGCATATTGAGTGCCGTAGCCTAGGCATAGTGAAGCGCTTGCTTAGTACGGCTCGGCTACTACCGACGCCGCATTCAATCCTCGCGTCTCGTTCCTCAGTTTTACTTCCAGTTTCCAGTTTTTTCACGTCAATTTCCTCCTATGCTGCCCAGCGCGCTGACCGAAGAATGGCGACCTGATCCAGCAGTCGGAGATATTTGTTTGCCTGAGCGTCCAGAACCCATTCGCCCCGGAGAAATGGCGCAACGCTGTCAGGAACGTTAGCAGACACCTGGACTTCTTCAATATCGAGCCAGTCCATACCAACGATACGATCGACTGCCAAACCAAGCATGATGTCTTGATCTTCGACAGCAATCACGTGAACTTCTGGTTTGTCCGTATTCAATGGTGTGGGGTCGCCCAAAAACTGCCCCAGGTCTGCTACCCAAACGACCCGGCCTCTGACATTAAGCGTACCCAAAAGCAGCGGAGAAACATTCGGCACAGGGGTAATCCGATCGGGTGCTGGCGACAGGACTTCTCGAATACCGGTTGCTGGTAGCGCAAATTCATTGCCTGAGGTGATGTAGAAGCGCAGATGTAACTCACCTTCAGGACTTTCTAGCTCCTGAAATTCGGGAGCCTGATCCTGCCCTCTACCGGTTAAAAAATCTGGATTACCGACCATGCCCGTTTCCTCTATCCCCGTAACAACTGTTTCACGGTCCCCACAAGTTCTGTTGGCTGAAAGGGCTTGGCAATATAAGCGTCTGCCCCTTGCTTCATCCCCCAATAGCGATCGAACTCTTCCCCTTTTGACGAACACATCACGACCGGCACATCCTGGGTTTTGGGGTCAGCCTTGAGACGGCGACAGACTTCGTAGCCGTTCATGCGTGGCATGACGATGTCCAGCACGACCAAGTCCGGGCGATGTCCCTGAATTTGCTCCAGAGCCTCTACACCATCACCCGCAACCGTCACGCTTAAACCACTCCCCTTTAAGAGATCGGTGATCATCTCTCGTTGAGTCACACTATCTTCCACGACCAGAACTGTACTCATATTCCTTTCCCTGCTTGCCGGTTAAAACGTTAACGGGGAGACCCAACGCCACTCACCTTTTAGTATTCACCCTAAACCGTGTAATCAATAAAGTATGCTTGATCATTCTCCAAATGATACGGGCGAGATTGATTCTGCATCAGTCATATCAATTTCTAACCCATCTGCTGCTTTGTTAGCTAGTGATTCACCCGGTTGTACCGCCTCGCGATTGCTGACGCCAATGTATTTTTCGACTAACATCAGCAGTTCGCTTTCACCAAACGGCTTAGTCAAATAATCGGTGGCACCCACCATTTTCGCCTTAACGCGATCGATAAAACCGTCTTTGCCCGTCAACATGACGATCGGAATTTGACGAAATGCGGTCGATTTTCGCAGCATGGCGCAAATCTCATAGCCGTCCAGTTCCGGCATGGCAATATCACAAAGAATTAGATCAGGTTTCAGCTGAAATACCAGACTCAGGGCATTCAGCGGATTTGCGATCGCGGTTGCCTCGTAGCCATGATGCCTCAGAATTTGCTCTACCGTCTCACGCACTGTGATCCCATCATCAATGCAAACCACACGCAAATTTCTGGATTTTTGGTGGAGCCGAAAGTCTTTAGCGCGAGTCAGCTTACCTCTGACGCCAGTTTCAGTTTCTTGTTCAATGTTGTAAACCAGTTGAATCACACCTTTTTGGACATAAGGATAGATTGCCCGCGAAACCGTTAAAATATCGCGATTGAGGTAACGGGCAATTTGCCGAATCGACGTTTTACCGTCAGCATAGCGGTCTAGGATAGTCAGCGTTCGCTTGGAGAGGGTTTCTTGTAAGGTGGCAATATCGGCAATTGTAGGGCATTGATCGGGCGACTGGATGTGGGGATGAAACTGTTTCCACTCCTGCACCTGCTTCATGATTTTGGTCAAAAGCGGCGTCACTTCCAGGGTCGTTAGCTGGGGGGCCAAGGCAGGGCCAAGCTCGAAGATAAATGAGCCTTGATGCAGACCGAGAAGGTCAAACAGCGTTTCATGCACCATACTCTGGATGATGCTGCGACCTTGAGCAGGGGTAAGCGTGTGATTTTCTAACAGCGCCCAGAGGTAACCGTACTCTAGAGCATTCTGAGCCGCGATCGAGGGCACCACTAGAGTGTTCAGCGCGGTATCGGCACGGTAGCGTCGCAGATAGTCAGACAACCGCGACAGGTTGGCCGCGCGATCAGCCGCATAGACAATTTGACCGTTGAGGAAAAACACAAACCAGTACGGTTCGGCAAGCGTCCGGGGTGAGCGTGCATCTTGTAAATAGCTCAGGCCAGGATTGCCCAAGCTGACTGGTTGCGATGGATAAGCTTCGACAAAAAGTTCGCCTGTCCGCTGCCCCAACTCAACGAGTTGCAGAATGCTGCGAATGTCAATTTCACTCAACTTACCCTGCATGAAACTCCAGCGATCTCCTCAAGTGCTTGGAATGCGTTTCGATTCAGGTACCTTCTCAAGCAGAGTCTGCTCTTCGAAAATTCTCTGATATGCCGGAAAATTAATTTCCAATACAACTTTTATACTCCCCCTCATACCTTTATAAATAGAATCTCTGACTTTTTCTCGTTCACGAACGAACAGTCGCCAGCGCGATCGCGGCCCCAAATTGTTGTTTCCCAGACGGGAACGGTTTTTGTTTCCCGGTAGTGATTCAAGGCCAACAATTCTGACTACCCACACAGCGGGCATTTTCTTCACAGTTCTTTACTGTCACCGCTGGCAGCAGTGTTAGATTGAGAGAACAACAAAGGTTCCCTGAGCGTTGAAGATACTCAGCAGGAGTACTAAGGCGACAACAGGTTCATCATTTAGGGTTGGCCCACTCGTACCCAACGCATAAAGCGTTTTGTGACAGGGGCCATATATTTTTTCTACCAGCCGTTGGATTCAATCTCCTGGCAGACTGAGCGCAGCGGCTAACTGCAAATTTACAGGTGTCATGAGCTTATTGAGCTTATTGTCTGAGGTTAAAGCAACTAATCTGGGGTTAAAGTAGCTAACAAGTGCTGTCTGGTGCTGGCAGCGCAGGTATGAGTGTCTGAACCAGAAGTCTGACCTAGAATAACAGGGTAGGTAATACTACAGCGTTAGCAAAGCCTTGCTGTTATGGTGTAGGCGTTAAAATGCTGGCTAATTTAGTCCTTCTGCGGTAGCGATGAAACCTATCAATCAAATCTGACAACTCTGAGCGATCTCAAATCTGAGCATCTACCGGCGTTTGTGGGGTTGCAAGCATTGACAGCAGCGATCGCAGTAGCAATTGAGGCATCAGCGATTGCTAACGGAGTAGCAGCGAAGATTCGCGAATCGAGGAGATGATTATCTCCCGGTTGCGAATAAGGATTGTTTTGCTAGGGTTGTCTCACTACACTAGGTCTATTGGTTCCGATTCGCTCGTTAAAAAAAGCACCTTTATAGGGCACAGACACAGAAGAGGATTATCAGCGTGCTGTATCTTGCAGAAGTACAAAAGAAGAGCGGTGGATTGCTGGGGGGCGGCAAAGCAGAGTTGAAGCTGCTTGCCTGCCAGCGGTCTGAACAAAGCTGGAGCGCTGTGCCGGGTGAGGAAGTTGTGGGCTGCGAAGAGGCAAACAACTACAACGGTGGAGCGTTAGTGCTTGTTGACCTGACCGCTAATAAACAGGTACAGCGCGTTCAGGAAGCCGGCCGACAGCTCGTTAGCATCCTGCAAAACTTTTCACGACTGCAAGAGAAATTTAAGACGCAGGAAGAAGAAATTGAGCAGTGGAAACAATCGCTGACTTATCAGAGCCAGGAACTTAACCGGCGGGAAATGGAGATGGAGTCCCGCCGCGAACAGTTGCAACAGATGGAAGATGATTTTGAGCAGCTAGAGCAACAGCGTCAAGAAATCGAAACGCTGCGGGACGAGGTGAATCA
>Ga0209062_1005475_pt1 | contig 12309 bp, 10 predicted proteins | sample Coa_R2_2_FD_187158 | JGI IMG/M metagenome (GOLD analysis project Ga0209062, IMG submission 187158) | Surface soil microbial communities from Centralia Pennsylvania, which are recovering from an underground coalmine fire - Coalmine... | ecosystem: Environmental > Terrestrial > Soil > Unclassified... | reverse complement strand
TGACACCACCCTTCAGACAACATAGCCCCCATGTGTGGACAAGCATTAGGTAGAGCATTCACTTCGCCTTTCCTATCCTGCCAAATTACATAATCTGTACCGTAAAGGGATATTTTTTTTGGCTGATTGACTTCTAACATAGACTTATGCGCTAGAAGCCACGGCGCACCAGGAAGCATAGACATACGATGAGACTCTCCTGATTTATATTTTGTAAAGTGATTAGAAAATTGCCGAATCAAAATATGAATTTATAATTCACGGGTTTGTAGAGACCTAGCAATGCTACGTCTCTACTTGCCCTACGCTTTGTGGTCTAATGAGTTGAAAAGCGCTGTCAGCTGACCTATTCAAATGTGACAAATTAGTCGCGTATTTTTAATAATATGAGTAAACATTCATGTTTGTCAACAAGGAAATGAATTTACCACTAGAGAAAAACTTGCGGATGCGTCGTCAGCCTCAGCAAAAACGCAGTCAACAGCGAGTGGAAAGAATTTTAGATGCAGCGGCTGAAGTATTTGATGAGGTTGGTTACGAGGCTGCTACAACTCATGCGATCGCATCTCGGGCTCACACAGCTATAGGTTCACTTTACCAGTTTTTTCCAGATAAATTAGCGATTTTCCATGCTTTAGAATTGCGTCACATTGAGCGAGTACACGCTGTATGGTCAAAGCTGAGTCAGCCAGAAGTCATCCAACTCCCTTTTGAGGTATTTGTCCAAACATTGGCAAAAGCATTTCAGCACCTTTTTCGGCAACCCACTTGTCGGGCTGTGTTTGTGGAGTACTTCACTTCTAGGGCAATATTTAAAAGTATTGATGATAGTTTTACGCAGGAAGCTATCGATTTTATGGCGAAACTGCTGCGATCTCGTAATCCTGCCTTAAGTTCTGAAAACTGTCAGTTGCTGGCAACAGTTTGCACTCATACTTACAATACTTTATTACTTTTAGCACTCCGTAGCGATGAAGTTTATTGTCAGCAGATTTTTACCCAAGTCGAGACGCTGCTGATTGCATACCTACGCCCTCATGTAGGAGATGAAGTGTTACACAACCAAGTAATGAAAGTAATGAAATGTCTTCACTGTCATTCTCAGCGTCTCTCTAAAAATGGGCATCGTCATGGCAAACAGTGTTATCTTTGCAAAGACTGTGGCAAACAATTTGTAATGGGAAAGAGCGCTTAAGCGCTCACTACCAACCCATTTTTTAAGAGTCCAATGCCGCTTTCACTTTCGCATCCCATCCCATTGCCTGCATCCATCCCGGATAGAGTGGTTGGGGAGCAGTGAGAGAATCTAATTGCTCAATTTCATGAGGAGACAACTTAAGATTGGCAGCGCCGAGATTATCTTCTAGCTGAACCATTTTGTTAGCACCAATAATGACCGAAGAAATAAACGGCTTGGTGAGAATCCAGGCGATCGCCACTTGAGCCGACGATGCACCGTGATTGTAACCAATCTCTTTAAGTAAAGCGACAACTTCGTATCCTTTATCTACATCAATAGGCGGAAACTGGAATTTGTTGCGTCGAGCATCTTCAGGCACAGGAGTTTCACGGCTATACTTACCACTTAGGAAACCACTAGCAAGTGGACTCCACACCAAAATACCGATACCTGTCTCTTCCACAAACGGGACAATCTCATGCTCAATATCACGTCCTAGTAGCGAGTAATACATTTGTGCTCCTACGAAACGAGCATAGTTATGACGTTCTTGAATTCCTAGCATGCGGGCTGCTTTCCAAGCTAGAAGATTAGAAAAGCCAATATAACGAACCATCCCACGCCGTACTAAATCATCCAAGGCACGAACTGTTTCTTCTGGTGGTGTCAGTGGGTCGGGAATGTGGATTTGATACAAGTCAATGTAGTCTGTTCCTAGCCTTTGCAAACTTGCTTCCGCAGAGGAGATGATGTGCCGATAAGAAAGACCTGTATCAGTAATTGCCTCACCTGTACGAAATCCTACTTTAGTTGCAATCACTGCTTTATGACGACGACTTCCCAATGCCTTACCCAGCATAATTTCTGACTGTCCACCTGTATAAGCATCTGCAGTGTCAAATAAATTTATACCAGCATCCAAGGCACGGTTAACCATTTGGTCTGCTATATTCTGATCAATTTTGTTGATAATACCAGGTACAAGTTGACCTTCTCCAAAGGTCATCGCACCAAAGGCAAGACGAGAGACGACTAAACCTGTATGTCCCAGGGTTGTGTATTGCATAATGGAGTGAGTCTCCTAAATACGGAAATCTTGGAAAGGAGAAGATTGGATACTAGCCGAGTCCATGAGTTGCGATTATATTAACCAAATATGTGCAGTATATATCAATTTGGCGTTGTTGAATCAGGAGCTAAAGGCATAGAAACGTTGGATGCAACGTCTGTACAGGTGAACCAAATATAAACTTTACAAAAAAATCGAAATTGCAGATCTCGCTGATGAAGTATTAATTGAGTTCCTACTCACGTCTGATTTGTATATACATATTGTTAAATTTGTCAATACGTAAGGTATGGCAATGTTGATTTTTGAAGAGCACTTTCAAGACAATCGCCACAATTGGTTCACACAAGATTCTGATGAATGTACCATTTCTCTAGAAGCAAACCACTATGCATTTGAACACAAACGCTCAAGCAATGGCTCGTGGCTAACTTGGCAATCTGCGAGTTTCTTTTATGACAAACAAGAATTTCGCATTCATGTGGTGTTAGAGAAAATCTCTGGTGTATTGAATAAAGGGTATGGTTTCGTTTGGGGTCTTTTAGACACTCAAACCTTCTTTGAATTCATCATTTCCGATAATGGATACTACCAAATCGCTAGATACGAGAAAGGAAATCACAAAAAGTATGTTGCTTGGAAACGCTGCTATGAACTTCGTTGCTCTAATGCTTCCAATGTGCTTGAGATTCGACGGAATGGAGATGTTGTAGAATTTTATATTAACAGTGCACTTTGTGAAAAGCTCCCAGCACATAAGCTCATGCAGGTGAGCGGCCAAAAGTTTGGCTTCATAATCTATGACCAAATCAAAATTAAGGTCCATAGTTTGATCATTAGTGTTAGCAGTACCGAGGCTGATTCTCATCGCGTTGATCACTATGATGCAACAAAAGCGTCGTTTTTCAAGCATGAGCCACCCACTGACGATTCACTTGAGAAGGTATTTGCCGATTTAAATGTGCTGGTTGGGCTTAATCGTATTAAGCAACAATTTTTTTCCTTGGCGAACTTTCTTCATGTGCAAAAGGAACGGAAGGCGCGAGGACTCAAAACAGTAGACACATCATTACACCTTGTCTTGTACGGTCCACCTGGTACTGGCAAGACCACCATTGCCCGATTAGTAGGTCGCCTTTACAAACAACTGGGTTGTCTCCAAAACGGTCATGTGGTAGAAACTGATCGCGCTGGAATTATTGGAGGTTACATTGGACAAACAGCACTACGTGTCGCGGATGCAGTTCAGCAAGCACTAGAGGGTGTGCTCTTTATCGATGAAGCTTACTCCCTAGTGCCAAAAGATGGAGCATCAAATGATTTTGGTCATGAAGCGGTGCAAGTTTTGCTCAACCGCATGGAAGTTCATCGTAATCGCCTCGCTGTGATTGTGGCTGGTTACCCAAACGAAATGGAGCATTTTATTGGGTCGAATCCTGGTCTTCAGTCTCGTTTTAATCGATTGTTCTATTTTGAGAACTATACACCAAGCGAACTAGTTTTGATTTTCGGGAAATTCTGTTATGATTACGGTTACACAATGGATATTTCAGCACGTATAGCGCTCCAAAAAGTTTTTGCAACAGCATGTGCCAAACGGGGTAAAAACTTTGGCAATGGGCGATTTGCTCGTACTATCTTTGAAAGAAGCATTGAACAACAAGCAACCCGTATTGCAAATTCCTTAAAACAGATGGATGACTATGCTCTCTCCCTGATTACAGAAGAGGATTTAGCATTTTCTGATTTATAGTTGGATGAAGCTTTAAAAGCAACTTTCGTCCTGCATTTGATACTGGTTAACAGCAAATATCTACTTTTCTACTAGACAACAACTAAACGGTCAGTTTTTGGAGGGTTCGGATACCATTACCCACAAAGTACGGTTTTCTGCCTAACTTGAAGGTGCGAACAAAAACTTTAAATAAAAAATATAAATTTAGGAAATTACTTAAGATAACATCAAATATGTCTGTATATTTTTTATATAGACAAAAATCGTATATCACCATAATTGAGGGTTCTGTTAAGTATGGTCTGTTGGCGCTGCTTTGTTGCGTCTGGTTTTATCACCTTATTCACAATAGGCTGTAGTGATGGGGCAAACTCGGTTGGAAAATATAGTACGCAATTGATACAAGAAACCAACGTAGCACAATTGCTGACAAAAGCGGATGCTAGCCAAAAATCAGAAGGTTTTTTTAACCAAGGCAATAATTTCCTCAACTCACATCGTTATGAAGATGCTGTAGCAGCATATGATAAAGCGCTTAGTATCAAACCTGATTTTCCAGAAGCTTGGATTAATCGAGGTAATGCCTTAACAGCCTTGCAAAACAATCAAGAAGCTTTAGCCTCATTCGATAAGGCGATCGCTATCCAACCTAATAAGCAGGAAGCATGGTTTAATCGAGGCAATGTTCTTTCCCAGTTACAACGCTATCAAGAGGCGATCGCATCCTATGACAAAGCGATTGCTATTCAATCAGACTCTTATAATGCATGGATTAACCGCGGTATTGCCTTAACAAAGTTACAACGCTATCAAGAGGCGATCGCATCGTATGACAAAGCGATCAAAATTGACCCCAATCAGCACGAAGCGTATTACAACAAAGCTTGCGCTTATGCGTTGCAAAAGAATGCTGGATTAGCAATTGAGAATCTGCAAAAGGTTATTCAACAGGTTCCTGATAAGTATAAAAAGTTAGCTAGAAAAGATTCAGATTTTAACCCAGTTCGTGATAATAAGGAGTTTCAGCAATTGATTCAGTGATATCTTGATGATAGGTTATCTCCCTAACTTATTGGGAATTCCCTCGCAACCATTGGGAATCGTTTCTCTAGTTTTTTCTCCACCCCAAGCACAGCAGTAGTAACGTAAAGACTCTGACATACGCTTAACATTGGAAAAATTGGCATTTTCCACAACTGCACCAGTGTATTCGCCAGTTTGATAGTCTGGTTTTGCAGTGCGACTGCGAGGTGATGCTACCTCGTAAGAACCGTAAAAGAAACGAGTGCCGTTGAGATCGGCATCACTAAGATTGGCATCATACAAAATAGCACGCGAGAGATTGGCTTTGACCAAGTCGCAGTTACTAAGGTTAGCATGGACAAGATTAACTTCCGATAGCTCCGTCCAACGTAAGTCAGTACCGGCCAAGTCTGCGCCTGCAAGCATTACGCCCAAATCAATAACACGCAAACCTTCAATGCGATCTTCAGCGTAACCGCCACAACCATCGAGAATTGGACGACCCAGACGGCGATCACGTTTTAAGGGTGTTAGTAACCTTGAGCGTGAAAGAAAGCGGATAATTTTCGCCTTACCATTCCCATCTACACTACTTAGAATAGCAGCAGTACGTCCTTCGGCAATTGCGCGTTCTTGGGGCCAATCTTCCAATAATCCTTCTTCATCTAGTACCAGATCTGAAATACCTTGGAAATAAGAATCAATTGTCTGCTGTTGGGTGATAATATTCTGCTGGATGGTTAGCAAGTTTTGCTGAATTGTCAAGTCTTTGGAAATGACATATTGTCGCCAAGCAACATAAACCGCGATGATAGCAATTAATATTTGCCCCAAAGCGCCAAACCATTCTGCTAGTGTTCCAAAAGCTTGCCAATTGATCTTACGTACCCAAGCCAAAACCTCATCGCTAAAACCACTGAACTTGATCAAGCCGATGATGCTGGCTACTATTCCCAAAAAAGCAATTATCAGCGAACTCTCAAGCGAAGACAACCATCTGTTTAGGAAAACTTGCAACCATGGTAACATGACCACCAAGGATAATAGTAAACTGACTGATGTTCCTAAAATCCCGAGAATCGGGTTGTTGAGGGCAATTCCAATGAAAGTGATGGCGATCGCAACTAAGATCAGCAATAATGCTCTAGGTTTAACCGTCCAAGTGTAAACAGGGCGATGTTTTGTAGCAGAAAACGCTTGTTGTAAAGCTGTTGTGTTTTGGGGAGCTTGCACAGATGCGAGAGTAGCTAAGGCTTGTTGAGCAACAAGCCTCTGTTGAATTTCGGAATACTCAGCAGCACTATCAGAATCATCTGATTGCAAGTTGTGTTCAGCAATGGATGCTGGGGTTTCTGGTTGGGATGAGTTGGATTCAATCGACATAATTATATTCTAAGCTTCTCGGCAATCTTATTGGCAAAGCATTGCTCACTTTGTTTTGACATAAAAATAAAATTAGACCCCGACTCACCACCCAGTCGTACAGAATTTATAATGAATTTTGATTCCTGATACCAATTCTCCAGAATTTAGCAATAAATCTAAAATTCCCGTATACACCAATAAAAACAGCTATGAAAAAATTATTGATCACAGGAGCTAGTGGTTTTTTAGGATGGCATCTTTGCCAAATAGCACAACAAACATGGGACATTTATGGAACCCATTTTTGTCATCCTATCAAAATTCCAGATATAAATAACATCAAAGTTAACTTAATTGATTTCCAGGAAGTTAAACAGATATTTAGTGATATTCAACCATCTGCAGTTATTCACACAGCAGCACAATCTCAACCAAATTTTTGTCAAACTCATCCTCACGAATCATATGCTATTAATGTAACAGCATCATGCAATATTGCCGGGTTGTGTGCAGATTATCGTATTCCTTGTATTTTTACATCAACTGACTTAGTTTTTGATGGCTTAAATGCTCCATATAGAGAGACAGATCCTGTTTGTCCTGTCAATACTTATGGTGAGCAAAAAGTTATGGCTGAACAAGGTATGCTAGAACGCTATCCGAGGACTATAGTCTGCCGGATGCCGTTAATGTTTGGGACGGCAACCCCAACAGCTACAAGCTTTATTCAGCCATTTATAAAAACTTTAAAAGAAGAAAATGATTTAAACTTATTTATAGATGAATTTCGCACCCCAGTCAGTGGAAAAACTGCGGCAAAGGGATTATTGTTAGCTTTAGAGAAAGCAAATGGGCTCATTCATCTCGGTGGAAGAGAGCGAATCTCACGGTACGATTTTGGTCGTCTACTAGTTGATGTTTTTCAACTCCCTGCTACTGGGCTAAAAGCCTGTCGTCAACAAGATGTAAAAATGGCAGCGCCCAGACCTGCAGATGTTTCTTTAGATAGTTCCAAAGCTTTTGCAATGGGATACCAACCTTTATCTTTACAGGAAGAATTAGAAGCACTACGGTTATTCTCTTGATTGAGACATTTTCAAGCAACGTTAAGAAGGGTGTGGGGTGTGGGGTGTAGGGTGTAGGGTGTAGGGTGTAGGGTGTGGTGAGGATGAAATTTATTGAAGTCCGCAGACAACCATTGGTAGTACGCACTTGTTCCCCTACACCCTACACCCGACTCCCTACACCCCGGATTTCTCACAAGTGAGAAATCCAGGTCAATGTATAATCACGACCTTATAGAAACAGTTAAGTTAGAGTTATAACTCATAAAACAAAGTTATAACTAAGACTTCTTACTATTTTATGTGTTTATGTTTAAACTACTTATTAATAGCAATTCAAAGGTACACAACAATGCTTGCATTCATTAAACATAAGTATTACGACAACAACTCTACCCACTTGAAATTTAACAAACTGAATCTACTCAAACCAATTCGTCACTGGCTTAATAGCATTGAGATAACTAATAAAAAAACTGCACACTTGCTATGCACAATGATTCCAGTTCAATGTCCGTTTGAACGAGATATCTACTTTTTTGGTTACTGCATTGCGCACATCCCACCTCTGTGTAAACTCAATCCTTTCTATGAGGAAGTTTCAAGTCTGCGGTTCCGTGCATTGTGCTACCTGGCTGACTCTTGCGGTGAAGACGTTCGCTGCTATTGCTAGAGTTAACCAGTATGTGAGACTCTCTACACTCACAACGGCATGTAGTAAAGATTGGTGTCAAGGAAATCTCAAAAAATGATCATCACTTCAGGTTTCACTAAGGGACTTCCCAAATTGCAACAATTGCAAAAATTAAGAACAGCAATCCACCAATAGCAGTGACCACGCGTTCAGAAATTCTCCCGGCAATTAAACGTCCACCGATGACAGCAATCACAGTACAGATGGTGTGTCCTAAAATCGCTCCTAGGGTAACTCCTATGGCATTATTTGATGCTGCTAATGTGACTGTGGCAATTTGGGTGCGATCGCCCCATTCTGCTAGAAAGGTCATAATAAAACTTTCTAATAACACTGCTAAAGAACTCGTACTGTTTTTGAGATTCTTTTCATTTTGTTCAACTGCTGCTTTTGCTTCCTCTACAATTTCCTCATCAGCATTCGGCGACATCTGGCTGGCTTGATAAAGCAGCTTGATGCCGAACAGCAAAAACAGTCCAATACTCGCATAGTGGGTATAGATTTTGGGTAAAAAGGCAATAACTTGCCCAAGTGCAACCGACAAAATTGTCATTGCAGCCAGTGCCCCAATAACACCAGCAAAAACCAGAGTTCTGGGATGACGCATTGACAAGATGACGGCAATGAAAAAAGTCTTGTCACCCAGTTCAGAAATTGTTATGAGTAATAAACCTGCTGTAAATGCTGCTAGCACGCTCAGTCTCCTCAGAATTAACACTCATCCATCTGAGTGAGCCTGATGAGCGTACAAACACTTCACCAAGCTCACACTTTGGATGTGAACTTAGTGAAGGTCTCGCTTCTTTTGCTTAAATACTCAACTCAATCTCAAAGTTAGATTGAATTCAATATTCAAAACTCACTGCCCAAACCAGGCAAATTGCCAGCATGTTGATCTGGGCAACTGGTTAGTCTATTAACCAGCAGCTACTCCCCTTCGAGTAATATTTATTGTACATTCAAATATCTACAAAAATCAAATTTTTTCTCAAAAGTTTGACAGCTAAACATTTTGTCTATCTGCATCTTCTCTCATATTTTTTTCATAATTTATGAGACTTCATTAGCTTGGAAATCGATTTTTCACTAAATTTTCTGAGTGATTTGTGGGATGCTTTCCACAATTTTCCCCACGCTTACTGATGACCTTAGCAGGAACACCAACAGCAATAGAGTAAGGTTCAATATCACGAGTGACAACAGCACCTGCACCAATGACACTACCTTTACCAATTGTGACCCCATCTAAGACTCTTACTCCAGTCCCTAACCAACAATCATCTTCAATCACAATTCCTTTCGTGCTTACTCCCTGTTCTCGGAAGCGTTTATTAGGGTCTGAAAAAATATGATTATTTGCATAAAGTGATGAGTGAGATGCAATCATGCAGTCCTTACCGATTTTGATCAATCCAGGACCAGCCATACAGACATAGGGTCCTATATATGTGTGCTCACCAATGGTAATCTCACCATCAGGATGGTCATAAGCTCTAATATCTACACCGCGGTCAATCGAGACATGATTACCAAAACAAATCCTATTACCTTTATTACTGATGTAACTCCCACTATAAATGCGGACATAGTCTCCAATCTCAATCGTATTTGTACCAATAAATCGAACATGGGGTTGAATATAAACAGATTTACCTACCTTACTAAAAATAAATCGATAAATAATATTACGGATCACTTTACCAATGGGAGTAGGAATAACACCAAAAATTCCTGTCAACAAATACTCGATACCGTAGCGTTTAATTAACATAAAATTAGATTTTTCTGCATTCATTTTGATTACCAGAATCATTTTGCGAAGAGACGATGTTCTTTAAGAGCATGCAAGTTTAATTAATGAGTAATACGAGCATATTTGCTTATTTTTCGTGCTTGTGAAGACGTGGATGTCAATGGCTTTTCAAAAACTAGGTAAAATAAGTAAGCAAATACCAAAGCAACTCCGCCACTTACCAAGTATATTGACACAGCAAACATAGTGGGAGTTAATTGCAGGTTGAGCAGAAAGTGCCGTACAAGCGTAGTTACTGGTCCATGAGTTAGATATAAACTGTAGGAAAATGCTCCTAGTTTTATGAGGATGGGAGATTCCAATAACTTGGCAATCATTGGCAACTTTTTACTCTCACTCACACAGTTAGTACAGTAGATGGTCAAACAAACAGTTGCCATGCTTGCAAAAATTAAGCAAACCCATTCATCTATTTTTAATTTTTGCCACTCTGTTAATAAACAAAAAACAGTAAAAATTATAGTCAGTAAAGGCCATGGATAAGACTTTTTCATCCACTGCAAATATGGCTTGTGTGAAAAGCCTATATCTGCTCCTAGCATACCTAAAGCAAATGACACTAAATAAATAAAGCTAGTATGACTCATGACACCATTAAATAAATAAATCGGAATGAGTCCAATGACAAAAGCAACGCTAAACACGGACCACCAACCCCAAAATCGCCATAAAGGTAGCAGCAGTAGCGGAAACAGAAAATAAATTTCCCACTCTACAGCCACACTCCAAAATGGAATGTTAATGCTAAAAGCTTGTGGTCTTAAAGCCAAATTATGGATAAGGAGAAAGTGTAAAATGACATCAATTAAGGAGAAATTAGGTGAAAACCAGTCCCAAGGAAGTTCATGCCATTGGAAGTGAGTAAATTTCTCCAAGATATATATTGTGAGAGCTATTAGTAAGCAAAAAATAACAGCTGCGTAATACGTTGGAATTATTCGCCGCGCTCTTCGTTTGAAATAATCTAACAAAGTACCTGGAATATAACCGTTTTGAGAGCGAACTACTGGCAGCATCAAACAATAACCAGATAGCACTATAAAAACTGGTACCCCTAAAAAACCATATCTCATTAATTTATGTGGCAAGGTTATCCATATAGGCAAATTTCCTTCTTGATGTTGAATTAGATGAAAGAAAAGCACAAATAGACATGAAAGACCACGTAGTCCATCCAAATAAGAAAGATGTATTTTAGCCTTTAGTGTTGTTGAAGGCTGAGTCATCAGGATTAACCTCAATTTGATATTTAGAGGTGTACAAAATTGCTGATTTAGTACTTTGTATCTTTTTCACCAAGGTCTTGTTTCGAAGATCGAAGCTGGAAAAGCCAATTTTTTCTGAGGGTAGGCTTCACCCACCAAACCTTATTGAGAAGGTACAAAATGTCAGGTATTAAATTGCAATGCTAAACTTATATATGTTTGGTATTAACCAAACACTTCCACTGAAGCCATTCAAACCAGATTCACACCAACTTCATTTAATGAATTCCAATATTTTCTAATGTACCTGGTTTGTTGTGAATAGCTAGTTTGTCTAGTAATGTGGCACTTGCTTCATTCAGGCCCACAAGATTGACTTTTGTACCATTTCTTTGAAATTTAAGCACCACCTTATCAATGGCTGCCACTGCTGCTTGATCCCAAATGTGGGCATGAGTCAGATCAATCTTGACGTATTGCAATTGTTCGTTGAAATTAAAGGCAGCTAGAAATTCGTCCACTGACACAAAGAAGAGTTGACCAGCAACGCTGTAAATACGCTCTTGTTGATTAGGACTAAGAATTGTATCGACAAAGACAACATTAGCAATTTTACGTGAGAACAAAATTGTACTTAATGCAATACCAACAATAACTCCAATCGCTAAGTTATGAGTAAGTAGCGTGATGAAAACTGTTGTAATCATGACCACAGTTTCACTTCGTGGCACAAGGTGCAGACTTTTGAAAGATGACCAGCTAAAAGTGCCAACGGAGACCATAATCATCACTGCAACCAGAGAAACCATGGGAATCTGTTTCACCCATTTACTCAATACCACAATGAAGAAGAGTAAAAATACTCCTGCACAAAAAGTGGAAAGACGGCTACGTCCTCCAGATTTGATATTGATCACAGACTGACCAATCATTGCACAGCCTGCCATCCCACCAAAACATCCAGCTACTATGTTGGCGACTCCTTGACCTATAGCTTCTCTGTTTTTATCACTGGGTGTATCAGTCAGTTCGTCTAGTAGAGATGCAGTTAACAATGACTCTAGTAAACCGACTACTGCTAATGGCACTGCATAAGAGAAGAGCATAGAAACTGTCTCAGATGTCCATGGAATTTGAGGTAAGCTTAACAGGGGGAAAGTG
>Ga0209062_1005473_pt1 | contig 12311 bp, 7 predicted proteins | sample Coa_R2_2_FD_187158 | JGI IMG/M metagenome (GOLD analysis project Ga0209062, IMG submission 187158) | Surface soil microbial communities from Centralia Pennsylvania, which are recovering from an underground coalmine fire - Coalmine... | ecosystem: Environmental > Terrestrial > Soil > Unclassified ... | reverse complement strand
GGGCGTGCGCAGCGTGATGCGCGGCTTCAGATCGTTGCCGCGCGGCTGCTGCTTCCAGTCGATGACGACCTTGGACGAGATGCCGGTCGCCTCGTCCACCACCTCGCGCATCGAGACGCCCTCGGTGAGATCGACGTAATGCGCGATGCCGTCCTTCTCAGTGATGATCGGAATGGTGTAGGGATCCCATTCCGCGAGCTTCTGGCCCTTGGTCACCATGGCGCCTTCATCGGCCAAGAGCTTCGCACCATAGGGGACGCGATGGCGCGCCTTCTCGCGCCCCGCCTCGTCGAGGAGCGCCAGCTCGCAATTGCGGCCCATCACCACGGGCACGCCCGCGGAGTTGATGACGACGTTGCGGTTCTTGATGCGCACCTTGGCATCGAACGCCGCCTCGATCGAGGATTGCTCGGCGCCGCGTTGCACCGCGCCGCCGATATGGAAGGTCCGCATGGTGAGCTGCGTGCCCGGCTCGCCGATCGACTGGGCGGCGATGACGCCCACCGCCTCGCCCATATTGACCGTCGTGCCGCGCGCGAGATCGCGGCCGTAGCATTTGCCGCAGAGCCCGAAGCGCGTCTCGCAGGTCAGGACCGAGCGGATGAGCACGCTGTCGATGCCGGAGCGGTCGATGCGCTCGACCGCTTCCTCGTCGATGAGCTCGCCCGCCTCGACCAGCACATCGCCGTTCAAGGGATCGACCACATCGATCGCCGCGCTCCGCCCGAGGATGCGGTCGCCCAAGGGCGCGATCACCTCGCCGCCATCGACGACGGCGCGCATGGTGAGACCCTTGGTCGTGCCGCAATCCTCCTCGGTGATGATCGCATCCTGCGCGACATCGACGAGGCGGCGGGTGAGATAGCCCGAATTCGCCGTCTTGAGCGCGGTGTCGGCCAGACCCTTGCGCGCGCCATGCGTCGAATTGAAGTATTCGAGCACGGTGAGCCCTTCCTTGAAGTTCGAGATGATCGGTGTCTCGATGATCTCGCCCGAGGGCTTGGCCATGAGGCCGCGCATGCCGGCGAGCTGCTTGATCTGCGCCGCCGAGCCGCGAGCGCCCGAATCGGCCATCATCCAGACGGAGTTGATGGGCTCGCCGGGCTTGGCCGAGCGGATGACCTTCATCATCTCCTCGGCCACCTTCTCGGTGCAGCTCGACCAGACGTCGACGACCTTGTTGTACTTCTCGCCCTGGGTGATGAGGCCGTCGAGATATTGCTGCTCGTACTCCTTCACCTTCTCGCGCGCGGTGTTGACGAGCTTCTCCTTGGCGTGCGGCACGATGAGATCGTCCTTGCCGAAGGAGATGCCGGCCTTGCAGGCTTGCGTGAAGCCCACCGTCATGAGGCGGTCGCAGAAGATGACCGTCTCCTTCTGGCCGCAATGGCGATAGACCTGGTCGATGACGTTGCTGATCTCCTTCTTGGTGAGGAGACGGTTGACCATGTCGAAGCCGATATTGCGGTTCTTCGGCAGGATCTCGGAGAGCAGCATACGGCCGGGCGTGGTCGTCACCCGCACGGTGACGGGGTTGCCTTCCTTATCGACCGTCCTGAGCCGCGCCGTGATCTTGGCATGAAGCGAGACCGCGCCCGCATCGAGCGCCTGCTCGATCTCGCCGAGATTGGCGAAGGACATGCCCTCGCCCCTCTCGCCGGGCCGTTCCATCGTGATGTAGTAGAGCCCCAGGATGATGTCCTGCGACGGCACGATGATCGGCTTGCCATTGGCTGGCGACAAGATGTTGTTGGTCGACATCATGAGGACGCGCGCCTCGAGCTGCGCCTCGAGCGACAAGGGCACGTGCACGGCCATCTGGTCGCCGTCGAAATCGGCGTTGAAGGCGGTGCAGACCAGCGGGTGAAGCTGGATCGCCTTGCCTTCGATGAGCGTCGGCTCGAAGGCCTGGATGCCGAGGCGGTGGAGCGTCGGCGCGCGGTTCAGCAGCACGGGATGCTCGCGGATCACCTCTTCGAGGATGTCCCAGACTTCCGGCCGCTCCTTCTCGACCATGCGTTTTGCCGCCTTGATCGTGCTGGCGAGGCCGTAGAGCTCGAGCTTCGAGTAGATGAAGGGCTTGAAGAGTTCGAGCGCCATCTTCTTGGGCAGGCCGCATTGATGGAGCTTGAGCTCAGGTCCCACCACGATCACCGAGCGGCCGGAATAATCGACGCGCTTGCCGAGCAGGTTCTGCCGGAAGCGGCCCTGCTTGCCCTTGAGCATGTCGGAAAGCGACTTCAGCGGCCGCTTGTTGGCGCCGGTGATGATGCGGCCGCGACGGCCATTGTCGAAGAGCGCATCGACCGCCTCCTGGAGCATGCGCTTCTCGTTGCGCACGATGATGTCGGGCGCGCGCAGCTCGATGAGCCGCTTCAGGCGGTTGTTGCGGTTGATGACGCGGCGATAGAGATCATTGAGATCCGACGTCGCAAAGCGTCCGCCATCGAGCGGCACCAGCGGGCGCAGCTCGGGCGGGATCACCGGCACGACTTCGAGGATCATCCATTCCGGCCGGCTGTTCGACTGGATGAAGGCCTCGACGAGCTTCAGCCGCTTGACGAGCTTCTTGCGCCGCGCTTCCGAGCTGGTCTCGCGCAGATCGACGCGCAGGCGCTCGCGCTCCTCCTCGAGATTGATGGCGGTGAGCATCTTCTGGAGCGCTTCGGCGCCGATCGACGCGGTGAAGGCCTCCTCGCCATACTCCTCCTGCGCCTTGATGAACTCTTCCTCGTTGAGGAGCTGGCGGAGCTTCATCGGCGTCAAGCCGGGCTCGATCACAACATAGCTCTCGAAATAGAGGATCTTCTCGAGATCCTTGAGCGTCATGTCGAGCAACAGCCCGATGCGGCTCGGCAGCGATTTGAGGAACCAGATATGCGCCACCGGCGAGGCGAGCTCGATATGGCCCATGCGGTCGCGGCGCACCTTCGACAGCGTCACCTCGACGCCGCATTTCTCGCAGATGATGCCGCGGTACTTCATGCGCTTGTACTTGCCGCACAAGCACTCGTAGTCCTTGATCGGCCCGAAGATGCGCGCGCAGAAGAGGCCGTCGCGCTCCGGCTTGAAGGTGCGGTAGTTGATCGTCTCGGGCTTCTTGATCTCGCCGTAGGACCACGAGCGAATGCGCTCGGGACTCGCAATCGAAATGCGAATCTGATCGAAGCTTTGCGGCCCCGTGACCTGCCCGAAGATGTTCATCAACTCGTTCATGAACGATCCCTCTCTGGGTGATGCGTGTGGCGGCGAGGAAGCGTGCGCGCGCTCCCTCGCCGCGGAGTGATCAATAACTGCGCTGCTCCAGCTCGACATTGAGGCCGAGCGAGCGGAGCTCCTTCACCAGCACGTTGAAGGATTCCGGTATGCCCGCCTCGAAATTGTCGTCGCCGCGGACGATCGCTTCGTAGACCTTGGTGCGGCCGGAGACGTCGTCCGATTTGACGGTGAGCATCTCCTGGAGCGTATAGGCGGCGCCATAGGCCTCGAGCGCCCACACCTCCATTTCGCCGAAGCGCTGGCCGCCGAACTGCGCCTTGCCGCCCAACGGCTGCTGGGTGACGAGGCTGTAGGGACCGATCGAACGCGCATGGATCTTGTCATCGACAAGGTGATGGAGCTTGAGCATGTAGATGTAGCCCACCGTCACCTTGCGGTCGAAAGCCTCGCCCGTGCGTCCATCGACCAGCGTCACCTGGCCCGAGCTGTCGAGACCCGCTTGCGTCAGCATGCCGACGATGTCCTCCTCGCGCGCGCCGTCGAAGACGGGGCTCGCCACGGGAACGCCGTGCCGCAGATTCTCCGCGAGCTCCACCACCTCGGGATCCTCGAGCTGTTTCAGATCGTTCTGATCGGCCTTGCCGTCATAGATCGTGTTGAGGAACTTGCGGATGTCCTTGGTCTGGCCGCCATTGCGCCGCGCCTTGTCGACGATCTCGCCGATCTGCCGCCCGAGCCGGGCCGAGGCCCAGCCGAGATGCGTCTCGAGGATCTGCCCGACATTCATGCGGCTCGGCACGCCCAGGGGATTGAGCACGATATCGACCGAGGTGCCGTCCTCGAGATAGGGCATGTCCTCGACCGGCATGATGCGCGAGATCACGCCCTTGTTGCCGTGACGGCCGGCCATCTTGTCGCCCGGCTGCAGCTTGCGCTTCACCGCGACGAAGACCTTGACCATCTTCATGACGCCGGGCGGCAACTCGTCGCCGCGCTGCAGCTTCTCGACCTTGCTCTCGTAGCGCTGCTGGAGGTGATTGATCGAATCATCCATCAGCTTCTTGAGCGCTTCGACATCGACCATGCGCTTGTCGTTGCGGATCGAGATCTGGCGCCACTGGCCGGGCGTGTACTCGCCGAGCACCGCCTCGGTGATCTTGGTGCCGGCCTTGAGGCCCTTGGGGCCGCTCGCGACGTCCTGGCCGACGAGAAGCTCCTTCAAGCGCGAATGGAAGCTGCGCTCCAGGATCGCCTTCTCGTCGTCACGGTCCTTGGCGAGACGCTCGATCTCCGCCCGCTCGATGGCGAGCGCGCGCTCGTCCTTGTCGACGCCGCGGCGGGAGAAGACGCGCACCTCGACGATCGTGCCGGAAACGCCCGGCGGAAGGCGAAGGCTGGTGTCGCGCACATCCGATGCCTTCTCGCCGAAAATTGCGCGCAAGAGCTTCTCTTCGGGCGTCATTGGCGATTCGCCCTTGGGCGTCACCTTGCCGACCAGGATGTCGCCCGGCTTCACCTCGGCGCCGATATAGACGATGCCAGCTTCGTCGAGATTCTTGAGCGCCTCTTCGCCGACATTGGGAATGTCGCGGGTGATCTCCTCCTGGCCGAGCTTGGTGTCGCGCGCCATCACCTCGAACTCCTCGATGTGGATCGAGGTGAAGACATCGTCGGAGACGATGCGCTCGGAGATGAGGATCGAATCCTCGAAATTGTAGCCGTTCCACGGCATGAAGGCGCAGAGCACGTTGCGGCCGAGCGCGAGCTCGCCCAATTGCGTCGAAGGGCCGTCGCCGATGATGTCGCCGGCCTTGACGACATCGCCGACCTTCACCAGCGGCCGCTGCGTGATGCAGGTGTTCTGGTTCGAGCGCTGGAACTTCAAGAGATTGTAGATGTCGACGCCGGGCGCGGCGGCCGAGGTCTCCTCGGTCGCGCGCACGACGATGCGCATGCCGTCCACCTGATCAACGACGCCCGAGCGCCGCGCGATGATGGTGACGCCGCTGTCGCGCGCCACCGTCTCCTCCATGCCGGTGCCGACGAGCGGCGCCTCGGCGCGGATGAGCGGCACCGCCTGGCGCTGCATGTTGGAGCCCATGAGCGCACGGTTGGCGTCGTCGTTCTCCAAGAACGGAATGAGGGCTGCGGCGACCGAGACGAGCTGCTTCGGCGAGACATCGATGAAGTCGATGTCCTGCGGCCGCGCCATCACGAAATCGCCGCCCTTGCGGCAATTGGTGAGGTCGGCCTTGATGCGGCCCTTGTCGTCGACCTCGACATTGGCCTGGGCGATCGCATAGCGGCCTTCCTCCATGGCGGAGAGATAGACCACCTCGTCCGTCACCTTGCCGTCCACGACGCGGCGATAGGGGCTCTCGATGAAGCCGTATTGATTGACCCGCGCATAGGTCGCGAGGCTGTTGATGAGACCGATATTCGGTCCCTCCGGCGTCTCGATCGGACAGATGCGGCCGTAATGGGTGGGGTGCACGTCGCGCACCTCGAAGCCCGCGCGCTCGCGCGTCAAGCCGCCCGGACCCAGCGCCGAGAGCCGGCGCTTATGCGTGATCTCGGAGAGCGGGTTCGTCTGGTCCATGAATTGCGAGAGCTGGGACGAGCCGAAGAATTCGCGCACCGCGGCCGCCGCCGGCTTCGCATTGATGAGATCGTGCGGCATCACCGTGTCGATCTCGACCGAGCTCATGCGCTCGCGGATCGCCCGCTCCATGCGCAGGAGGCCGACGCGGTACTGGTTCTCCATGAGCTCGCCGACCGAGCGCACGCGGCGATTGCCGAGATGGTCGATGTCGTCGATCTCGCCGCGGCCGTCCTTCAACTCGACCAGCACCTTGAGGATGGCGAGGATGTCGTCCTTGCGCAGGATGCGCACGGTGTCCTCGGTCTGCAGGCCGAGCCGCGAGTTCATCTTGACGCGGCCGACGGCAGAGAGATCGTAGCGCTCGCCGTCGAAGAAGAGGCTGTTGAAGAGCGCCTCCGCCGTCTCGAGCGTCGGCGGCTCGCCCGGGCGCATGACGCGGTAGATGTCGATGAGCGCGTCCTCGCGCGTCGCATTCTTGTCGATGAGCAGCGTGTTGCGGATATAGGGGCCGACGGTCACGTGATCGACCGACAGCACCGGCAGTTCCGCGACCTTGCCCTGCTCCACCTGATCGAGCAGCGCTTCGTTGATCTCGTCGCCGGCCTCGGCATAGATCTCGCCGGTGCTCTCATTGACGACATCGATCGCGAGATAGCGGCCGATGAGCTCTTCCTTCGCGACGACGATCTCCTGGAGCCCCTCTTCGGCGAGCTTGCGCGCGAGCCGCGGCGTCATCTTGGCGCCGGCCTCGGCCTTGGCCTTCCCCGTCTTGGCATCGACGAGATCATGCGCGAGCTTGACGCCGCGGAAGCGCGCGGGATCGAAAGGCGCCTTCCAGCCCTTCTTGCCATGCGTGAAGACGGTGGTGCCGTAGAAATAGGCGAGGATCTCCTCCTTCGACATGCCCTGCGCCTCGGTCGGCAGCAGCGTCTTGCCTTCGGCCGCGCGCTCGGCGCGGAGCTTCGCCGTCTCGGCGCTGTCGAGCGCGAAGAGCAGCGTCGTCACCGGCAGCTTGCGGCGGCGGTCGATGCGGACATAGAGATGGTCCTTGGCGTCGAACTCGAAATCGAGCCAGGAGCCGCGATAGGGAATGACGCGCGCGGCGAAGAGATACTTGCCCGAGGAATGCGTCTTGCCCTTGTCGTGGTCGAAGAACACGCCGGGCGAGCGGTGCATCTGCGAGACGATGACGCGCTCCGTGCCGTTGATGATGAAGGTGCCGTTCTTCGTCATCAACGGCATGTCGCCCATATAGACGTCCTGCTCCTTGATGTCGCGGATGGAGCGCGAGCCCGTATCCTCATCGACATCCCAGACGACGAGGCGCAGCGTCACTTTCAGCGGCGCGGCAAAGGTGATGCCGCGCTGCTGGCACTCTTCGACATCGTATTTGGGCTGCTCGAGCTCGTAGCGGACGAATTCGAGGCGCGCGCGGTCGGAGAAGTCGCGGATCGGGAAGACCGATTTGAACACCTCCTGCAAACCGACGCTGGCGCGCTGCTCCGGCACCACATCCATTTGCAGGAAATGGTCATAGGAGCTCTTCTGGACCTCGATGAGGTTCGGCATGGGTGCGACCTCGGGAATACGCCCGAAGCTCTTGCGGATGCGCTTGCGACCCGTGAAAGACTTAGCCATGGATGACCCTCATGTGTGAACCTTGCGCGCCTTGCCCGGAAATCGCGGCGCCGTGACCATCAAATCGACAAACCAATACGCCGGCGCGCGACAGGAGCCGCGCACCGCGCGCAAATAGCCGAGCGCCGGCAGGCGCGCGGAACGCACGCCCCGGCGTTGGAACCGGCGGCCGGACGCAAAGGGAATATCTCGCCCCGCGCGTCCCGCCGCCGATGGACCCGCAAAGCCTACTTGACCTCGACAGTCGCACCCGCCTCTTCAAGCTGCTTCTTGAGTTTGGCCGCCTCGTCCTTGTTGACGCCTTCCTTGACCGGCTTCGGCGCGGCCTCGACCAGGTCCTTGGCCTCCTTGAGGCCGAGACCGGTGATCGCGCGCACCTCCTTGATGACGTTGATCTTCTTGTCGCCGGCCGCGGCCAGGACGACGGTAAACTCCGTCTTCTCCGCCGCCGCCTCGGCTGCCGGCGCGGCACCGCCGCCCGCCGCCGCGACCGCCACCGGCGCCGCCGCCGAGACGCCCCATTTCTCCTCGAGCTTCTTGGACAGCTCCGCCGCCTCGATGACGGTGAGCGCCGACAACTCATCTACCAGCTTATCTAGATTGGCCATTTTAGCACTCCTGGGAAAATTACAAGCGGTTTCAACGCGTCAGGCTGCTTCGCCTTTCTTCGCATAGGCACTGAGCACGCGCGCAAGCTGACCTCCCGGCGCTTGCAGGACGGCGGCGATGCGGGTCGCCGGGGTCTGCAAGAGGCCGAGCAACTTGCCGCGGAGCTCATCGAGCGAGGGCATGGTAGCGAGGGTTTTGACCCCCTCCGCGTCGAGCTGTTGAGCGCCGAGGCTGCCCCCGACGATCCGCAGCTTTTCGTTCTTGTTGGCGAACTCGACGGCTACCTTCGCCGCCGCCACCGGGTCCCGCGAATAGGCGATCGCGGTGGGTCCGGTGAACATCGGCGAGAGCTGCTCGAATGGCGTGCCGGCGAGAGCACGGCGAGCGAGCCGGTTCTTCGTCACTTTGAAGCTGGCGCCCGCCGCCCGCATCTGTCGGCGCAGCGTGGTCACTTCCTCAACGGTCAAGCCGACCTGGTGAGTGACGACGACGCATACGGTGTCCGACAATGCCTTGTTCAGCGAGCCGACCAGCTTTTCTTTTTGTGACCGGTCCACTCTTCGTCTCCGACCTGATGATCCCCGCAAGAGGGGGATCGGTTGCACGTGGGCGCCCTGGGGCGCCCGGGTTCGCCTGTCCCAGAAGTCTCGACCGCGGGCAAAACCCGTCCGCGGCCTTGAACCCCCGTCTCATGCGGGCGCGCCCCGGAGGACGCCTTAGGCCGGCGGCGATACCGGCACCTGCAATCTCGGACAGGACCGGGATGACCGGCCGCTCCCGCAGGAGAGGCGCGTTCACCCCGTTACGCCCGCCCACCCGTCGCCGGGCGCGCGGACGATCTCATGAGCCTCGCCGTTCAGCCGGCGACGCTCGAAAGCTCCAATTTGACGCCCGGCCCCATCGTCGAGCTCAAGCTCACCTTCTTGATGAAGGTGCCCTTGATGCCCGTCGGCTTGGACCGGCTGATGGCGCCGACAAAGGCGCGCACATTCTCGAAGATCGCCTCCTCCGAGAAGCTCGCCTTGCCGACGCCGGCTTGCACGATGCCCGCCTTCTCCGCGCGGAACTCGACCTGGCCGCCCTTGGCCGCCTTGACCGCCTCGGCGACATTCGCGGTGACCGTGCCGAGCTTCGGATTGGGCATGAGGCCGCGCGGCCCCAGAACGCGCCCCAGGCGCCCGACCAGCGCCATCATGTCCGGCGTGGCGATGCAGCGGTCGAAATTGATCTCGCCGCCCTGCACCTTCTCCGCCAGATCCTCGGCGCCGACGATATCGGCGCCGGCGGCTTTCGCTTCCTCGGCGCGCGGCCCCTTGGCGAAGACGGCGACGCGCAGCGACTTGCCGGTGCCGTGCGGCAGCATCACTGTGCCGCGCAGATTCTGCTCGGCCTTGCGCGGATCGATATTGAGGTTGAGCGCGACCTCGATGGTCTCGTCGAATTTCGCGGTGGCGCGCGCCTTGATCAGCTTCACCGCCTCGGCAAGCTGATAATGGGTATCGCGGTTGAGGCCCGCAACGGCCTTGCTGAGACGTTTTCCCTTGGCCATGCTCTACTCCACCACCTCGAGCCCCATCGACCGCGCCGAGCCGGCGATCATCCGGCAGGCGCCGTCGAGATCCTTGGCGTTGAGATCGCCCATCTTCTTCTGGGCGATGTCGCGGATCTGCGCCATCGTCACCTTGCCGATCGTGCCCTTGCCCGGCGTCTGCGACCCCTTCTGGATCCCCGCCGCCTTCATGAGGAAATAGGAGTTGGGCGGCGATTTCGTCTCGAAGGTGAAGCTCCTGTCGGCGTAGGCCGTGATGATCACCGGGATCGGCATGCCCGGCTCGAGCCCTTGCGTCTTGGCGTTGAAGGCCTTGCAGAACTCCATGATGTTGAGGCCGCGCTGACCCAACGCGGGACCGATCGGCGGCGAGGGATTGGCCTTGCCGGCCGGCACCTGAAGCTTGATGAAACCAACGACTTTCTTCGCCATGTGATCCTCTCAGAATGAGGCGCGCGGTACGGCTTTGGCCTGCCTCCCGCACTCACCGGCCGCCCGTGCAGGCGGCGCGGCTGGGGTTACATCTTCTCGACTTGCGAGTATTCGAGTTCCACGGGCGTCGCGCGGCCGAAGATCGAGACCGCCACTTTGAGCCGCGCCTTCTCCTCGTCCACCTCCTCGACGAAGCCGTTGAACGAGGTGAAGGGGCCGTCGCTCACCCGCACCTGCTCGCCCACCTCGAAGGTGATCGACGGCTTCGGCCGCTCGATCCCCTCCTGGACCTGGCGCATGATGCGCGTCGCCTCGGCCTCGGTGATCGGCACCGGCCGGCCGCGGCCGCCGCCGCCCAGGAAGCCCGTCACTTTGGGCGTGTTCTTGACGAGGTGCCACGTCTCATCGGTCAGATCCATCTTCACCAGGACATAGCCGGGGAAGAATTTGCGCTCGGCATTGACCTTGGCGCCGCGTTTGACTTCGACGACCTCCTCGGTCGGCACCAGCACCTCCTCGAACTTCTCGGCCAAGCCCTTCTGCTCGGCCTGCTCGCGGATCGACTGCGCGACCTTCTTCTCGAAGCCGGAATAGACATGGATGACGTACCAGCGCGCGGCCATGGCTCAGGCTCCGATGCCCAGGACGAAGCGCACGAGATGGCCCAAGCCGAGATCGACCAGAAAGAAAAAGATCGACGCGGCGATCACCATGGCGAAGACCATGGTGGTGGTGATCGTGGTCTCCTTGCGCGAGGGCCAGGTGACCCGGCCCACCTCCTGGCGGACCTGCCGCAGAAATTCAACAGGACTGGTTTTTGCCATGATATTCCGTCGGAAACCGCTCTATATAGCGCCCGCGGGCGCCGAATTCCAGAACTTATCGGCAGTGGCAGGAGTGGAGGGGCTCGAACCCCCAACCCCCGGTTTTGGAGACCGGTGCTCTACCAGTTGAGCTACACTCCTAAGCCCGCCGAAAGCCCCCTTCTTCCGCCCCCTCACCCTCCCGCTTCGCGGGTCCCTCCCTCTCCCGGGCGGGGAGAGGGTCGGGGTGAGGGGGATTGGGTCTACTTGATGATCTTGGCGACGACGCCGGCGCCCACCGTGCGGCCGCCCTCGCGGATGGCAAAGCGCAAGCCCTCATCCATCGCGATCGGCACGATCAGCTCCACCTCCATCTGCACATTGTCCCCCGGCATCACCATCTCCGTCCCCTCCGGCAGCTTCACCGACCCCGTCACATCCGTCGTGCGGAAGTAAAACTGCGGCCGGTAGTTGCTGAAGAACGGCGTGTGCCGACCGCCCTCCTCCTTGGTCAGGATGTAGGCCTCGGCCTGGAAGTTGGTGTGCGGCGTGATCGAGCCCGGCGCCGCCAGCACCTGGCCCCGCTCCACCTCCTCGCGCTTGGTGCCGCGCAACAGCGCCCCGATATTGTCCCCCGCCTCGCCACTGTCGAGGAGCTTGCGGAACATCTCCACCCCCGTCACCACCGTCTTGGTGGTCGGCCGCAAGCCCACGATCTCGATCTCGTCGCCCACCTTCACCACGCCGCGCTCGACGCGGCCCGTCACCACCGTGCCGCGCCCCGAGATCGAGAACACATCCTCGATCGGCATCAGGAACGGCCGGTCGCGGTCGCGCTTGGGCTGCGGGATATAGCTGTCCACCGCCTGCATCAGCTTCAAGATCGCGTCATGCCCCAGCTCCGGCTGCTTGTCCTCCAGCGCCATCAGCGCCGAGCCGCGGATGATCGGAATGTCGTCGCCCGGAAACTGATAGCTCGACAACAGCTCGCGCACCTCCATCTCCACGAGGTCCAGGAGCTCGGGGTCGTCCACCATGTCCACCTTGTTCAAGAACACCACGATCGCCGGCACCCCCACCTGGCGCGCCAAGAGGATGTGCTCGCGCGTCTGCGGCATCGGCCCGTCCGCCGCCGAGACCACGAGGATGGCCCCGTCCATCTGCGCCGCCCCGGTGATCATGTTCTTGACGTAGTCGGCATGCCCGGGGCAGTCGACATGCGCATAGTGCCGCGCCTGCGTCTCGTATTCGACATGCGCCGTCGAGATCGTGATCCCGCGCGCCCGCTCTTCCGGCGCCTTGTCGATCTGATCATACGCCGTGTAGGTCGCACCCCCCGTCTCCGCCAGCACCTTGGTGATCGCCGCCGTCAGCGACGTCTTCCCATGGTCCACATGACCGATCGTCCCGATGTTGCAATGCGGCTTCGTCCGCTCAAATTTCGCCTTCGCCATGGTCC
>Ga0209062_1005472_pt1 | contig 12316 bp, 10 predicted proteins | sample Coa_R2_2_FD_187158 | JGI IMG/M metagenome (GOLD analysis project Ga0209062, IMG submission 187158) | Surface soil microbial communities from Centralia Pennsylvania, which are recovering from an underground coalmine fire - Coalmine... | ecosystem: Environmental > Terrestrial > Soil > Unclassified... | reverse complement strand
TATGTCCCGGCACCAAGGAAGCGCCTGCTCCGCGCACCGCCCGGCGGCCTGACGTCCCCGCCGGGACCACCCGGTGCCTGACGGACCGCGCTGGCGGAGAACGACACTGAATCCGGCGCTGGAGTTCCCTTACTCCCTCTCCCTCTGGGAGAGGGTCGGGGTGAGGGCGCGCCCCGGTAAGCGCACCGCCGAGCCGGATCGAGCACGACTCCCGTGCCCGCGCCCAGGCGCGCGCCCGGCCCGCCCGACCCGCCGGGCCGGGAGCCGCCACCGTCCCGCTCGCGCGCCCCACCGGAGCGCGCGCCGGCTTCGCTTACCCACAACCCGAAAACTGGCCCACGAAGGAGCATCGTTTCACCGTTCCTCGGCTAGTTCTCACGACGGAGCGGCCCCGCAGCAGTCCGATGACCGGACGCTCCTTGCTCTCCCCGATCGACTGTGCGCCCGGGTTGCCGCCGAGCGCGCGGTGGGGTATGACTGAGCCGGAGCCGGCGGCACGCCGGCCGGGCCGGGCGATCGGGTAGGTGGCCGACCAAACAGAGAGGTGTGCCATGACGACCTGTCTTGCTCCGAACGGGCCTATGGTCTATCGCGGCGACGCGCCGCCCACACGGCTGCTCGTCGGCACCGCCGACGGCATCGTCTGCCTCGAGCGCGCGGACGCCGCCGCCCCCTGGCAGCCCGCGGGCCGCCTGCTAGAGGGCCGCCACATCAGCACCCTGTTGTTCGAGCCGCGGCGCGGCGGCTTGTTCGCGGGCGTCCACAACGGCGGCCTCTACCGCAGCCTCGACGGCGGCGCCACCTGGGTCCGCCAGATGACCGGCATCGCCGAGGAGCACGTCTTCTCGCTCGCCGCCACCGAGCGCGACGGCCAGACCATCCTCTACGTCGGCACCGAGCCGGCCCGCCTCTTCGAGAGCGCCGACTACGGCGCCACCTGGCGCGAGCTACCCGCCCTGCGCGAGGTGCCCGAAACCGAAGCCTGGGTCTTCCCCGGGCCGCCCCACCTCGCCCACGTCAAGGACGTCACCTTCGATCCGCGCGATCCCCGCACGATGTACGTCTCCGTCGAGCAGGGCGCCCTGCTCAAGAGCACCGACGCCGGCCAGACCTTCCGCGAGCTAAAGGAGTATTCGCGGCCGGACGACCCCGTCTACCGCGACCTCCACCGCCTCGTCCTGCGCCCGTCGAATCCCGACCAGATGTACTTCACCGGCGGCGCCGGCCTCTACTACAGCGCCGACGGCGGCGAGCACTGGGAGCACCTCTCGGACCACCACGCGCGCATCGGCTACCCGGACGGCATCCAGTTCGCGCCCGACGACGACCAGGTCATGTTCATGGCCGGCGCGCGCTACAACCCGGGCGAGTGGCGCCAGACCCATGACGCCGACGCCACGATCGGCCGCAGCCGCGACGGCGGCCGCACCTGGGAGATCCTGACCAACGGCCTGCCCGAGCACATGCGCGGCAACGTCGAGTCGCTGGTCCTGAGCGCGTGGCCGGGCGGCTACGCCCTGTTCGCCGGCACCACCGACGGCGACGTGTTCGCCAGCGAGGACGCGGGCGACACCTGGACGCACATCGCCGGCGGCCTCGCGCCCATCTCGAAGGGCGGCCACTACGTGGCGCTGACGGCCGCCGCCGCCCGCTAAACCGCGCGGTCGCCCGACGCATTCCCGGCGGTCGTCGGCAGGCGAGACTCGTCCGCCCGCCGACGACCCGAGAGAGGACGCCATGCCGCTCGGCCTGGGGCTCGCCTCGTCGCACGCGCCGTCGATGTTCGCGGCGCCCGAGGACTGGCCTCGCATCTACGAGACATTGACCCGCGGCGTCCCGCAGCCGCCACAGGCCGCTGCCGAGACGCCCGAGGTCATCGCCGCCTACGCCCAGCGCATCCGCAAGAACCTCCGCACCCTGCGCGAGCAGCTGGAGGCCTACCAGCCCGACGCCATCGTCATCGTCGGCGACGACCAGCGCGAGGTGTTCGGCCCCGCCTTCTCGCCGTCCATCGCCATCTACCTGGGCGACAGCGTCGAGGGCAGCCGCAGCATCGGCCTCGCCGGCCAGAGCTACGACGAGAACCACGTCACGCTGCCCTGCCACGCCGCGCTCGCCCGCCACCTGCTCCGCGAGCTGGTCGCGCGCCAGTTCGACCTGGCCTACGTCGAGGAGCTACGGCCCCTCAGCCGCCCGGCCGCCGGCCTCGGCCACGCCTTCCTGCACCTAGGCGGTGGCCTCGGCCTGCACGAGTTGGGCGTGCCCGTCATTCCGCTCTGGGTGAACGCCTACTTTCCGCCTTGCCCGACCGCCGCGCGCTGCTACGCGCTCGGCCAGGCGCTGCGGGCCATCGCCGACGCGCGTCCCGAGCGCATCGCTATCCTCGGCTCGGGCGGGCTCTCGCACGACCCGCGCGGCCCGCGCTCCGGCTGGATCGACGAACCACTCGACCGCTGGCTGCTCGACCGGCTCGCTCATGGCGAGAGCGAGCAGCTCACGCACCTGTTCACGTTCGACTCGGACACGCTGCACGGCGGCAGCGGCGAGATCCGGAGCTGGATCGTCGTCGCCGGCGCCTTCGCCGGCGCCCGCGCCACCGTCGTCGACTACCTGCCCGCCCACCACGCCATCACCGGCCTGGGCTGGGCCTACTGGAGAGCTAGCTAACTCCTTACTCACCCCAGGAGAGGAGCGGGGTTCGCAACATTCCGCCGTGCAGGGTAGGGCCGTCTTACTCCCTCTCCCCCTGGGAGAGGGCCGGGGTGAGGGCATCTTACTCGTCCCTCCCCCTCTCCCCCTGGGAGAGGGCGGGGGTGAGGGCGTCCTCCCCCTCTCCTCGCGGGAGAGGGGGGAAGGGGGGTGAGGTCCCCCCGGCAAGCCAACATACAGGGGTAGCAACGCCGATGATGCAGGACACGGAGCCGCTCGACGACGAGGCGCGGGCCGAGCGTGAGGTCGCCGAGGCGGCGCGCACCAAACCCTGGCAGCCCTATCTCGACGCCGCGCTCGGCTTCCGCAACCACTGGTACCCCGCCTTCTTCAGCCACGAGCTAGCGGAGGGCGGCGTGCGCGCCGAGCGGCTGCTGGGCGAGCCGCTATTCTTCAAGCGCGTGGGCGGTCAGGTCTACGCCGTTGAGGACCGCTGCCTGCACCGCGGCGCGCCGTTCTCCGCGCGCCCCGAGTGCTACAGCCCGAACACGGTCACCTGCTGGTACCACGGCTTCACCTACGACGTGCGTGACGGCCGGCTGGCGGCCATCGTCACCGACCCCGACAGCGCCCTCATCGGCAAGGTGGGCCTGCAACGTTACCCCGTCCAGGAAGCGCAGGGACTGGTGTTCGTCTTCGTTGGCGACCTGGACCCACCGCCGCCGCTCGCGCTCGACGTGCAGCCCGGCTTCCTCGACGCCGACCTCGCCGTCTACCCCCGTGGCGAGCGCGCGCCCGTTGCTAGCAACTGGCGCCTGGCCGCCGAGAACGGCTTCGACGCGTCGCACATCTACATCCACCGCAACTCGCCGCTCATCGTCGGCCAGCGTCGGCCGCTGCCGCTCGCCACGCTCCTCTGCTCGCGCGAGGGGATGGTCGTTGCGGCCGACGGCGCGCCGAAGGGCGTGGTCAAGGGTAGCGGCAAGCGCGTCCCGGTGTGGGAGACCGAGATCGAGGGCATCAAGGTACGGTCGCGCTTCCTGCCTGGCGAGGACGGCGGCCCGGGCCGCACGTCGCCCGACACGTCGATGTGGCTGCCCTGCGGTCTGAAAGTCGATCCGTTCCCGACCGTCGGCATGATCCAGTTCGAGTGGTACGTGCCCATCGACGAGCGGTCACATATGTACACCGTTACCTGGGGCCAGTACGTGCAGTCGCCCGACCGGGCCGCGCGCTTCCACGCCGACGTCGACGCCTACTGGAAAGACCTCGTCACGCGGCAGTTCAACCACGACGACGTGTTGGCGCGGGAGCAGATCGAGCGGTTCTACGCGGAGGAAGGTGGTTGGCACCGCGAGCGCCTCTACCGGCCGGATCTCATTATCACCGAGTGGCGCAAGCTCGCGAGCGCCCACAACCGTGGTATCCAGCGCCGCCGCGCGGGACGGACGCCTGGCGCTCGCCCATAGCGCGCTCCACCCAGCACGAGACACGGAGGCACAGGGCCACATGGCAGAGGGGACCGTCAAGGCCGAGATCAGCGCCGAGCTGGAGGAGAGCCGCGGCGACGTCGAGCAGACCGTGAGCCGGCTCGTCCGCAAGAAGCCCTGGCAGCCCTACCTCGACGCGCCGCTCGGCTTCCGCAACCACTGGTATCCCGCGCTCTTCAGCCACGAGCTCGGCGAGGGTGCGGTCAAGGGCGAGGTCGTCCTGAGTGAGCGCATCGTCTTCAAGCGCGTCGACGGCCAAGTGTACGCGCTAGAGGACCGCTGCGCGCACCGCGGCGTCCGCATGTCGGTACGGCCCGAGTGCTACACCAAGAACACGCTCACCTGCTGGTATCACGGCTTCACCTACAACGTGACCAACGGCCAGCTCGAGACGATCATCACGCAGCCCACCTCCCCGATGAGAGTCACCCTGCAAACCTACCCTGTCGCCGAGCGCGGCGGGCTGATCTTCGTCTATATCGGCGACGGCGCGCCGCCGCCGCTGGAGCGCGATCTGCCGCCCGGTTTCCTGAAGGACGGCCTGGTGACGCGCGGGGTGCGCCGCACCGTCCACTGTAGCTGGCGGCTGGGCGCCGAGAACGGCTTCGACTTCACGCACATCTACATTCACCGCAACGACGCGCTGATCAAGGCGCGTGGCCGCCTCCAGCCATTCGCCACGCAGTTCACCGCCGACGGCCGCAACACCCTGGAGCTAGTCGAGGCAGAGGACGGCCCGAAGGGTCTGTACGTCCACTCCACGAACGAGCCGCCAATCTTCGAGGTCCAGATCGAGGGGCAGACGATCCGCAGCCCCCGCGCCCCGCTGCACGACGAGCCGCTGCCTCCGCGGACCGTCATCACCTCCATCTGGCTGCCCGGCGTGCTGGCGGTCGACAACTTCCCCGCCCCGGGCACGATCCAGTTCGAGTGGTACGTCGCGCTCGACGACCGCCGCCACACCTACTGGGAAGTGCTGGGCCGGCCCGTCGAGAGCGCCGAGGAGGAGCGCCGCTTCTATGAGGAAGTGGACGACGTGTGGTACACCCTGTCGCTAACCAAGGGGTTCAACGACAGCGACGTGTTCGCCCGCGAACAGATGGACCTGCCGTACGGTGAAGAGGACTTCTGGTACCGCGAGCGCCTGTTCCAGCCCGACCTGTACATCATTCAGTGGCGCATGCTGGCAAGCCGTCATAATCGCGGCATCCAGCACGGCCCACCGCGCGGACAGTAACCGTCGCACTTTCACCCCCGCGCTCTCCGAGAGAGGGCGCCGACCAGGGAGGTCGTGATGCAGGCGACCAGGCGAGTCTCTTGGTGGGGTATCCCCGCCAGCCTCCTGCTCCTGGCGCTCGCATGCGCGCCGAGCGCGGGTGCGCCCACCGGCGCCGCGCCGGCCAACCCCGCCAGCGCGCCGGCCGCGCCCCAGGCGGGTACTTCTGGCAGCGCGGCGGCCGCTCCCGCGCCCGCCGGCGCTGCGGCCCAGCCGGCGGCGGTGGCCGAGGCCGAGGCCCAATCCGCGGCCGGCGCCGCGCGGCTCAAGGCGGATGCTGCCGCCTGGCAGCGCTATCAAGATGGCGCCCGCCGCGAGGGGAAGGTCGTCGTGTCGGGCCCCGGCTTCCCTGGCCTGCGCCAGGGCATCACGGAGGGCTTCCAGAAGGCATACGGCATTACCGTCGAATACCTCGGGCTCGGCGCGGGCGAGGTGATCCCTCGCGTGGACCGCGAGAGCCAGGCGGGCAACGTCACCATCGACGTGAACATTGGCGGGACCTCGTCGTGCTGGGCGATGGCCGATCGCGGCCAGATCGACGACGCAACGCCGCTGCTCGTGGACCCGAGCTTGTTCAATGCCGCGAGCTGGCGCGGCGGCCACATGAAGCCGATTCTCCCCTCGCCTAATGAGCCCAAGGACTTTCTCTGCGGCCTACAAGGCGAGGAATGGGTCATGACCGACCTGTTCGTGAATCCCCAGCTCGTGCCGCCGGACAGCATCAAGTCCTGGAAGGACCTGCTGAAGCCCGAGTACAAGGGGAAGATCATCTCGTTCGACCCGCGACGCGCCGGCTCGGCACAGACGACCGTCGCCTACCTCTACACGCTGTTCGGCGAGGACTACGTGCGCGACCTGTACGTCGGTCAGAACGTGCAGGTCACGGCCGATTATCGGCAGCTCGCCGAGGCGGTGGCGCGCGGCAGCTATCCGATCGGCATCGCGCTGGTGCAGGCGAACGTCGAGCCGCTTCGCGCCGAGGGCCTGCCGATCCAGCGCGTGTTCCCGGCCGACGGCCCGGGCGCGCTCACCGGCGGCTTCGGGACTGTCCACAAGATCAAGAACGGCCCCGACCCGAACGCGGCTGCCGTCTTCATGAACTGGTTTGCCTCGAAAGACGCGCAGGACATGTGGGAGCGGGAAATGATGGAGACGAGCCTGCGCACCGACGTGGCCCACCAGGTGCCCGACTACGTGATCCCGAAAGCGGGCGTCAGCTACACCATCGACGATTACAACCCCGACTACTTCTTCGCCAAGCGCGCGCCCGCCATCGCGAAGATCACCGAGATGCTGGGCCGCTAATGCGCGCTGTCCGCGTCCCTATGGCTCACAGCTGGCGGGCCAGGAAGTCGAGGACGAGGCTGTTGAACTCGTCGGCGTGCTCGACCTGGGCCCAGTGGCCACACTTCGAGAAGATGTGCATGCGCGCGTTCTGGAAACGGCGCAGCATCAGCAGACCGATGTCGAGCGCGCCGAAGCGGTCGTCCATGCCCCAGACGATGAGCGTCGGGCAGGCGACCTTGTGCAACTGGTCGGCCAGATCCTCGCGGCCGGGTGGCTGGTCGCGCATGATGCGGATCACTTCAGGGTCCAGGGTGGCCTGGTAGCGCTCCTGCAGCACTTCCTCGGTCAGGAAGCTACTGTCGAAGAGGAGCGTCTGGATCAGCGTGCGCATCTTCTCCAGGCTTGGTCCGTCGCCCTTGTAGTAATTGCCGATCATCTTGATGCCTTCGAGGGGCATCGGGCAGAAGAGGCTCTGGCCGACCGGCGTGCTGCCGATGACCACCAGCTTCTCCACGCGCTCAGGCGAGTCGATGGCGAGCTTGATGGCCACCTGGCCGCCCATGGAGTTGCCCACGAAGCGGGCGCGCTCGATGCCAAGCTGGTCCATGAACTGGCGCAAGATGCCCGAGACGTAGGTGAGCCGCGGCCCTGGGATGACGATCTTGCTGGACTTGCCGTACTGCGGCATATCCCAGAGGATGGTGCGGTATTGGCCAGAGAACGCGTCGAGGTTCGTGCGGAAATTGCTCCAGCTACTCGCGCCCGGCCCGGCGCCGTGCAGGCAGATGAGAGGCTCGCCGGTGCCGACCTCGTTGTAGTGGATGCGGACGTCGCCCACCTGGGCGAACTTGCTGGTCGCGGCCTCGCTGACGACTGCCATGTTGGCTCCTCCTGAGCTGGTTTCCGGGGGTGGCGTGGAGATGTGGCTAGTTGCACCCCCGCACTATTCCCCGGCCAGATACTTACGATGCCTGGTCGAGGATCCGGATAGCCTCCTCGAGCAGCGATTGGTCGATCCAGTGCAGGTCGATCTCGCCGCCGCCCGGGATCATGCCCGCGTCGCGGTACATCTCCAGGCTCTCGCGTACGCTTGGCACGTTGATGCGGCCGTTCAGGTCGATGCCCATCGGGATCATCGTGTCGTAGGCGTCGGGGTCTTTGATCGCGAGGTGACGGGCCATGATCTGCTTGTACTCGTCGCGGCCGACGCCCTGGCGGATAGCGGCGTTGTAGTCGCGGTTGCCCTGCAGGTAGGCCACGAGCACCCGCAGCCCGACATCGCGCCGCTCGGCGGTGCGCGGCGAGAAGATGACCATGTTCATCTGCTGGTCGGGGTAGGCGTCGTCCATGGTCTTGAAAATCTCGAGCGTGCCGTCGCTCACGCCGCGGCTGACGAATGGCTCGACCTGCAGGCCCACGTCCACCGAGCCGTTGAAGATGGCCGCGTTCGTGTCGCCGAAGGGAATCTCGACCCAGTCGACGACATCCGGTCCGAGGTTGCACTGGTCACGCAGCGCCTTGGCGAGCGTGATGTAGAGGCCCGTGCTCTTCGCCGCGACGGCCACGCGCTTGCCGCGCAGGTCGCACCACGTCTGGTAGCTGCTGGCCTCGCCCTTCTTCACGAGGGCGGCTGACGACGCGAGGCCGCGGTTAAGCTGGCCGTTGTCGGCAACCGCGACGATGGGAATGTTGCGCTTCACGGCGTTGTAGATGCCGGGGCCAAACGACGTACCGGCGGCGTCGAGCTCGCCGGTGGCCAGCGGGGCAGCTACGTCGCCAGAGCTTTGGACCGTGACCTCGACAAAGTTGATGCCGAGGTCGCGGAAGTAGCCCTTGTCGAGCGCGTAGAACCACGGCGCCGTGGTGAGCGAGTTGCCGACCCGCACTTTGAAGTCGACGGGCGGGTTGAGCGGCGGCAATAGCTCGGCAAGCGGCCTCTTCGCCGGGGCGGCGGCCGGCGGGGCGGAGGGCGCCCCCGACACGGGCGGCGCGCTCGCGACCGTCGGGGCGGCGGCCGGCTCTGCCGCAGCGGGAACGGGCGGTGCCGGGCTCGGCGCCGGGGCGGCGGCCGGCGCGCAGGCCAGACTGATCACTCCAACCGCCAGGCCCAGGATCGTCAGCGCCCGTCGGTAGCGCCACCTCATATTGCCTCCTTCGGAACGCGGCTCGGTCTAGCTGCTGCGCCGCGGATTGGAGCGGTTTTCAGGACGCTCCAGCCGGCCCCGCGCCCGGGCGGCCGGGGGAGGAGGCCCTGCCCGACGAGACGGCCGGCGGCCAGCGGCTCAATCGCTGCGAAAACTGCTGTAGCCGGAGCGGCGCCGTCGTCCTCTGCTGCCGCTGTCCTCGGCTGCCGACTCTACCGGACCGCGCCGCGCCTGTCAATCACGGCGCGGTCGCGGGATGCCCCACACGAACGTGCGGGGCAATTTAACCGAGGAACGGTCAAACGATGCTCCTTTACTGGTTGGTTAACTGCTAGGCCGGGCGCGGGTCTGCGCGTGCTGGTCGGGCGCGGAAGGTCGCATCGTTTACCCCGTACGATACTCGCCCGGGGCCTGCGGCGGGCCGGGCCGGCGGGGGCGTGCCCCGGGCATGGGCGCGGGCGGCGGGCGCGGGGGAGGCGTGTACGGCGTAAGATTAGCGACCACGTCGCGCCGTGGGCGGGCGCTCTCCTGCGCGCCTCGCGGCCTCTCTATCAATACAGCATTGGGGAGGGGCGGTCGTCCGGCGCTACCAGCGGGGCCGGGAGACCGAGTACGCAGTACTGTGGGGGACACCGCGGCCAGGCGGCCGGTGAGCGGTAGAGACCCGGCAGGGTTGGCGACGGGCCGCCGGTTGCAGCGACGCGTTTCGTGGCGGCCCTCACTATCGTTGCGTTGATCCCCCACGAATTGGAGGTCCCGCCAGAGTTGGCGGCGCTGTTGCAGGGCGCGCGGGAAAGCCTGCACACGGCGCAGGGGGGCGTTGCGAAACTCGGGCGGGTCGTGCGCGTCGCCATGAAAGACACCGTGGTAGGGCCCGTCCTCGACCTCGACCGATCCCGCCAGTAGCGCAGCAAGCCGGCCAGCCAGCGTCCGACTGGCGCCACGGCGGTGAGCGCTGAGCGGCGCTGGTGTCGGTTCCCTGTGCCACCCTCTCCGGCCGGTCGGCCTGATCGGTTGCCCACGGCACCCGCGACTGGTGTAACATTTTGCGTCACCAATCGTTTGATCGATACACCGGCCGCCGGCTGCTGCGCTCGGCCGCTGGGCTGGGTCAAGACAACATGGCGCGGGGGGCGCATCCGTGAGGACGTATGGGAGCCAGGCCGCTGGGCCAACTCGGGAACGCGCGAGGGCGCGGGGGCATTGCCCAGACGCGATCCGCGTGGTGATCGTGGACGACCATCCCTTGGTCCTCGCGGGGATGGAGACGTGGCTGGAGAGCGCCCCGGGGATCCGGGTGGTGGGCACAGCCATACTGGGCGGCGAGGCGCTGCCGCTCGTCGAGGAGCATCGCCCTGATGTCCTGCTGCTGGATATGCGGCTTCCGGACCTGAGCGGCATCGAGGTGGCCCGCCAGGTACGCCGAAGCGCGCCCCAGGTTGCCGTCCTGGCCATTACGGGCGATCCCAACAGCGGTGACGAGCGGACGCTTCGGCAGATGGGCGCCCTGGGGTATCTACCCAAGACGGTGGGAGCCGCGGAGCTGGCCAAGGCGGTCCGCCTCGTGGCGCAGGGCGAGCGTGTCGAACTCGTGGAGACCAGAGCAGGGAGTCTGGGCCTCACGCTCCCAGCAGTCCAGCCAGTCCGGCCGCTGGCGTCCAACCCAGCAGCGCGACTCACGCCGCGAGAGCGTGAGATCCTCCAGTTGCTCGTCTACGACTGCAGCAACGAGGAAATCGCTACGGCCCTTGGCTTGTCAGCCAAGACCGTGGCCCAGCACCTCAGTAATCTCATAGAGAAATTCCAGGTGCATTCACGCACCGGCGTAGTGCTTCACGCCGTCCGAGATGGTCTGATTCCGCTACCGACTGAAAGTATCAGCGGCACATCTGCGGTGTGACTACCTCCGCTAAGTCACAGCCGGCCGGCATCGTCTTCCTCAAGCCGTCCGGTCCCGCGTCCTATTGCGCTGGCTAGCGACCCCGCTGCGCTTTTGCCACTCGAGCCTTGCGGAGACTCCGAAGAAATTCCGGGCTGCCTCGCCCAGAAACCAGAACATTTTCGGATGGGCAGGCAGTTTGTGGTGTGCTCTACTGGGAGCGCGCCACAAGGCGACACTCGCACAGGAGGATCCCATGTCTCGCGCTCGGGTGCTCGTCGCGCTAATGCTGGCCCTCGTCGCCTTCGCGCCGTTCCCGGCCTTCGGCCAGGGCCAAGCGCCGCCCGGCCCGGCGCCGACCCCGCCCCCCGGCGTCACGCTCGACCCGCGCCCGTACCACGGCCCGACGGACGGGAACCGCGTGTCGCTCGATCAAGTGCCCGGCCTCACCGCGCAGGACCGCCAGCGCGTCCAAGAAGCCCACAACCGCGCGCGCGCCCAGGACCCGACGCTCCCCAGCCAGCCAACCTTGCGCCGTTTCCAGTTGCCTGATGCCGCGCACCCCGGTAATCCCCACCCGCCGGCCGGCGGCCTACGCCTGCAAGCGCTCACGGAGAACGCTCCTCTTGACCAGTTCAGCGGCTCTTGTGGCATCGGCGCCTACGGCCAGGTGGCAGGCTATCGGCTAGGCTACGGTCAGGGCCTACAGAACTGCTCGGGGGCAACCATCCAGACGGTTGACCTAGAGCTAATGCAATGCTACTGGAGCGTGTTCGGCGTCTGCGGCTAGTCCGGGTAGATCACCACCTTTGCCAACTCCGAATGCACGTGGGACGGGAGCTGTTGGGCTTCAGGCTACTTCGGGGTGCCGTGGGCCGGCACGTTTTTCGTGCGCCTCAACGGGACCGCCTGTAACGCCTACGGGTGTGCGGGCGACTACACCGACAGTAGCTTGCTGACCTTCTCGTAGGGAGCGCCTGTAACGCCTACGGGTGCGCGTCCGACGACACCGACAGCAGCTTGCTAACCTTGTAGCCGCTACGCTATGCTCGACTCATGACAGTCGCCACCGCTGTGGTCGAGGCCGCCTGCCGGGCACTGCTCGCAGGCGACCTCGACCAGCACCTCGCTTACATCGCGCCCGCGGTGTACCTAACCTCGGCGCGACCGCGTGTGCACTTCGCTAGAGGACAGCTCGCCATGAACGCCGCGCAGCGTGTGCGGGGTCTAGAGCCGTACCGCACGTTTATGGCGCTGTTCGCGGCGGCCCAGCGTCCCCCGGCACCCCCCATCCATGCGCAGTGCATGGGACCGCCCGATCCCACTGGCGCGCAGTGGGTGCAGGCCGACCTGTTCGGCCGCGAGCCCGCGAGCGGCAGGCCGTACCACTGGTGGCTCATCGCCCAAGTGGACGCGGCCGAGCGGATCACGCGGCTCACGCTCCACTGGCGAGGCCCCCTTAAAGGCTACCGGCTACCGGCCTAGAGCCTGTTATGAACCAAGGATGTGGATCAGGCGGTGAAGCATCAAGCAGGCAAAGGCAACGAAGGTCAAGCCTTCGACGGTCTCCGCCAAGCGCTCGTAATCACGG
>Ga0209062_1005470_pt1 | contig 12318 bp, 7 predicted proteins | sample Coa_R2_2_FD_187158 | JGI IMG/M metagenome (GOLD analysis project Ga0209062, IMG submission 187158) | Surface soil microbial communities from Centralia Pennsylvania, which are recovering from an underground coalmine fire - Coalmine... | ecosystem: Environmental > Terrestrial > Soil > Unclassified ... | reverse complement strand
CGCCCAGGTCGACATGAATCGAGAGCGGCTCTGCTGCGGATGCGGTGGGCAACGGCGGCGCCTTCCAATCGAGTTCCACCTTCGTCAACTCCGCGCGGATGCGGCGAAGATCCCAGACACGCAGGCCCTTCTTGGTGGCGACAACGAGCTTCGTGCCGTCGGGTGTGAGCGCGGCTGCGCCGCTGTTCTGCTCGGGGTCTTTCAGCCGGGCCAGTTCGCGGCCGGTGGTCAGCTCGACCAGGCGGTAGATGCCGTCGGTCTGCCCCAGGACCGCAAGCTCGGACGTCATGTCCCAGGGGATGCCAGGGCCGAGCTGGGGGCCTTGCTCCCAGGTGCCGACAGCATAGAGCTGGCCACTATCCGTATCAGTGGCCAGCCAGCGCCCATCGGGGCTGAAGCGGCAACTATAGCCTCGATTTATGGGAGATTGCCAGACGCGCTGGGCCGTGGCCGCCTCGTAGACATGGATTACCGGAAGTCCGGCCGCCAGGTGGGGTCCGCCAAAAGCGATCCATCGGCCATCCGGACTGACACTGCAATAGCCTATGCTTGCACCGGCGTCCACCCGCCGCGGCGTGGGCGAATTCGAGTGTAGGATCCAGCCGCCGGCATAATCTTGTTCTCCGTAGCCAGCCCACATGCACTGCGCATTCACGCGGCCATCGTGGCTGGCGGCGATACTACCCCTCCCTGGGTTGAACGGCAGCTTCTCCGGGGGGCCGGCTAGCAATCGGCCCGAATTTGCCGGGTCCGGCCGCACCGGCCAGCGGAAGCAACCCTCGAATCCGTTGGTGAGCAGGCTGCCTGTCGCGTCAAAACTGACAGCGCAACCAGAAGAGGTAATCGGCAGATGAGCGAGTTCCTGCCCGCTCGCCAGATCGAAAAGGGCCACACCATCGCCCAGGGACATCGCCGCCAGGCGATCGCCGGGATGGATAGCAGTTCGGTACACATCGCTAACCCATTCGGCCGAGCCGGGGTGGACCAGGGAGCGGAACTCGCGGCCGTCGGCGACCGACCACAAGCCGATACGATCCAGGCCGTCCCCAACTCGGGGGCCGGCTAGTCGTTGCCCCGTCCCGTCGAACCGCAACCGCTGGCTTTTCGAGGCGGGCGGCAGCGAGGGCGTGCGGAACAACTCCTGACCGGAAACGGCGTCGAACAAAACGACAGAGTTGTCCCACCCGCGGCGGACGAACCGGTCTCCGGCCGGGTTGAAAGTCAACTCCGCGCCCGCGATGTTCGGCCCTTGGATAGGGGGGCGTATTGGTTGCAAGGCTGGTGCCGCGGCGTCGAAAGCGTATTCCTGGATCATCCCGCCGTTGGCATCGGCCGAGAGCAGCGTGCGGCCGTCGGGGCTCCAACAAGCGGCACTCCCGCCCCGCCAGGGAGGCGTTGCCCTTGCCACGACGGACCCGCTGCGCAAATCGCGAACCTGGACTTCACGATGAAAATAGGAGCCGCAGGCGACGAACGGAGCGGTGGGGTGAAGATAAGCGTCCAGACCGCGGACGATCTGCCCCCGCGCCAGGCTGTGTACGCGTTTGCCGTTGGCCGTCTCGTAGACCCTGATCGAGCCATCGAGGTGGGCGAGGGCGATCTGTCGGCCATCGTGGCGGAAGTTATGGCTGTAAATTCCAGGCTTCTCAAATCGGAGGGCGGGTTCGTCACCGCTTACGTCCCATAACTGGAAACGATGGGACTTGAGAGCGTAGACAGCGAGGGTGCGGCCCGACCCAAATAGTGCTCTGGCCGGCTCGCCCATTTCCGGCAGGTGAGCAACCTCGGTATCATCGTCCACGCGGCGGATCGTGCAGCCGCCCTTTTCCGTGGTGCGAACATACAACGTGAAATCGTCGTTCAGTTCCACCCACACGCTTCCCGACGGAAAGCTGCCGAATTCCTTGGTAATGTGAAGGTCCGGCAACGCCAGAGCGGCGATGGCCTCGTTGCGCAGGCGGTCGAACCACTCCGGCGGCTGGTCCAGCTCGCGGCCGATGGCCGCGGCCTTGCCCAGAGCATCCAAGGCTTCGAAACGCTGCCCCGCACGCCGGCTCAGCCGAGTGCCGTGGGCCTGGCCCACCAGTGCCTCGGCCTCACGCAAGCGGGCCTTTCGATTGGCCACAAGGGCGTCTCGATTGGCCTCGAGGGCGTCCTTGCGATTCTGCTCCGATTCGAGCAGCGTCGCGTTCAGATAGAAGGCCGTCACGGTGGAAGCGACGGCAACCAAGATCAGGACCAGCATCAGCGCCGCCAACGCTGGATTGCGGCGACTCCACAAACGCAACCGTTCCAGCTGGCTCGTCCGCCGCGCTGCGATCGGCTCATCGGACAGGAAGCGGCGCAGATCCTCGGCCATCGCCTCGGCCGATTGATAACGACGCCGCGCTTCCTTATGGATAGCCGTGAGAATGATCGTTTCTAGATCGCGTGGAATACGCGGGTCCAGACTGCGGGGTCGAGTCGGTTCCTGGTTCTTGATGCGATCGATCAGCTCCAGCCGGTCTCGCGCGGCAAAGGCCGAGCGAAACACCAGCATTTCATACAATGTTAGTCCCAACGCGTACACATCGGCACGCTCATCACCTTCGCCCTTGAGCCGTTCGGGGGCCATGTAGCGAATTGTGCCGACCACATCGCCGGTAGTAGTCAGCGCGACATCCTGCGTCTTGGCCAGACCGAAATCGGTGATCCACACCACTCCAGCCGTGTCCAACAGTAAGTTCGACGGCTTGATGTCACGATGGATGATGCCGCGGGCATGAGCGTGCGCCAGTCCCTCGGCCACCTGCCGGCCAATCCGTGCGACGCTGCGATAATACCGATCACCCGCCGAACCCCCGGCGGACAGTTCAGAACGACTGGCTTGAGGAGTCGAATCGGCGGAATCGAGGGATGCGTGTGGCGAAGCGGGCGAGACGCCCTCTGGTGGCGTCGCGGAAGCGAGGTCCGGACAGGCAAATCGTCCACTGACCAGCGCCTGCGTTACCTGACTCACTTGGGGGGCGAATTTGGAATCCGCCCGACGAGCGGCGAGGCGTTGTTGCCGCAGTTCCTCAATGATTTGATCGAGCCCCTGACCGAGGATGAGCTGCATGGCATACCAGCAAGTGTCCTGGTCTTCTCCCACCTCGAAGACGGGCACGATGTTGGTATGGTGCAGTTGGGCGGCAGCGCGGGCCTCGCGGTGGAAGCGCTCACGAACCGTGGCGTCGCCCGGGGCGTTTCGCAGCACCTTCAAGGCAACGCGGCGACCCAGCGATAACTGCTCGGCCTCGTGGACGATGCCCATGCCGCCGCGGCCGATCTCGCGCAAAATGCGATAATCGCCCAGCGACAGCCGCGGCGGATCCGCCGGCGGGGCGGATGGCGGGGCGATGGATCCGGAATCGCTGGGTGCCAGATCCTCCATCATGACCAGGGTGGGGAACAGCTCGCGGATCTCGTCGGCCAGCTCGGGATGGGCGTCGATGTACTCCGACAGCGCGGGGCGTTCGCCGCGGCGATAGCGCGCCACGAATTCCTCGGCCAGGACTTCTAGCGACTTGCGCTCCGCGTTGATCTGGCTCATGAGCGCGTTCCTCTGGGTTCTTAACTCGTCTCCTACTTCTCGAAGAACCCCGGCGCTTGGCCGAGGATGTCTTTGAGGCGTTTGAGGGCGCGCAAATATCGGCTGCTGGCGCCCGATTCGCTGATACCCAGAAGCTGCGCCGTCTCGGCGTTGTTGAACTGCTCGAAATGCCGCAGGGCCAGCACTTCGCGGTCCAACGGCTCCATGCCATTGAGCGCCTCCTGCAATCGGAGCTTCATCTCCGCGCGAATGGCGGCTTCCAGGGGCGCGGTTCGTTTACCCAGGAGCTGCGCGGCCAGGCACGCCGAGCTAGCCTCCGGCATAGCGCCCTGGTAGATCGATAGCTCGCGGGCGACGTCGCGGGCTTGCGTACCCAGGTGACGCCGCCGCAGTTCCAGCAGTTTCTGCCCCGTGAGGAATCGCAGCCAGAGAAAGAACGGCATTTTCGGGTCGCGCAGGTACTCCGCCAGGCGCTCAGCGGCTTCGAGGTATGCCTCCTGAATCACGTCGCTGGGATCGATGCGGCCTTGCAGACGCGGATCGAGACGCAGCCGGACCATGCGGCGCAGCCGTTTGCGCTGCGCTTCCAGCAAGCGACCCAGCGCCTGCGCGTCCCCTTGGCCGGCGCGGCGCAACAGGTCGGACGATTCGCTCGGGTCGGTAGTCATAATGGCTCCCATAACAGATTAACTGCGGAACGGCGCGATCTCAACGCAGGGGAAACGGATTTTTCTTGCGATGGACTGACCGTGCGACGCTCATGTACAATGTCTCCTGCGATGAGAAGCCAGAGCTGGACCGCGAACGCGGAGTTTTTTCCCCGGCGTCGCGCTCAGTTCGGAGGTACGCTCACAGCTACGGAGGATCCAAAATGGGATGGTCGAATTCACGTTGCGTTGTCGGTGTGCCGGCGCTGACGCTGCTGGCGGTTCTGATCTGCAATGCCGAGCCGGTGCTGGCTCAGGCCAAAAAATCAGATAGCGTCGTCAAGGTGGAAGCCAAGGCGGACAAGCCCGACGCGGACGGCAAACAGACCATCACCATCACGCTCGACATCGACGCACCCTGGCACATTTACGCCAATCCCGTCGAGAATGAGGATCTCGCCAACGCACAAACGGTCGTCAGCATCGGACCCAAGGACAAGGTGAAGGATGTGAAGATCGAATATCCTCAAAGTAAGCTTCAGAAGGATAACGACATAACCTTCAAGATCTACGAAGGCAAAATCACCATCAAAGCGCAGGTGAAGCGGGCCAAGGGAGATAACAGTCCTTTGGACGTTACCATCAAGCTGCAAGCGTGCAATGATAAAACCTGCCTTTTCCCCGCGACGATTAAAAAAGAAGTGCCGTGAAATCGGCCTCCGGCGAGCGGGGTCGCGTTAGCGCCCCGAGGACTTCCCTCGGGGCGCTAACGCGACCCCGCTCGCCCTTCCACGAAACCCGAAAGCTGGGATTCACCTCTCATGTTGCGAACAACCTGGCGTTGGCTGCGGCGCGGCCTGACGCTGAGCATGCTGCTTCTCTTGCTGGTCCGCATGGTGCCGGCCGATCCGCATCCCGGCTTCACGGATACGCCAGTTCCCGCCGAGAAGGGCAAACACAAACACACCAACCGTCTTGCCCGCGAAACCAGCCCCTATCTTCTCCAACACGCGCACAATCCCGTTGAGTGGTATCCGTGGGGCGAGGATGCATTTGCCAAGGCGAAGAAGGAAGGAAAACTCGTCTTCCTGTCGATTGGCTACAGCTCCTGCCATTGGTGCCACGTCATGGAGCGCGAGTCTTTCGAGAGCGAAGAGATCGCCAAAATCCTCAACCGCGATTTTGTATGCATCAAGGTCGATCGCGAGGAACGGCCGGACATCGATAATGTGTACATGACGGCGATCCAGGTCATTCCGCCCGGCCAGGGCGGCGGTTGGCCCTTGTCCATGTTCCTCACATCCGAAGGCAAACCGATTTTCGGCGGCACGTATTGGCCGCCGGACGACAAAGAGGTCAAGGGCGGCAAAGTACGCGGCTTCAAGACGATCCTCAAGCTTGTCCACGATGCGTGGACAGACCAGCGGAAGCAAATCGACGAATTGGCCGATAAGAACGCGGAACGGACACGGCGAGCTTTGTCGGGTCTGGCCCTCGGCACGGCAATCGTCCCTCTGAACCGCGACCTTATCACCGCGGCCGTGGATGAGATCAAAGGCACTTTTGATCCGCAATACGGCGGTTTCGGGTCTCCGGCCCGGAGCTTTCGCGGACCCAAGTTCCCCACGCCACCGCGCCTGGTGCTGCTCCAGCACGAAGCGCGACGAGAGAAGGCGAAAGAGCGCGCCAAGGAGTTGGACGATATGGTCGCCCGAACGCTCGACTTCATGTCCCGCGGCGGTATCTACGATCAAATCGGCGGCGGTTTCCATCGCTACAGCACCGAGCGAACCTGGACGGTGCCGCACTTCGAGAAGATGCTCTACGATAACGCCCAACTCTGCGAGGTTTATGCGGAAGCCTACCAGAGGACGAAGAAGGCACAATATCGCCGTGTGCTCGAACAGACCATCGCCTTCATCGCTCGTGAGATGGCATCGCCGGAAGGCGGCTTCTATTCCGCCCTCGACGCCGATGCTCAAGGCGAAGAAGGGCGATTTTATGTATGGACCACGAAGGAGATCGACGCCGCGCTGGCAGATGCGGACAAAAGCGTCGTCTCGTTGTTCAAGCGTGTCTATAGTTTAGACGGCGAGCCGAATTTCGAGTCGAATTATCACATTCTGACGCTGCCGCGTTCACTCGCCGAACAGTCCAACGATCTCAAGCTGACCGAGGAACAGCTGGACGCGCGGCTGGCACCCTTGCGTGAAAAGCTCTTGCGGGCGCGGTCCAAGCGGCCGCGTCCCTTCCTGGACACGAAGATCCTGACGGCGTGGAATGGTCAGATGATCGCCGGTCTGGCCATCGCCGGGCAAGCGCTTGGCGACAAAAAATCAATCGACATGGCTGTCCGTGCCGCCGATTTCGTGCTGAAGACGATGCGCACCGATAAGGGACGACTGTTGCGAAGCTACGGCGCCGCTCCCGGACAGAAGGCGGAAGCACGGCTCAATGCCTATCTCGATGATTACGCTTTCCTTGTACACGGTCTGCTCTGCCTTCACGATGCGACGAAGGAGAAACGCTGGCTGGAGGAAGCGAAGCGCTTGACGGAGACGATGGAGAAGTATTACGCCGACGAGAAGAATGGCGGCTTCTTCTATACCTCGGACGATCACGAAAAACTGTTCGTGCGCAGCAAAGAGCAGTACGATGGCGCCCAACCTTCGAGTAACAGCGTGGCGGCGCAGAACCTTGTCCGCCTGTGGCAGAAGACCGGCGAGGAACGCTATGCTCGGCTGGCGGAGAAGACGTTCCAAACGTTCGCCGGCCCGCTGAAGGAGAATCCGGGCAGCCTGGCAGCCCTCGCTGATGCTCTGGCGAGCTATCTCGAAGAGAAGACGGCGAAGAAATAGGATAGAATTGATACACCGGGTTCCCATTCGTCGGCTGAAAACTGCCGACCTTGGCGATCATCCGCGAGCCGGTTTGCATTTCGTTTCGGGTAAATCACACTTCAGTGGTGTAGACTGTTACCGAGCCGTATTGTGGAGCGATCGCTCCGGTTCGTGTGGGTTCCGCGAAGAGTTGGCATCGATCTTGCTACTCATTTTGATGCGTCGGAAACTGATTTCTGAACAAGGAGAACGAATCATGGCCGAGAGCAATGACATCCGCAGCAGTGTGGAGAACGCGGCTTCGCAGGCCGGCGAGAAAGTCCAGCAGGCCACGTCAGCCGCCATGAGCAAAGCCCAAGAAATGGCCGGCACGGCCAGCAAGCGAGTGGACGAGGCGACCGCCGCTCTGGGCGAGCGCGTCCGATCCGCGGGCGGTGCGATCCGTGAACGAGGACCGCGCGAGGGCATGCTCGGCAGCGCCACGGAGGCCGTCGCCGGTTCCCTGGAAAACACCGGACGGTACATCCAAGAGGAAGGTCTGCTCGGCATGGCCGAAGACATCACCGAGTTGATCCGTCGCAATCCCATCCCGGCCGTGTTGGTCGGCGTCGGCATCGGCTTTCTCTTGGCCAAAATGTCGCGGAGATAACCATGAGGAATGACACGCTGAACGGGTCGGCGCAGCCCAGCATGACGACCCTGGTGAGCGGCATCCTCACGGACGTGCAAGAGCTGATGGCTCAACAGACGCGCTTGCTGCGTCTGGAGATCCGCGAGGATCTGCACAAGGCCCGCAGCGGAGCGATTTACCTCGGTGTGGGTCTGGGCATTGCCGCCGTCGGCGGACTGCTTCTCTGCGTCGCCCTACCCTTGTTGCTCCGCGCGCTCACCAATTGGCCGGAGTGGGTGTGCTTCGGCATATTTGGTATCTTGTTTCTCTTTATCGGCGGCGGCGCGGCCTATGCCGCCATGAAGATGTTTCAGGACGCCGCCTCCTTGCCGGAGTCCACCACGACGCTGAAGGAGAACATCACATGCCTCCTGAGACGGAATTGATCAAGCAACAGATGGGCCAGACGCGCTCGGCGTTGACCGAAAAACTCCAGACGTTGGAAACGAAAGTCTTCGGCACGCTCGACTCTGCCGCCGACAACGTGGGGCAGACGGTCCACGAAGTCGGGTCCACCATGCGTGAGACGGCCGAAAGTGTCCGCGCCGCCATGCGCGAGACTGTATCTTCGGTGCGCGACGCCCTCGATGTGTCAAGGCATGTCGAGAATCACCCTTGGCTTATGCTGGGGAGTTCGGTTGTCGCCGGCTACGTCGGCGGCGTGCTTCTGGACAATCTCGAACAAGGGCGGATGCCATCGTTGCCCGCGCCGCCCGCGCCACCCTTGAGAGCGGAGCAGCTTCTTCCCGAGGGATCTGAGGTGCGCGAGCGTCTGGAAGCCGCGCCGCCGGCCCGCCGACGCGGTTTCGGCTTTCTCCGAGAGCTGGCCGACGCGTTTGCCCCAGAGCTGGAAAAGCTGAAAGCCGCCGCCGTCGGCATGGCCCTGGGCGTCCTCCGCGACAGGATCAACGCATCGGTCCCAGAGCAAGTGCGCGAAAATGTCAACGAGATGATGGATCGCATTACCGTCAAACTCGGTGGCGAACCACCTCCCCCGGGAGCCATGTACGGCCGAAGCGAAATGCACGGCGAAGGCGATGGAGCGCGAAAAGCCCCCTCAATGGGAATGGGCTAAAAACGATTCACCACGAAACACACGAACTATACGAAAAAAAGAAAACAGAAAGAATAAGAGCGAGACTTTGGACAGCCCTATTCATTTTTTCTTTCTGTTTTCTTTTTTTCGTGTAGTTCGTGTGTTTCGTGGTGAATGGATTTTTTATTTCAACTCGAAGAGATACGCGACGATATCCACGAGATCGTCTTCGGTCATGTAGACGATCAGATCCTCGGGCATGAGGGATTTGGGGCTTTTTTCGCGATTTTCGATGTCTTTTTTATCGATTTTCGTGTCCTTGCCGTTGCCGTCGCGCAACGTGATCGTCGCCGGTGTTTCCTCGACGATGAGACCGGTCAGTGACAATCCCTTCTTGGTTTCAATCGACCAGTTGATGTACTGATCGGCGATGGCCTTGCTCGGATTCAGGATCGACTCGAACAGATCCTGCTTGCTGGCCTTTTTGCCGATGACGGACAGATCCGGTCCAATTTGCCCGCCGACGTTGCTAATCGTGTGACATTTGAGACACTGCATATCGTTTTTAAGGCTGGCGGCGATCACTTGCTTGCCGCGCTGAGGATCGCCCTTGCGCGCGAGCAACTGAGTGAGCGACGGCAATTTCTTGGGATCAATGCGCGCCGGCGGCGGAAAAGCGATCATGGCCTTGTTGCGGAGATCGACATACGGGCTGTTGCGGAGCAGCCGACCGGCGTCGGCGATGAGATCCGCTGGCAGGGCCTTGCGCGCGTGCTGCTCGAGCAACCATTGGGATCCGGGCCGCGTCCCGGACAACGCCGACAGCGCCGCGTATCGCGCTGGTCCTTTGGCCGTGACAGCGTCTTGCAATGCTTGCAACGCTTGCGATGCCATCGTTCTATCGCCCCAGTGCCGGGCCAGTCGGCCGAGCGCGTCCACGGCGTCGTTGCCGATCCGCTTGTCTTCCATCAATCCCCGTAGAGCGCGAACCGATTCGCCGCTGGGTAACTGACCGAGCGTCTGCACGGCGGCCTTGCGCACCGGCTCGTTCTGCTTGGAATCCCGGGCAAATTCCGCCACGCGCGGCAGATCTGCATTGCGCTCCCCCGCGCCGACCAACGCCAGTCCGGACGCGCGCAATTCAGGTTTCGACAGCAGAGCATCAATCGTCTCTTTCAATTCTTTGCTGTCGCGCAGATTTCGCCACTTTCCGGGCAGGAATTGTTTCAAATTGCTGAGAATCTTGTCGCGCACCTCATCGGGCACGCCGACACGCAGCACGTTCAGCAGCGATGGGCCGGAACTCGCATCCTCGGAAGCGGCGAGAATATCCACGATCTGAGCGCGCTGAGCGGTGGGAACTTTCGCATCAACGAGGCGTTTTTCCAGCACCGGCATCATGCCCGGCGGTCGCAGTTCCCAGACTAGCGCGGCAACCTGATCGTTCCATTCGGGGAACTGCTTGGCGAAATCGCCGAGGATGATCTCGCGCCGCTTGGGTTCGTGGCCGACGGCGATGCCGATGGCTTCGAGGTAGAAACGATCGTTACCTTCATAACGGTGCATCAGTTCAACAATCAAGGGTTTCGCCTTCTCCGCGTCCGTGTCCTTAAGCGCCAGCAGAACTTCTCGCCGTATAGCGGGTTCATTGTTTCTCAGCCAGTAAAGCATTCGTCCCGCGATGTTCACTCCCTCCCTTCTTGAGGCAAGATCGCGGATCGCGCGAATGTGGAGAATTCTAAATGGTACTTCCCCTCCTCCCGCCGCCTCGAATCCAGGGAGGAGGCTTGTGCCTACATTCAGGTCGGCCTGTGCAATCGAGGCCATTTGCCATAACCCCCTCGCCCGAAGACTAGGTTGGTCCGTCTGCGAAACAGCCCATTTCAACCACTCAACCGCATGATGTTTGGATATCGCATGCAATTGGGCCATCGCCATGTAACGTACGGCAAGATTCGGAGAGCCCAAGGCGGTAAGTGTTCCCTCTTTGCTGGCCAGGTCTATCTTCGGCACTTCGTATTTGTGTCCCTTCGGCGCCAGCCGGTAGATGCGGCCGCGTGTCGTGTCGCCCATACCGTGACCGCCGACTCCCGGATCGTACCAGTCGGCGATGAAGACGCTGCCGTCCGGAGCGACACAAATGTCCGAGGGGCGGAACCAATTGTCGGTGCTCGTTACCATGTCTTCGCGGTCCACGTCGTAGCCGGCGCCCTTGGATTTGAGATGATAGCAGCGGACGTGGCGCGGGCCGGCGTCGGTGTGCAGCGGTTGGCCCCAGTATTTCTTGGGCAGTAGCGTGCCTTCGTAAAAGCACATGCCGGTCGGCGAACCGAAGTAGGTGCGCAGAATCTTCGGCACGATGCCGGGCTGTTCTTCGTGCCAATGGCTTTGGCCGGAGCCGCGCGGGTGGTAGCCGTAGTTGCCGCCGGGCATGACGTAGCAGATGCGCGTTTGCTGATTGCCGTCGTCGTCGTTGTCGGACATGAACACGGTGCCGAAACTATCGACACACGGCTCGTAGGGGTTGCGGAAATTGTGGGCGATGAGTTCGAGGTTTTTGCCGTCGAGATCGCAGCGCCAGACGGTGCCGGCGCGGCAATCGGTGTCGTTGCTCGACCATTTGCGGCCCTTGCCATCGGAGCTTTGCAGGCGGTCAACGCCTTGATCGCCGACGCTGAAATAGAGTTTGCCATCCGGCCCGATGAGGATGCCGTGTACGCCGTGATCGTGATCGTAACCACCGAAGCCGGTCAGCAGCTTCTTGGGCGGGCCGTCAGCCTTGCCGTCGCCGTCCTTATCCTCGAAGAGCAGAATATCCGGCGAATGGCAGACGTAGACCTTGTAACCCGGTCCAATCGGATCTTTCGCCACGGCGATGCCCAGGGGCGCCAGGAACTCCGGCGATTGATAGAACGTGATCGCCTTATCGGCTTTGCCCGTGCCTTTGGTGTCTTCCAGGATGACAATGCGGTCGCCTTCGGGACGGTTGAGTTTCTTTTTGCCGTGCAGTTTATTACGGTAGTTGACCGATTCGCAGACCCAGACGCGGCCCTTATGGTCGATGTCGATGCAGGTGGGATTGACGAACAGCGGTTCGGCGGCCCACAAGGACATCTCCAAGCCATCGGCGACCGTAAACGTGGCAGCCGCCTTTTCCGGAGGAAGTTGTGCTTGCACGGCGGCCGGAACGAGCAGCGCCGCGATTAGAGAGAGGAAACGCAGTCGGCGATTCATGGCAAATGGTGACTCCAAGCAGGCGAGCGAGGTCGCGTCAGCGCCCCGAGTTTATTTCGCGGGGTCGTGTCAGCGCCCCGAGTCGATTTCTCAGCGACGGTCAGTATAGCGGAACCGCTTGGCCGAGAATAAGACAAATCTGAGGGAAATCCATTTGCGGTTCGTGGCAATTCTCGCCACAATAGAGGGAAGCTACAAACAATCTGCCCCCTAAGTGAGTTGTAAATGTAGCGCCACGGCTGACACGGCTGTGGCACAGCGGAATAACGAGGTGTGTGCCATGGCCGTGTCAGCCGTGGCACTGCCTGATTTGAATAGAC
>Ga0209062_1005466_pt1 | contig 12320 bp, 5 predicted proteins | sample Coa_R2_2_FD_187158 | JGI IMG/M metagenome (GOLD analysis project Ga0209062, IMG submission 187158) | Surface soil microbial communities from Centralia Pennsylvania, which are recovering from an underground coalmine fire - Coalmine... | ecosystem: Environmental > Terrestrial > Soil > Unclassified ... | reverse complement strand
TGCCACACAGCGGCGGTGCGGGTGCGCCGGCTGATTTCCTTATTAGAATTGCCCCGCGATGAAAGCAGCTCATACGTCAGGTTTTCCGCTTGCGGGGGGTCTTAGCAATGTGGGGAATCATTCCTGCTGCCGGAACCGGCAGCCGTATCCAGCCATTAGCCTTTTCCAAGGAACTGCTGCCGGTTGGCAGTTACAAACAGGGATTGGACGAACGCCCAAGGGCGGTTAGCGAGTATCTGATCGAGCGCATGGTGAAGGCGGGCGCGACTAAGATCTGCTTTGTTATTTCCCCGGGTAAGTCTGATATTTTAGACTACTATGGCGGAGACGCCTTTTCAGCCGCCATCTTTTACGCTGTGCAACCGCAGCCGGCGGGATTGTGCGATGCTATCTTCCGTGCTCTGCCGCTTATTCCGCCTGAAGAAGATGTCTGCATTGGCCTTCCCGACACAATCTGGTTTCCCGAATCCGGATTGGCGCATCTGCCGGAGGGGATGTTCTCTTTCCTGCTGTTTCCTGTGGATCATCCGGAACGTTTCGATGCGGTCCTAACAAACGAGAACAGCGAGGTACTCGAGGTTCTCGTTAAAAAATCCAGCGCGCCAACAAAGTGGATTTGGGGAGCGATGCGCCTTCCTGGTATCGTGCTCCGGCAACTTTATCAAATCTGGCAGGATCGTCGGGACGAATACTTAGGCACCCTTGTCACCGAATATCTGATGCGAGGAGGGCGAGCTTATGGCTTCAAGATCGGAGAATCCTATGTAGATGTAGGCACCCTAAACGGGTATCGCGAGGCGCTGCGTTTGCTTGATGAATACTGTGCAGCAAATGCAACTTGAAACCGAGATTATCTGTGATCCAGCTCAACTGAAGCAGTTGAAACGCGAATGGCTCGCTTTGGCCTCGCGGATTCCGCAGGCGACTCCTTTCCAACTGCCGCAATGGATGCTAACTTGGCTGCAGCACTTTGGCAGCGGCGAGCTACGTACCCTGCTATTCCGACGCGGCAGCCGGATCGTCGGGCTACTCCCTGCCTTTATACATCCGTGGCGGGGACAAAAACAAATGACGCTGATTGGTTCTGGTATTTCCGATTATCCAGACCCGCTCATCGATCCAGGATTTGCGAATGAAGCTATCGAAGCGCTGGGAGAGCATCTTGAGTCGGACTCAGCGTGGCAAGTATGTGAATGGCAGGATCTTACAGAGAGTTCACCATTGCTTCACATTCAACCGCGCACCGCATTTCGGACAATCGTCAAACAGGACATACCCTGCACTAAGATCACACTATCTAAAACATTCGAGGAATTTTGGAATAGCCGCCCACGGCACGTACGCCGCAATGTTACGCGTTATCGCAGGCATGCGAGCGAACATTATGCCGTAGCCTTTGAAACCGTAACAGGAGCGGTTCCGGAGCTGTTCGAAAGCTTCATCCGACTCCATGGCAATCGCTGGCAACTGAAGGGCGAATCCGGAATGATTGAGGAGAATCATTCGGCTCCTTTTCTGTGGGAAATTGCAAAGCAATTTGAACGCCTGAAAATTTTAAGATTTTTCGTCCTTCGCTTTAACCGAGAAATCGCAGCGATCATTTTGGCCTGGGACTATCGCAATAATCTGTACTTTTATCTCAGTGGTTTTGACCCCCGATTTGCTGAGTTCCGTCCCGGCCAGATACTGTTATGTGAATGCTTACGTTATGCCTACTCACAGAATTGCGAGAGCTGCGATTTCCTACGTGGCGCTGAACCATATAAATTGGATTGGGGCGCGGTGGTAATCCCGAAATACCGAGTAATCCTGACACGTCATCGGGACAAGCCAGGGACGCAGCACTCATTTTGTAGCAGTGTTTGGTAAAGAGCTAAATAATCCTTTACCATTCGCTCGGCACTAAACTGCTCGCAGGCACGTTCACGGCAGGCTTGCGGTGAGATTTCAGCGCTTCGCTGTACGTACTCCATCATCTCTTCAGTAGATCCGGCAAGAAATCCGGTGACACCACGTTCGATCACTTCTGGCAGGGCTCCTAACTTAGCGGCCACAACAGGTGTGCCCGAGGCAGCCGCTTCCATGGCCACCAACGAACTGGTTTCGGGAACCTGGCTCGGAATCAGCACACAAGATGCGTGCGCGAGCAGCTCGATTTTTGTTTGACGGCCTACTGCCCCAACATAACGCCGCTTGCTATCTAATAGCGGTTGCACGCATTCAGTGAAATAACGCTCGTGATCGGGAAACGGGTGCACCGGACCGGCTAGGATCAGCTCGCGCTTCAGGCGATGAGCAATTTCGAGCGCAATGTGTGCACCTTTTTCTGGACAAACGCGACCGAGCCAGAGCAAAAACTCCTGCCGTGAAGGGTTGCCGTAATAGTGTGAGACGTCAATGCCGTTACAGATTACAGGAAGGCGAAGGTCGTCTGGGGCTGAAGCTGCCTGGGCTTGGGAGACACAGTTTAATACGACGCCGGGAAGATGAAAGATCTGGCTTGGATACCAGGCAAGCGGCAGATGAAGCGTGGCGAGCATGGGAATGCGGGTTGCCGACAGATAGGCATGAAAGTCCAAACCGTGAAAGTGGATCAGATCGATTTTTTGATCAGCAAGAGCTTGCTCAATATGGTATCGGTGAGCGCGTTGCGCCTGAGCCTGCAAATCTTCGGTAATCTTTCGTGATGAAAACAGGCTTTCTGGCCGCGAGTTGTGGCAGAACCCCCTAGGCGTGTCCTCTTCGAGATAGGATGCGGTTTTGAGAAGCTCACCAGAAACGATAGAACCGGCGGCGGCGATCACTAATGAGCGATGGCCTGCCGCCACGATCCCGCGTTCCACCAGATGAAGTACCTGTTCAGCGCCACCGGCGGAATCAGGGCCTGCCGGGAGGAGTGGATAAGCAACAGTCAGGATGGTCATTTCCGTCTTTATTGGGTTAGAAGCGAGAAGTTCGGATTTTTTACGCCGATTACTGCGGACTTCAAAAATTGTTGACGGATGGTGAACTGTCCAGGAGTTCCAGTATTCTGCGGTGAAAGTTTTTAGCTGCAGATCGACGGGATATTTGCGGTGTCCGTCTCGAATAGAGAAGTATCGATGATCCTGCAATGCGGAGGCAGGCCTTTCAGACAGTCCGACAAAGGGTGCAGCTTGCCGGAGACCAAAGTCTATCGCCAAAGCTTTTTTGCCGGGTTAGCGCGGCCGGAAAATCCGGCGGTATCCCTGAACTGCCGACCCGGCAATCACAGCGGATAACGGCAACAAAGAAACCAGGATTGCCACGACCGCTATCACTTTGCCGGTCGCGGTTAGCGATTCCCGCCTATAATGCCAACCGGTAATCATCAGGCCGGACCCGGTGCTCCAGAGCGCTCCATAGCAAATCAAGAGTAAGTTAATGGGCTTCATTGTGAGAGAGACCGAGATTGCGGTACAAAACATTGCTGCGCCTCTATCTCCTCCGGAGTAAGGCCCAGATTGGTATCCGAAACGGAATTTGTGGTGTTACCAGTTAGTGAGAGAAGATACGGCGGAGCGTCGCTTTTGGCGACCGACGGATCAATCACAACCAAAGGGCTAGGTGGCGGCTGGACAAGTGTGGAACTCTCGGAAGTAGAGGTATCAACGTCTCCGAATGATGTAGGTTTAGTTCCGAACTGAAGAGCGGTTGTTACGGTAGCGTCGAAGCCGTAGAGGAACAACTGATTCGTGGCGGGTCCGATCCTTGTAAATGCCCCGGTCGTGAGGTCAATCGTGCCGGCTCCTGCCGTATACACGGTGCCGGAAAGCCTCTGCCAGGCGCTGAACGGTCCAACAACGGCTGGTACACGAAACGCGTTGGACGCCTCGGCGGGAATTGTGATCACCGATGTGGCTTGGCTGGGCGCCAGCCCCGTGCGAAGTGTAATCCCAAGTCCACTGGCATCGGCCAGGGAAGCAGGCCCGGCATAGATGGTGCCTCCTTTACCGAGAGTCTGGCTGGTCTCGATGGCCACCTTACTTTCTGCCGTTGTGAGGTGAACGAGCCCTTCCGAGCTTTCGACTACTGTCCCTGCTACGCCCGGAATTCTAGTGGCCGCGCCTGCGCCAAGTGTGCCGGCGACACCAATCCCAGCGTCAACAAGGTTCGCAGTTTTGCGGCTGAGACCAAGACCTTTCTGCAGCACGTACTCCGATGTCAAGGTATCGGTTTGTTCTCCCGTCCAGGTTTGCCGCGCGCCGGATTGAACAGTGTCCAGGCCGTGCGCAGTAACAAGAACTCCTAACGCAGCGACCGGAACACCGATGCCGATCTCAGATGTCGCCGCACCCGCGACGGTCAAAGTCGCACCCGCAGCGGTCTCGAGCGCGCCCCCAACAGTCTTCAGTCCTCCCCATACGTGCCCCCAAAAGCCGAGCCCCGAAGGATCGATTCTCGTCGTTGGATGATTCGAAACATATGCGTAAGTGTTCGGCCCATCTTTTATTCCAGCGGGATCGCTGGCCACCCATCGCCCTAGCCAGGGAGCATAATACCGAGCCGTGTGGTAATTAAACCCCGTTTCGTTGTCCCTCTCCATACCCGTAAATCGATACCGCTTTAGACTAACTTCCGCTACAGAACGGCCCGCTTGATACGAAGTGCTTCCAAACGGATAATATTCCTCATAAGAAATAATTTGCGCCTGATCGTCCAATTCGAGAACTGCGCTCCCGAGGTGGTTGCCGAACTGATAGCGGATAGTGGTCTCATCGCCGCGAGATTCTATCAATGCTACGCGACTCTTGTCATCCATGACATGCAGAGTGGTGCGTTCGAGCGAGACGGATCCCTGGGTATATTCCCGGTAAATCTCAAAACCATTCAAGTAAATTCGCTCGGAACGCCGTTTTCCCGAGGAGGTCTCCGTTATTTTCCTCACGCGCTGGCCGGATGAATCGTAAACATAATAGGTGGTCTCCGCGCGGCCGCCATTTGCTACTTGGGTCTGCGTTGCGACAAGCTGGTCTTTGGCATCCCATTTCATCAGCGGCAAGTGCTGCATCCGAGTCATGTTGCCGTGCGGATCATAGCTATAGTGGTCTTCCGCATCGCCGACCTTGGTCGCCGAGAGCCGGTTATTCAGAGAGATTTCTTCGTAGAAATAGTGGCGCGTCCAATTTCCGCCGGCAGCATGATGCAGGACCTGGAGGAGATTGCCTACGGCATCGTAGCGGTAATGCTCATGATAATTCTGCATCGCATGGCCGTCTCCCGGAAGCAAGTGACGTATGCGCGGGAGGTCATTGAAGCTGGTCTGGGGATGGTGCTTTCTGCCAATGTGTTCGCGACCCTTCGCGCTGAGTAAGCGGTAGACCGCATCGTAGGTGTAATCATTGCTCGGGGAGACAACCTGGTTTTTGAAGTAGACCGTTTGCTGGGCAACATCGGTGATTGAGCTGATGTTGCCCACTGGATCGTAGACATAGGTAAGATCCTGGAGGCGTGCGTTATCGCTGCTGCGGACGGTTTGCAAGTGCACGAGCCGGAACGTCAGCGGATCGTAGTCGCTGCTTGTCCGTGCGCCACTCGCATACTCGATCAACTCGCGCTGCCCCTTTGCGTTGTAGTCGATGTTGGTGACGAATGGCGTGAAGTCCTCTGCGCCTTTCAGCCTTACGTGCAGTTGCTCCAGAAGGTTCGCTTCATTGTAGGAAGGCCGGATCACACTCCCATCGGGCGCGGTGAGGGCGAGGGGGCGGTTCAAGGCGTCATAGCTGGTGCGGCTGTGAAAGATTTCCGGTTCGAGCGCAGGGGAGGCAGCCCAGTCGACTTCTTCGCGGTACTCGGAAAGCAGTTGGCGCGAGGCATGAAGCAGATTGCCCTTGAAATCATATTCGATGTTTGTGACAATTCCCGCGCCATCGAACTGGCGGAAAACTCTGGTGCGGAGATTATGCGCGGCGGCATCGGGCTGGCCATCACCGTATTCAGTACGCTCGGCCAAGCGCTCCGGCTGCTCGCCAGTTTTGATGAAGAGCGCGACGGGCCGGCGCAATGCATCGTATTCGCGCCGGAAGCGATGATTACGGCTGTCGAAGGCAAGGACTGGTTTGCCGGTGACGTCGGTCAGCGTCCAGCGCTTGCCGCTATCGGGGCAATCCTCGAAGATACGCACACCGCGCAAATCGTACGCATAGGCCATAATGACGCGCTCGCGCGCATCCATCACACGAAGCTGATTTCCCTGAATATCCAGCTCCGAGCGCGTACGGTAGAACTCCTGGATAGTTCGGTCACCTTCTCGGAAGCGATTGTGATCGATGGAGAGAAAGGTGCGCCCCAGCGCATCGGCATACGCGCGAGCCGGCGTTCCGGCATGTGCAGCGGCTTTGACAGCCGCATCCAATTCCGCCTGGCCAAGATTTCCGGTCGCACGCTCTTGATACCAGGTCGGCAAGTATTCTTCGGCCGGAATTCGGCGCAGCAACGGTGCAACATCCTGATCCTCGCGCGGGTTCTCGAGCACGGTGTCACTTAGATCCCAGCTCTGTTTGCTCCAAGGATCGAAGACCACCTTCTCGTAGGTGTGATTCGGGCGCAGCGTCGCCACGACCCGTCCGGCCGGATCGTAAAGTAGCGTGGGCGAGACGCCGCTCACGGAAGCGAATTCGAATGCGTGGGTGGAACTGAAAAACGGTTCGTATTGGCGGACCGGATTGCCTTTGTTGTCGAAAATTTTCCATCCACTGCCTACCCAGCGGGGAAGCTGCGTGCCGGGAGCCGGCTCGGCTTGCATCTTTTTCTGAATCTCGCGGCCAAGGCCATCTGAATAGGAGAATGCGTGCTGGAGCTTCGTCTGCTCGCCGGGCCGGAGATCGGATTGGTGCGTCTCGCGCACGAGCGTGTAGGCTGCGACCGGCTGGGGCTGCTGCTCGCTCCGTGTGCGATCAAACGCAAACAGGTCATAGAGCAAGCGCGTGGTCGCCTTCCCGAGAATCGCGTGCGGATCCTGGAGCGGATCTTTGAAGTGCTCTAACAGAACGCTTTCCGGAAGATCCGGAACGAAGCCTTCGAGTGAATCGCCTGCCTCCTCGCCTGCCTTGCCCCTCAGGGCGGTTCCCGCAATCATGCCGAGTGCATCAAAGGCAGCTTCGGAACGATTCCCGTTGGCATCAGTGACCTGCGCCGGTCGCAGCACGCGATAGTCCAGCCCGGCGCGAACGACGTTTCCGAGCGGATCCCGCACTTCCACTGGAGATAAATCATGCGCATCATAAGTGATACTCGTGACCTTGCCGAACGGATCCTCAAAGCGCAGCGGCAAAAAGAAATGCTGCTTCGCGTAACTTAGTTCGGCGGACGGGCCGTCATTCAGGCCAGGAGAATAGAACATCCGGCCTGAGGGAGCCCACCAGTTGCCATTGTGGTCGAGATCGACATAGCCGGCCTCTTCTGCTAAAACCGCATCGCGGTCTGGCAGCAGGTCTTCGCCATCGCGCCGGTATATCTTTGTGAGCAGGCCCGGGGTAAAGGCCAGTTCGTATTGCTGGCCGGGCAGCGCACGCGCTTCCAGCCGGCCCAGCGGCAGCATCTGGTCGAGTGCATCGCTGCGGTAGAGCGTGCGAGTTTGCTGAAACAGGCGGCGATAGACAGCCGGACTGGTCGCACCCGCGCCTTCAATATCTTCAGGGAGTATGTCATGGGCGCCATCACTCGACTGAGCAATTATTTTGCGCAGGTCTGCGAAGCTGAACCGCGAGCGGTCGGGAGTTACTGCAAGGTGATAAAGTTCGTAGTTACTCGCCTCCGCAATTAACGGCGTCCTGTATTCGTCGGTTTGACAAACAACGTTGGTGTAGCGGTTCTCAGAAAGAGTCGCCCATAAGCGCACTTGGGCGTCGCGATCGGCTTGGGTCAGGAGCTCGGAGCTGTCCGGAATGCGGCGGCCATAGCCGATGCTCACAGATTGCAGAACATTGCCGAAATCATCTACCGCGAGCGTCACAGTATGAAGGGTTCGCGGATCCGGCAGCTTAGCACCGTCGACCTGGTACAGTTTGCGTTCGTAATTGAAAGTCAGTTTTTCGCGCGCATGAGTAAAGAAAACCGCGTGCCGGTTTTGTGCACGGGGCTGCAGCGGGCGAATCGTATAGTTGTTCTCATCTGCTTTGTAGGGACGGGCTGATTCCTCCGAGTCGTCAAGCGCATACACTTCCTGGCGCAGCATGGAACCCTTCAGGGCGCGGCAGGCTTCACGGGCTTCTTCGGCAGCGAGCTCCGGCGGCAGGATCGTATCTTCGAGCAACATCTCCGGACCTTCTCCCGGGCCGAGGTAATATTCGTGAGCCATGTGCCGGGAGACTCGATCCGCTCCCAGGAACACCCCAGTGTGATACCAGGTCTTTGTCAGAACCGGGGGAACGCTCCAGCCGCCATTGGTATCGCCCTCTTGCGTGCCGAATTGTTCGGTATCCAGTTGGTCGACTCGGCCGAAGCCGCGAAACTCGCGCTCCACGGCGTCGAAGTAGCCGTGGTGATAGGTGTTAGTCGAAACGAAGCGGTTCCGGCTGACGTAATCGTAGGTTTCCACGCGCTTGACAACATGCACGGGAAACGGAAGGCGCGTGACCCAGGGCTGGCCCGCTGCTTTGTCGGCCAGATAAAACTCGGTGGAGGAGGCGTATTCGATCCGCGTTTCGGCGCCGAGATGATTCGCAATGCGGGTGAGCAGATGCGGCTTCTGTCCGCACATGAGATCCACATAGCGCAAGGGACGGGGTGCGTCACCGGCCAAGGGCGACGACCAAACCAGGCAGGCCGTGCCCCGCCCCAGAAAATCCGTAACCGAGACAAACTTCAAGTCCCCTACGGGAACGCCGGTCAGCACTCTGCGCTCTGACCAAGAATTGCCAGACTGGTTCAGATATACATGGACGCCGTTTTCGCTTAGATAGAGGATGTCCGTAACACCATTGCCGTCTGTATCCGCCAGGCGGATGCGGCGCTGATCGAACAAATCAGGGGGATCAAACCAGGGCGAGCCGCCCATCGTGATTTTGGAACCGAAGCGACCATAGCCCAGATTCGGCCAGTAGCAGACTTCGCCATTGCGGATGCGCACGAGATCGGAAAGTCCGTCGCCGGACATGTCTGCCAGATAGAGGGATTGCTCGCCATCGGCGAATAAGACGCGCGGTCCTTGGCGCTCGTCCTGCGCCACGGGAACATGCAGCGCAAGGCCGAAGCCATGGCTTAAAAGCGAAGGATGCCAGCGGAAGGCGATATCGTCTGTAATCAAAATGTCGGCGATTCCGTCTCCGGTGAGATCGACGAACCGGAGATTCGGATCGCTCCAGTCGAGCACGGGAAAAGAGGAAAACGCGCGGAACTGCCCCCAGCTCACTTCGCCCAGCAAGCCGGTCCCGGTCTCATTCGGCGTTCTCTCATAAAATCCGCCGCAATCGGCCGACAGCTCCACCAGATTCAAATTGCCGCTTCCCTTTACATCCAATAACTGCTGCCCGGCTGCCGCCAGCGCAGCGGTCGCCGGTTTTCGCGAGACCAATTCCGCCTTGCTGAAATGCCCTTGCCCTAAGTTGTGCTTGTAATACCAGCCTGTTCCCTGCTCAGTCAGCACGCCCGAAATGCCTTCCCCGTCCAGATCGACCCAGCGATAATGGTCGCCGTCAATCCCTTCCGGCAAGTTCTCCGCGTCAGCCTCTCTCAGCTCAAAGGGTCCGGGATGCTCAGCATCAAGCGGACTGCGGCTATAGGTCAGCTCTAGAGGCGGCAGATTCCTTCGCAAATAGCTGCCATCGGGCTGGCGCACATAGCCGCACTGCATCACCCCAATCAGAAACGAGCCGGTCTCTTTTTCGCAATAGGCAAAGTCCGTGGATCGCACCAGATAGCGGGGTGCGCCTAATTCCTCTGGGAAATGATGAAAAAGCAGGGCGCGCCGGCACAAGCGATAGGTGCGAATTTCAAAGCCGGAACGGTAGCTTGAGAACGGATCCGCACGCACCGGCCAGAACGATCCGCCGTCCTCGTCCCCATAGTCCAAGAGGAGTTCAAACATCCAGCCGGGATCGGTAACGGCGATGGCGTCGCGATACACCGGCTTGCGGTTGCCGTAGAGCACACGCTTCAGATAGCGATTCGCCGTGCGGATGCGGTTTCGCTCGCCTGGCGCCGAGAGGTCAACGTTGCGCTCGTCTTCGGCGACATATTCATAGTGAATGGCGTTCCCCTTAGAATCGTATGATCCCGAAATCAGCCACTTGAATATGTGTCCTGGACATGCAGGATCGCTGACGCGCGATTGCGGCGTATCGCCATAGATCGTCAACACATTGTCAGGGGAAATCGAGCGCCAGTGCGTGTCGCCGTCTTCGATTCGGGTCCATCTCTCGATGCGCGCAAATAAGCCTTCGATACGAGGCCGGTAGCGCTTGATGCGGTAGCCGCTCCGTTCCCATTCTTCAGCCACCCACTGATGGCGCTCGTATCGCAGCGCCGGAACCAGATCTTCGGCTCCCGATAGCAGGAAAACATCCGACTCGGCAGCATCCTCGTACCGCGGCAGACCCTTTTCTGTTTTGCGCGTAATGGCCGGAAGAAACAATCCCCAGCCCATGCCGAATTCACCGTTTCCTGTGCCGGAATCATAGTGCACAGAAAGCTGGGGGGTGAAGCCCGAGCGCGCCTCGCTAATGGCAATCGGAACCGTAAGCGATGCCGTGCCTCTTGCAGCGTCCACCGAAAACTTCTCCCCCATGCCCCGAATCGCCCCGCCACCCTTGGGCAACTCCAGTTGCGGAGGCGCAAATGGGGATCTCTCCCGGCTCGATGTCTCGCCTAAAGGCCTCTGTTCTGTATCTGTCATCAGAGTTGCTCCGGAGGATTCGGCTTAGCGGCTTTCGTATCTGCCGCCGCTATACCGGCAAAAGAGGTAGGCACGCGAGACATGCTCAACGTCCTTGCGAAATCGGAATCGGACCTCCCGATGTCCTTCCTGAGGAGACAACGGACCGAGCTGCGTCTCAACGATGCCGTGGTACAGCTCCGGCCACTCTCTACTAGTCACACACAGCATGTCCGTTTCCTCATCTTCGCGATGGCCATGGCGCTCGCCGGACGAAGTGATCACGTCCAAACTATGCGCATCCTGCTTCTCGTCCATTGGACACGGACACTCTCGAGCTGCGTCGCATGGATCCGGACGGCGGCACGGGGTTTCAAACAGCAGCGCCATGCGGTTGATGAAGATGTCCGGCCGGCCTGGAAGGAACGGAAACATCTTGCGGCTGAGGCGCAAGGCCAATTCGCGATGCTTTGCTTTGCCGTTAGATTGCGTGCGGAACAGTTCCCAGGCCTCAGGAAAATCGTGCCGGATATCGAAGAATGTCCAGCAGTTTCCGGGCAGGAATTTCTGAGCGGCTTCGTTTGCCGCGTACCGCAGCAGATCGCCCCCTTCGCGCGCTGTGTAGTTTAGATGCATCACAACGTCGGTCAGGCTGTCCATGTCGAAGAAGTTGTTTTCGGCTGGAAGTTCAATGCGCCAGCGACTGATCGCGCCATGATATTCAAACGGCAGATAGCGGTCATCGCGGAAATTCAACTCGAACATGCCCGTGTCATTGCGTCCGGTGGATGTAGCAATCGCTTCCCGCGCTGCGTACTGCCGCACCACACGCGGGTCATGCAAGCACGCCTTGTAAGGACTGTCCATTTCACATTCATTGCAGCAGCGGTGCGCCGGTTTTCGAAGAAGCGGATCGATACGCGTGGCGCTGCTCAGCAACGTCAACCGGCAGTGCACGCCGGTGTAAGGTCCCGAGACACATGGGATCGTAAGCGCTACATTTTTAATCCGGCGCATGTAATGGCCGGGATAATCGAGATCGAACATCCACTCAGGAATTTCGATCTCACACCGGCCGGTCACTTTCAGACGAAGGAACTCTATGGGAAAGTGCAGCCGCAGAGAGATATGCTTGGTGAGCTCCTCTTCGCGGATATTTCGATCTTCATATTCCTTCTCCATGAGCTGCAGTGCGAGTTCGAGGCGCTCACCGGCCAGTAAACCTTCGTGCAGATTGTCCCAGCTCTCTTCAGGAATAAAACGGTGCGTCGTGTGACCGCGCTCGAAGTTAAATGCCCGTTCTGACTGGCGCGCCGCATGCAGAGCCAGTTCGTACATCTTCCGGTAGAGTTCCGCCGTTTCTTTCTGCAGGCACAAGTAGACGGCATGGCTTGAAAGCTTGTCGCGGAGGAAATCTTGCAGTTCACGGGCCTGCTCGATCTGCCGCTGTTGGATATTGAGTTCGCGGAGCGCCTGTGCGCGGCGTCGC